>SXGS01173186.1_pt1 | contig 16629 bp, 12 predicted proteins | sample 3174681 | NCBI WGS metagenome assembly SXGS01 (sample SAMN11356861, study PRJNA531348) | freshwater metagenome | isolation source: freshwater sample F1-80 | place: China: Fuxian Lake, Yuxi | collected 2017-12-25 | reverse complement strand
GGCTTCGACCCCCTCCGTCGGCACCAATAAATACAGGGGTTTCATGACGGTACGTTGACTTTAGGTACAGTTTCAACGCGTTAATGCCGCTCTGTCCCATCAGGATGCCGCCAAGACGCCCAAGAAATCCAAACCCGTCGTTGTCAGGCGTAGCCCCGTCCGAGTCTCGATATACAGGGTTAAAAACGGCGCCAACTACGAGGGCTATTCCGTCGCCTACCGCGAGGCTAATGGGCAACGAAGATTGCGCCACTTTAGTGACCCTGAAGAGGCCAAGCGCGAAGCAGAGCTTGTTGCCACCCGCCTCGCGAATGGCCAGACCGACGTTGTAAAACTGGCCAACGGCGACGTGGCGGAACTTCTGTCCGCACGACACACCCTCGCCCCTTTAGGCGTAACCGTCACCCAAGCAGTGAGCGATTACGCAGCGGCCGTGAAGCGACTGCCGGCCGGCACGTCCCTCTTTGAGGCGGTAGACAACGAGAGCAGCACAAAGTCGGTGGTCAGGCTGCGGCCTTCTCCTGGGGTCGAAATTGCGGGTACCAGTGGCGGAACACGTCCTCCAATTCGTTGTTTAATACTTTGGTGCGCGTTTGCAGCAACAGGTGCGCACCTCTCAGGGTCCATTGCATTTGCTGCTTTTTGACGAAACGTCGGCTGACCACCTGATTGATCGTCGACTCCACGAACGCCGTGCTGATCCTCTCCCCTTGCCGAAAGCGCTCCCCGAAGTTCGGGATGAACTCCCGGTTGTTGCGAATGTAGATCTCAAATTCGCTCAGGCTTGCCGTCAGCTTCTCAGCTAACTCTGAACAAGGGCAGTTCAACTCCATGTCCAGCAGCATGCCGCCTATCCGATCCAAGGCCTTGGCGACGTTGCCATGCCAAATAAGATGCTTCACGCCCTCGATTTTCTTCAACATCCCAGAGGCGATCTCGGATCGGTTTCCTTCGCCTTGCAGCGATTTTGTCCGCTGCTGCAGAACCGTGGTACGCATCGTGATATGAAACCAGTCGATCCAGTGCTCACTTCCGGGATGCAAGTACGTCTGAACCTGACGTACATCCTCGCCTCCGTCTGACATGAACACCACCTCTTTGGGTATGCGGCCTTCCACAGTCTTGGCAGTTCCTCCGCCGCTTCAGATCGTCATCGACCTGCTGAGCAACCATGAAGTCCTGAACGTTTTCTAAAATCAATTTGCTCTCACGCAGATTGAGCCCAAGGGTTTCCATCGCCAACTGGTCACGCTCAATTTCCAGTACACCTGTGCTGGCTGGAACATGTTCTCGTCCATTTCCTGACGCTTCAACATCAGCCGATACCCAGTCGCGCCGCCGCAATATTGCGGTGGCGTTGCTCCACGTCCCTCCACACAAACTGGTACTTCATCTCCCCTCGTACCCTCTTGCAGATCGATCACCCGGAGTTCCCACTCCCATTGATCCATAGCGCCAAGGGTGTAGAAAAACGTCTCCTGGCGATGAAGTCGAAAATCGCGGAGCTTCTTGGAGCGAATCTTGCGCTGGAAGCTGTTGAACTCCTGTCCGTGAATTTTGAACGAGTAGCCGATTGCGGACTTCCAACCGAGAACGGCATGAAAAATCTCATCGAACTCGCTCAACTCCAAGCAGTCCGGAACAGCTACGAGCCGAATCACCATCGGGTACACGTCACGGAGAACCGTTCGTAGGATTAAACGTTTAAAGGGTGTTGTCATCATACCCTGACAATCGACACCACCACCGACTTTGTGCTGCTCTCGAATCAGAGGCCGCATGAAGACGAAGCCTGAATTCCCGTCGCGGAACACGTTTACAGCGCACCGGTTTTGCGGCAGCTTCGGGGCGCGATGGATACGACAACCCTGGCGACCAAACTTGGCACCACCACGCATCTTTCGCCGTTGTTGCACAAGGCGCGGCGGCTGGGTTTGGGGCCGGACGAACTTCGGATTCTCGCGGTCCAGCGCGGTTGCCGCCATTACTCGAACGGCTCCGAACCAGAAGAACCATTGGCTTCGGAAAGTGACCTCTCCAACGAAGAACTTGCCATTGCTCTGCTCTCGACGGCGCTGCCGTACGATCCGCAGAGCATTCGTTGCGGAGCAGCCATGCTCGGCGCGGAAGGAAACCATCCACGTCGCCTGGCGCGGATGGCTGTGATGGAACGATGCGTCGCGCCCGTCCGCCACGTGGCGGAAGCCGGTCAACGCTTCGAGCCGGAGAACAACTTTTGGAAGGAACTGCTCCATGCTATCCCGAGGACACCGGTCCAGCGGTCGGGCGTGCTCCCGCACCCGACACGCTTCGTCGCCATGACCGGCTTCACGCGGCGCGGTCCAGGTTTGGTCGTTGAATGGCAGCGTCCCTGCGCACGGCAAACCGAAACCATCCATGACTAACGCTGAACGCATCCTGGCGACACTGGACAAGGGACTCGACCACCATGTGTCGCTGGTGATCTATGGCCGCGCCGCTCTTGCGCTTGGATTTGAGAATCCTCCCGAAGCGGTCAAGCATACGCTGGATGTGGATGGAATCATTCCTGTTTCCCAGGTCGAGGTCTTCCGGTCGGACAGTAATTTTTGGAACGCACAAGAAGCCGCGAATCGTGAGCTGGAGAAGGACGGCTTGTACATCACCCACCTGTTTGAAGCCGACCAGGTCTTCCTCCGCCGCGATTGGGAACAACACCTCGTTCCCATCACCCGTCCGCCAACGCGCTGGCTGCGGCTGTTTCGTCCCGCAACGCTCGACTTGATCCTCACCAAGATGATGCGCGGTGACGATCCGCAGGACCTGGCGGACATCGCGTTTCTGATCCGCCATGATCGCATCACATCGGAGCAGATCGAAAGCGCGCTGGCCGGAGCTGTACTCCCCGATTTGGTCGAGTTGCGCGACGCCTTCGAGCGCGCAAAACCGCTGGCGCGTGAGCTGGCGCGCAAAGCTGATTCCGCGGTGTGAAGGCTTGAAAGAAAACAACAGGCACGGCGCACTGGACCGGCACTCCCGTTACCGCAGCACCGTTCGGTAGAAACGTTGCGAATCGTTCGCTGTACTGGGGTCGGTGAACTCCAGCGTGCCGGGGAGATTGGTCACGGTGGTCAGGGGCGACCACTGGTCCAGATCGGTGGACGCCTGCACCTCGAAAGCCATCCCCTTCCAGGATTGGATGCGAAGGACTCCTGCTCCCAGCGCCCGGAGCCGCGTCGGCTCTGTGACGGTCATCGACTGTTTCGCCGCGACATCGTGCAGTTCATCCACGATGCCCGAGGGCCACTCGATCCGCAGGGTGTCGATGCGCGTGGCGTCCCCCAGACCGAAGTGCGCGGTCAAAGTGCCGTTGCCCACGCGGTCTCCATTGGAAATCTCACGCAGTTGCCAGACGGTTTTGCCGCCGATCGTCGCTTTGGCCCGCACCCTGGTACCGATGGCGGAGCGATTGGACGCGGTCCCGACACACTTCACTGCGAGCCAGTCATTGGCATTGCCTTTATTCCGGAACAGCCAGTTGTTCTGGGTGAAATTCGCCACGAACAGATCGAGGAAGCCGTCCCAGTCATAGTCCGTGAACACGGCACCGTTGCTTCCCCTACCGGAATTAACCAGGTTACCCTGCGTGATTTTGGTAAAAGTGCCGTCGCCGTTGTTCAGGTAGAAAAATTCATTTTGCCCCCCTAAATTCGTGACGAGCAAGTCGAGATTGCCATCGTTGTCCACGTCTGCCCATGCGGCATTTGATGAATCCCCATTGCCGGTGGCAATAACCGCCATCCGGGTCACATCTGAATGGCGGTTAGCAACCGCCATTCGGGTCAAATCTCATTTTTTGACACTTTGAAATTTCACTGATAATCAAATCGTTCGGTGACGACAATCATGCCCGTTTCAGCAAATTCAATTGTCAAACAGTGAGATGTGCCCCTTTTCAGGCTCCGAAGGCTGCCGTGTGGAGTCGATCTCAAGGCAAGCCAACCCTAAAGCTGGCCATCCGAGGTGCCGACCAGAGGTCGTGGTGGCTGGAAATACTGGTCAAACTGACGGCTCCAGCCAACTGCAATGCAGTTGGATCCCTCGCCGCATGAGTGCAATCCCACCGGTCTATTCAGCCCTTCTTGTTTCTCGCTACAACTTTCAACGGCTCCTTTCAGGATGAAAGACTTTCCCCGACCACCGTGAACAAGCAAATGCCCAGAGGTTCACGGCGATCGGGGAAACGATGGTCGCGCGGCTACTCGATGATGTAGTAGAACCTCAGCTTCACGGTGGCACCGTCAATCGTCGTTTCGAAGTAGAATTCCTCGATGAATTTGTCGACCACTTGAATCCAAGAGAACACCGGGCGAAGTTCTGTTGGCGTGCCGCTCGTGGAGGCCTGAAACGCCTTGGCACCTTCAAGACCGCCGAGGGTCTTCGTCTTGTTGACCGCCGGAGGCGCCGCCAGTTTGGTGGCAAAGCCTTCGATTGAGAAGCGCTCACCATCGGCAAGTCCGAAGCTCACCGACCGTGTCGCGAGGGGCGTGGTGCCGAGGTCGAGGTTCCCAGAAACGGACCCACCGTTGGAAGCTCCAGCAGAACTGCCGAGAAGCCCCCCGGAGTTGATAATCGCCTTCGAGTTGCTAGTCCTCGAATACCTCAGAATCTCAGGCGGATTGAACGATTGGCCGGTTCCACAGACATTGACTATGGCCTTGAAATAAGCTCCGTCTGGAACTCCCTTCAGGCCTGGATCGTAGATTCGTGAACTATTCACTCCGAGGCATTCTTCCTCAGCTGTGAAGAAGTGCGCCCCAGCCCCTGAGGGGTCCGTGAACCACTCGTAACTCAGCGCGGCAACGTACACACCACCCTGGTTGTGCTGGACCTGACTCACCGAAGACGCATCCGGGTTCGTCTGGTAAACGATTCGCTGAACCGGGTTGAGTCCCGCGACCCCGTTGATTTCCGGCGTCCTGACGCTGAATCCGAACTGCATCAATGAATCCGAACCGGTTACCTCAATCCCCTCGGCAACGACCGTGACCCGAAGGTCCTTTGCCAGCGGATTGGTGTTCCCTGGAGGACAGCCTGCGGCGCAGATACCAACCTCGGCCCCGTCGTCGCGACGGTCGCCATCGGTATTACCGTTGTTCGGATCTGTGTGTCGGCTTCCATTAGTTGGATCAAAGGAGAACTCGTCCCCATCCACCAAGCCATCGAAGTCGGCGTCCGCGATCAACGGATTGCTGAAGACACGATAAGGCGTCTCACCACTGACACGCACAACCCAACGGCTCTGCTCGACGTCAACAAGTTCGGCCTCGGCACCATCGGTTCGCTTGTCGTTGTCGGTATCGGCATCCAGGACGTCCGTCTTGATGATGCCCAGGTCTTCACCGCCGACCTTGTGCCCAAGGCTGAAACCAAGCAACTCGATCCGATCGGCGATACCGTCGCCATCGGTGTCGGCAGCCGTCGCGTTGGTCTTGAGGAAAAACTCCTCGAAATCCGTGAGGCCATCGTCGTCGGAATCGTCATCGAACTTATTGGAGGTACGAATGACCGTAGTAGTCACCCCTTGCTGAAATCCAAGGGTGCTCTTGGCGATCGTCGTCACCAGCCAGCCCGCTTCCTCAACTGGGTCCGGAAGTCCGTCTCCATCGGAGTCGATATCCGCCGGATCGGTCGGATCAAGACCAACGAGCCGTTCGAACCCATCGGAGAAGGTATCGCCATCGGTGTCCGGATTGAGCGGATTTGTGGTCCGAGTGAAGGACGCGGCACCTGTCAGTGGCACCACAACAAACCCGGCTAATTCATCCGCATCGCTGATACCATCGCCATCCGTGTCGAGCCGAATCGGGTCGAGAACCCAGTCCGTCGGCGGCGGTGTCAGCTGGAACACTTCATTGAGACGGTCGCGCAAGTTGTTGGCCGGATTGACATCGTTCCATCCACCGGGAGCCACAAATGTGTCGCTGAGGCCGTCGAAGTTCGAATCGGCCCGTCTCGGGGAGGACCAGACCTTGTAGTTGGGCTTGTTCGGCAGCGAAACGGTCCAACCAATGAGCGCTTCGAAACGATCATCAAGTCCGTCCTTGTCGGTGTCGCGCCCGCGCGGTGCCTGTTTCACCACGCCCCCAACTTGAACATCGATGAGTTCGTCGGAATCGGAAGTTCGAAGGAAGTACTCCACGTCGGCGGTCAGGCCATCGCCATCGAGGTCCTGTACAAAGTTCAGGCTGACCGGCGTGCTTGGCTTCAGCACGAGATCATTGAGGTCCGTGATATTGTCGACTCCAAGCGGAGTCAGGATCTCCCAGTATTTCCTGTTCAAGGAATCATTCGAGATGCCTCGGATTCGGAACACCTTTTCCCGACCCGCGACCACGACGGTGGAGTAGCTGGAGAGGATCTCCTCATCCGTGAGGTTTGCCGTCGGTGTGCTTGTCTCGCCGTAATGCGTGAGACCAACGGCGGCCATCGCCTGGTGAAGACTAATGCCCACCTCCTTGCCGACCCCATCAAATACCACGATCGTGTCCCCTTCAAAAGTCTCGTCGTTCCCGTCGACCACGCCATTGCCATCGTAATCGAGGCCCAGTGAGTCTCCGCTGCTGTTGAAGAGTTCACGGGAGAAACGATCGACCTTGCCATCCTTGTTTGTGTCGGCGATGGCACGGCCGCCGCTGGTCGCGACGCGGTGGATTTCGGTCTCGTCGCCCGGTCGAGTCTCGTCAAACGGTTCTCCAGTCACCAGCGCCCGAAGGCTGCTCGCGCCACCAAAATCAATGACCAACCGGGCCGTCCGCTCGACGATTTCCTGGCCGCTAAAGGCGAAATTCCGCCCCCGTTCGTCAATGATGTCGTAGTTCGAGATGCGGAAGATCAGCCCGCTCGAATTCGCCATCAAGGCTTCGACAGCCGATGGCACGATGGTGGTATTGGAAAAAATGAATGGGCCACGTTCTGCCGCCAACGGTCCAAGGGTATAGCCATCCGCGGGCTCGGCATCCGGCAGGAGCGTCGCCACAGGGGTGAGCCGAGCATGGTTCTGGGGATCCTGGATGAAGGCGGTGATTTGGAGATTCTTCACCCGGTAAGCGAGCGAGCTCAGATTTCGAAGATCGACCGCCACTTGCATCACCGCACCCAGCACTTCACGTTCCGTGGTGAAGCCGCGAGTCGTCTCTCGATCCGTACTGAGCGATCGCGCATAAGCTTGGGCAGTCGCTGTTTCAGACTGGTCCGTGGATTGGAATGTGTAGCCCACGGAGAAACCAGCGCGGAAATAGTACGTGGCGTAGTCCGTATCCGTGGTGCCGGCGTCGAGGTGCACCTCCGTGTTGACGGTATCCTGACGCGTGTAGGTCTGTGACGTGCTCGCACTCAGGGTCGAACTAACCGATTTGGTCTAGAGTTCGCGACGTTGCTGGGCGTTCGATTCGGTGAACTTCACATTGAGCTGGAGATTCACCTCGCCAACCGTGATCTCGGGTCGCGGCAGGTCGGAGACACGCGGATTGCGGTTGCCAATGATCTCGTTCGCATCGCTGATCTGGTCCCCATCGGTGTCGACAAACAGTGGCGACGTGTGGAAGAAGGCAAACTCGAGGTAGTCATCCAAGCCATCGTCATCCGTGTCCTGGTCGAGCCCATTCGAATAGACCTCGTTGAATTCCGCGTAGTCGTTGATTTGGTCGTCGTCGGTATCGATACTACGTGGATCGAATCGCAGATTGGCCTCCTGCGCGTCATTGAGGCCATCGCCATCCGTGTCGGCCACCAACGGATCCGAGGTCACGCCGCGCAACATCGTGGTGCCATCCACGTTCCGAACCGTGACGATCCAACCTCGCATCTCAATGTTGTCGGCGAGACCGTCTCCATCGGTGTCTCCCCAGCCGATTGGGGGCGTCCCAGGAAACGTCACCGAGGTTGGATCGACCAGGACACCATTCGAGGTGATCTTTTCGGCGAGTGGCGCGCCCGAGAGATCCGTGGCGTTGACCACGGTGACCCGATAGACGAGCTCGCTTTGCGAACTGGTCGTCAACAGCACAGTGCTCGGATTTTGTTTGTAGAACTCGGCGGCTACCACGCGGAGAAAGCCCGCCTCAGGGTTCACGTTCTCCTGCACCACAACATAATGCTCGGGCTTGATCGCGCTCGAGGACATCGGCTCGCTGAACGCCACGATAATTTCGCGGTTGCTGAGAGACGCAGCTCCGACAACGCGAGGCGCCATGGACTCCGCGGGTGTGCCCGAAGGAGAAGTGTTACCGGTAAACAAGTTGACGCCCGGCGTCGACGGCAGAAGAAGGGCCACGCCGCTGATGTTGCTCGCGTCGAGCCGTCGAATGACGTAGTTGACGCTCGACTGCGGCACTGTTGTCAGTTCCACCACCCGACGTTCACTCCCCACAAAGGCCGCGCGCAAGACTTCCAGGTTCTTTGTGGCATCATCGAGTTGGGAGATTCCATAGGCCGCTGGGGACAGGACATCGTCCGACATCGGCACATTAAACGTGACGAGCACGGACGTCGGACGAATCGACGCGACCAACGAAAGCGAGGGTTGCCCGCGAATTCCGTCAAACTGGACCTCGGAGGACGGCAGCGCATTGCCAGCCGGGTCGGTCAGCGCTGTGGTCGTGGAGATCCGGTAGCGCACGTTCTGCTGCGGTTTTGTGGTCAATTCGACGATCTTCCTCTCGTCGCCAATGAACCCCGCAGAGGTGACTTGAAGCAGGCCGACAACGTTGTTCGCCGCATCCATTTGGTCGATGAAATAGGTCGACGGCGCGAGCGCGCTGTCCCCCACTGAGCTGGTAAAGGTCAGGGTGATGTGCGTCGAATCCGTGGAAACTGCCCGAGACAGCCCACCCGCTGCAACTCCCTGAAAGGTCGCTGTCTTGGTGGTCAGCGCCAAGGGATCGCCACCGAGATCCGTCACATTGTTCACCGTGACGGTATAAATCACGTTCGCCTGGGGCACGGTCGTCAGCACCACGACCATCGTCAACGGGCCGTCGAAATCGGCGTCGGTCACCATCAGAGTCTTGCCGGTGGAATCCCGGATGCTGAAGTTTTGGGGAGCGAGGGCATTATCCGCCATCGGTTCATTAAAGACCACGACCACACGGGTCGAAGAGGTAGCGACTGCGCTGACCACCGCACCCTTTGGATTTCCGGAGAACACGCGCCCATCAAAGTAAATCGACTGTTCCGTGCTGTCCTGGACGTTGTTGATCGTCAACTCGTAGTTGGCGCTCGACTGGGGAGTGGTCGCAAGTTCAACCACTTGCCGCGACAGACCAAATTTCGCGCCGAGGACTTGAACTGGCGCCCCCTGGTCGCTTGTGACCGTGTAATTCGAAGGGTTGATGGCGCTCAGGCCCATGGGTTGGTCGTAGGTGATGCGGACCGTCGTTCCATCTACGGCCATGAGGCTATAGGAAGTCGACAGGAGTCGGTAAAACCTCACGTCGCCAGCCCGGACTGCGGTGAACGGGCTCTTGGAGTTCGGCACTGTGACCCAGGGGCCAGTTGGGTTTACTGAAGATTGAAGCGTCGCGGACCCCGCCCATTCCAGGGCAATCTCATTTGCCGACACCTGGTAGGAGGTAAACCCCAGGCGGATGGCCTCCGGGGCAGGTGCCGCTGCGACAGGCATCCCGATCAGGATCACGAGCCAAACCGCAGCGACCCAGGCTGCCATTGTAGAAAGTGTGGAGATGGACCGTTTTCGTGGTCCGAAAGGATAGGGCGCCGCTCCAAACGTGGCCCGGCAAGATTGACTCATAGACATGTCCGATTTATTCTGCCCCGTAGCCAAACTCAGGGCAGAACTCGGCACATACAAGCCCAAAGGCTCGCCGATCCAAGATTTCTACGGATAGCGGGATGAAATCCGTCTGATTCTGAGAAGAGAGGGTGGGGTCAAATCTCATTTTTTGACACTTTGAAATTTCACTGATAATCAAATCGTTCGGTGACGACAATCATGCCCGTTTCAGCAAATTCAATTGTCAAACAGTGAGATGTGCCCCTCTTCAGGCTTACTTTCAATGGCAATGAAATTCGGCGCAACCACCTCCATGACCGACCCGATCCAGCTCGGCAGCACCATCCGCGCCACCAACTTATTGATGGGACGCGACCCGAACTCAATGCGTCATCTCAAATACTCCCGCGCGACTGAAAAATTGCATGAGGCAGAAGCAGCACCAAAATGAACTCGATCGAAACCATTCTCAAAAATCAACGCGTTGCCATCGTCGATGGTGCCATGGCAACCGAACTTGAGCACCGCGGCTGTGATCTGAACGATGCGCTCTGGTCTGCCAAAGTCTTGCTCGAACAGCCTGAGTTGATCCGCGCTGTACATCTTGATTATTTCAATGCAGGCGCTGACTTCGCCATCACCGCCAGCTATCAGGCAACGGTCGAAGGTTTTGCGCAACGGGGCTTGAGCCGTGAACAGGCGCTGGACTTGATCAAAAAGTCGGTGCAGTTGGCGCAAGAAGCTCGCGATGAATTTTGGGCGAAGGAAGAAAACCGCATCGGACGCATCCGTCCGCTCGTGGCGGGTTCGGTCGGTTCGTATGGCGCATTTCTCGCGGATGGTTCAGAATATCGCGGTGACTACAACTTGAGCGAAGATGAACTGATCGCCTTTCATCGTCCGCGGATCGAAGCCCTCATCGCCTCAGGTGCGGACCTGTTAGCCTGCGAGACCATCCCACGCGGAATTGAAGCCCGAGCCTTGATCCGCCTACTTGCCGAATTCCCAAACACATTCGCCTGGTTCACCTTCACCGCCAAAGACGGCGAACATATTAGCAACGGCGAACGCATCGCAGATGTCGCTGCCTTTCTCGACAAGCAATCGCAGGCCATTGCAATTGGAATCAATTGCACCTCACCCCTTCACATCCCTTCATTGATTCGCGAGATCAAAAGGAACACAGACAAGCCCATCATCGTCTACCCCAACTCGGGTGAGTACTACAGTGCTGTCACCAACACATGGCACGGAGAGACCTCCTGCGATAAATTTGGCTTGCAATCGAAAGAGTGGTTCGGAAATGGCGCCACCCTCATCGGCGGATGCTGCCGCACCACGCCGGGACATATTCGCGAAGTAAGCAATTGGGCAAGAAAGTAGGGTGGGGTTTACGTCCTGCCAGACTTAAAAGGGGCAGCAATAGACTGCCTCTTTTTGTTTTCTGCATCTCATACACATGTCCAAAACCAGCAACGGGGTCGGGTTTTGTTGCGCCGATTCAACTCCGTGCTGACAGGTTCAGAGGAGAAATTGGGGTCAAATCTCATTTTTTGACACTTTGAAATTTCACTGATAATCAAATCGTTCGGTGACGACAATCATGCCCGTTTCAGCAAATTCAATTGTCAAACAGTGAGATGTGACCCTCTTCAAGCTTCCGACGGGCGTTCGCGGCGTCGCGCGCTGAACGCCGGTGAGATCTCCGGGGTAGGGGTGACGTCAGCCCGAGAACGGGTTCGGAGGGCGATCCGTGCGCCCCATCACTCCCAGGCCGCGGAACTCTGACCCAGCGAGTCAGCCACGGTCCGAAGGCGCGCGACCATTCGTTCACGCCCTTGGAATCGCACGGCTACACGAGACGTTGTTGCGCCCGGGAGGTGCGTGTGTGCTCACCCTCGCGAGTCATCGGCCCGCTGCGGCCGTGACGTTGGGATGTGCCGCTTCCGCACGTTCGATTTCCTCCCACGACGGGGCGCGCCACAGGTAAAGTTTGTCCTTCGAATTGGGACTCGTCTCGGCGATCAAGACGTTCCCGTCCGTGGAGATTTCGAAGACCGCAATGCCCTCCGCCTTGAGGCGCACCAGCTCGAGTTGGGTGGCAAGGTCCCAGATGGAGAGTGAAGGCTCTCCCCCACCCCCTCCCAGGATCAGTCGGTCGCCCCCCTCCAGAAACCCAATCGAGTACACGGGTCCACTTCCGTCTCCGAGGGTCGCGATCGGGTTGAACGTCCGACGGTCGTAGAAGCGGGCGTAACCATCCGTGCCGCAGGCTGCAAATCGGTCACCGCCCGGGACGAACGCCACCTTCGTCGAATCCGGGAGGTTCAAGTTTCCGTCCCGCGTCTCTCCGGACCGCGTGTCCATCCAGAGGACGCCACTCTTTCCGTCCGGCCTCAGCATCTGTTGCCCGTCGCGCGACAGGGCGTCCAACGGCTCGAAATTCTGTTTGCGGTTGAAGGTGGGGAAGGTGCGGATTTCCCGCGACGCGGCCAGATCCCATTCCGCATAGCGCTCCTTCGCACTGTCCCAGACGATCAGCCGGGTCCCGTCCGGCGAAAACTGTTCGGCCTTCACCGAGCGGGTAAAACTGCCGAGCCTCTGGACCCGGCGGCGTTCGGAGACGTTCCAGACTTCGAAGAACCCGTTGGTAGAACCGGCGGCAAACCAGCGACCATCCTCGGAGAAAACCGGCTTGCCCAGCCTGCGTCCGAGGTGGAACAGAGGGGTCTCCGACTCAAACGCGTCCCCGTGTCGCTGGGTGACCGCCCCGTCCCGCGCGGCAATGAGGAGCGCTTTGCCGTCGGCGCGGAGTCGGTAGTTCGCCACGTCGGTGTTGATCTCCACTTTCACCGGCTGTCGCGGTTGACGGTAGCGCGTCAGATCCCAACCGTGCACGGTGCCATCACCTGAAAGGGTCAGAATGGTCCTGGCGTCGGGCAGCAAGGCGAACGGGAAGCCCGTGGATGTTGCCCGCAGGGGCGGCAGGGCCTTGGGGCCGCGGGCGAGGTCGCCCACCTCCCAAAGGCACAGGTTACCCTTCGAGCTGCGGCAGGCGACCGTCCGACCGTCGGATGCGACCACGAGGGCCCATAAGGTTCCTCCGTCCTCGTTCACCAGGGGTGGGCTCAGTTCCTTCCCCGTGAGGAAGTCGAGGACCCGGATCCTCCCCGGATCAGCGTCTTCGAGGACAAAGAGCGTGCGTCCATCGGGTGCGAGAGCGAGTTCTTTAAAACCCCGGTGCTCGGAAGCGAGGCTCCAATTCGTCGCTCCGGTGGCCACGTTCCTGACACTTAGCAGACGAGCCGTACTGGCGATCGCGATGGCACTGGCATCCGCATTCGCTGCAAACCGAACGAATCCCTCCCTACCGTCCCGCCGTCTCGGGAAGTCGGTCAATGTCGTGACGTGAGTCAGTTGGGGCGCTTGCCAGACGTCGATCCGCGAGCGCCATCCCGGGGACGGGTCGTCGACGGTGCTGAAACTCAAAAGGAACTGGTTGTCACTGGACCATGCCAAACTCCCGCAGTAACCGGTCAAGTTGGTGGTCGTTCCCAGCACGCGCCGCCGAGTCGTATCGTAGATGCCGATCGTGGCCATGCTCCGTGGACCAATGCTGAGGTAGGGCTCCCCTGTCTGCGCGTAGGCGACCAGTCCGTTCCGGTTGCCGAGGGCGATGGCGGAAATGGCATTTGACGAGGGCATCGGAATGTCCACCGCGTGGCGCGGAGCATGCAGATCGGTGATGTCCAACACTTTAATCCAGGCGCGATCCGCGGTTCGATTCCCATGGAGAAGCCATCGGTTGTCCTCCGGAGTACCGAAGCCATGGGCAGGCATGAAGCTGTTGGTAATCCGGCAGACTTCAAACGAGGGATCGTCCTGCAATTGCTGCCAGAGATAACGCCATTCCCAGCCGGGCCGGTTGGTTTGTCCCGGACGGGGATAAAGTCCGGCGAGGAGCTCGCGCACCCGATCGAAGTTGTCCTTGTCCATGGCCACTTGGGCGAAGTGGATGTCGGTGGCATACACCCGCGCCGCGCTGGCCCGCCGCTCGTCCTTCTCCCGTTCCAACAGTTCATCCACGCGCCGCCGCGCTTCCGCCTCCTGGGTCAACGCCTTCTCGGCGATCTCGCGCGAGTGCGATTGCGCCTGCTCGGCTTCGGTCATCCGCGCGAGTGCCTGGGTCTTCTGCACGGCCTGCCACGCAGAGACTCCCAGGCCGAGCAGGAGCGCAACCAGCACGACACCCGCCGTGGCGAAGGCGCTGCGGTTGCGGCGGACGGTCTTCTGCACCCGGTATCCCCAGCTCGGCGGCCGCGCGATCACCGGCTCGTTTTCGAGATGCCGCCGGATGTCGGCCGCCAGGCCCGCCGCGGTGTCGTACCGGCGCCGCCGATCCTTCTCGAGACACTTCATGACGATCCAGTCCAGGTCGCCTCGCAGCAGCGGGATCGTTTCCTGCAACCGGACTTGTCGTCGGGTGCGGTTCTTGTCGCCGGACGTGGAGTCCGCTGGCAAAGAAGCGTGTTCCGGAGCACTCTAATTACTGAAAAAGGATGGTCTAAATTTCACAATGACCTGAGAGACGTTCCCTATACTTTGGGGTCGATCTTGAAATTCAGAACCCCTTGGAGTCGACAGTCGCCTCTTGAGCAGGACATCCCATGCCAGTGAAACTGGTTGAGCGAGTCACGATTGCTAAGGATGCGCAGCGAACTCTGGCCTTTTTTGCGCATCTTCCCAATTTCAGTTGAAATGACCAAATCTAATGGATGCAAATCAGGAATATCCTGCCTCCCAATGTGTTCTTATTCATCAGGATGTACTTGAGGGTGAAATCCCAAAACAGGTCCAGAAGGAATGCCGCCTGCATCCTGTTCGGCGCGGTTTCAAACAACCCAAGCAGTGACATGGTGTTGAGAATCAACCCGCTCCGGAATGGAGTGAGGCGCGATGCGAAAATTTCCATTCCTCGACAGCGAGACCATTCTGTCACGCGTCATCGGTCAATTTTGAACCTCGGACCTTCTCAGCCAGGCACGCCTTGTTTGGCCTTGGTTCCAATTCACACATGGGAAACTCGGCACCCTAAATCCGGGGAGGGTGAATTGCCCCGATTTCTCACAATCAGCACCGAAATCTCCGCGAATATCTTGATATTTTCATCCTAGATTTGGCTGCTCCGGAACACCTGGGGATCGGTGAAGTTCTCGGTCGTCAGCAACGCCCAACGGTCTTGATGTCCGTCGGCATAGGTCTCCCGCAGTGCCACGATGTGTAGCGGAACGTCGGCCTCGGCCCATTGAAACCCCTTGATTGGGCAAAGCTCACTGGCTGTCAGCACGGTGGCCGGGTCGGACGGCGGTTCCTGTGCCTTCTTCCGGGCTAAGGTTTGCTGGCGAGTACGCTCGCGCCGCTCAATCACTTCTGGGCGCTTAGGGGTGGGTGGCTTGGGTGGAGGCGGCACGATCCGTGGCTCCCACCTCAGACCTTCAGACAACGCCCAGGCGTCTTTCCAAAGTTCCATGTTCTTCTTGAGCGGGATCAGTACGTCCACTTCCAATACATTTTTGCAATATGCGATACGAGCCCCGTCGATGAAGCCTCGATCCAGGATCAAACGCTTCAAAACTCTCGGCCCAACCCGACCCACGAAGTCATCCACCAATTTGTAGAGGACCGGCAATTCGTGTGCGTTTCCTGGCACAATGGCGAGGGCCGCGTAAACGTAGGACTTCCCCCGCAGGTGCAGCAGGCTCACCAGCTTGTAGCATCGTTCCCGGTGCGCCCGCTGGCGCTCCTCGGGCGTCAGTTGATCGTATTGGACCGGGTGATTGTGCTCGTCAAACCACATCACCACCGACCCTTCGTAGGCAGGGTTGTCCGGCACGAACAGATAACTGCCATCCCCGACAAAAACCCCCTCTGGATCGAAAAACCCGTGGGCTTGAAAAATCTCCTGAACCGCACCGTTAAACCAGCCCTGCCACTGCGCGGCCGATACATCCTGCACGAACTTGCGCAAGGTATCCTGATCGCACGGGCTCTGACGGTCATAGTGGTTCTTGAGATTGAACCCAGTGCATTCCAACATCACCCGGCGACTCTCGGGATCCAGGTGCTTGGCAGCCAAGGCCGGATTCAGGGCACTCAACAACCCCCCGCATCGCACCACCCGGTCCAATGCCAGAAACGCGTGCTCCCCGTGGAGCTTCAAACTCAGGTTGGCTGCCAAGATGAACCATCGGGGCACCTCTTCCCGCTTGCGCGCCGTCGGCATCTTCAGTGCCAATGCCTCCAGCATCCCCTCCCTCATACACAGTTCAAAGAACGCCTTTTCGTCGGCCTGGCCCAGGACCTCCAGTCCGTCGAACTCGCCACGACGGAAAGCCTCCAGCACTCGGCGGGGGTGGGGTTCAAGGAGTTCCAGGTCCATTGGATGAGGGGGCAGGCCAGGATTGGAGCCGATGCTCGGCGAGTTGATCGATCAGGGCCGCCAGGGCTGCGGACTGTTTAACCAACCGAGCCCGAGCCGCCTGCCAACGGCGATATTCCCGAGTCAGGGGGCGAAGGCCCGCGCGCTGATCGACAGGCACCGAGTACAAGCGATTCTTGCCCGATTCGCTGCGGGAGAGAACCCAGGAAGCGTGCAGTTCGCCACGGGCACATCGGCAATTGGGTTTTCCGCACTTGCGCCGCAGTTGATAGAGGGACTGCGGAGAGCGGGATGAAATCCGAGTGATTCTGACGATTTGAAAACCGTGTTTTGGGCGGTGGATTTTCTTCGAACACTTCGACAGATTTTTTCTTCCTTCTTCCTGGATCTTCTTCACCTGCTGCGGGGTTTTGGATGG
>SXGS01262626.1_pt1 | contig 16633 bp, 16 predicted proteins | sample 3174681 | NCBI WGS metagenome assembly SXGS01 (sample SAMN11356861, study PRJNA531348) | freshwater metagenome | isolation source: freshwater sample F1-80 | place: China: Fuxian Lake, Yuxi | collected 2017-12-25 | reverse complement strand
TTGTTGCGCAGCAGCTGGGCAGCCAGCAGTCCGATCAGGCCACTGCCAACAACTACTATCATCAGCGGAGAGGCGTCCGGTTCGCTCGACCTCTACCAGACGTCGGATGCGATCATCCCGGGCCTGCGGTCAGGAATCGACTTTGCCGTCGACGAGAAGGCCAAGCAGGTGGCCCTCACCGAGGAGGGGATCGCCCGCGTCGAGGGCCGGCTCGGGTTGGACAACCTGTACGACCCGACCCATATGGAAATCCTGCACCACGTGCAGCAGTCGCTTCGGGCCCATCACTTGTATCGGCGAGACCAGGAGTACGTCGTCGAGGGCGGCAAGGTCGTCATCGTCGACGAGTTCACAGGCCGCAAGATGCATGGGCGCCGTTGGTCCGATGGATTGCATCAGGCCATCGAGGCCAAGGAGCAGGTCCACATCGAGCGCGAGAGCCAGGTCTACGCGACGATCACGTTCCAGAACCTGTTTCGCATGTACAAGAAACTGGCGGGCATGACCGGGACCGCCAGCACGGAAGCCGCGGAGTTCGCGTCCATCTACAACCTCGACACGGTCGTCATCCCGACGAACCGGCCCATCGCTCGCAAGGACGAAGAAGACATCATCTTCAAGTCCATGATCGAGAAGTTTCAGGCCGTCACGACCCGCATCGAGGAGCTCCACACGCGCGGCCAGCCGGTGCTCGTCGGAACGACCTCGGTCGAGAAGAGCGAACTCCTCGCTCGCCTGCTGCGCGAGAAGGGGATTCCCCACGAGGTCCTCAACGCGAAGAACCACCATCGCGAGGCCCTGATCGTCGCCAACGCGGGCCGCAAAGGTGCGGTCACGATTTCGACGAATATGGCCGGCCGCGGGACGGACATCAAGCTCGGTGGAAATCCGGAGGCGCTCGCTCGCATCTCGGCGCCGCAGGCCGACGCCGCGACCCTGGCCACGCTGGTCGCCGAGTTCGAGGCCACCTGTCAGGCGGAGGCCAATGAAGTTCGGGCCCTTGGGGGTCTGTTCATCCTTGGCACCGAGCGGCACGAGTCACGGCGAGTCGACAACCAACTCCGCGGCCGGTCGGGCCGGCAAGGCGACCCGGGTGGCAGCCGTTTCTTCCTCTCTCTGGAAGACGACCTGCTGCGGATCTTCGGAACGGACAAGATCAGCGTCTGGATGGAGCGCATGGGGCTCCAGGACGACGAGCCGATCGAGCACCGTTGGGTCACTCGGTCGATCGAGAACGCCCAACAGAAGGTCGAGGCCCATCACTTCAATTCGCGCAAGAACCTGCTCGAGTACGACGATGTGATGAACTACCAGCGCAAAGGTGTTTACGAGCTTCGTCGCCGCGCGCTGCGCGCCGAAGGCCTCCGCGAGCTGGTGGACGAGGCGGTGGACGGCGTCGCGAATGACATGATGGACGACTACGTGGGCGAGGGGATGCACCCCGAACACTGGAATGTTGGGGCGCTTCGCACGGACCTTGACCGCATTTTCGGCGTCAACTGGCCCGACTCCGACCTCGCGCTGCGGGACCTTTCCCGCGAGGATCTGCGCCGACGGCTGATGGCCGACGTGCGCGCGCGAATGGCCGAATCCTGGGAGCGGCTTGGCGAAGAGATGGCGATGGAGCTGTCCAAGATGGTCTTGCTCCAGCAGACCGACGCCCTGTGGCGCGACCACCTCCTGGCCCTCGATCGACTGCGCCAGAGCGTGGGTCTGCGTGGCTACGGCCAGCGCAACCCCTTGCTGGAGTACAAACGCGAAGCCCTCCAGATGTTCCTGATGATGGGCGCTCAGCGCGACGAGCAGCTCGTGGCCCAGATTCTGCGCTTCGATCCCGCGGCCGCCAAGCCGCCCGAGGTCGTCCGAGCTCCGGCCCCGGCGCCCGCGCCTCGGGTCGAAAGGCCCTTGGCGATGCCCGTCGCCGAGCCGCCGCCGCCCGCACCGGTGGCGCGCCCCGCGAAAGGGGAGGCGGCCCGCGCCGTTGGCCTCGCGGAAGGCCTGCGCCGCAACGACCCGTGCCCCTGCGGTTCGGGCGAGAAGTTCAAGAAGTGCTGCGGCGTTGGCGGTCCCGAAGCGAGCGCCCCGGTCTGAGCCGAGCGCCAGGGAGCCTTGCCTTTTTGCACCAGCCTGCTAGTCCGGCGGGCCCCGTCCATTCGGCCGGGAGAACGCACGCCGCGATGATTGGGCCGGCCTTCGGGGTGGGACGGCCTGTGGCGGAGGTACCCACCCCAGCGGGTTTCCCGCAAGGTCCACCATGAACGTCTCGCTCCGCGATTTGCTGCAAGCCGGGGTTCACTTCGGGCACCAGACCCGTCGTTGGAATCCCAAGATGAAACCGTACATCTACGGCGCCAAGAACGGCGTCCACGTCATCGACCTGCAGCGCACTGCGCGCGGCCTGGTCGACGGTGCGCGCTTTGCGCAAGCCACGGCGGGACACGGCGGCGCCATCCTCTTCGTCGGCACGAAGCGCGCGGCCCGCGAAATCGTGAAGGAAGAGGCCCTCCGCTGCGGCATGTTTTTCGTCAACCACCGCTGGCTGGGCGGCTTGCTGACGAACTGGACCACGGTCAAGAAGAGCATCGACCACCTCACGCAGCTTGAGAAAGCGCGCGACGAAGGCAAGTTCGACCTGCTCACGAAGAAAGAAGCCCTCGATTTCGCCCGCGAGATCGAGAAGATGGAGCAGTCGCTCGGCGGCATCAAGCACATGAAGGGCCTGCCCGCCGCGATCTTCGTCGTCGACCCCAAGAAGGAGCACATCGCCGTCAAGGAAGCCCGCACGCTCGGGATTCCGGTGATCGGCCTCTGCGACACGAACTGCGACCCGTCCGGGATCCAGTACGTCATCCCTGGCAACGACGACGCCATCAAGTCCATCAAGTTGTTCACGGCCGCCATCGCGGACGCCATCGGCGATGGTCGCCGGGTGTCCACGGGTCGCACGCAATCCACCAGCGCCTTTGTTTCCAATGCGGACGACATGGCGGATGGCGATGCCGCCGGGCTCGCTCGCTACGCGAGCGCGGGCCCCGAAACCGACCGTGAAGACGACGCCTAGCCGTCAGGGGAAGCCATGAGCACCGACATGATCAAGTCGCTCCGGGAACGTACCGGCGCGGGGATGCTGGACTGCAAGAAGGCGCTGTCGGAATCCGGCGGCGACATCGAGAAGGCGATTGACTGGCTCCGCGCCAAGGGCATCGCAAGCGCCGCCAAGAAGGCGACTCGCGCTGCGACGGAAGGGTCCGTCCATGCCTATATTCACGCTGGCGGCCGGGTCGGCGTCCTCGTCGAGGTCAACTGCGAGACCGACTTCGCGGCGATGAACTCGGAGTTCCAGGGCCTCGTCCGCGACGTCGCGATGCACATCGCGGCCGCTAGCCCTCGTTGGCTCGCCCGCGAGGACGTGCCCGCTTCGGAAATCGAGCGCGAGCGCGAGATCCAGACGCAGCGCGTCATCGAAGAAGGCAAGCCGGCCGCCGTCGCCGCCCGAATCGTCGACGGCCGACTGGGCAAGTTCTACGAAGACTATTGCCTGCTCGAGCAGAAGTTCGTCAAGGACGACAGCCTCACGATCGAGGGCGTCGTCAAGGCCGCCATCGCCAAGATCGGCGAGAACATCCGGGTCCGCCGGTTCGTTCGATTCGAGTTGGGCGAAGGCCTCGAAAAGAAGGCGAATGACTTTGCGGCCGAAGTCGCAGCCCAGGCTGGGATGAACTGAGATGCCGACCCCCCGCTACCGGCGCGTCTTGCTCAAGGTGTCGGGCGAGATGCTTGGCGGAGCGGGGGGGAGTGGCATCGACGGCGACGTGCTCGAAGCCTTCGCCGAAGAGATTCATCACGTTCGCGACCTCGGCGTCGAGACCGCGGTCGTCATCGGCGGCGGCAACATCTTTCGGGGTCTCAGCGGCGCTGGTCGAGGCATGGACCGTACGACCGCCGACCACATGGGGATGCTCGCGACGGCCATCAACGCCCTGGCACTTCAGGACGCCTTGGAGCGCCGCGGCTGCCTCACGCGGGTGATGTCGGCCATCCAAATGCACCAGGTGTCCGAGCCCTACATCCGGCGGCGTGCGGCACGTCACCTGGAGAAGGGGCGCGTGGTCATCTTTGCCGCTGGAACGGGCAATCCCTACTTTTCCACGGACACGGCGGCGGCTTTGCGTGCTGCCGAGGTTGGAGCCGAGGTCATCCTGAAAGCGACGAAGGTCGACGGGGTCTATGACCGCGATCCCAAGCACTTCCCGGATGCGGTTCGCTACGACCGGCTGACCTACATCGACGTGCTCCAGCAAGGCCTCGGCGTGATGGACCAGACTGCGATCACGATGTGCCGAGAAAACCGGCTGCCCATCGTCGTGTTCAAGTTGGGCCCAGATCAAGTGGTTCGCGTCGTGTGTGGCGAACCGATCGGCACGTTCGTCGGCGACGCCCCGGCCTGAGTTAGCCGGCGGGGCGGAGGCACGATGGACGAGTACTTGGACGCGCTCAACGACGACATGAAGTCGGCGCTCGATGCGTTGATCAAGGAACTCGCGAAGGTGCGCACCGGCCGCGCCACCCCCAAGCTGGTCGACGGCGTCACCGTGCACGTCAACGCGTACGGTGGGGCGGCGATGCCGATCCAACAGTTGGGAACGATTCAGGCGCCCGACGCGCGGCTCATCACCGTCACCCCGTGGGACAAGTCGACGATCCCAGACATCGAGAAAGGGGTGATGGCGGCAGGTCTCGGCCTCAATCCGAGCAACGATGGCCAGATCATTCGCATTCCCGTCCCTCCCCTGACCCAGCAGCGCCGAACGGAACTGGTCAAGGTCGTCAAGAAGGTGGGCGAGGACGCCAAGGTACGCGTCCGAGCTGTGCGGCGCGAGTACAATGAGATGTTCAAGAACGGCGAGAAGGACGGGGAGATCTCCGAGGACCAGTGCCGCCGCCTGTTGGAGAAAGTCCAGGTCGCGACCGACAAGGCGATCGAGCAGGTGGACAAGCACCTCACGGCCAAGGAGGCCGAGGTCCTCGAGGTTTGATGGCCGCACCCCCAGGCGTTCCCCGCCACGTTGCGATCATTATGGCCGGCAATGGCCGTTGGGCCGAGCGTCGGGGACTACCGCGCGAGGCGGGCCACGAAGCCGGGGCGCTCAGCGTCCGAGAGGTCGTGCGAGCGGCGGGGGAGGTCGGCGTCGAGGTGCTGACGCTCTACAGCTTCAGCACCGAGAACTGGAAGCGACCCGCCACCGAAGTCGCGGCGCTCATGAAGCTGCTCGGTCGATACCTGGTCGACGAGTTGGAGGAGCTTGCGAGAAACCGGGTGCGCCTCACCGCCATCGGGCAGCTGGACCGGTTGCCGGCTTGGGTCCGCAAACTCCTTCGCGCCGCGGAACATGCGACGCGCAACAATGATGGCCTTCAACTTGTTCTCGCATTGTCTTACGGCTCGCGAGCCGAGATCACGCAGGCGGTCCGATTGGTCGCCGAACGCGTCAAACGAGGGGAGTTGGCGCCGGCCGATATTTCGGAGGCCGATGTCGCCGTCGGGCTCTGGACGGCGGGTCAGCCCGACCCCGACCTCCTCATACGCACGAGTGGCGAGATGCGGCTGAGCAACTTCCTGCTGTGGCAGATCGCCTACTCAGAACTCGTGGTCACCGATGTGGCCTGGCCGGACTTTCGTCGGCCGCAGTTTGACCTGGCGCTCGCTGCGTTCCGGGCCCGGCAGCGCCGCTTCGGCGCCACCGCCGCGCAAGTGACGCGATGATGATTCGCATCGTGGCTGCCGCGGTGGCCTTGGTGGTTGCCGTGCCGATCCTCGCCGCCGGCCCGGTCGGGGTCTGGGCCCTTGTCGGCTTCGCGGGAGCGCTTTGTGTCCGCGAGTACGCGGGAATGGCGTTTCGGGCTGCGCCGTCGCGCGGTTGGGTCGGTGTGGGCGTCCCGTGGACGGCGTTGTGGTTGGCCACAGGAGCGGGCTGGGATGCCGAACGGTGGCCGGTCACATTCTTGGTGTCCTCCATCACGGTCATTGGCGCCGTCGTATGGACCGGCGACGACTTCAGAGCATCGGTCGACGATGTCGCCCGCTCCGCGCTCGGCCTCGTGTGGCTGGGTCCGCTCGTCTGGCTCGTCGACATGAGCCGTCTCCCGCACGGGCCCGCTTGGCTCGCACTCCCGCTCGCCATTGCGTGGGCGAGTGACACGGGCGGCTACTTCGCCGGAGTGTTGGCTGGGCGAACCCCGCTGCATCCGAGGGTGAGTCCCAAGAAGACCGTGGAAGGCGCGGTCGGAAGCGTGTTTCTCGCGGCCGTCGCCGGTGGGCTCGTCCAGCACCTTGGCGGTTGGCCCGGGCCCCTTTGGGCGGCGGTCGGGCTGGGAGGGGTCGGCGCCATCTTCGCCCTGTGTGGGGACCTCTTTGAGAGTCTTCTCAAGCGGGCGGGGGACGTAAAAGACAGCGGCGCGTTCCTCCCGGGCCACGGCGGGATGCTCGATCGCATCGACTCCGTGCTGTTTGTGGTGCCCTGGGTGTACATGGCCACTGTGGGGCTTCGTTGACCGCACTTTTGTCGGGTCTGGTGATGCTTGGCGTGCTCGTGGTGATCCACGAAGCGGGCCACATGATCGTCGCCAAGTTTTTCGGGATCGGCGTGCCCGTGTTCAGCGTCGGCGTCGGGCCGCGAATCGCGGGATTCCGATGGGGTGACACCGATTTTCGGCTGAGCGCACTGCCGTTCGGTGGCTATGTTCGGTTGGCCGGCGCCGACCCGTTTGGCGATGCCGACTCGGAATCCGACGAGATCCCAGAGGGGCGGGACTTCATGGCGCGCCCCGTCTGGCAACGTCTGTTGGTCATGGCGGCCGGGCCTGCGGCGAACCTGTTGTTGCCGGTCGTGTTGTTTTCGGCTGTCCTGATCGCGGGTGAACCCCAGGCAGACAACTCGGTCGGGCTCGTGTCCCGCTCTGGCGCGTTCGCCGAACTTGGCATCGTCGAGGGCGACCGTGTGTTGGCAGCCGCGGGACAACCCGTGGCCACGTGGGGCGATCTGGCGACGATCATCGTCGGGCGCGGCGGCGAACCGCTGCCGCTGCTGGTCCAATCTCAGAGCGGTGCCAAGCGCGACGTCGTGGTTCCCGCCGACGCCGTTGACGTCGTCGATGGACGGTGGGACCCCACCGACATGGGCGTCGCGTCGGAGCGCACGTCCAGCGTGGTTGGCGTCGACCATCCCGACTCCCCTGCGGCACGCGCGGGACTTCAGACGGGCGACCGCGTCACCAAGGTCGACGGCGTCGAGATCCTCGACCATCGGCGCCTGCGAGCGGCCCTCATAGGCGCCGAACACGTTCTGACGATCGAGCGGCCGGACGCTGAAGGCTTGCCCGTCGAGCACACGTTCCGCATGGTGGCGGGAGATTGGCAGGCGCCCGCCGACGACCCAGTTGGCAATCGCTGGGGCATCGTCCCTGTCGAGCTTTTCGTCCAGGGTGTGACCGAGGGGGGCGCGGCCCAAGCCGCGGGTATCCAATCGGGCGACCGCCTCTGGTCGGCGGGCGGCACGACGCTGTCGAGTTGGGGTGAGCTGAGCAAGCAGGTCCGAACCACGGTGGACGACCTCGCGCCCGACGCGTCTCCGAAGCCCATCGCGATCGAGGTCGTCCGTGCCGGCCAGCGGATTGCACTGACGATGACGCCGACGATGAACCGCGAACTCGTCTACGTCGAGGCGCGCCATCGGCCCATGATCGGCGTCATGCGTTGGGCCAATGCGTTCGTCGCGGCGCCCGACGTCCGCCGCTACTACGGCCCCGTCGAGGCGGTGCAGCGCGCCGTCCGCACGAGCTTCATGGCCCTGACTGACACGCTGACCCTGTTCGGCAACATGTTGTCCCAGAACGTGAAGCCGGAGGAGAGCCTCGGTGGGCCTGTCGAGATCTTCGCCCAGGCGGGTCGGAGTGCGGAGGCGGGCATCTTTGCGTTTGCGCGGATGATGGCGATGATCAGCTTCAGCCTTGGCTTCGTCAACCTGCTGCCGATTCCGGTTCTCGATGGCGGTCAAATCGTATTCTACGCAATCGAGGGCCTTCGCGGCCGTCCGCTGCCGCTCATCCTTCGGGAACGGATCCAGATGGTCGGGGTCTTGGCGCTTGTCATGCTCATGTTGTGGGTGACCTGGCATGACATCTCCGACCTCCTGGCCGGATGACGGTCGCGGTCGCCATCGACACGGCGGGCCCGCTCATTGGCGTGGCGGCGTGGGACGGAGCCCGAAGCGCGACGCGAACGGGACGCGTCTCACGCGGAACGGAACGGGTGTTGGTGCCCTGGTTGCGGGAGGTCCTCGATGAACTCGGGGTCGATCGGCCAGACGTCATCGGCGTGGGTGTGGGTCCCGGTGCCTTCACCGGTGTGCGCGTCGGGGTCGCGGCCGCCATTGGCGCGGCGATGGGGTACCGCGTCGGCTTGGTGGAGGTCGGCAGCCTGTGGTCGCGCGCGCGAAGCGTAGACGCCGACCATGTCCTGGCGGTCTTGGACGCTCGGAGGGGTCGCGTCTACGTCGGGGGATGGGCCCGCGACGGCGCGTGCTTCCTCGAACCGGCCGACCTTCGCCCTGACGCGTTGCCCGCCTTGCCCGCCGGGGTCTTGGCGACGGGGGAGGGGGCGCCATTGTTGGCAGACGGCATCGCGGCCGCCTCTGGGCGCGTGTGCGAGACGTACACAGACTGCGGCGTCCTGGAGGTCGCCAGGTCGGTTTGGGGTCGAACGGGCGGCGACCCGACGGCTGTGCGTCCGCGTTACCTGCGCGCCCCCGGCGTGGGAGCCCCTTGAGCGAAGGCAGGTCATTGCGGGTCGGCGTCGTTGGCGCAACGGGCCTCATCGGCGGCGAGCTTCTCAAAGCGCTGGACCGTGCTCCGTGGCGTCCGGCCGAGGTCGTTCCCTTGGCCAGCTCGCGCTCGTCGGTGTCCACCGTTCGCTATGGCGACGCGGACATTGCAGTCGACAATCTTGGCGAAGAGGTCCTCGGCGACCTCGACATCGCCTTCTTCGCGACGCAGCCTGAGGTGGCCAAGACGGTGGGTCGTGCAGCCGCCGCGGAGGGGGTCGCGATCGTCGACTGCTCGGGTGGCCTCGCCGGCGACGGACCCCTCGTCGTCCCCTGGCTCAACCCAGCGGCGCTTCGCGATGACCCTCGGATTCTCGTCCTTCCTTCGCCCGCCGCCCTCGCGGTAGCGTCCGTGTTGGCGCCATTGCGACGTGCAGGCCTGACGGCGCAGGCCGAAGCCACCGTGTTGTTGCCGGCGTCCACCGAAGGGCGTGCCGGACTCGAGGAGCTCAGCCGCCAGGTCGTGGCTCTGATGGGCGGTGGTACGCCTCCGCGGAAGGTCTTCCCGCGTGGCCTCGCGTTCGACCTCGTGCCGCAAGTCGGCACGGCCTCGGCAGAGGGTTGGACCCCCCGTGAGCGGTCGGTGAGCGCGCAGGTGGCGGAGTTGTGTGGCGGGCCGCCGCCGGACATCACGCTCGTTCAAGTTCCCGTCTTCTCCGGCGTTTGCGCGGAGGTTCGTCTGCGGGGCCGGTTCGACCCCGCCGAGATGGCCAAGATGCTGGAAGCGGGTGGCCTGCGCGTCCATTCCGAGAACACGGATCGCAACGTGCCGCGCTCTCGAAACGTCGAGGGGCGTCCTTTCGCCGATGTCGGCCGCATCCGTGTGGGTGCCGACGCCACGTGGATGTGGGTCGCCCTCGACAACTTGTCCGCTACGGCGGCGGCGGCCGTGGGATGTGGCGGTTTGCTCGCGCGGGCCCTCACCTGACAGCTTGTCCCCGACGCATGCGGCGCTCCTTGGCGTCTGGACACATTGTCAGGGGGCGGGCGCACGTCTGTCCAAGATCGGCCTGCCAACTCCGTTCATCGGGTGGCATGGAATGTGCTAGCGGAGTCGTGGAGGCGCGATGAGCGTGCTCGCGTGGGGCGCTATGGCCGCGATGGCCCTTCCGCCGGACCGGCAGACGGGCGCGGTGGACGTCGGCGCAAGCGACGTCGAGCGCTTCGCCGTGACGTCGGACGGGCGGTGGGTCGCCGGTCGCTCCAAAGGCGACAAGAGCCTGTGGCTGATCGACGTCGAGGACTGGTCGAGCCGCATCTCCGCGGTGTGCGACGTCACCGGGGTGAGCCCTTGGGTGCAAGGCGACGACCTCGACCTTTGGGTCAGCTGCGAAGATGGGACCCTGCGGCTGTTCCACCCGACAGACACCGGTTTTGTCGCGGCGACCACCGACGACGGCGCCGAGGTGAGCGTTCAAATCTCCGATTCCGCGCTTCACGGCGTGTGGGGTTGGGAGGACACCAACGGGATCTTGTCGCTGCTCGTCGTCAGCTGGTCTGGCGTCAGCGCCGACCCCGCGTACGTCCACGCCCTGGCGGCCGACGACTGGGAAAATGCGACCTACCGGGTCGGAAACCAACTCCTCGACGCAGACTTCAAGGAAGGGGCCGTGACGGGGAGCTACCTCATTGTCTCCCACGGACCGTCGATCACTCCTGTGTTCCTGACGTCCGGGACGCCGGGGTTGTTCACGCCGGCGCCAGGCATCACGGCCCTCGACATCGTCCCGAGCTCGCTCAACGAGGTCGCCCTGGTCGATGAGGATGGCGTGCTCGCCACATACAGCGGAATCATCTCCCAGTTCACGATTCGGAAGACCGGCCTGCCGGCCCCCAAAGCGGTGGCTTGGAGCAGCGACCCCGACGACGACTGGATCGTGATCTACGGTGACGAGGTCCAGGTTTACGACATCGTCAACGGCGTGATCGAGGCCGATCCCGTCACCGTCGTGGTTCCCGAGTCCGGGGAGTCTGCGGTCCAAGATGCCGTGGTCAGCGACGGCTACGTGTTCGGAGGCGGCGAAGGGGGCAAGGTTCGGGTCGCTACCGCACGCCCGTGGGTCTACCCGGATCGGATGTTCGTGACGCCCGTCGACGTGGCCACGACCGTGACAGGCACGGCGTCCACGCCTCAACCTTACACGGCCGGCGACGTGGTTTCCTTGACGTTCGAAGTCGATGCCGAAACCGAATGTGAGGTTCGCCTCCACGGAGATCGCTTCGGTTCCGGCGACTTTCTGGGTGCCTTTTCCGACGTTGCCGTCGAGACGCCCGTCTCCCTTGAACTGACGGTAGACGACAGTTGGGACGAGGGCGACAACCGCGTAGTCGTGCGCTGCACGGATCTGAACACCGGCCTGACGGGTCACGGGGCCGTGGACATCGACGTCGACGCGCCGCCCGATCCTCCCGACTTTACGAATGCGAGCGTCGGCTTCTCGGACAGCGCGCTGCGCGTGACCTTCGAAGGCATCGACGACGACGACCTCTCCCACTACACGGTCTACGTTTCCGCCTCGGAATTCGAGGCGACGGATTGGCCAACGGGGGGACCGGAGATGGTGGAAGGGACCTTCGTGGGGCCCGTCACGGTGGAGTCGGCGCCGTCCACCTCCGTGACTTTGCGACTGGAACCCCTGACCAATGGAACGCCCTACTGGGTGGCGGTTCGCGCCACCGACACGGGTGGAAAGGAAGGAGCCATGAGTGCCGTGATTCGCGAGACACCTCGTCCGAGCTTCTCGGCGGGCTCGCTTGCGGGGGAGGCGGGTGGCAACCCGTGGACCTGCTCCACGACAGGTGGACCGGGCTTCGGGGCCGCGCTGCTCGGCCTTGGCCTGCTGCGCCGACGGCGTCTGGCGGTCGCCGCGCTGGTCGTTGCGGTCCCCACGGTCGCGCAGGCCGAAAATCCCAACCGCGGCGACATGGAGCGCCGTAGTCGCGGCAATGTGGAGGTTCGTTACGGCTTCGTGGACCTGGCGCCGATGACCGACGGGTCCGAAAATCCCATCGACGTCGTCTACGACGAACACGTCATGAACATGCTGCAGGTGGAGGCCGGTCCCCAGCTGTGGCACGTGCTCGAATTCGACCTTGGCTTGGGCTTCTTCCAGGAGCTGGCACACCTCGAGACGAACTCGGGAGCCGACAGCGCCGACAAGACGATGCTCACGGCCTTTCCGTTCAGCTTGGGCGGGACCTTCCGTCTGGAGCTGCTCAAAGAGCAATGGGTCGTCCCCTTCGTACGTGGCGGGGTGGATCTGCTGGTGTACACGGAGCTGACGGACAACGCAGCAGGCTCGAAAGACGCGCTGCGCGGCCTCAAGGTGGGCAACCATTGGGGCCTTGGCGCGGACCTGCTGCTGGACGCGGCGGCGCCGGCTCGCGCGTCCAAGCTGGAGGCCAAGTCGGGCATCCGGGACTCGTACCTCGTCGTTGAATGGCGGCGACAGGCCATCGACCACCGCGAGCTGCCTTGGCAGGCTTCGCGTGAGCAGGGCCTCGTGTTTTCGGGCGACCTCGTGACCCTCGGCGTCAAGCTCGACTACTGACGTGGCCCGCTGGCGTCTCGACCTCGAGTACGACGGGACGGATTTCGCCGGCTGGCAGCTTCAGCCCGGCCTCCGAACGATTCAGGGAACGCTCGAAGACGCTGTAGAACGCGTGTTCGGTGCACCCATTCGCATCGGCGCGGCCGGGCGGACCGACTCCGGCGTCCATGCAGAACACCAGGTCGTTGCGTTCGAGAGCGACGCGCCCCGGACCGAACGGGGCGCGCTCTTGGGCCTCAACGGTGTGCTGCCCCCGGACGTCGCCGTGTTCGGCGCCCGAATCGTCCCAGACTCATTCGACCCACGGCGGACGGCACACGCGAAGCGGTACCGCTACCGGTGGCTCGTCCGCAAAGGCCGCAGCCCGCTGCGACGTCACCGGACGTGGCACCTCAAGCTCCCGTTGGACGTTGCGGCGATGGGCGCGGCCGCGGCGAGCTTGGCGGGAACGCGGGACTTCGAGTCTTTCCGCGCGTCCGGGTGCTCCGCGGCGACCTCGCTGCGAACGATCCCGGTCGTCGAGGTGGTGGAGGCGGGCGATGAGGTCCACCTCCGGATGGAGGGAACCGGCTTCCTTCGCAACATGATCCGCATCGTCGCGGGTTCTTTGACGGAGGTGGGCCATGGACGCTGGCCGGTCGAGCGGGTCGCCGAGGTTTTGGCCGCGCGCGATCGAACCCGCGCGGGCCCTACGGCGCCCCCGCAGGGCCTGACCCTCGAGCGGATTTGGTACGTAGACGAGCCCGGCGCGCCGGCCTTCGTAGGCTTGCGCGGGGCGCCGTGACTACCACTCCTCTTCTTCGCCGCCCTCGGCCTCTTCCTCATCGTCGTCCGCGCCTTCGACGTCATCGTCATCGTCGTCGGCCGCGGCTTCCTCTTCTTCTTCCTCGAAGCCCACCTCTTCTTCACCCTCGCCGCGAGGACGAGTCTTGCTGCGGCCAAGGAGGGCCTTGACGTCGCGCTGAGGCGCGTCGACCTGATTCGCCTGGCATTCCGGGCAGATGGCTTCCGGGCGCTGGAGGTCGTAGAACTTCGTGCTGCACTGGAAGCAAGTGTAGCGCGCTCCGAGCTTGGCTTTGTCGAGCATCGGGTCTCCGCCGAAGGGCGCGCCCCCTACCCGAACGGAGACCCTTCCGTCAAGCGCCCTCGGTGGTGGGGACGGCGAGGGCAGGCTATCGGCGGGTGTCGGAGGGAAGACGATGAGGCGTCTGGCATCCTTGTGGTTGGCGCCGTTGGCGTTGGGTTGTGGCTCCGATGGCACCACGACAGACGCCATTTTGGACCTCGACATTCGCATCGACCAGGCGGGGGACGGCGACAGCGCCGAGAGCCGTGGCACCGAGATGTGCGTCGACGAAGATGGCAACATCTACGTCATTTGGATCGACGATCGCGATGATCTACCGGCGGTTTGGCTCAACCGCTCTCTCGACGCCGGCGCGAGCTGGCTGCCCGGCGCGGTCAAGGTCAACCGGGGCGAGTCGAGCGTCGACGAGGCCGACATCGCGTGCACGACCGAGGGCGTGTTCGTGGCGTGGGAAGACGATCGCGACGGCGACATCAAGAACCACAACATCTACTTTTCGGTGTCCTACGACAAGGGCGAGACGTTCCTCGAAGAGGACGTCCGGATCGATGATGATCCCGACGGGCGCGCCTACAGCAAGGGACCGGAGCTCACAGCCGTTGGCTCGAACGTCTACCTGGCGTGGTTCGACAACGCGTCGGGCGCCTACGACATCTACGTGGCGTCCAGCGGGGATGCGGGCGCGTCCTTCCGTGAGCCGGTCCGGGTCGACAGCGACGCCGCAGGCGCCGCTTACTCGGCGTGGCCCCAGATCGCGGCAACGCCAAGCGGCAACGTCTACGTGGCGTGGGAAGACAGCCGCAGCGGGTCTAGCGACATCTACTTTGCGGTGTCCGACAATTCTGGCAGCAGCTTCCAGCCGGATGTCCGCATCGACGGCGGGGATGGCGACGGCGAATTCGGCAGCTTCAATCCGAGCCTCGCGTCCGACGGCAACGACGTTTACGTCGTTTGGCACGATGCCCGGCACGGCGAAGGCCGCAGCATCATGATGAACTACTCGCCCGACGGTGGCTTCGACTGGAAGTCGGTCGCCGAGCGGGTCGACAGCGACCAGGCGGGCTTCTTCAACTCGGTCTTCCCCGATGTCGAGGTCCAGCAGGGCGTGGCCCACATCGTATGGCAGGACAACCGGGACACCAACTACGACATCTACTACCGGTCGGCGACGTCAGGGAATCTCGGGATCGAAGAGGTCAGCCCCGAGCACGACGTGGCGCCTGGCTTCTCGAACAGCCAGTTGCCCCAGGTCGCCCTTGGCGACGACCGCCTGGCCATCGCTTGGACAGATGGGCGCGTCGAGGCTCAGGCCGGCGCTGACAATGGCTACGTCGACGTCCTGTACCAAGCCTCTACGGATGGCGGCACGACGTTTGAGGAGGAGGACCTCCGAATCGACGTCATGCAGGCGGGCGCGTCCTACAAGCTCGATCTGAACGTGGAAGTGTACGGTGGGCTGCTCTTTGCGGCTTGGACGGACGGCCGCAACGGCAGCCAGGACGTCTACTTCAACGCAGTGGAGTTCGGTGAGGGTGTCGTCCTGCCGGAAACGACGGAGTCGGGCACGCTACCAACGACCGGACCTTGACAGGCGGCGGAGCCCGGCGATAGCCCCGCCGGGCTTCGGGAACCTGGTCCCGAACCACGAGGAGTCCCATGAACACGTACTCCGCGAAGCCCGGTGAGGTCGCGCGGGAGTGGTACGTGGTGGATGCGAGCGGCGTCGAATTGGGCCGCCTCGCCACCCGCATCGCCGTCATCCTGCGTGGCAAGCACAAGGCCGCATACACGCCGCACATTGACACTGGCGACTTCGTCGTCGTGCTGAATGCGAGCCAAGTGGCCCTGTCCGGCAACAAGCTCGATGACAAGCTGTACTACCACTACACCGGTCACAAGGGCGGCCTGAAGCGCGCCCCGGCCCGCGCCGTGCGCGAGCGCGACCCGGAAACGATGTTCCAGCAGGCGGTTGGCGGCATGTTGCCGAAGAACCGGCTTGCACGCCACCAGCTTGCCAAGCTGAAGGTGTATGCGGGTGCCGATCATCCGCACGCCGCTCAGCAGCCCAAACCCCTCCCTTCGATCTGGTAGACCATGGCCCGCACGCAGAAGGTCCAGTACTACGGCACCGGCCGTCGCAAGACGTCCACGGCGCGCGTCTTTCTCCGCCCGGGCTCCGGCCGGTTTCACGTCAACCAGCGCGAGCTGGAGCACTACTTCCCGCGTGCGACGTCGGTCATGGACTTGCGTCAGCCGCTCGAGTTGACGCAGACCGGCGGTGACTACGACGTCTACGCCACGGTTCGCGGCGGCGGCGCAAGTGGCCAGGCCGGCGCGATCCGGCTCGGCATCGCGCGCGCCTTGCTCGAAGCCAATCCTTCGCACCGCCCGGTGCTCAAGGCCGCTGGCATGCTCACGCGCGACGCGCGTGAGGTCGAACGCAAGAAGTACGGCCGCGCCGGCGCTCGCCGCCGCTTCCAGTTCAGCAAGCGCTGATCGTCCACGTCGGCCCGCACCTGCGGCGTCGGCGGCCTTGGGATGCGATCGTTCCGCACCGCGAGGGCCCCAGGGGTGGGCCCGCGGGCGCGTCGGGTTAGCGGCCGCGTGAGGCGGCCATGCGCAGGAAGTACATCTTCGTCACGGGTGGCGTGCTTTCGTCGCTTGGCAAGGGACTCAGTGCGGCGGCCCTCGGGGCGCTCCTCGAAGCGCGTGGCCTGAAGGTCACGAACGTCAAGATGGACCCGTACATCAACGTCGATCCGGGCACGATGTCGCCCTACCAACACGGCGAGGTCTTCGAGAAGTTCGCGCGCGGCAAGGACGGCAGCGGTCGCTACCAGGGCGTGGGTCTCGGTTTGGCGCTCGTTCGTCATTTCGTCGAACTGCATGGCGGCTCGGTCGCCATCACCTCCACGCCCAATGAGGGCACCGAGGTCACGTGCCGCGTTCCCGTCGCCGGCGCCGCCGAACCATCCGACCGGGCCGCCGCGGCGCTTGCCGCCCGCGCGGAACCCTCGGCGCACGCCGATCTCGCGCGCACCGCCTAACGCGGTTGTTGACAGGGTCCCGGGGCCCCCGAAGATGGCCCCGATGTCCGCCACCCCTCCTGCCACGAC
>SXGS01712359.1_pt1 | contig 16636 bp, 7 predicted proteins | sample 3174681 | NCBI WGS metagenome assembly SXGS01 (sample SAMN11356861, study PRJNA531348) | freshwater metagenome | isolation source: freshwater sample F1-80 | place: China: Fuxian Lake, Yuxi | collected 2017-12-25 | reverse complement strand
ACTACCTTCCAGCCGTCCGTTGGGAACAGTCCGCACGACCCGACCTCTCCACTCGACCCACTCACGAAAGCACCAATTCAAGGGATTTGAACCGGTCACTGTCTTTTCAGGTTTACCCCGCTCTTTCTGAGGTCAGAGGCTTGAGGCGAGTACAACTCCGCACCCGTCGCAACATCCAGCACGGCGGCGGAGTCGTATGGCTGGACATCTGAAGCCCGAAACATCGATTGCTCGGACGAGGAAGAAACAAAGAGGCGCTTTCCGTCCTGGCTGAACCGGAGCAGGAAAGTTCCCACCCCTGTCGTCTTCGGCCCCCACAGGACGTCTCCCGTCACCGTGTCCCACACGCGGACAGACCCGCCTCGTGTGCCCGTGGCAAGCAGCCGGCCATCCGGGCTGGCCACGGACGCAAGCAATCCGTTCTCTTCGGCAAAGAAACGCAGGACCCGGGGTACTCTGTCGAGCGTCTGCTGGATGCGGATGCGGTGAGTGGATTCCTGCGCCAGATTGTCGGTGAGCAGCGGAAGAGCATGGGCAAACCAGAGCAGCGCACCGGCGGGATCTCCTTCGTCGAGGACACGCACGCCGTTGGCAATGCTGAGCCGCGCGACACGATCCCGGTTCTCCACCCCCAATCTGCCGAGGTCTTCAGCAAGGGCGGATTTATCGCGGGCCAGAGTTGCGTTGGCATCCGCCAGGGCCGTCATTCGGCTGGTCTGCCGCGCCTGCCACCACCAGCCGGCTCCGATCACCAGTGCGAGCACGGCCGTGAGTACGCCGATGCGTTGCACCAGGCGCAATTGCCCGGCGAGCTTGCGTTGCCGCCGCACGGAGCCGCCGCTCTGGAGCAACGCCAGGTCGGCGTTCATTTCCTCGGCGGATTGATAACGTTCTTCGCGACTGGCGGCGCAGGCTTTGAGCAGAATGGCGTTGAGCTCCAGGATCTCGGTCGCGTCCGGGGCTTCGGCGAGTTGCGTGAAGGGTTCCGGAAAATCCTTTCGATCCTTCCCCATGCCCGCCTCGTACAGCACTTTGCCCAGGCTGTAGAGATCGGCTTGCGGCGAGTTCGGTCCCTCCGGCGGGATGAATCCCTCCGTGCCGACGAACGACCGCGCCTCGGAGACTTCGACGACCAGGCCGATGTCCGCGAGCTTGGGCACGCCGCCTACGAAGATGATGTTCGAAGGCTTGATGTCGCGGTGAATGAGCCCGGCCTTGTGCAGGTGCGCGAGGCCGAGGTTCAAGGTGAGACCGAGTTCAAGGCATTCGCTGACCGGCAACCGCCCGCGCTGGAGGAGGACTTTGGAGAGGGTCTTGGGGATGTAAGAGTTACAGGTTTCAGGTTCAAGGTTCAAGGTTGTGGAGGTGTTCCGCCCAGAAGCTGGCGGTGCTTCGGAGGAATTTTGAACTTCGAACTTCGAACTCTGAACTTCCGCGCCAGGCGCGGCGTCGGCCAGTTCCATCACGTAGTAGAAGTAGCCGTCGGCGTCGTTGCGGCCGATCTGGAGAATATCGACGAACGCTTCGTTTCCGCGCGAGAGCGGCTCGAACTTCTGGATACCGTGAAACTCCCGCTCGTACGGACGCGCGTCGAGGAAGCGATCCCGGAAGACCACCTTCACCGCGCGCCAGGTCCCGACGGTTGTGCGCGCCAGCCAGACGTCGCCGTAGCTCCCGCCGCCGATGCGCCGCACCAGTTCGTGGTCTGGGATGACCGGTGTCACCGGAGCAATCCACGAAGGCGATCCGGCGGTGCTGGTGGCCTGGGGCTGGGCGTCAGGTGACATAAGCGACTAGCCGAAAACCGGGCTGAACATCGAGATTTGATTTCCACAGAAGGCAACGAAGGGAACGGAGAGGGACTGGAGCCGCAAGGACGGAGTTGGCTGTCCTTTGTTTGCTTCGTTTCCTTTTGTAGGGCTTCCGTTCATCGGGCGGATTCGGTGAGGTTCCACGCCAGCCGGCGCAACAGGCGCCGTTCGATGCGACGCGTGCCGACGCGGGGCGCGGGGCGATACCTGGCGAAGCGCGGGGGCCGGAACCAGTCCAGCAATCGGCGGAGGCAGTTCACACCGGTTTCTCCTTCAACCGTTGCACCTCGCGCTTCACTTCCTTGGCCAGTCGGTGGCGCACCAGATAAACCTGTCCCGTGCTGACTTGAAGCATGCGCGCAACATCACGGGTTCCCAGCCCCTTGACCGCACTGAGATGGAAAATCTGGAAATGCTCTGGCTTCACGCGGAGTTTCACCCGCTCCATCGCGGCATCGACGAGGTTGCGTTCCCATTCATCATCCCAAACCGCGTCCTGCTGCACCGCGGCGGCCTCATCCGGCACGCGTTCGACCGTCGGCGTGCGCCGCGAATCGGCGTCCCCCGCGGGTGCTTGCTGGAACGCCGGCTGGCGGCGGCGCAGTTGATCCATGATGCGCAGCCGCGTGACGTGCATGAGCCAGCCCTTGAAGGAACAGCGGGCCGGGTCATAGACGAACTCCGGCATCTTCTTGGCCACCGAGAGCACCGTTTCCTGAACCACATCCTCCGCCTCCTGATCGCTCAACCCCGAGCGAATGGCGACGCCGTAGATGAATTTCCAGTAAGTGTTGAAGAACTCGCGCCAGCTCGCCTGGTCTTCCCAGTCACGCAGACGCGCGAGCAAACTGTGCCGTGTGGGCAGCAGTTCCTCGTCGCGGACGTCAGAGCCGGTCGCGGAAGCCATGTCAGAGAGAGTATCGAGAGACTTCCGGAAAATCTTTCAAAAATCTTTACCCGAGGAAAACAAGGACCTGCGCTCTGCAAGTCGGGAGGTTCAAGACGTTGGATGGACGAGGCAGCCGCGCTGGGGAGCGCGCTGTAAGTCGTGCATGATGTCGGGAACGACGCCATGGCAACTGAAGTAGCGTTACCTTCTCTCGAGTCCCCGGTCAGGATGCTGCTTGTGATGACGTACGACCGTGATGCGGATGCCGCCGGGGATTTCCCGAAAGAGGAAATGATAAGGAAATCGCCTCAAGTTGACGCGTCGGCGGTCTCGCTCCTCGAAATGAAAACGCTCCGGATGAGCCACCACTTGGCTGATGAATGAGTTCAACTCCTCCCAGAACTCGTCACCCAGGCGATCGTTGCTGCCATCGTAGTGGCGCAGAATCCTTGAGACGTCACGCTGAACTGCCGGATGGTAAACCATCCTTCATCATCCGCGCTCCGCCTGGACCCGGCGAACAAACTCCTCATGCGAAATCGCGGCGACCTGCCCTGACTCCAGCTCCCTCTCCCGCCGCTCAACCTCGTCATCGGAAACATTCGTTCCCGGGGGCGGCAGTGTGTGGAGGAGTTTCGTGGCCAACGCAGCGCGCTCACTCTCGGTCAACGCCAGCGCCTCCTGTTCGATTTCCGCGAGTTTCATGTCTCCACGATACAAACTCCCGTTGCGGTGTGCAACTGGTCGGATGGAAAACCGGGATTCGGCTCACGTCTGACGCAGGCGGAAGAATGTGGCATTACCCGTGAGGCGCAGTTGCACGCTTCCCTCTGTCGCAGTGGCGCTGGGCGTTTTCGTGACCATGGCCAGGCAAATCGCCGCAGAGGCAGGCGCACTCCAAAACATTCCTGTTTTGAAAACTACGCGACACAGCCCAACGATCTGGCTCAGTCTTTTCCCTTTTGCCCCCGGTCATTTTCAAGCATCCTGCATTGATGGCAGCATTAATCGCAATCGTAGGACGGCCCAATGTAGGCAAGTCCGCCCTGTTTAACCGTATTGTCGGAAGGCGGATTGCGATTGTGCATGATCAGCCGGGCGTCACCCGGGACCGGGTGATGGCGGAAGCGGAGTGGCTTGGGGTGCCATTCACACTTGTCGATACGGGAGGGATCGGCTTGTTGCGCCGGGAACAGGCGCCTGACGTGATTACGGAGGCGGCGCTCGCCCAAGTGGAGCTGGCTATCGACGCGGCAAACGCAATCATCCTGGTGGTAAATGTCCAGGAAGGCGTCATGCCGCTGGACCGGGAGGTGGCTCAACGCCTGCGCGAAAGCGGCAAACCGGTCATCGTGGCGGTGAACAAGGTCGATACCGCGCTTGCTGAACCGGGCATGGATGAGTTCGCCGCCCTGAGTTTCGAACGGATACTTCCGGTCACGGCGATCCATGGGGAAGGAATCGAACGTCTCATGGCGGAGGCATTGAAGCACCTGCCTCGTGTTGCGGAGCAAGCGCCAAAGTCAGATGCCACCGCGGGAGATCAGCCAGCCGCCGATGAGCCGCTCAAGCTCGCGATCGTAGGCCGGCCCAATGTGGGGAAATCCTCGATCATCAACGCGCTCACACGTTCGGAACGCGTCATCGTCAGCCCGATTCCCGGCACCACCCGTGATGCAGTGGATGTTCCCTTCGAGATCGTGACCGATGGTGTGAAGCAGCAATATGTGCTCATCGACACGGCCGGCGTCAGGAAAGAACGCCGCGTCGATGACGCGATCGAGTTCTTCAGCGTCAAGAGGACCGAGGACTCGATTCATCGTTGTGACATAGTCCTTTTTGTTCTGGACGCGGAAGCGGGGATCATTGAACAGGACAAAAAGATCGCGGACAAGATTGTTGAAGCACGCAAGGCATGCATCGTCGTCATCAACAAATGGGATCTGGTGGCAAAGGATGTGGCAAAGGCGAGAGTGGACGAGGTGGAACGCCGCGCAAAGCGCAAGCGGCACCGGGATGACGAACGCAAGCCGCTCACGACACTGGCGGAGTTCGGCCAGTGGGTTCAGGAGCGTTTGTTCTTTCTCGATTACGCGCCGGTCCTTTTCACATCAGCAAAGGAAGGATTCCACCTTGATCGGCTCCTCGAAGCAGTGCGTTATGTGGCGGCTCAACTGAAGCAAACCGTTCCGACAGCGATTCTCAACCGCGCCCTTAATGATGCGATTGAGCGGCGGCAGCCTGTCAGCGCATCCGGGCACAGGCTGAAGTTCTATTACGCGACACAAACGAGAAAGGCTCCCCCCACTTTCCTGCTCTTTGTGAATCGCAAGGATCTTCTTGCAGACTCCTATGCGAAATACCTGAAGGATCAACTGCGCGCTGCTTTCGGTTATGAGGGTTGTCCCGTGATTCTGGTTCCCAAAGACAGGCCTCGAACCATCGAGCCGCGACGCAAGCCCATTCACAAAAACGCCAGCCGCCCTCCAGCCAATCGGAGGGACACCGACAGGCGTTCGGGAAAAGGACGCGCGGCAGCCAGGAGGAAGTAAGACTGTCCAGGCTCTGAGCTTATGGCTTCGACAAGCGGTAATACCTCGCACCAGTGGCTACAGAAATAGTCACAATGTTCTTCCCATCCCGGACTGTGACGGTGTCCGATACGGCAGCCCATGATATCGGTGGTGTAAGATGCTCCGCAGCTTGCAGAATGAAGCCGCTCGCAGTTACAGGCCAGGAAAGGACGAGTTGGGATGCTGTGGCTGTGAAACCAAGAACGGGTGCTCTGACCGGTAAAGGAAGCCGGTCCAGTCCGGCGACTTCGGCCGCGGTCAGCACGGTATTGTAAAGACGGATGCGCGCGACGGCGCCGGCGGATTCCTCGGCACCGTTGTCCTTGAAGAAACGGAGCGTGTCGGCGACCTCGGGGAGCATCACGTTGGCTTCGTCCTTGAACGACAGACGGAACCCGCCGTCATGGTAGCCAGTCACGGTGCCGTCGGCGGCACGGGTGATGACGACCTGTGCCCAAGTGTTCGGCTCGATCGTGGGCGCGGAGCCGACACTGTTGAAAAGGAAGAAGAAGAGCTGACGGTCCGCGATGTAGCAGCCCGATTCGCCCGCGGCGTTCTTGAAATCCAGCAGGCGGCGGTAGCCGTTGACCGAGTTGAAGCGGAAGAGCACGACGATGGTGTAAGCCTTGCCTGCAACAAGACCGGTGAAGGACGGGAGCGTCAGGCCGTTGCCTTGCGGAAAGCGCAGAACCGTTTGCTCGACGCCGTCCACCGTTTCGCTGGCGAATGCATTGCCTTCGCCAATCTGGTCCAAGGCAGGAGATCCCGCGACGGTGCTAACGAAAGAATTCTCGAACCGGTAGTCGGCTTTGAGCGGGCCGGGCGGTTTGGGCGGCGCGACGGCTTCGGCCGCATGCGCCGGGATCGCCGACAGCGTGTTCAATGAATCCTCGCCAGTGAGCGCCGACCCGAAGATGAGAGCGCTGGTTTCCACCACGAACGAGCCGCCCGCCAGGCTGGCCGAGGCGGGAATCAACTCGGCGAGCTTGCGTGTCGTCCGCGCCCTGCCGGCAAGGACGAGCGCCGTGCTGCCGACGGTGGAGCCATCGGGGCGACGGATCGTGATGCCCACGGTCGCCGCCACGTCGGCTGGATTGTGGAGCGACAGGGTGGTGAAGCGGCCCGTCGAATTGTCGAAATGCGCGAAGGCATGGCGCGTTCCAGGTTCGGCGGAAAGCGGCTGCGACGCACGGAACAGGTCCAGCCCGCCGGCGTCGAAGGTGGTGAGTTCGCCGGTCATCGCCGCACCCACGCCTTCGACCCGCAGCGATCCTGCAATGGCCGTCGCCGCGTTCAACCCGAAGGCTGCGCCCAGTTCAGCCCGGTATTGCTGGCCGGCGGCGAGGTTCAGGTTGAGTGGTGCGGCCAGGTTGGCGCCGTTGTCGCCGATGAGACGCAGCGTGACGGAGGCGGCCTGGGTGCCCGGGTTGACGAGCGACAGGCGTGCGCGGTGATTCGCGCCGCCGGTAACAACTCCGGGCGCCGCCAGCAGGGAGGAAGTCTCCGGTTCCACCGGCTGGCCTTCGACGATGGCAAGCGTCGAGGCGGACTGCACCAGGGCGAGGGCTACGAGGTCCGTGTCGGCCTGGGCGATGACATAGCCGGCAAAGCTCGCGGGCAGGCCGGGAAAGATCTGGCTGAGAGAACCGGCCAAAGTGTTCCGCGCGCCGAGAATGCCGCTGAAGCTGCCGGCGGAGGTTCCGTCGTCGTTCCGCAGTTCAAGTGTGATCGGCGCCTCGAAGCGCGTCGGGTTGGCGAGGCGCAGTTCCGTGGTGCGGCTGGGGCTGTGTTCCAGGCCGGGAACAAGCAGGCGTGGGAAAGCCCGTGGCGCGGCTGAAATGTCGGCGGCGTTGGCGCGTTCCATCCGGAGCAGCGCGCCGGCATCGGTGTTGACCACGCCCTGCATCCAGGCATCTGGCGGCGCAGGCGGAATCCCAAAGACGGCGGGAACGGCCAGCGAAGATGACGCGTTGGCGGCCACGAAGCCGGCCAGCGGACTGCCCTCACCGACGATGGTTTGTCCCAGGCCATCGAGGGCCGTCAGACTCAACCCCGTGGTCTGGGGACCGGCGCTGACGTTGAGTCGAGCGGTAAAGTCGTTCGGGCCGGTGAGCAGCGGCAGGTTCAGCAGGCGCTTGGGGAACGGGCCGACGACGGCGAGCGTGTAGTAGGCTTCGAGGGAATCGATCCGGGCGGTGGCGGTGCGCGTGGCCGCATCCAGTGTCGTCGCGTAGGCGCGAAGCGCGCCCGTGGCCGGATTGAGAGAAACGATCTGGAGCGCGGTTTCCGAGAAATTCGGATCGTCGGGCACGACCTCCGGTGTCCACTTCAGCGAGAGGTCGGCGCTGAAACCTCCGCCAGCGGGAACCGACGGGGTGAAGTGCCAGATTTGGTTCACGCTGATAATGTCGGCCAGCGCCAACGGTTCGTTGGCATGACGTCGGGGTGACGCGCGGGCGGGCGAAACAGGTTGCGCGGCGGCATCAACCGCAGCGCTGTTCGCAGCCACGGAAGCGAGACTCTGTCGGGGCGCACTCACGTCCACGGCGCGGGCGCTCGGATTGGTGACGATCTTGAGCGTGGCATCCGCAGCGGCCACGGTCTGATTCGGCGCGGCGGGCAGGGTGACGCGGTCACTGAAGTTGAAGCCATTGGAATCGTCGCAACTCAGCGCGTAAGAGTCACCGTTTTCCTCGCGCATCAGGATGCTTGCAGTGAATCCCTTTTTCGTCGCCGAGATGACTGGAAAGAAGGCGGTGACCTCATAGGTGAACTGGCCGCGACCCGGGCCGAGCACCCCTTTCTGAAGCAGCGGATGCGCAGGCCGGACGCATCCCAAATCCCCCGGATCGATCAATTCGTGGATTCTCCGCGTGCCAAAGTTGGGCACGTTGTATTCGGCAGTCAGCTTGATCATGTGGGGTTCGGAACGCGGCAGGGTGGTGCCAAACGGCGGATCGGCGGCGATCAGGTTGATCCGCTCGACCGGCAGCTCGAGCTGCGGTGATTCCTCAATCGTGGCGGTTTCCAGGTTCACGACATTGGCACGGAACTGCACGATGTCCGCCCGGAGCTTGCTGCACTCCTCGGACAGCTCCTTGAATCCGATTTCTGGCAGGTCCAGCAAGAGTCGGCCTTCGAATCCCGCGGGCACCGGCGTCGCCCGCGTGGTGTAGAAGCGTGAAAGCCCGGAGGATCGGAAGAGCCGGGCAGTCAGGGTGACGCCCCGGATGGCGGCGCCCTTGGGGAGGTCCACCACGGCGGCCGTGGGCCACCCGGCTTCGGCAAGATTCCAGGGGCCGGCGTGCAGTTCTCCCGGAAATGCCGGCTGAAAGTCGGCGACGCTGCTGCCGAAGCCGAGGCTCAGCTTGATGGCGGGCTCCACCGCATATATATGGTCGGTCTCGGGCGTGCTCTTGATCGTGGTGAGCAGGGCGCGGTCAATGAACACGGCGCGGAGGATCAGCTTCGAAGGCGTCGTGCCCAGTCCGCCCGTGGCAATCACGACCTTGGGAATGGTCAGCCGCCGGGAGGCCACGAGACCGTCCGACTTGGACACGCGGATGAAGTCGGAGCTGCCCTGGAGGTTGCCCGTTTCGTCGAACAGCCGGAGCGCGAGGTCGGCGTTGTCGCGGGTGCCGAGCCGGTAGGTCACGTCGGCCCGGAAGTTGGTGTATTCGGTGTTGAGCTTGATCGGCTCGTTGGTCGCGGGGGTGACGCTGCCGGGGAGGATGGCCAGTTCGTCCTTGGGCACCTGCACATGGAAAACCACCGGAATGGTCACCGGCGGAAAGTCGTGTTGCGCCGGCTGGTTGGCCGTGGGTTTGATGAGGATCTGTCCGCTGTAATCGCCCGGAGCGAGCTGCTTGAAGTTCGGCGGCGGAAACTGCGAGGCACGCACCGTGATGTTGCCGGTATGCCCCGGTTCGAGGCTGCCGATGAACCGGGGAGCGTCCAGCCAGTTGGCGTCGCTGGTCACGACGAGTTCCGGAATCAACCGGAGGGTGCCCTCGTTTTTCAGGATGAGCGTCTGCTGCGAAAAGAACACGGTGTTGAAGAACTCGAAGGAGTCGGGCGACACGGTCAGCCGGGGCACACCGGTGAAGTTCAGGGTGACGAAAATGGTCTTCGATCCGTTCCAGGCGTTGCCTTCGAAGGTCACCCGTGCGCTGTAGCTCCCCGCGGCCAGGCCCGCGGTGTCCACCGAGAACTCGATCGGCTGCGTTCCCTGCGAATCGAGCGAGCCGCTCGTGGTCGAGAGCTTGAGCCAGGCCGGCGCGCCCACCGAGGTGGGGGAGTTGTTTATCGCCTTCGCCGTCCAGTTCAGAGTGAGTCCACCGGAGTTGGTGAGGACCAGGGTGCGCGCGGCCGGCAAGGGCTGCTCGTCGGTGTGGGCATAGATCATCGAGGCCGTGTTGATGGTGATCTCCGGACGGCGGCGGGATTTGTAAACCGCGTAATAGACCACGGTCGCTCCGACCTGCGTCCAGATGGGATCGTTCCCCACGCCGCCGTCCCCGGCGATGATCTGAAAGACTCCGGAAGCGTAATGTTCGGCTTCCGTCGTCGTGTTGCCGCCCAGGCCGCCGAGCAATTTCAGGTCACAAGCTGCGGAGACGGACACCGGATTCACGCCCACCGGCATGGGCGCACCAGTTCGGACGCGACCGGTCGCGGTGTTCGGGCAGCCGGTCGGCTGAATCGACGTCAACAGCACCTGCCCTGCGGCGTAGCTGAACGCTTCGCCCATCAGGTAGTTGAAGTTTCCCTTCGTCCATGTCCCGTCGAAGGTGACCGAGGCCGGCATGGGCGGCTGGAACAGGCCGCTGTTATCCCGGGCAGGAGTGACCGCCGGGAAATTGAACCGCAGCGTGCCGTCGAGAATCGGCTGCACCGGCGGCTGGTTCGCGTGCTGGAGCTTGATGGAGTTCCCCGAGACCGGGAATGTCGAGTCGGTGATTTGCAGCGACGCGCCCGCCGCGAGGGTGGTGGTGGTGGTCTTGGAGACACTGCCGCCAAAGGTTTCTATGACCACTTGGATGCGGTCCAACACACCGGGCGCAAAGGAGTATTCCTAGGCAAGGGATTCTGGCAACACAGTGAAGAACAACAACGCCCAAAAGAAGACTGGCCTCCACAGGTGTTTCGACGAGCTTGGCCTTGCGGGCTTGGTCGCAACCCACGGCAACGGTGTCCGTCCACTTCGGAGCGACGATTCAATTCCGGTATGGAACATATTCCGCGCCTGCGAGACAGCAACGAGTATTGGCACTGCAAGGTTTGGATGGTGAGGTTTCATATCATATTGGGCAAAAATCATCCTGCCGGACTCCTGCTATTCTCAGACTGGCGCTCGAGAACAGCAGGGGTGGCGGCCACGAGAAGGTAAGGTCTTGGACGAATACTTCAAACTCACCGTTCCACGGCATCCACCGAGCCATCCATTTTCACCAGGATATTCCGGGCTCCGGAAGGAATGATGCCTTTTGTCTCGCGTCCGCCGGGCCAGCGCACATGAACGGCATCGGGCATTGCAGCCGTTCCGATCACTTGCAGGGCAGAATCCTGAGACCAATAGCCTGATCCCGCATGTAGTTCACGTGCGGGACCAAAATGTTTGCCGGCGGCCAGCCGGATCACCGCGCCAATCCCATCCGGATTTCCCGGCGACCCAGCCAGCCGCACTCTGAGCCCCGGCCTGGCTCCTGAGTTCCTGTAGAGCCTGGTGGCTGCTCCATTCTGCGAGACGGCGAGATCGACGCGCCCATCCTGGTCGAAATCGGCCACGGCAGCGGCGCGTTGCTCGCCATAAATCTTCAGTCCACTTTCCTCGCCACTGACCGTGACGAAGCCACCTCTCCCATCACCCTTGAGGAGAAGTCCGCGTCCGCCGTCATAACGGGGAGTTTCCGGTTGAACCGCGAAGAAATTCTGCGCCAGCGCCACATCCTCATGTCCATCCCCGTCAAAATCGGCCACGCACACTCCAAACACAGGCGCGAACTGCGCTTCGACTGGAAGCGGCTTCATTTCAAAACGCCCGCCACGATTTAGGAATACGGACGACTCCAGCCGCGCCGCCCGCAGCGCTTTTGTCGTGGAAGCCCGATCGCCAAGGACATCCTGGATGCTGGCGGTACTGAACGCGGCATGTGTTTGAAAACGGTCCCGGAGGAAAGGCATTGTTTTCGAGAGGACGCCAAACTGCCGCTCTGGCACCACCTTTTTCAAGCTGTTGTCATAGTGAGCCTCGATCATCCCGTAAGTTCCACCCCCGTCATAATCGGCGAAATGGAGTTCCTGGGGTTGTGCCCGGTTGCTTTCATACTTTGTGTTTCGCCCCAGGTTTCCAGCGACAAGATCGAGTTTTCCATCCCCATCGAAGTCGCCGGCCGCTACGCTGGTCCACAAACCCGTGGCCTCGCCCAATCCCCACGCTTCCGTTGCGTGGGTCAATTTCCCACCGTCATTCCGAAATGACCGAAGCGCTCCCCACTCACATGCCAGCACCAGATCGGGGTGCCCATCTCCATCCACATCCGTCCAGACTGCGCCACTCACGAGCCCGGCCGATTCGAGCACCTTGTTGTTCACCGCATCGGGAGTCCATCGACCATCTTCATTGCGGAAAATTCGGGAGTTTGCCGGGGTTGGATATTTCGAGGCGATCACGCGGCCGCCGACAAATAAATCGAGATCTCCATCCCCGTCCAGATCAGCCAGCGCCATTGGCCCGGCGCTCGATTCCCATGCGGGAAACAAATCTTCCGGAGTTGTCCGGCCGGCAACGAAGCGTTTCGCTGCAGGGCCAATGGAAAGGCCGTCTTCATAATTGGAAACTCCGGCGAGAATGGCGCTCGCACCTCCCGAGGTTTTCAGTCCAAGGATTCCAGCGTGGTCTCGCGTCGTTGGTTGATCGAACGGGGCTCCTGTCATGCGCTTGAATCCGCCTTTGCGGTCGTTCTGAAGCAAGGCAAGCGCGCCGCCCTTTCCGGAACCGACGACAAGATCGTCCCAGCCGTCGCCATCGAAATCGAACCACGCCAGCGCCGGCCCAAGCTGGCTCAGTTTGTTTGGGAGCATCGGCTGCCGGGCAAAATCATCAAATGCTTCTTCGTGATGAACATGCCCTAACTTCCCACTGACATCCTCGAAAAGAACTTTCTGAGTCTGTGTGGTTGCGAGCGGTGGAGGCATCTGCGCCGAAGCCTCGTCGATCTCGTAAATGTGATTTGCAAGGATCCCCGAGATCACGGAACGGCGTCCGCTGCGCCAGGCGACTTCGATCGTGAGCTCGTCTTTACGCGTTCCTGCCGCGAAGGTTCGGATCGGATCATCTGAAGACAGGTAGCGACCACCGGCGATGATTTCCTGCGATTGCTCCGGAACGGCTCCGCCTCGCAATGTGATGCGACTGCCAATGCCGCGGGTGTTGGGCGGGGCTCCTTTCAACCGGACAGCGACACGAGACGCGCTGGCGTCGTTCCGATAAACTCCTGCCTCCGCGTTCAAATTGTTTAAGATCACATCCAGGTCGCCGTCGTTATCGAGGTCAGCGAGGCACATTCCGTGAGAGACGCCTGGCGTGTTGAAACCCCACGTTGCGCCAACTTCATCGAACGTGAGATCGCCCTTGTTTCTGAAGGCAAGATTGGGAGGCGCGAGGCGGGGAAACATCTTTCGGGCCTGGAAAATTTCCGTGGCGGACATCTTGCGTGAGGCGCGCATGGCTTTCATCCGCTCCGCGACATCCAGATCACGAGCGGCGCGCTCCATGCCGTTTGAAATGAGCACGTCCTCCCAGCCATCGAGATCAACGTCCATGAACAGACATGCCCAGGACCATTCCGAAGCGTGCAGCCCGGCGAGCTGCGCGATCTCGGCGAACGTGCCATCGGCGCGCCCGAGGAAGAGGGTGTTCATGTTGTACTGCGGGCAATCTTCCATCTGACCGATCTGATAAATGGTTGGAGTTCCATCCGCGAGATCCCGCATCCGCTGCGAGTGCGAACGGCTCAACATGTCCAGCACAAGAAAATCTTCGTGCCCGTCGCGATTGATGTCGGCGAAATCCACTCCCATCGAGAAGAGACTGGTTTTGCGCCGGGCCAGGCGCGGCGCCAGTCGCAATTTGCCGCCTCCCTGGTTGATCCACATCCGGTCCTCCGTCTGAAAATCATTGCACACATACACATCAGGAAGGCCATCGTGATTGATGTCGCGAATCATGACTGAAAGCCCCCAGTCGAAAAGTGGCCTCTTCAATGCGAGCCCTTCCTCATTCAGGAAATCGCCGGAAGTGAACGCTATTTCCATGAAGTTGGTGCCGCCACGGTTTCGGTAAAGCACGTCCGGCTCTCCCTGCTCGTCAATGCTGCCGCGCGGCCCGATGACGAAACGATCCTTCAGCTCGGGGTCCGTCTCGACCCGACGCCCGTTGTAAGTGTCCATGACCGTCCGGCCATCAACCTTCTTGAAAGTCGCACGCGCATTCGGGTCATCCATGAGACCGGAAGTCCGGTAGTTGGCCACATACAAGTCGAGGAAGCCGTCCCCGTCGAAATCGCCCAAGGCGAGCGACATTCCACCTTTAGCCGCATTCAATGTGAAGGAAGCTTCCGTGAACCGGCCCTTGCCATCATTGAAGAAAACATGGGTTCCTCGTCCGAGCGTATTGACGATCAGGTCAAGATCGGCATCTCCATCCAGGTCGGCCAAGGCTGCTCCAGTGGATGTCAAATTCTCACAGGACACGCCAGCTCGCGCGGTGATGTCTTCAAACTTCCAGTTGCCCAGATTGCGAAACAGAGCGTTCGATCCGTCCGACCGGCAGAAGTAGAGATCGCACCAGCCATCCCCGTCGATATCACCCGCGGCGACTCCCGCTCCATTGAGAAGAATCTGGTTCGTCAAGTGGCGGGACTCGGGAAGAGTGTTCGTGAACTGGATTCCCGTCACGCCTGCCGGCAGCAGGCTGAATCCGGATTTCCCGCCGGGTGCAATTTGCAGGGGTGCGCCGCGGTAACCCTGGGCGTTGTGCCAGTCGAGAGCGAACGCAGCCGGGTTCAGGCACGCGGCAATGAATCCCGCCATTGCGATCAAGACAGCGAACAACTCTGTCGTCAGCGCCTGTTTGAAAACAGCAATCCTTGGAGGCTCTTTCAAAATCCTGAGTTTCCTCCTCTCCCCGTGAGGAACGAGCGGGGAGAGGATTGAGGAGAGGGGAAATATCAGGCAGCCCGCTCCTCCTCTCCCCGGCCCTCTCCTCCATCCGATGGCGGAGAGGGAGAAAGCTCGCAGGGCGGCTAGGTTTTGAAAGAGCCTCCTAGCCCTCTTCAAACCGGCTCTGAATTGAGCGAACGCCAGCATGGCGGAAGTTTTGGCGCGCGACGGCTCCGTGGCAAGCCCTCAGCGCGATTCGTAATAGGCGTCCACTTTGGCGGCAACGTCGCGGTAACCGATGTCTGCTTCGTAAATCTGTTTGAACTGTTCGATGGCTTCCTCGGGTTTGCCCATCTTTTCCAGCACCGTGCCGAGACAGTAGATGAGATCCTTCTTCTCGTCGTCGAAAACGAGCTTCTCCTTGATGGCCTCCTGGAAACGCCGTGCCGCGAGGTCATTCATGCCGCGCTTCGCGAAACACTGGCCGAGATGACTCATTGCGGCGATTCGGCGGTGTGGATTGTTTTGCGCGCGTTGAAACTCCTTGATGGCTTCCGTGATCCTGCCCGCCTGGAAGTAGAGCATGGCCAGCTCGAACGCGATCTGGAGGTCGTGCGGATAGCGTTCGGCACGCTTCTGACATTCCGCGAGCTGATAACTGGACTTTTCAACCTCCAATTTCGCGATGTCGGCAGAGGAGCCCGGGTTGCTTCGATCGAGAGCGTTGATTTGAAGGTTCAGCTTTCTCACTCTCGTGTCGGCAATTGCTTTCTCCAGCATCGGATCACTCGTCCCTTCGATTTCGAGAATCTTTTGAAAGCATTCAGCCGCCCGGTCGTGGTCATCACGGTTGAGATGAAGATCAGCAATGGATCGCAGGAGCGCGGTGTTACGCGGGTCTGCCGCGAGCAGTGCTTCCTGCTCCCGGACCAGTTTGAGGGTGACATCGTCTGATTTGACCTGGCGGTTTTGTTGTTCGAGAGACAATGACTCTGCCTTGTCCTTGAGAATATCCCTGAAGGAGCCCCGTCCACCGGCGACCGTATCGTATCCACCTTCGCTCATGGTCCGGTTGGCAGTGACGTTCTTAAGGGTCTGCGCGAGCTCCTGGTCGGTGGGGAATGCGCGAAGGAGGTCCGCATAAATTTGTTCGGCACGGCCGATCTGGCCTTGCTGAGCGAGGGTGGCCGCCAGTCGTTCGGCCAGTTCGCGGTCTTGCGGCGCGTGTTTGAAGGCGATTTCGAGTGACAGGATCGCAGTTCGCGGGAGGTCCGACGCGAGCGCCGCGTCCGCCAGGAGTTTGTGGGCGGCGATGTTGGCCGGGTCACTGTTGAGAATTTGTTCGACGATTGCGATGGCTTCCACTGGATTGGAGCGAAGAGCAATCTGCGCCTTGGCAAACGCGGGCGAGTGGCCCGCCGTGCCCAGCATTTTCTTGAAAAAACCGCCGCCACCCGGGCGACCCGCCTTCTTGAACTGCGCTTTGCGCAGCTCCTCGCGGCAGTCGTAGAATCCCGGCTCCGCCACGAGCGATTGGGAAAACATTTCTATGGCGTAATCGTAATTCTGCTTTTGCAGCGCCGCGATGCCGCGGTCCCAAAATTCCCGTGCCCGGCCCGATATGGCGCTGGAAGGTTTCTCTAGCATGGTGTGAAAATAGGATGAGACAAACCAAAAATCCAACCGTTTGTCACAAAGCGATTCATCTGCCGGTGCGACGGCTGGGCTAGATCGAGGATCGATCAGGCTCCACGAGCAGGCCGCGAGCTTCAGGGGGCAGGTACTCTCCATTTGGCGTCACGGCTTGCGACGGGCACGCTTGTGATGAGCGTTGGATGTCAGGCGACTACGTCCAGCGCCGTGGAGGGATGGAGGGTTTTTAGGATGGTGGCCTCGGTGGCCAGCCGGTATTGGCAGATGCCGGGCGGGCTCAAGAAATCTTTTAGAAGGATTTCGCCCGGATGAACGGGTCCGGTGCGGAGTCTTTCATGAGGACTGAGCGGTTACTTTGTGGTTACTTTTTGAGCATCTATCGGAGCAGGTCATTAAAAGTCACCAAGAACAGGAAAGCGTACGGATTGAACACCAGCACTGTTCACTGAATCGCTGAATTGAATGAACAAGACACCTGTATTCCCTGTGGAATGAAGATGGTGGTAGGTGATGGATTCGAACCATCGAAGGCGTAAGCCAGCAGATTT
>SXGS01263844.1_pt1 | contig 16639 bp, 28 predicted proteins | sample 3174681 | NCBI WGS metagenome assembly SXGS01 (sample SAMN11356861, study PRJNA531348) | freshwater metagenome | isolation source: freshwater sample F1-80 | place: China: Fuxian Lake, Yuxi | collected 2017-12-25 | reverse complement strand
TGGTCATGCCGGGCGATAATGTGAGTGTGACGGGTGAGCTGATCAGCCCGATCGCGATGGATCAAGGGTTGCGGTTCGCGGTGCGCGAGGGCGGCAAGACCGTGGGCTCCGGCGTTGTCACCGAAATTCTGGCGTAAACATTGGCCGGATGAATAGAGGAATGAATGGTTAAGGTTGAACAAAGAATCAGAATTCGGCTGCGCGGGTTTGACTACCGGGTCTTGGATCAGTCGGTGGCTGAAATCGTGGAGACGGTCCGCCGGAGCGGGGCGAAGGTCGTGGGTCCCATCCCGTTGCCTACGCGAATCGAGAAGTTTACTGTGCAGAGTGCGACGCATGCAGACAAGAAGGCGCGCGAACAGTTTGAAGTCAGAACGCACAAGCGTTTGATGGATATCATGGATGCGACTCCTGAAACTATGGATTCCCTGATGAAGTTGAACTTGGCCGCCGGCGTGGATGTCGAGATCAAGCTTTAAGGGTCAGATGACTGGCAAGGAACGTCACACATGACGAACGGGTTGTTGGGTAAAAAACTGGGGATGACCCAGATATTTGACGAGACGCGGTTTACGCCCGTCACGGTGATCGAGGCGGGACCCTGCCGCGTGGTCACGATTAAGACAAAAGAGCGCGACGGATATGAATCTGTCCAGTTGTCTTTTGGTGAAGTGAAGGAGCGTAAGCTGTCGAAGGCCGAGCTCGGACACTTGAAGAAGGCGGAGGCTCCGGCCACCCGTGTTCTCAGGGAGTTTGAGAAGGTCGGTGATGTGGAGGTCGGGCAGTCTATCAAGGTCGATATCTTTAAAAAGGGCGACTGGGTAGATGTCATCGGGATTTCCAGGGGGAAGGGGTTTCAGGGCGTGGTGAAGCGGCATCATTATGCTGGCGGTCCTGAGTCTCACGGGTCCATGTTCCATCGTCATCCCGGATCGATGGGGGCCAGTTCGTATCCTTCGCGTGTCTGGAAAGGGAAGACCTTGCCGGGGCACATGGGGGCGAGGCGGATTACGGTCCAGAGATTGAAAGTCATTGAGTCCAGGCCTGATGAGAACTTGCTGTTTGTTCGTGGAGCGATCCCCGGCGCGGCAAATGAACTGATCATGGTGAGAAAGTCGAAGAAGGGGTAGGGTATGCCCACGGTTGATATCGTTGATTTGAAGAAGCAAAAAGTCGGTTCAGTTGATCTTCCCGATGAAGTGTTCGGCTGCAAGCCGCACACGTCCTTGGTGCACGAGGCGGTGGTGATGCAGCGGGCCTGTGAGCGTCAGGGGACGGCCTCCACATTGCGCCGCGGTGAAGTGGCTGGATCGGGGAAGAAGCCTTGGAAGCAAAAGCATACGGGGCGCGCACGAGCCGGATCGGTCCGTTCTCCTGTATGGCGCCACGGCGGATCGGTGTTCGGGCCGAAGCCGCGCGACTATTCCTATAGCATGCCGAAGAAGAAGTATCGCGCTGCGCTGCAGAGTGCGCTTTCGGCCAAGCTGGCTGATGGGCAGATCGTGGTGGTCTCGAATTTGTCGCTGGCGGAGCCGAAGACGAAATTGTTGGCCAAGGCGCTGGATAATTTTGGCGCCGGAGCCTATGCCTTGATCGTAGCTGGCGCAGGCCATGCGGGATTGGCTCAGGCGGCTGGCAATCTGCCGAATGTCTGTGTGGTGGGCCCCGAAGGATTGAATGTCTATGACATTGTCCGGGCAGAGCTGATTATGATTTCTGAGCGCGAGTTGACGCGGCTGAAGGAGGTCTGGGCATGAGTACTGGTCTCCATAGTATTCTGTTGCAGCCGTTGTTGACGGAGAAGATCACGGCCATGCGGGAAGCCAGTAATACAGTGGCATTCCTCGTCCATCCGGACGCAAATCGTGTCCAGATCAAGCAAGCGGTCGAGACATTATTGAAGGTGAAGGTCGAGCGGGTGAACGTGATGAACGTCCGTGGGAAGGTGAAGCGTCTGGGGCGGTTCTCCGGTAAGCGATCTGATTGGAAGAAGGCCTTCGTCAAGCTCAAGGCCGGCGAGAAATTGGAGCTCTACGAGAGCGCATAGTAGAATATTGCGCCAGGTTGAGCCTGGTGTGCTGGAAGGACGACTGTAGCATGGGAATAAAAGTATATAAGCCAAGAACTCCTGGCCGTCGCGGGATGACCGCAGTGACGACCGAAGAGCTCTCGAAGAAGAGGCCTGAGAAGTCGCTGACGTCAGTCAATCGCAGCACTGGCGCCAGGAACAGCGATGGGCGCACAACGGTTCGTTTCCGTGGGGGCGGACATAAGCGCCTCTATCGGAAGATCGACTTTAAGCGGGATAAGTCTGGCATACCTGGCTCCATCGCCGCGCTGGAGTACGATCCGAATCGTTCGGCTCGCATTGCCTTGGTGCATTACAGGGATGGCGAGAAGCGCTATATCCTGGCTCCGGTCGGGCTGAAAGTCGGCGACGTGGTGCAGGCTGGTCTGGGAACCGATGTTCGTATCGGCAATGCCTTGCCTTTGTCCAGTATGCCGTTGGGAACCACGATTCATAATATCGAGTTGAAGCCCGGGAAGGGCGGCCAGTTGATTCGTAGCGCGGGCGGTTCGGCGCAGGTCATGGGACGCGATGGCGAGTATATTCAGGTGCGGCTCAGATCCGGCGAGATGCGCCGCATTCTGGCGACCTGCATGGCGACCGTCGGGCAAGTTGGCAATACGGACCATGAGAATGTTAGTGTGGGGAAGGCGGGCCGGAATCGATGGTTGGGGCGCCGCCCGCATGTGCGCGGTGTCGTGATGAATCCGGTCGACCACCCGCATGGCGGAGGCGAAGGAAAGTCTGGGCAGGGTAATCCCCATCCAGTCTCTCCGTGGGGCCTTCCGACCAAGGGGTACAAGACCCGGAGCAACAAGGCGACCGACAAGTTCATTATTTCCCGTCGCAAGTAGGAGTACGAGATGCCGAGGTCTGTAGGTAAGGGCGCATTCGTTGACGATCATCTGCTTGAAAAAGTAGATCGGATGAATCAGAACAAGGATCGCAAGATCATCAAGACCTGGTCGCGACGGTCCACCGTCATTCCAGATATGATCGGACATACGTTCGCGGTTCATAACGGGAAAAAGTTTATTCCAGTTTTCGTGACGGAAAACATGGTCGGGCACAAACTTGGGGAGTTCGCTCCGACCAGGTTCTTTAAGGGGCATGGGCACGCCAAGACGGAGAAGTCAGTCGCCCTCAAGTAAGCGGCTGATCGCGGTCTCGGCAAACTCGATTGGATTGGAAGGTTATGGCTGAAGCACAAGCAGTTTTGCGTTTTGTACGGGTCTCTCCGCGGAAGGCGCGCCCTGTGATCGATTTGATCCGTGGGCAGCAGGTTCCGATGGCGTTGGCATTGCTCAGGAATACACCGCGTCAGGCGTGTAAAGTGGTGGAGAAGCTGTTGATGTCTGCCGTGGCCAATGCGGAGCAGAAAGAGATGGGCGACAGTGAGTCCATGGTCGTCTCGAAGGCTTTTGTCGATTGTGGGCCGACGCTGAAGCGCTTTCGGGCTCGCTCGCAGGGGCGTGCGAATGCCATTCAGAAGCGTATGAGCCACATCACCGTCGTCGTGTCGACGGCAGAGGCCAAAGAGCAAAAGTAGGGGCGGCTAACGGGGCTGATTCATTTCCTGGCTGAGTGAGGCATAAGAAGTTATGGGGCACAAGACACATCCGATCGGTTATCGACTGGGATATAACGTCAACTGGAGTTCTCGGTGGTATGCGAGCAAGGATTACGCAAAGCTTCTCCATCAGGACATCAGGATTCGCAAGATGGTCAAGCAGCGTCTGTTTCATGCTGGTGTGGCCAAGGTCGAAATCGAACGATCCGGCGACCAGACGCGCGTGATCATTTCTACCGCGCGTCCAGGCATTATCATCGGCCGCAAGGGCGCGGAAGTTGATAAGCTGAAGGCGGAGCTGGAGAAGGCCTATTCCGGTCAGGTGTACATTACGGTGAAGGAAATCAAAAAGCCTGAACTGGATGCGCAGCTGGTTTCTGAGAACGTCGCGACCCAGCTGGAGAAGCGTGTGGCCTTCCGTAGGGCCATGAAGCGCAGCGTGCAGTCCGCGCTTCGTCTGGGCGCCCAGGGGATCAAGATCATGGTCGGCGGGCGTCTTGGCGGTGCGGAAATCGCGCGCTCCGAGTGGTACTGTGAGGGCCGCGTGCCGCTGCATATGCTCCGGGCGGACATTGATTATGGGTTTGCCGAAGCGCATACGACGATGGGACAGATTGGGGTGAAGACGTGGATCTATAAAGGCGAGGTCCTCCCGTTGCAGCCCATTAAAAAAGAATCAGCATTTGAGAGCCGGCTCGGGTAACTGAAGAGGATATTGTGTTAGCACCAAAGAAAGTTAAATTCCGCAAAATGATGAAGGGGCGTATGACCGGCAAGGCCTATCGTGGCGGCCAGATTACCCTCGGAGAGTTTGGATTGAAGGCGCTGGAGCCAGGCTGGATCACCAGCCGGCAGATCGAAGCGGCGCGTATTGCGATCACTCGCTGCGTAAAGCGCGGCGGTCAGGTCTGGACGAGAATCTTCCCCGATAAGCCGATTACCAAGAAGCCGGCTGAAACCCGCATGGGTAAAGGGAAGGGCAATCCGGAGTACTGGGTGGCCGTGGTCAAGCCTGGTCGGATTATGTACGAGATGGACGGTGTCACGCCGGAAGTCGCCAAAGAGGCGTTCCGATTGGCCTCGCATAAGTTGCCAATCGCCACGAAGTATGTTGTCCGCGGCGAGTTTTAACATCGAGTGAATCGGGCGTAAGGGTAGGGAGCGCATCTATGGATTTGAAGGAATTACGGCAATTAGCGGCACCTGAGCTTGCGGAGAAGTCGCAGCAGCTTACGCAGGAACTCTTCAACCTTCGCTTCCAGATGGGGACCGGACGGCTGGAGAACCCCATGCAGTTGCGAAAGACGAAGCGGTCCATTGCACGGGTCAAGACGATTCAGCGCGAGTTCGCGCAGGTCGAGCCAACTTCTAGCACGGCGAAGGGGGCCTGAGGATGGCTGAGTCAGTAAGCAAGCGGCGTGAATGGGTTGGCCGTGTGGTCAGCAATAAAATGGATAAGACCGTCGTGGTCGAGATTGAGCGTTCAGTGATTCACCCGCTCTATCGGAAGGTGCTTCGGCGGGTGACCAAGTTCAAGGCGCACGATGAAGAGAACGCCTGCAAGATTGGCGATCGTGTGCGCATGATCGAGACGAGGCCTATCAGTAAAGACAAGCATATGCGGGTTATCGAAGTTATGGAAAAGGGACAGGGTTCGTAGGCGGAGATCGTTCGAACGGTAGAGGGAATCAGGGACTATGATTCAAAGTTATACATACATGGACGTGGCTGATAACTCTGGCGCCAAGCAGGCCATGTGTTTTCATGTCCTTGGAGGGACGAGACGCCGGTATGCGTCTCTCGGAGACATTGTCGTGGTGGCCGTGAAAGAAGCGATCCCTGCGGCAACGGTCAAGAAGGGCGATGTGAGCCGCGCTGTGGTCGTGCGGACGACCAAGGAAGTGCGCCGCGAGGATGGCTCCTACATCAAGTTTGATCGGAACGCATGCGTGTTGATCAACAAGGATGGGGATCCGGTCGGCACGCGCATCTTCGGGCCGATCGCGCGTGAGTTGCGGTGGAAGAAGTTCATGAAGATTATTTCTCTAGCTCCGGAAGTGCTTTAACGAGGGTGGAGACGGCGGGATGAATAAGCAGGCATTAGCAAAAAGTCGGATTCGTAAGGGTGATACGGTGGTCGTGATCTCCGGGCGTGATCGCGGCAAGTCCGGGAAAGTGCTTTCGGTTGACCCGGCAGTGGGCAAGGTTGTGGTGGAGAAGCTGAATATGATCAAGCGCCACACCAAGCCGAATCAGAAAGTCAAGCAAGGTGGCATTCTCGAGCGGGAAGCGCCTCTTGCGATCTCCAATGTGATGTATCTGTGTCCCGTGACGCAGAAGCCAACCCGCCTGGGCGTGCGAACGCTCGATGATGGCCGGCGGGTCCGGTTCAGCAAAAAATCGAACGACTCAGTCGAGTAGGAGTGAGGACGCCAGATGGCGAAGGTTGAATCAGGAAAAGGCAGCAAGACGTCTGAGAAGCAACCGCCCAAGAAGAAAGAGGCGTCATCGGCTCCGCAGGCGAAGGACGAGGGCAGCGAAGAGTCCAAGTTTAACCCTCGGATGCGCGAGGCGTATCTGCAGAAGGTTGTGCCCGCGCTCATGAAAGAGTTCGGCTACAAGAACGTCATGCAGGTGCCGAAGGTCGAGCGGATCGTGTTGAACGTGGGAATGGGTGAAGCCATTCAGAACGTGAAGCTGCTCGAAAGCGCGGCGAACGAGCTGGGCTTGATCACGGGGCAGAAGGCGCTCATCACGAAGGCGAAGAAGGCCATCGCGACGTTCAAGCTGCGCCAGGGGATGCCGATCGGCACCAAGGTGACGCTCCGGAGCCGGCGCATGTGGGAGTTCCTCGACCGCCTCGTGACGTTGTCCTTGCCGCGCATCAGAGACTTCCGCGGTGTGTCGCCGAAGTCCTTCGATGGGCGGGGCAATTACACGCTGGGCCTTAAAGAACAGCTCATCTTCCCTGAGATTCAGTATGATGGGGTCGCGTCGATCCACGGGATGGACATCACGATCGTCACGACTGCCAAGACGAACGACGAGGGCAGGGCGCTGTTGAAGCATTTAGGGATGCCATTCCGGACGACGTAACGTCAAACGAAGGAGCTGCAGGTGTCGAGATTAGCGCTGAGAAATAAATCGTCCGTCAAGGCGAAATTCCCAGTTCGGGACTATCACCGGTGTGGGCTCTGTGGGCGCGTGCGAGGGTTTTTGCGCCGGTTTCGTATGTGCAGAATTTGTTTTCGGTTGCTGAGCCTGAAGGGTGAGATCCCTGGGGTTCGGAAGTCGAGTTGGTAGATTATCCGCCTTCCGTGTCGCTAGGCTGAATGCACGTCTGGTTGCGCGAAGCGTGTTGGTGAAAGGGTTAGCATGGTTACAGATCCGATTAGCGATCTCTTGGTGCGGATACAGAATGCGCTGCGGCGACGTCATGATGTTGTGAGTATTCCGGCATCCCGGCTGAAGCGCGAGCTGCTTCGCATTCTCCAGAACGAAGGCTATATTCAGGGCGTCCAGGCGGACCTGGCGGATGGACATCCCGTGCTGAAAGTGCAGTTGCGGTATGTGTCCGAAGGAAAGCCTGTGCTCAAGGGTGCGTTACGGGTGAGCAAGCCGGGCCGTCGTGTGTATGTCGGGATTAAGGATATTCCACGAGTCAAGAACGGCATTGGCGTGGCGATTTTGTCGACCTCCAAAGGGTTGATGACGGATCAGGAGTCGCGCCGGGCCGGGTTAGGCGGAGAAGTGCTGTGTTCGGTCTGGTAGGAATACAAGCGAACCAGATTGTTATTGTGTCGGCTTGCTAGAGGAACGAGGAATCGATGTCACGCATAGGAAAGAAACCAATCCAGATTCCAGCAGGAGTGGATGTCAAGGTCGCCGGCCCGATCGTTTCCGTGAAGGGCCCGCTCGGGAAGCTTGATTGGTCCTTGTCTCCAGGCCTTGGAGTCTCGATTGCTGACGGAGTGCTTGTGGTCAATCGGCTGACTGAGGACCGTCATGTTTGTGCATTGCACGGATTGACTCGTGCGGAGCTTAGCAACATTGTGCAGGGTGTGACCAAGGGGTATGAGCGTAACTTGGAGCTCACCGGGGTCGGCTACAAGGTCGCCCTGCAGGGACGGACGATGAGCTTTAACGTGGGCTATATCAATCCGGTTCTGTACCCGGTCCCCGTCGGGATCGACGTGAAGGTGGATAAGCAGACGCTGATCAATGTGAAGGGAACCGATAAGCGATTGGTGGGGCAGGTTGCCGCAAACTTGCGCGCGATCAAGCCGCCTGACGTCTATAAACAAAAGGGCGTTCGTTATGTCGGGGAAGTGTTGCGTAAGAAGGCAGGAAAGACAGGGAAGTAAGGTGATCCATGAATAGTGCGGATAAAGCAGATCAGTTAACGCGTCGGAAGCAGCGGGTGCGGAGGCGGGTTGTGGGAACGGCCGAGCGTCCACGTCTCAACGTGTTTCGCAGCAGCTCTCACATCTATGCCCAGATCATTGACGATCTCAAGGGGGCAACGCTGGCAGCGGCGTCTTCCCTGGACAAGTCTCTGCGCACGTCGGTGAAGTCTACGGGCAGCATCGAGGGCGCGAAGGCAGTTGGAAAATTATTGGCCGAGCGGGCCAAGGCCGCGAAGGTTCAGACCGTGGTGTTCGACCGTGGTGGTCGGATGTATCATGGGCGCGTGAAAGCGTTGGCCGAAGCATCGCGTGAAGGCGGTCTGCAGTTCTAGGTCGCACCTCGATTCCGTGACGGTGGTGGAGCGAGGGGAACAAAGAGGAGAGACGTTACGTGCGAGTTAATCCAGATGAATTAAGCCTGAAAGACAAAGTCGTCTTTATCAATCGCGTCGCGAAAGTCGTCAAGGGCGGAAAGCGCTTCAATTTCTGCGCGCTGGTTGTTGTCGGAGACGGACAGGGGTGGGTTGGCATCGGGAAAGGCAAGGCTGCTGAAGTGCCCGTCGCGATTGCGAAGGCGGTTGAACAGGCGAAGAAGAATCTGGTCCATGTCGCCCTCGCGTCTGGAACGATCGCGCACGAGGTGGATGGACTGTTCGGCGCCGAGCATGTCCTCTTGAAGCCTGCGAAGAAGGGTACCGGTATTATTGCCGGTGGCGCTGTCCGTGCGGTCGTCGAGGTCGTGGGTGTGCATAACGTCATCGCCAAGACCCTGGGCCGCGGCAATCCATTCAATGTCGTGCGGGCGACGCTCAACGGCCTCTGTCAGCTCAGGAATGCCGAGGATGTGCTGAAAATGCGCCGGAGTGCAGTGGGCGACGCGCAGAACAGAGTGAGTGCCTAATGCCTACACCAAAAATTCCCAAGGTCACAAAAAAAGGGCTTGTGATTACCTTGCGACGGAGCCCGATTGGTACGCCGCAAAAGCATCGTCTGGTGTTGAGTGGTCTCGGGTTGAGGAAGATTAGACAGACCGTTACTCGTCCCAATACGCCTCAAGTGAGAGGGATGATTGGCAAAGTTGGATATCTATTGGAAGTGCAGCCACAATGAACTTACATGAGCTCGGTCCTGCGAAAGGATCCAGGAAAAAGCGTAAGCGTATCGGCCGTGGGCCTGGTTCAGGCCATGGTAAAACAGCGGGTAAGGGTCACAAGGGTCTGTTAGCCAGATCCGGTGGTCGCAGCCGCCAGGCGGGTGGATTCGAAGGCGGCCAGATGTCGCTGATCCGCCGCGTGCCGAAGCATGGCTTTACGAACATATTCCGCAAGGAATACTCGATCGTGAACCTGAGCAGTTTGGGTGAGATGACGGTCTCTGGCACTATTACGCCGCAAGCGCTGGTCGATGCCGGCTTAGTCAAGAGCAAGACATTGCCGATCAAGATCCTTGGAAACGGAGATCTGACGAAGGCGATCGTGGTGCAGGCGCACAAGTTCAGTAAGTCCGCAGAAGCAAAGATTCAGGCAGCTGGAGGGAGAGTCGAGGTCATCCCCGGTGTTTGAGAGACTCCTGGCCAGTTTTCAGAATATTTTTAAAATTCCCGAGCTGCGTACCCGCATCCTCTTTACCATGGGGATGCTGGTGGTGTATCGGATCGGGGCCCATATCCCTACGCCTGGAATCAACGGCGAGGCCCTTTCCGATTTTCTTCAGAAGCAGGGCGGCGCGCTGCTCGGATTTTTGGATATTTTCTCAGGCGGGTCGCTCTCGCGGTTGACGATCTTGGCCCTGGGCATTATGCCCTACATCAGCGCGTCGATTATTCTTCAGCTCCTGACGGTGGTCGTTCCGCACCTGTCGAAGCTTGCCAAAGAGGGTGAGCGCGGCAGAAAAAAGATTATTCAATATACTCGGTTCGGGACGATCGGCATTGCGGTGATTCAGGGCTTCGGAATCGCCGTGGGTCTCGAGCAAATGAATCAAGGCGCCTTCGTGATGAGCGCAGGGTGGGGATTCCGTCTGATGACGGTCATCACCTTGACCGCCGGTACGGGCTTCTTGATGTGGCTCGGCGAGCAGATTACCGAGCGAGGCATCGGAAACGGTATCTCGCTGATCATTTTCGCGGGAATCGTGGCGCGCTTGCCTGCCGCTGTCGCCCAGACATTTGATTTATATAAGGTCGGGCAGTTAAGCTTCGTTCTGGTGATGGCGCTTGCGCTGCTCATGGTCGTCGTGGTGGCGGCTATTGTTTTTCTGGAGAGCGGACGTAGGAAAGTCCCGGTTCAGTATGCGAAACGGGTCATTGGGCGACGTGTCTTCGGCGGGCAGAGTACCCATATCCCGTTGAAGATCAATACGGCTGGAGTGATCCCGCCGATTTTTGCGTCTTCGATTATCGCGTTCCCGGCCACAATTGCCGGATTTTTTGAAACGCCGTGGGTGAAAGCCTTTGGTGCGCAGCTCGCGCCTGGATCGCTGTTGTACACCTTGATGTACGTCGGTCTGATTCTGTTTTTCTGCTTTTTTTATACAGCCGTGGTCTTGAACCCGGTGGACATGGCAGACAACATGAAGAAGTACGGGGGATTTATCCCTGGGATTCGGCCTGGAGTCAGAACGTCCGATTATATTTATAAAGTGCTCACACGTATTACGTTTGCTGGATCAATTTATCTCGCGATCGTCTGCGTGATTCCGGAGTTTTTGATCTATAAGCTGAATGTGCCGTTCTATTTCGGCGGCACGTCGCTGTTGATCGTGATCGGGGTTGGCCTGGATACGGCGCAGCAGATTGAATCGCATATGTTGATGCGGAATTACGAAGGATTTCTCGGCAAGGGCATGGCTCCCCTCCGTGGGCGGAACGGGTAGGAGGATCCATGCGTGTGGTATTTCTCGGCGCGCCAGGCGTCGGCAAGGGAACCCAGGCTGAGCGGATTGCGGTGCAGTATCGGGTCGCGAAGATTTCAACCGGTGACCTTCTCCGTGAGGCGGTTCGCATGAGGACGGCGCTGGGACTCGAAGCGAAGAGTTTCATGGATCAGGGGAAGCTGGTTCCTGATGCCGTGGTGATCGGATTAGTGCAGGAAAAGTTAGCTGACCTCAGTTGTGCTGCCGGATTCGTTCTGGATGGATTTCCCAGGACTGTTTCGCAGGCGGAAGAGTTGGGGAAGGCGCTCGCGTCGAAAGCCATGGCCCTTGATCGGGTCGTGAATTTTCAGGTGTCACGGGAAGACGTGGTGCGGCGCTTGAGTGGGCGGAGAAGTTGCCCGAAGTGCCAGGCGACGTTCCATGTGGACTTTGCCAAGCCCAAGGCTGATGGAGTTTGCGACCGCTGCGGCGAATCGCTCGTGCAGCGGAGCGACGACCAGCGTGGGGCGATCGAGACACGGTTGAAAGTGTACGACGAGCAAACGGCCCCGCTTGTGCGGTATTATGACGACCGGAAGTTGTTGTCGCCGGTGGACGCGTCTGGCGCAGTGGATGTGGTCTTTCAGCATCTCTCACAGGTGTTGGCGCCGTATCAGATGAGATGATCATTCTCAAGACGGTGGATGAGATTGGGGTGATGGCTCAGGCGTCACGGGTGGTGGCTGAAACGTTAGAAGTGCTGAAGAAAGCTGTCCAGCCAGGGATTACGACCGATGAACTGGATCGGTTGGCGGAGCAAGAGATTCGGGCTCGTGGTGCGCGACCGGCCTTTAAGGGATATCGCAGTTATCCCAAGACCCTCTGCGCATCGGTGAATGAGCAGGTCGTTCACGGAATTCCCTCCAAGCGAGTGTTGAAGGAGGGGGACATTATCGGGCTCGATCTTGGCGCGATCGTTGAGGGGTTTTATGGAGATTCGGCGGTCACGGTGGTGGTGGGGCAGGGGAGCGAACGCAACACCCACTTGGTTCGAGTGACCGAAGAGGCGATGTACCTCGGGATCAAGCAGGCGGTGGTGGGGCATCGGCTTTCAGATATTTCACATGCGATTCAGCAGCATGTGGAATCGGCTGGCTACTCGGTCGTGACGGAGTTCGTCGGTCACGGCATCGGTCGTCAGTTGCATGAAGAGCCGCAGGTACCGAACTACGGGAAGCCTGGACAGGGTCCTCGGTTGCAGGCAGGGATGGTCCTGGCGATCGAGCCGATGGTCAATGTGGGGAAGGCGGCCGTCAAGGTTCTGGAGGATCGCTGGACTGCCGTAACAGTCGACGGAAGTATCTCGGCGCATTTTGAGCATACGATTGCGATTCAGCCGAGTGGGCCTCCGCGTATTTTGAGTCAGTTGTAAGTGATCGTGGGTTGGGGCAGAAAGGATAGAGGTACGTGCCGAAAGAAGACGTAATTGAAATACAAGGCACGGTGAACGAAACGTTACCGAATGCAATGTTTCGAGTGTCATTGGACAATGGCCATAAGATTCTTGCACATATTTCAGGAAAAATGCGCATGCATTTTATCCGTATTCTTCCTGGTGATAAGGTGACCGTCGAGCTCTCTCCGTACGATTTGACTCGCGGGCGCATCACCTATCGGTTTAAGTAGGAGCGCGAAATAGATATGAAAGTGAAATCATCCGTCAAGCCGATCTGTGCCAAATGTAAAGTGGTTCGCCGCAAGGGCGTGGTGCGAATTCTCTGTGAGAACCCACGCCACAAGCAGCGTCAAGGATAGAGGGCGGCCGGGGGTTCTGGGCCTCCGTGCTCGCCGAACGCGCGCGATGAAACGGCGCTCGTTCGATGCGCGCAATGGAGGCTCGCTAGGCCACGGTCTGTGAGAACGTAGAGGGAGAGGGTAGGAGGAACTATGGCTCGTATTTCTGGAGTGGACTTACCGAAGGACAAGCGGGCGGATATCGGCCTGACCTATGTCTATGGCATTGGGCGGGCGGCCGCACTCGCTATCCTGAAGAAGGCGGGGATCGATGGCGCCATTCGCGTCAAGGATTTAACCGAAGATCATATCGTCAAGATCCGAGAAATCATTCAGGAGAGCTATCAGGTCGAAGGCGATTTGAGAAAAACCTTCTCGATGAACATCAAGCGGCTGATCGACAGCGGCACGTACCGCGGTCTGCGCCATCGGAAGGGGCTGCCGGTTCGTGGCCAGCGGACCAAGACGAATGCGCGGACGAGAAAAGGCCGCCGCTCCGGGGTGGGAAGCAAACCGAAACCGCCTACACGTTAAACGTAGTGCGTGACCGTTACTTGAGTAGGGAGCCTGTATGAGCGTCAAAAAAGGGAAGAAGAAAGAGCGCCGGATCGTGCAAAGCGGGGTGGCCCATGTTCAGGCCTCCTTCAATAACACGATCGTCACCATCACCGACATGAGCGGCAACACGATCGTGTGGGCCAGCTCAGGGAATCAAGGGTTCAAGGGATCGCGCAAGAGCACGCCCTTTGCGGCGCAGCGGGCGGGCGAGGCTGCCGCGCGCAAGGCGATGGAGAGCGGGATGCGCCAAGTAGATGTTTATGTGAATGGGCCGGGGTCAGGTCGTGAGTCGGCGATTCGGTCTATCCAGGCCTCTGGCATGCGGATCAATATGATTCGCGATGTAACCCCGATTCCGCACAACGGATGCCGTCCTCCTAAGCGGCGGCGCGTCTAGGGGCGCACGTCGGAGCGTTGAATACACGAGAATTGTTGGGCGCACCCTTGTGGTGATGTCCGGTAACCGGAGGTAGAGCAGTGGCAAAGTATCGCGGTCCCGTCTGTCGGTTGTGTCGACGAGAGGGTGAAAAGTTATTCCTGAAAGGCTCACGCTGTATGACGGCGAAGTGCGCCATCGAGCGGCGAAGCTATCCACCCGGACAGCACGGACAAAAGCGCCCGAGAAACTCAGAATACAGCACTCAGCTTCGAGAGAAGCAGAAGCTGCGCAGGATCTACGGTTTGATGGAGTGCCAGTTCCGCGGTCTCTTCGAGCGTGCGGAGAGCCAATCCGGTATCACTGGCGAAGTGCTCTTGCGGTTGCTGGAATGCCGGTTGGACAATGTGGCCTATCGGTTGGGATTCGGCGCTTCACGGAAAGAGGCCAGGCAGCTGGTGAGCCACGGGCATTTGACCATGAACGGCAGAAAGATTAATGTGCCGGGTGCGCAGGTCAAGGCGGGCGATGTCATCAGCATTCGTGAGCGGAGCCGCAATTTGATCTCGATCCAGGCCGCGTTAGAGGCGGTGGATGGGCGAGGCATTCCGGAGTGGCTGGAGCTGGATAAGACGGCCTTCAAAGGCGTGGTTCGCGCCTTGCCGACGAAGGATCAGATTTCGTTGCCGGTGAATGAGCAGATGGTGGTGGAGTTGTATTCCAGGTAGTACGTGTGGATTTGGGCGCGGGGGTTGGTCTCTGTGGCGCGCGGGTGCCGTGCAGCGGCTGTCTACTCGATGAGATGAAGGGGGCGTCATGATTAAAGCGATGAAGGACTTTCAGATCCCGATGCGGGTGGAAGTCGATAAGGATACCCAGACTCAAACGTTCGGCCGGTTTACGACGGAGGCCTATGAGCGTGGGTTTGGGACGACCATCGGCAATGCCTTGCGGCGCGTGTTGTTGTCGTCGCTGACCGGCGCGGCCGTGACCACCGTGAAAATCGAAGGAGTGCTGCACGAGTTCTCGACGATTCCGGGGATCACGGAGGATGTGACCTCTATTATTTTGAATGTTAAAGGATTGCGACTCGCGGTCCATACCGATAAGCCCAAGACGCTCCGTCTGAAGAAGAAGGGCCCCGGCGAAGCCAAGGGGTCCGACATTATTCATGATGCAGACGTCACCATCCTGACGCCGAACCTCCATATCGCAACTCTGGACAAGGATTCCGTGTTCGATATGGAAATGACGGTCAAGCATGGGCGGGGCTATGTGCCGGCTGAGCGGAATAAGGAAGAGGGGCTGCCCATCGGTGTCATCGCCATCGATTCGGTGTTCTCACCGATCAAGCGCGTGAACTTCCATGTGGAAAATGCCCGTGTCGGACGCATGACCGACTATGATAAGTTGACCTTGGAAATCTGGACGGATGGTACCATCTCACCGCGGGATGCCCTGTCTACGGCCGCCGGCATTATGCGCAACCATGTGGATATCTTCATCAACGCCGACGAGCGAGTCGAGGGGCGCGCGGATCTAGGGAGCGATGAGGCGCAGCGTGAGGTCAATAAGCATCTGTTCCGCAGTGTGAACGAGTTGGAGCTGTCGGTCCGCGCCGCGAACTGCTTGAAGAACGCGAACATCAAGACCATCGCCGATTTGGTGCAGAAGACCGAGGGCGAGATGTTGCGGACGAAGAATTTCGGCAAGAAGTCGTTGAACGAAATTAAAGAGATCCTAACGGAAATGGGTCTGGGGCTCGGCGTCAAGCTGGACGCGGTGCAATCCACGAGTGGTAATCCCAAGAGCGAGTAACGAAACAAGAGGCTACCCGTGCGTCATAGAAAAAATGGCAGACAGCTTGGACGAAAGACGAAGCACCGATGGGCTCTATTCCGGAGTCTCGTGACGTCCCTGCTCGAACATGAGCGGATCGAGACGACTGAGGCGAAGGCGAAGGAAATCCGTGGGTTCACGGACCGGATGATCACGCTCGGTAAAGAAGGGTCCTTGCCGGCTCGGCGGCAGGCGCTTGCCTTCATCCGGAGCAAGGACGTCGTCTCGAAATTATTCAGCGATGTTGCGGCCCGGTTCAAAGACCGTACCGGCGGCTACACGAGGACCATCAAGACGCGCCGTCGTATTGGCGATGCGGCGAAGATGGTCGCGATCGAACTCGTGACGCGCCCTGATGCGGCACCGGAGAAGAAGTCAGTCTCTACAGAAGCAGTTCCTGCGACTCCCACTGCCGACTAGGTCTCCTGTCGAGGGGATCTAGTCGCGCGTGCGACTTCATCCCCTCACTTCGACGAGTCCATACAAGCCTTTTTGCTCTCTTAACCGAGTAGACTCTCCCTGATGTTCCGGGATGAGTTTACTTGGTTTTGGGCCCATGCTACTATCGTGCCAATCTCGTTTTTGCTACGTAAAAAGGAATCACGCACATAGTGTGGCAACGCTTAGTCAGGCGCGGTTTGTTAGCGCTCAGTGTGGTGTTGGCCTGTTTCCTGGCTTATCTCCTCATGACCAATTCGACCGCTGTTCCTCCTCCAACTGCGACAGCGCCTGGTTCCATGGATAGCTCCGATGCCACGATTTCACAGTTTACGTTCACGCAAGCAAAGGGTGATGTGGTGCAATGGCAGGTGGATGCACACGAGGCTCGGCTCTTTGAACAAGATAAAAAGACGATGCTGAAGGTCGTTGCGGTCACGTTGTTCGGTCGACAGGGGAAGGAATTGACGGTAACCGGCGATGACGGAGTCTTGAACACGGAGACCAAGGACTTCGTGTTATCCAACAAATCGGAACCGCTGGTGGTGCATATTGAAAGTGGCTATGTGATTTACACGAACCATCTGGCTTGGACCGACAAGACACGAGAGATCCGCACGAAGGATCCGGTCCGCATCGTGGGGCATGGCTTAGTGGTGACGGGGCGCGGCTTGCTCGGACATTTGGATACAGAGAAATTTGAAGTACTTGAGGATGTACATGTGGATTTGGCTCCT
>SXGS01054719.1_pt1 | contig 16639 bp, 15 predicted proteins | sample 3174681 | NCBI WGS metagenome assembly SXGS01 (sample SAMN11356861, study PRJNA531348) | freshwater metagenome | isolation source: freshwater sample F1-80 | place: China: Fuxian Lake, Yuxi | collected 2017-12-25 | reverse complement strand
GTGGCGATCTTGTCAGCCGTCCGGTGGGTGAGGTGATGACGGAGGCTGAGCGGCTGGTAGCGGCGGGCGTCAAGGAGTTGCTGGTGGTCTCTCAGGATACCAGTGCCTACGGGGTAGATCGAAAGTTCAAAATGGATTTCTGGAATGGTCGTCCCATCAAGACCCGGTTTTTCGATCTCGCCCAGGCGCTGGGTGACTTAGGCGTATGGGTCAGGATGCACTATGTCTATCCCTATCCCCACGTCGATGAGGTTATTCCCTTAATGGCGGAAGGGAAGATACTGCCTTACCTGGATATTCCATTTCAGCATGCGAGCGAACGCATTCTGAAGCGGATGAAACGGCCGGCGGCCACCGAAAATGTCCTCGGCCGGATTCGGCGTTGGCGAGAGATGTGCCCCGATCTGACGCTACGCAGCACCTTTATCGTGGGATTTCCCGGCGAGACGGAGGAAGATTTCGAGCAGTTGCTGGACTTTCTTGATGTGGCCCAGCTGGATCGCGTAGGTTGCTTTGCCTATTCGCCGGTCAAGGGCGCTATGGCTAATGAGCTGGCCCATCCGGTTCCGGAGGAGATCAAGCAGGACCGGCTGGCGCGTTTTATGGAGTTCCAGTCACGTATCAGTGCTGATCGGCTGGAGGCTCGGGTAGGGCGCCGCGAGCAGGTGCTGGTGGATGAAGTCGTGGAGGAGGGGGCGGTGGCCAGGAGTCGTGCCGATGCGCCAGAGATTGATGGTCAGGTGTTCATTGATGGCGCAACTCACTTAAGCGTGGGCGATCGGGTGAACGTCGTGATCGAGGAAGTAGATGACCATGACATGTGGGCTCATCTCGCTGATTGAGCCGGGATTGGGCAGCGGTGCGCTGCCCTGCCCGGGTTTTGTCTGGCTAAACTCAGTGGTGATGTCCGCCCGGGCCATGCACATGACCATGTTCCAGCTCTTCGGTCGTGGCGTCGCGAATTTCGGTGACCTCGACGTCAAAGGTTAGCGTGATTCCAGCCATCGGATGGTTGCCGTCAAGAATGACCTCGTCGCCATCTACATCAATGACGGTGACCAGCTGCATGCCGTCCGGCGATTGCGCCTGAAACTGCATGCCGGGAAGGATTTCGTCCACGCCCTGAAATGAATTTTTGGGGACTGACTGCACCATTTCGTTGTCACGCTCGCCGTAGCCTTCCGCAGGCGCGATGGTCACGGTGAATTTATCACCCACAATCCGGTCGTTCAGGGCGTTCTCCAGGCCGGGGATGATATTGCCGAGTCCGTGGAGATAGGTCAGCGGTTCCTGACCCTCGGAGCTGTCCAGGATATCGCCATCGTCGTTGGTGAGTTTGTAGTGAATGGAAACGACCTTGTTGCTTTCAATCTGCATGAATGTCTCGATACTCGTGAATTTGAGGCGGCATGATAACGGGTTTGCGGGGGCAGGACACTTTTGCCAGCGCTTGTCCGGTAAGTTAATATTCGCCGGGTTTGTTTCCCCACCCTCTTTAGATGGAAATCCCCTGTCCATTCTCACTTTTATTAAGAAACTTCTAGGGCCTTCCCCTCTTGTCGAGACGCCAGCTGCTCTCGTCGGTGATGGATTGCCTCGGGTCTATAGCCGTTCAGAGCATAATATTTCGCGATCACAGGTCAGCGAAAATGCGTTGAAAGTTCTTTATCGGCTGAAAAAGGCCGGCTTTGAAGCCTATCTGGTGGGAGGTTGTGTCCGCGATTTGCTCCTGGGTCGTGAGCCCAAAGATTTTGATGTCGTTACCGATGCCCATCCGGAACAGATTCGCTCGGTGTTTCGTAACTGCCGCTTGATTGGCCGGCGTTTTCGATTGGCTCATGTTCATTTCGGCCAGGAAATCATCGAAGTCGCCACCTTCCGTGCCCTTCAAGCCGAGGAGGCACAAATCGATCGAGTTTTGGAAAATGGCCGCATTCTCCGTGACAACGTCTATGGCACGATTGAGGAGGATGCGTTTCGGCGTGATTTCTCGGTTAACGCGCTGTATTACAACATCAATGACTTTTCGGTCGTCGACTTTGTTGGCGGCATGGAGGATCACCGCGCTTGCGTGATGCGCTTGATCGGCGATCCCGAGAAACGCTATCGTGAAGACCCGGTGCGGATGCTTCGCGCTATCCGCTTTGCTGTGAAGCTGGGGTTTGCCATCCATGAAGATTCCGCCGAGCCGATTCCCCGGCTGGCCAATCTGCTCCGCGAAATACCGGCGGCGCGACTGTTCGATGAGGTCATGAAGTTGATGCTGTCCGGCTACGCCGTGCAGACCTTCGAACAACTGCGGCATTACGGTGTGTTTGCGGCGCTGTTTCCCGATACGGAGCGGTGTCTTGGTCAGGAGCCGGAAGGTTTTCCGCTGACGTTTCTGGCAAAATCTCTGGAGCGAACAGATAGTCGGATTGCTGAGCATAAACCGGTGGCACCCTATTTTTTGTTTGCCGCACTGCTCTGGGAGCCCGTCCGCGCCCGTGCCCAGAAGCTGATCGAAGCGGGGCAGAATGCCCTGCTGGCTTATCAGGAGGCGGGGAATGAGGTCGTCAATCGGCAAATTCGGCTGATTGCCTTACCCAAAAGCATTGGCTTGCCGGTTCGCGAGGTGTGGTCAATGCAGCCGCGCTTTGACCTGATCCAGGGCGGCCGGCCTTTCCGATTGTTGGGCCACCCCCGGTTCCGTGCAGCTTACGATTTCCTGGTGCTTCGCGCCGAGACGGGTGAGGCCGATCCCGCCCTGGCGGATTGGTGGACGCGATTTCAGGTCGCGAATGAAGCCGAACAAAAGTCGATGGTGCGCAACGGCCCGCAGTCGACCGGCAGAACCCGGACGCGTAAGCGACGTCCACGGAAAAAAGCGTCCAGTCATGCTCCGAACTCCTGACGCCAGAGAGGTGAGGGTCTATATCGGCTTGGGGGGGAATCTGGAGCAGCCGGTAGATCGCATCAAATCGGCCCGCCAGGCCATTGCGGCAATACCCCAGGTTACTGAGGCAGGTTTTTCCAGTCTCTATCGGAGCGCCCCTATGGGGCCCGCAAACCAGCCCGATTATGTCAACGCTGCCATGGCTGTGGACACGACCCTTGCGCCCTTGGCTTTGCTGGAACAGTTACAGACTATCGAAACGGCTCATGGACGGGTGCGGTTAGGCGAGCGGTGGGGACCCCGAACGCTGGATCTCGATATTCTTCTTTATGGCGATCAAAACATCGATTCGGAGCGATTGCAGGTTCCCCATCCCGGTATAGCCGAACGGGAATTCGTGCTCTATCCCCTCATGGAAATTGCGCCGGAATTGGTTGTGCCGGGCTTGGGTTTGCTGAAGCATCTCGTCGATGCCTGCCCGCAGAGGGGGTTGATGGAGATTCCCAATGAGTGAGATCGGGCGACCTCTCACCGTGCCTGCGTTGCAGGCAATGAAGTCGCGGGGCGAAAAAATCGCCGCATTGACGGCCTATGACGCCTGTTTTGCCTCAGTCATGGATGCGGCGGGTGTCGACATGATACTGGTCGGTGACTCGCTCGGTATGGTGATCCAGGGGCATGAATCGACCCTGCCGGTGACGCTGGAGCAGGTAATCTACCACGCCGCCTCTGTGCGGCGTGGGGCTGCCGGACCCCTGTTAGTGGTGGACCTGCCATTCATGACCTATGCCTCAATCCAGCAGGCGCAGGAGAGTGCCGCGCGGTTGGTTCGCGAGGCGGGAGCCCAAATGGTCAAGCTTGAGGGCGGGCGGCATCGGGTGGACGTTGTCCGCGCGTTGGCGGTGCAGGATATCCCGGTGTGCGCCCATCTTGGTCTTTTGCCCCAATCCATCCATCGCCTTGGTGCGTATAAGGTGCAGGGACGCGATGATCGCAGCGCCCAGAGGCTCCTTGAGGAGGCAATCCTGTTACAGGATGCTGGAGCGTCTCTGCTGGTGCTGGAGTGCGTGCCGGCATTGCTGGCCAACGAAATTACGGCAGCCCTTGCAATTCCTACCATTGGTATTGGCGCGGGGCCGGGCTGTGATGGCCAGGTGCTGGTGTCTTACGACATGCTGGGTCTGACGCCTCGTTGCCCAACGTTTTGCAGGAATTTTCTGGAAGAGGCCGCCGGTATTGGTGAGGCTTTCTCTCTTTATGTGAGGGCCGTTCGGGAGCAACGCTTCCCTGCATCTGAACACAGTTATTAGTCCCCTTTCTGTTCGATTAGACGTCAAGCCATGCAGACGGTAAATTTGAGCGCTGATCTGCGTGAAACGATCTGCGCTTGGCGAGTGTCCGGCGATTCCATCGCCTTCGTGCCGACCATGGGTAATCTGCATGACGGCCATCTCCGCCTGATGCAGGAGGCAAGGCGCAAAGCTGACCGAGTGGTGGCCAGCATTTTTGTGAATCCCTCCCAGTTTGGTCCAGCTGAGGATTTCGCGGCTTACCCCAGAACTCCTGGAGAGGATGCAGACAAACTGGGCGCTGCTGGCGTGGATTTGCTGTATCTGCCGGAGGTCGCCGAGATCTATCCGGACGATTCGGTCAATATGACTTTCGTTGAAGTGCCCGGGCTTTCCTCCGATTTGTGCGGAAAATTCCGGCCGGGTCATTTCCGGGGCGTGGCTACTGTTGTTCTTAAGTTGTTCAATCAGGTGCGGCCGGACTTTGCCATGTTCGGGGAAAAAGACTATCAACAGCTGACGGTTATTCGTCGGATGGTGAGGGATTTGAATCTTCCGGTGGAGATCGAGAGTGTTGCTACTGTACGAGAATCCTCTGGACTCGCCATGAGCTCCCGTAACGCTTATCTGTCGAAGGATGAGCGGGCAAAGGCCGCATTGCTTTATGCCGGGCTTTGCCGGGCGGTGGAGGAGCTGGAGCGGGGGCGCCGAGATTTTTCGGCGATTGAGGCCGAACAAGAGGCCGTGCTGGCGGAGGCGGGTTTCAGTGTCGACTATTTTGCGATTCGGTGTCAGAGCGATCTAGTAATTCCCCGCACCGGAGACATGTCATTGATAATACTCGCCGCCGCGCGTCTAGGCGCGACCAGGCTGATTGATAACTTCAGGGTTCATTTGGAATTCTTGCCCTGAGGTCGGCAAATTGGTGGCCAATGGCTACTTCGATGATGTCGTTTCGAACGAAATGATGGGCTTCGTGCCTCACGAAATCGGCGAACTGGGTGGCGATTGCAGACAGCCGTTTGCCCGCACGATGCACCATGAACCACTGCCGCATGATGGGGAAGGATTCCACATCCAACACTACCAGCCTGCCGCTTTCCAGTTCCCGTTCCAGCGTATGGATCGACACGATCCCAAGGCCGAGCCCTTCTTCGACCCCTTGTTTGATGGCTCCGTTAGTGTTCATTTCCATACTGACGGTCAGATGGACGCCGCGCTCGGCAAGAAAACGCTCTACCGAATTGCGCGTCCCGGAACCGATTTCCCGCATGATGAAGGTCTCGTTTGATAGCTCCTTGAGGGCGATATCCTTTTTTCCGGACAACGGGTGTCCCGCCGGCGCTATGATGACCAATGGATTTTTCAGAAAGGACTCAGCCTCAAGGTCTTGGTTGTCCGGCGGTTGCCCCATGAGCAGTAGATCCGCTTCGTTGTCCTCAAGGTTTTGCAGCAGCCCTTTGCGATTAGTGACCTTGAAGCTGACCCGTACCTTGGGGTGACGGCGACAGAACTCTCCCAGCATCCGGATGGCAAAGTAATGGACGGTATTAGCGACAGAGACATTTAGCCGGCCAGTTTCAGTTCCTTTCAGCTCTTCAATGAGCTGTTCCGCCTCATCCAGTTGTTGGGCGATGTTCCGGCTCAGCTGATAAAGTTCTGTTCCGGCCTGGGTAAGATAGATTTTTTTGCCCAGCCGCTCGAACAGTGGCAAACCAACGGCCTCCTCGAATTGTTTGATCTGCATTGAGACGGCGGGTTGAGTCAGGAAAAGCTCCTCGGCCGCCCGCGTAAAGCTGAGCCTTTTTGCTACGCGCTCAAATACCTTGAGCTGTCTGAGGGTGATGTTCATCGGGAGTGTTCCTGGGAAAGCATCAATAAAGATTTATCCGATTGGTAAAAAAGTCTGACTTCTTCTTATACGAGAGAGGCTATAGAGTGTCCACCCCTGACGGGACACTCTGTTTTCGCGCGGAATAGTTCCATCAGAAACGCTCAGACCGGCTCCGTCAAGGTAGCCCGTGACAAACCCAGCGTCTCTGATGGATAATTCTGCGTTCCATATTCATCAACAATCTTTAAGGAGAACATCATGCCCTCGCGCCGAGAACTTGCAAACGCCATCCGCGCATTGAGCATGGACGCCGTACAGAAAGCGAATTCCGGGCATCCCGGAGCGCCAATGGGAATGGCCGACATTGCCGAGGTTTTGTGGAATGACTACATGCGCCACAACCCGGTTAACCCCAAATGGCCCGATCGTGATCGTTTTGTCCTGTCTAACGGACATGGCTCGATGCTGATCTATTCCCTGTTGCATCTGACAGGTTATGCTCTTCCGATTGAAGAACTGAAAAGATTCCGCCAATTGCATTCCAAAACTCCGGGACATCCGGAGTACGGCTATGCACCGGGCGTAGAGACAACCACTGGCCCCCTGGGGCAGGGTATTACCAATGCGGTGGGCATGGCGCTGGCTGAGCGTACGCTTGCCGGCCAGTTCAATAAGCCGGGCCACAAGATCGTCGACCATCACACTTATGTTTTCTTGGGTGATGGTTGTCTGATGGAAGGTATTTCTCATGAGGCCTGCTCCTTGGCGGGTTCCATGAAACTGGGCAAGTTGATTGCCTTCTATGACGACAACAACATCTCTATCGATGGTGAAGTTCGTGGGCATGGCGATACTCCCGGCTGGTTCCTGGATAACACGCCGAAGCGCTTCGAAGCTTATGGCTGGCATGTCATCTCGAAGGTGGATGGCCACGATCCTGAAGCGATCAAAAAGGCCATTGAGGAGGCACGGAAGGTTACCGACAAGCCGTCCATCATCTGCTGCCAGACCATTATCGGTTTTGGTTCGCCAAACAAGCAAGGCAAGGAAGAGTGCCACGGTGCCGCGCTGGGTAATGATGAAATTGCGTTGACCCGCGAAAACCTGGGTTGGAAGCACGCGCCATTTGAAATTCCCGGCGATATCTACGAAGGCTGGGACGCAAAGGAAATTGGTGCCAAGGTTGAAGGGGATTGGAATGACCGCTTCGAGAACTACCGTCGCGAATTCCCTGAACTGGCAGCTGAATACGAGCGTCGCATGTCAGGGGAGCTACCAAAGGATTGGGCTGAGAAATCTGCGGCCTTCGTTGCAAAGGTCAACGAAAAAGGTGAAACCATCGCCAGTCGCAAGGCTTCTCAGAACACCTTGAACGGTTTTGGTCCGCTGTTGCCCGAGTTGCTGGGCGGTTCAGCCGACTTGGCCGGTTCTAACCTGACGCTGTGGTCCGGGTGTAAGGATGTCAATGCGCCGGGTCACGACGGTAATTACGTTTACTACGGTGTGCGTGAGTTCGGTATGTCGGCGATTATGAACGGTGTTGCCGTCCATGGTGGATTCATTCCCTACGGTGCTACCTTCTTGATGTTCTCGGAGTATGCTCGCAATGCTATTCGTATGGCGGCGCTGATGAAGGCTCCGGTGATTTATGTCTATACCCATGACTCTATTGGTCTGGGTGAAGACGGTCCGACGCACCAGCCCGTTGAGCAGACGGCTACGCTGCGCATGGTGCCAAATCTGAATGTCTGGCGTCCTTCCGACGCGGTTGAATCGGCGGTTTGCTGGAAGGCGGCTGTTGATCGCAAGGATGGTCCTAGCTGCTTGATTTTCTCGCGCCAGAATTTGCCGCATGTCAGTCGTTCGGCTGAACAGGTAGCAGCCATTGCCCAGGGGGGCTATATCCTGCGTGATTGTGCCGGTACACCGGATGCAATCATCATCGCGACCGGATCTGAAGTGGAGCTGGCAGTGAAGGCTCAGGAAGCGCTTGCCGAGAAGGGCAAGAATGTTCGTGTTGTATCAGTACCCTCAACCAACGTGTTTGAGAAGCAGAGTCAGGCATATCGTGACTCGGTCTTGCCACCATCGGTTACACGCCGTGTTGCGGTGGAAGCCGGTGTCAGCGATGGCTGGTACAAGTATGTCGGCTTTGGCGGAAAGGTAATCGGTCTCGACCGTTTCGGTGAGTCTGCACCGGCTGGCGAGCTTTTCAAGGAGTTCGGCTTTACAGTTGACAATGTTGTGACGACCGTCGAAGGACTGTTCTAGAAAAACCATAACCAGGCGCGGCCCTTCTTGGGGGGCCGCAGCTCGGTGAATCAATCATAGAGGAATATACGATGGCGCTAATCTCTCTGAGGCAGCTGCTTGATCATGCTGCTGAAAATAATTACGGCGTACCTTCATTCAATGTGAATAACCTGGAACAGATTCAGGCGATTCTTGAGGCCGCCAAGGAAACCGATAGTCCTGTGATCGTGCAGATCTCGGCGGGCGCACGTAAATATGCCGGGGAACCCTTCCTTCGTCATCTGATGTATGCGGCGCTTGAAATGTATCCGGAAATCCCGATCTGTGTTCATCAGGACCACGGTGCATCACCGGCGGTGTGTTTCCGCTCCATCCAGAGCGGCTTCAGCTCCGTTATGATGGACGGTTCACTGAAGGAGGATGCAAAAACCCCGTCAACGTACGAATACAACGTTGAAGTCACCGGTAGGGTAGCGGAGCTGGCTCATGCCTGTGGTGTTTCCGTGGAAGGTGAGTTGGGTTGTTTGGGCTCCCTTGAAGGGAGTGGTGACCATTCTCAGCTATTGACCGACCCGGAAGAGGCTGCTGATTTCGTCAAGAAGACCAAGGTGGATGCACTGGCAATCGCTATCGGTACATCCCACGGCGCTTATAAGTTTACTCGTCCCCCAACGGGTGACATCCTGGCCATTGATCGGGTGAAAGCAATCCATGCTCGAATCCCGAGCACCCATCTCGTGATGCATGGCTCCTCTTCGGTTCCTCAGGACTGGCTCAAGATCATCAATGAGTATGGCGGTGATATGGGTGAAACCTACGGCGTTCCGGTAGAGGAAATTGTCGAAGGCATTAAGCATGGTGTTCGCAAGGTTAATATCGACACCGACCTGCGCATGGCTTCTACTGGCGCGATGCGCAAGTTCTTTGCGGAGAACAAAAAAGAATTCGACCCGCGCAAGTTCTTAGCCGCCGCTACTCAAGGCATGAAGCAGATCTGTAAGGACCGTTACGAGGCTTTCGGAACCGCAGGCAATGCAGCAAAAATAAAGCCGCTTAGTCTGGCTCAAATGACAGACCTTTATGCGGGTGGCAAGCTGGATCCGGTCATTAAATAATCGAAATACCAAGCTGAAAATCTGAAAAAAGGGTGGGTGCTGATGTACCCACCCTTTTTTTATGCTCGAAAATTATCAATTACCTAATCCTCCGTGGGCACAATTTGTTGGTGTTTGAGAACGGGGCATCCTCTTCCTGCTGAAAGGGCGGTAGTGGGTGGCTGGTTTTCCCCCGTTGCAGCACGAAGAGAGACATCTGCACACGTTTGCAGTGTTACCAAGGACTTCTCTAGGCGAAAAAAAACCGGCTGCAATTAGCGGCCGGTTTTATTAAGTGCAGGGCACCTGCTGATTATTCGAGATTCGCGTGCCGTGCGCGCATTTCTTCCTCTGCTATGCCCTTCTCATGAATGATATGAGAAATGGTCGCTTCGAGGAAGACCAATGTGGACAACTCGAATACAGTCCCCATGGGCATACCCACAACCTTTCCGTACATGTCTGGATTCCCAATCGGAATCACAGAATTTGACATATCCGCCAGGGTGGAGCTCGTTCTGGACGAAATCAGTGCGATCTCTGCTCCAAGCTCCTTTGCCCGTTTAGCGAAAGCGATCATGGTTTCGGTTTCACCAGATCCAGAGATCACAATAAGAAGGTCTCCCTTCTTCAGGCTGGGCGTGACAATTTCGCCCACAACAAAAACATCGTAACCACCATGCATCAGCCTCATGGCAAAAAATCTTGCAACGAGGGCTGAGCGGCCTGCGCCCGCAATGAATATGCGGGACGCCTTATCTACCATGGTGGTCAACTTCTTATCATAGGCATTGTCCGTGGCATCAAGGATGCCCGTGATTTTGTCTATGATGAGTCGACGATGCGCCATCTTATGCTGCCTCAATCAGCTCGCGGATTTCGCGGGCAGAATCAGCGGGTGAAGGTGCGCCGTAGATAGCCGCGCCCACAACAACAATACCGGCGCCCGAGCGAGCAACTTGCTGTGCAGTCGACTGCTTGATGCCACCGGCCACAGAGATACGAACCGGCAAGCCTAACCTGGCAACGAGCTGGAGGTCTGTAAACGGAGTTTGTCCAGCAGCCTGAGCGTCAAGACCGGTGTGGACACCGATGATCTGTGCGCCTGCTTGAGCCGCTGCGCGAGCGCATGCGGCTTTGTCGGGAACGTTGATCAGGTCAACCTGAACTTCCGCGTTGTACTTATTTGCTGCCTTGATGACGCCAGCAATGGTGGGAAGACCGGATACGCCTAGTACGGTAACGATATCACCGCCAGCTTCGAAGAAGGGGGACGCTTCGTACTCACCCGCATCCATCGTCTTCAGGTCAACCAATAACAGCTTGTTCGGGAATTTCTTTTTCAATTCCCGTACCAGAGGAAGGCCGTTCGCCTTGATGTTTGGCGTACCGATTTCCAGAATGTCTACGTAGGGTGCCGCTAAGGTAGCGAGCTTGAAAGTGGTGGCGTTGTCTAAGGAGTCCAGAGCCAACTGAATTAATGGTCTTGCCATGTTATCTCTCCGATTGTTTTATGGTTGGTTAATAGCTCGCGTGCGATGCATTTCCGAAATGCACTGTTCCCGAATTTAAGGCACAAGGCCGAAAGATGTCAACACACGTTTTTGGTCGATTCAAAAGTGACGGGCCAGTCCCATGCTGGCGCTGGCCTGTTACCAATGAAAGTTCTTTTGCTGTCAGGGTTACCGTGTCAGCGTTGTCTCAGGCAGCAATCCCCTGATTTTTCAGGTACTTGGATACGCCAGTTTCGCCTGCCGGTTTCACGGCTTCTGGTAGCGCCGCAACATATTTCTCTACGCCGGTTTTCTGTTTCGCGCTGGGGCTGGAGGTGCCCTCGGTTGCGGTGAGGGATAGGACGTACTTGGCTACCCCAGTTTGGGATTTTGCGGGGGCGGATTCAGCTCTTGAGGCCACATAACGTGCTACCCCAGTCGCATCGCTTCCGACGGCTCCGCTCTGATTACTGATGTATCTGGCCACACCGGTGGCACCGGCAGGCGCGTGGGTTGATGCGGAGACTTCAGCAGTGGTCGAACTCTTCCCTTTCCGGAGAAACCAGAAGGCTAAGGCGGCAGCACCGGCAGCAGCGAGAATTAAGGGAAGGTTAGAGTCTTCTTCGGGCTTTTTAGAGGAGGCAACCACCCCAGATTTTGTTTCACTCTTCGGTGCTGATTTGGTTGCTTCACTCGCAGGCGCTAATTTACTGGCCTCGGCGTGCTTGGAGATCAATTCGGCATCCTGCTTGATGATCTCTGGCTGGAAGTCGGCGGCTGGATACTGAGTCTCGGCGCCAACCAGCGGACTAGCGACCATCAAGGCTACGAGTACACTTTTCGTCAGATTATGGACTTTCACGTCATTCCCCTCTGAATGTTAGTTTTAGTGGTTATGGCCCCGATAGGGCTGGGAGCGGGTTTTCACCTTCCGCTAGTATAAGGTGGGGATGTAGCAAATGGAATATGTGCCCGAGTGGTCGCTTGCTTTGTTGAGCCGATCTGCCGGTGATCATCCTACACCTCATTCAGTGGTTAGGCTCGGCACGCGTGTATGGTTTTCTATCGGAGCAATGCCTCCAGAGAGCGCATATGGGTGAAAATCTTCGTTTCGCCAATGGCGAGGGTAGCGCCGTCCCCGGTGGGAGCATATCCGAAAGGGACCATTCCGGCTGAAAGCGCGGCTTGAATGCCCAGTGGGCTGTCTTCCACGACGGCACAGGATTTGGGATCTACCCCCATGGCGTCGGCGGCGTAAAGGAAAAGGCCGGGGTCAGGTTTCCAGCTTCCGCAGTCATAAGCGCTGAATATCCGGTTACCAAAATATGGCAAGAGACCTGTGACCCGGAGGCTCACCTGCATTTTGTCCTGAGGGCCATTGGACGCGACACAAACCGGCGTGGACAATTTTTGAAGCAAGCTATGGACGCCGTCCATGGCCTCAAGCCGTTCCTCAAAGGCGTCGACCATTCGTTTTCTGATGGTGGGAAGAAACCAGTCGGGTACGGGTTTGCCGAGCCATTGTGCTATTAATCCCATGGTATCGGCCATTTTTCGGCCCGCGAAATGCTCAAGCGCTTCCTCAAGGGTGAGAGTGAGCCCCAACTCCTCAGCACATTTGACGATGACGGCGTTTCCGACCCTTTCGCTGTCTACCAAAGTTCCGTCACAATCGAAGATGATGGCGTCAAAATGCATGGGCGCAACGGTCAGGTGTGATATTCCAGATTGGCGTACGCCAGCATCAGCCATTTTGCGCCGGCATTCTCAAAATTGACCTGTATGCGAGCCTGGTTGCCTTCGCCTTCGGCCTGCAAGATAACGCCTTCGCCAAATTTGCCATGAACAACTCTCTGTCCAATACGGAAAGGTCGCTTTTCGGCGAGGCGCTGTAGGTAGGGTGTGTTGATTGCAGCGGTGTGACTGGTTCCTCCTCTTAGGCGAACTTCCTCAATGTGCTCGGGTGGTATTTCCCTTATGAAGCGGGACGGACGAGGATGGGTCTCTTTGCCGTAAAGACGCCTCGATTCGGCATAAGTCAGGTATAACTTTTTTCGCGCACGAGTGATACCCACATAGCAAAGGCGCCTTTCTTCCTCCAGTCGACCGGCCTCATCTAGGGATTGAAGGCTTGGGAAGAGTCCGTCTTCGAGCCCGACGAGGAATACCAAGTCGAACTCAAGCCCTTTCGCTGCATGGAGCGTCATTAGTTGCACGTAATCACTATCCGAGTTCGCTTGATTTTCGCCAGACTCCAATACGGCATGTGCCAGAAATTGGTCAAGTACAGTCAATTCCGGGTCAAGCGTGGGTTCATGCTCGAACTGTCGTGCGGCATTAACCAGCTCTTCGAGGTTTTCGATGCGTTGCTCGGCCTGTTCGCTTCGCTCTTTTCGATAATGCTCAACGAGTCCGGAGTCTGTCAGGATTTTTTTGGTTTTCTCCCACAGCGCCAGTCCGGTGGTTGTCGTATTCAGGTGTTCGATCAGTGTCTTGAATTGGAGTAAAGGCTTACGAACTCGGGTCGGGATTGCCTCATCCAGGCAAAGTTGTTCTGTGGCTTGCCAGAGCGACAATCGTTTTGTCCGTGCCAAGTCTCGGATGATATCGAGTGATTTGGCGCCGATGCCTCTTGTTGGGGTGTTGACGATGCGCTCCAGTGAGGCGTCGTCCTGGGGATTGGCGATTAAACGCAGATAAGCTAGGGCATCTTTAATTTCCGCGCGCTCGAAGAATCGCAGGCCGCCATAAACTCGGTAGGGTACACCCATGGCTACCAGTTTCTCTTCAAATTGGCGGGACTGAGCATTGGAGCGGTAGAGTATGGCGGCGTCCCGCCGAGCGTGGCCGCCTTGTGACCAGGCCTGCAGTCGATTCACCACGAAGTAGGCTTCATCTTGCTCGTTGAAGGCGCTGTAAAGCGAGATGGCTTCGCCTGTGCCGAGTTCGGTCCAGAGATCCTTGCCAAGACGGTTTTGGTTGTGGGTGATTAGCGCATTCGCAGCCGCCAAAATATTACCGGTAGAGCGATAGTTCTGCTCCAAGCGAATCAGGTTATGGCTGGGATAGTCGTGCTGATAATGCTGAAGATTTTCCACCATGGCACCGCGCCAACTATAGATTGACTGGTCATCGTCGCCGACGGCAAAAAGATTTTCGCGATCCTGGGATAGCAGTCGTAGCCATGCGTACTGGATCCGGTTGGTGTCCTGAAATTCGTCAACCAGAATGTGTTCGAATTTCTTCTGATAAAACGCCAATAAATCGGGGTGATCACGGAGTAATTCATGGACTCTAAGCAGTAGTTCGGCGAAGTCCACCAGCCCGGAACGATCGCAGAGTTCTTCATAGGCTTGGTAAATTCGCAGCATCTGCCGTTCAAAAGGGTCATGCGGGGCTGACATGTTTCGAGCGCGCCGGCCTTCTTCTTTTTGTGCATTGATAAACCACTGTGCCTGGCGCGCTGGCCAGCGATTTTCGTCAAGTTGCAGGCCTTTGATCAGTCGTTTCAGGATGCGGTACTGATCGTCCGAGTCAAGAATCTGGAAGGTATTAGGTAGTTTTGCGTCAGCCGCGTGGCGACGCAGCAATCGGTGTGCGAGGCCGTGAAAAGTGCCGACCCAAAGGTCGCGAGTGGGAATGTTGAGCAGTGACTCTATGCGTGCCCGCATCTCGCTGGCCGCTTTGTTGGTGAAGGTGACCGCCAGGATTCTTTGAGGAGCAATGGCTTCGGCCTTGATCAGCCAGGCAATCCTATGAACCAGCACGCGAGTTTTTCCGCTGCCTGCGCCCGCGAGAACCAACAGCGTTGGTGTGGGCGAGCAGACGGCAAGGCGCTGTGCCGGATTCAGCGGGTCGATGATGGGGGTGACATCCATGTGCTTATTCTAACGGAATCTCTTTCGCAACCGCCTTGCGTGGTTGGCACGAAGCCAGCACAATTCGGAGGCTGAAATTTGTAAACACGAGGAGGTTTGAATGAGCTTTGATCTAAAGCGAGCCATGAGTCGCGAATTCAATGTGGGCACTAAGGAGCGGCGTCTTCGTTATGGGGTGGGTATCGGCCTACTCTTGGTGTCTGTCTTTTTGGCCAATATCCCTTTACTGCTGATAGGTGTTGCTTTAGTGGTGACCGCGAAGTTGCAGTGGTGTCCGATTTACTCAGGGTTGGTTAAATCTACCGTTGAATCCGGTGATGAGCCCCCCATGGCAAGCCATCACTAGTCCGCCCCTTCGTCTGAGTTTCACTGAAGGGCTCTTGCCAGTGGCCTTTTTAGGTCGCTGGCCTTCTGCTTGCGCGTGGAACTTCTACTTTTCATGCCTTCTGCTGTCGCCGCTGATCTAGGAGTCTGTCGGATAGGGAGAAGAGAGAGACGCTCACAGCGCAGAACCGAAGTTTGAATTTTTGGGTTCGCATCTCCGAATGAGCAGGCTCTGACCCTCATCTGGAATTTTGTTGTTCATACCTGTCTCATTTGGCTGATTCTGGGCGAAATGGGCGGCATAAGGCTTCTCCCTATCCCGCCATGGCGTGCATCCTTTTCAGGTTGTAAGCCATGGTGACTAATTTCCATTCCCCAGCCACTGCCTCAAGCCCTCTGAGCGAGAACTGCCGGAATCCCAAAACCTGTTTCACAATCCCAAATACCGGCTCCACCGTACATTTTCTCCGGCCATAGGCCGCTCGGCCGGCGCCTGTTTTGAGCTGATGTGCCATTAGGGCAACCGCATCGTCGGTTTCTGGCGCGGGCGCATCGGGGCTTAGCCTCTCTTCCAGGGGCAAATGATGGGCTTCGCGTCCCATCGTTGACGTCCTGAGTCACATGAGCGGCCATCACCCACATGGTTTCGGTATCCACCGCCGCCTGGGCGTTGAAGCCTTGAACAAATCCATTGCCAGCGGGCATGATCCGCGACTCTTCATCGGTCAGATTGATCTGATCTTTGTCCTTCGGTCCCGTTTCCGGCGGTTTGGGGTCTGCTCCACGCGGCTTTTTACCCTCGGCCTTGAGCGCTTCGCGACGCGCCTTTTTCTCCTCATAGGCCGCTTCAGCCTCTGCATCACGCGCCTTGGCACGCTCGGAAATCTTTGCCTTGGCTGCCTCAAGAGCCCTCAGCCGATCTTCTCTCCGTGCCATCTCGCCAGGAAGATCGACGCCATCGTCCTCTTCCTTTTCATCCACTTCTGCGGCTTTCAGCAACAACGCCTGCACCTCCTCACGGAGTTGGGCTTCGAGCTTTGCAATAGGCCCATGCGAGAGCCCCTTGTGCTTTGAGGCGTTGGCCTTGATCTTGGTCCCATCCAGGGCAATCTTCCCCAATCGGACAAGCTTCATGGCCTGCGCCAACGTCAGCACCTGAACGAAGAGGTCTTCCAGTTCCACCAGAAAGGTTTTTCTGAAGTTCGCCAGCGTGTCATGGTCAGGATGCAATTCCGCCGCAATAAAACGGAATGCCACAGAGTCGTAAGTCGCCCGTTCAATCTTCCGGCTCGAGAAAACACCCGTGGCATAGCCATAAACCAGAAGCGACAGCATGACAGCGGGATGGTAAGCCTGCGATCCCCGTCCCGAGTAACGGGTGGTCAGCGCCGTAAGATCCAGTTGATCCACCACCTCGACGATAAAACGGGCCAGATGGTTTTCCGGAAGCCATTCATGCATCGAGGGAGGCAGAACGTAGCGTTGCTCTCGCGAAAAAGGAATGAAGCGACCCATAATAATAATTCGGTGGCGGCCCTGGATGCCCTATATTTTATGGCATCGGCTGCCTTAAGGATCGAAAGTCCGACAGACTCCTAG
>SXGS01154900.1_pt1 | contig 16640 bp, 10 predicted proteins | sample 3174681 | NCBI WGS metagenome assembly SXGS01 (sample SAMN11356861, study PRJNA531348) | freshwater metagenome | isolation source: freshwater sample F1-80 | place: China: Fuxian Lake, Yuxi | collected 2017-12-25 | reverse complement strand
GACTTCAGCAAGCTGACCGTCGAGGCGGTCAGTCGCGTGGTAACGAAGATCAATTTACGCCCGCGAAAACGCCTGGGCTGGAAGACGCCGTACGAAGTTTATGCAGGGGTGAGCGTTGCACTTATGTGTTGAATTCAGGCATGAAAACACGGACTGCTGGTGCGGCCAGGGCGCGAACCCGACATTTTCGATCCCATACGAGAGGCCTTTTCCCAGCGCCTTTACATAAGCCTCCTTCAACGTATGGAGCTCAAAAAACAACGTGCGCCGCTGAGGCTCTAATAATGCGTCCATCATGGACTGCTCTTCCATGGTGAAAAACCGCTGAGCAATCGAGGTATAATCAAAATGCGGGTTTAGCCATTCCACATCTACGCCGATATCACGTGCCCTGCTAAGCGCAAGCACAAAACAATTTCGTGTGTAGCTGAGACTAAAATGAATGTCATGGCCGACGACTTCCGGCTTACCATATTCATTATTGCTGTACTGGATTCGGCGAGGATCAACATCCAAGTGCAGGCCGATGAGCAGTCGCAGCAAGCTATGTGCAAGCCTGTATTGCGACTTCGCCTGCACACTTGATAGTCCATGCTCGACAGACTGTTCTTCAGCGCTCAGGGCGAGCGTCTCGCTCATCTGGAGTTCAATAGGCGGGCCCTGGTAATACCAGACATGTACCTCGTCCTTCAGGGTTTTCATCTTAGCTCCTAGTCAGGACAGGTTTTATTTCTCCACGGTCATGGCGTAGCTGGAAATCATCAGCTGTTGCATCTGCGAACTCCCCTCGATTATTTCCAGTGCCTTGGCATCGCGAAACAACCTCTCGACACTAAAGTCACCGCTCAAGCCGTTTGCTCCGTGAACCTGTAGCGCCTGCTCCGCGACCTTTACCGCTGTGCTGGCGGCAAGATACTTGGCAATTGTTGTTTCATAGACCGCATCGCACGAACGCGCCATCCGGTGTGATGCAGCACGTTCACACATGGCATGAGCGGCATGTACCGCAGTCGTCCCATCGCCGATGAGACCTTGTATCAACTGAAAGTCCGCCAATCGGCTGCCAAATTGTTCACGCGACTTGGCATAGTCAATCATTTGCACCAGAGCCTCCTTCGCGAGCCCCGCGGCCCCCCAGGCAACGCTGAACCTGCCGTGATCGAGGGCAGACATGAGCAGCAAGTCTCCCCCGCCCTCTGTTCCCAGTAATTGGTTCTTGTTGACAGTCACCTCATTGAAGGTGATCTGCGCCAAGTGTGAGGCCCGCTGCGACAGTAGGTTATCAATCGGTTCCACATGCACACCCGTGGCCGCACGATCAACCAGGAACGCCGACATCTTCTCTTCGCACCTTGCGAACAACAGATAACAATCGGCAATGGCGCCAAAAGATATCCATTTCTTTGTGCCGGAGATCACATAGTCCGATCCACATTTTCTATAATGGGTTGCAATACCCTTGATATCAGAGCCGTTCGCGGGTTCGCTGATGGCAAACGCGTAGATTGTCTCTGCGCTGAGCAGGCCGGGTAGCCATTCGCGTCTTTGCCATTGCGTCCCCCATCGGGCAATCGACTCGGCAACCAGCGAACAATGCACTGTCAACAGAGTCCGCGCGGAGGAACATGCTCTACCGAGCAGTGCCGTAAACTCTCCGTACTCCAGTGCGTTGCGCCCTGAACCGCCGTCTTCTTTTGGAATGTTGAGACCAAAATATCCCTGTCGCGCCATCGACTTCAGAAGGCTCCGGGGCATTATCCGTTTCTTGTCAAAGGTACCCGCGTGCGGCCGGATATGTTCATCAATGAACATGCCTGCCTCGGCCAAAAACGACAGTCCTTCGTCACTAATCCTCATGCAAATTTCCTTGTATGAACTATCTGGGCAGGTTCAACTGAACAGCCAATGCCAAGGTTCATAGGAGTAACCGTGGACATTATTCCGTGGAAAGGACAGCGAAAAATGAAAGTCAGATGCATGCCTCGACAACCACTTGAATGCGCCTGACGATTCAAATTCAACCTCGAGATCGGTGTATCCTGGTGTACCGATATCAATTGCTCTTCCTGAATGATGTTCGCTGTAACCAGGCGGGGCGCTGACTTTCAGGATGTCCTTCATTTCCTGGCCAAGCTCCAACTTTCTTTTTATGATATCTGCTTGATAGCTAATACTACGATAGGTTGAGATTGCATAAAGCTGCACATCAGCCTTATTGGCTGCCTCCTGCATATCGAGCCATGCCTCTGCAGCATTTGAGTCCAGCAGATAACACCTGCCAGCCTCCTTCCCCTTTATTTCTATTAGTTCGTCGGGCGGCAGCCACAACGAAAGTTTTTTTTCTTCGATGATCAATCGGCTGATCCCCAACTGCTGAAAGCACCGCTCAATCTCTCCCTTATCATCCTTCATGCTCACTGCCTCTTTACCGGTTATGCACGCAGCGCAACGATGCAGCATCATCCTGCGGGTTTGAGATAACCATCAACAGCAACTGCTCGACCGCATGATCAATCGACACGACATCCGTATGAACTACCGACGCAGCGGACAGTGGAGGCTCATAAGGCGCGCAGACACCCGTAAAGTCGGGAATCAAGCCCGACCTGGCTTTGGCGTAGAGGCCCTTGGGGTCACGCGCCTCACAGACTTCCAGGCTGGCACAGATATACAATTCACGAAAATGTGCTTCACCGATGATGGACTTTGCCAACCGACGATCGTCCGCCATCGGCGAGATCAACGCAGTAATGACTGTTATTCCGACGTTGTTGAAGATCTTCGCCACTTCAGCCACGCGCCTGATATTTTCTCTGCGATCAACAGCCGAAAATCCCAAGTCGCTGTTGAGACCCTGCCGCAAGTGATCACCATCGAGTATCACGCAGGTTCTGCCCTGATCAAGCAGGCGCTTGTGAAGGGCCTGTGCCAAGGTGCTTTTGCCGGCTCCGGACAGGCCTGTGAACCATAGCGTCATTGTCGGGGGCGGCGAGACTTTGCTTTTGATTCCCGCCACTGGTGCTTCTGGTTGCATGGCCCTTCTCCGGATCAAGTTGCGGTAATCACCCATACCCGAAAGTCTGTTAACAAAAAAACACGAGCATAAAAAAGACACGCACGCAGTGGATTCAAATGTCTGTGGGCGTGGTGATTTTCAAGTGGTCAGGATAGTCAGGGACGCTATCCAGGTCGTTGACGAGCAAGAACGTATCGCCACGCTCACCTGACGTTTTGAAATTGGCCATGCCGTAGGTCACCTGCATGATCCTGTTCCGCCCGGTTGGTCTGTACTCAGCTATTAACTTCAATTTTCTGCTCTTTGCGTACTTCATCACGTAGGTCAAGAGTATCGAGCCAATACCCCGGCTCATTACCCGACAAGAGACGAGCAGCATCTTTATAAAGAGCGTGTCGTTGATATGCTCGAACAACAACAAGCCGATTTTTCCATAGGAACCATAAATGTCTGTCAACTCGCAAACCAACAGTCGATGATCGGACGAATAACGAAAGTCGTTCAGTTCACCGTAGCTGTACGTAACACCAGTGGCATTCAACTGGTTGGTCCTGACCGTCAACTCTTCCGCCCGGCGCAGATCCTGCTCAGTAGCCACCGAAACGACTATTTCCATATTCAACGATGCCAGGAACGCCTCGCTCGGCCCGTTGAAGTTTTGCTCGTCTCGGTCACGTCGCTGCTGCTCTTGATACCGCCTGCGGCGCAACGCGCTGTCCCCGGTGATAAACTCAGGCATCATTGTCGGCAGTGTAGGCAGTGCCAGATACTCCGCAGCATCGATACAGCGGACCATGGGATGGGCAGTCTTCACTTCGTCCCGTTCATAGGCCTGGTCATCGACAAACAGGAAGGTGTCGAGACTCAGGTTCAGTTGCTGGCTTAGGCGCTCCAGTGAATGCGCTTTGGAGCCCCAGTTGATGTGTGGAAACAGGAAATAGCCTGCCAGCCCATGAAGCTCAATTGCTGCCATGGCTAACTCGGAATCATTTTTACTGGCTACCGACTGCAGAATCCCTCGGCGATCTAGTTCCTGAATGATCTTGAGGATCTGATCCTTCAGATGAATACCCCCGCCTTCCACCAGAACACCGTGCCAGAGGGTTTCGTCGAGGTCCCAGATGACGCACTTGATTTTCTTGAGTCCTGACAAGTCAGTTACCTCCTAGGTAGCGTTTGGCAAATGCTTCGAGTTGGCTGAACCTGAAGATGTCGGCGATCGACAACTTGATCCCAAACTTTTTTCTCAGGCGGTGCAGCAACTGTATGGCCAGCAGCGAGTTGCCACCCTGTTCGAAGAAATTTTTATCATGATCAATCGTTGATTTATCGACTGCCAGCACCTCAGCCCAAAGTGCGGCGAGCAGCTCTATTTTTGCCGTGCTGCGCCGAGCTGAACGATGCCTGTCAGACGGCACCACTACCGGCGGATCGGGCAGTTCACGCTTGTTCAGTTTTCCCGAGGGTGCAATTGGAAAATTCTCGCAGCCAATGAAGTACTCGGGGATCAGTGAAATCGGCAAGCAGCCCAGGCAATACTGTCTGATGTCCTCGGGCACACCCGGGCGAATCCACGAACACAACGCGGGTTTGCCTTTCACAGGACGCACATCGACCACCACGTCGGCGATATCCGGATGAGCCAGCAGTTTTTCAGCTATTTCAGCAGGTTGAATGCGTAGCCCGCGAACTTTGACTTGATCGTCGTAGCGTCCTAGGAAATATAGGTCGTCCCCTTGCCACCTGACCTGGTCGCCCGTCCTGTAGATTTTCGGAGAATTTGAAAAGAGTCGATAGGGATTGGTAATGAATGCCGCTTGAGTGGCTGACTCATCGCCCCAGTATCCCAGACCGACACAAGCTCCACCTAAGTACAACTCACCTGTCGTCCCCTGGGGAGAAAGGCGTTGCCGACGATCCAGTACAAACGCACTGACGTTGGGAATAGGTTTTCCGATCGGGTACGGTGGGTCAACGTCTCGCAGTGTGCTGAAGATGCATCCGATGGAGGCTTCCGTTGGACCATACAGGTTGAGCAGGGTTACTTCGGGATAGCGCTCGGCGAAAAGTTTGAGCGCTGCTCCTTGCAATGACTCCCCTCCGAGTATTAAGTGCTTGAGAGTACTGAGTTCCTGCAGCGGCTGACCATGTGCTCCGAGTTGTTGAACAACCACATCAAATACCGAAGGCACGAAGTCAATGATGCTCACCTTGAACTTCGCGATATGACTCAACAATCGCTCGATATCAAACGCCAGGTTTTCAGTGGGTATCACAACTTGTCCACCGACCGTCAGTGGCCACAGCAACTGCCAGACTGCGCTGTCGTACACATGTGTCGTGGTTTGCAGGGTGATTGGCGCTTGACATGCGCTAAGCTCTGCTGTCATCCAGTCAAAACGGTTGCTAATGCCTCGTTGCGGGACAATCACCAGCTTCGGAGCCGCGGTGGAACCAGATGTGAAAATCCCGTAGATCGCCGCCTCCGGATCGTAGCTCACAGCATCGATGGCGGTTGATTCCATCACTTGTTCCGGCAGGAGTGGCAGTTGAATGACCAAGTATTGTTCCTGCAGCCGAGACTCAAGCTTGGCCGCGACGACCACCACGTCCGCCGCGCACCTGGCAGTCGCTTCAAGCACTCTTGATGCCGGCCATGTGGCTTCAATTGGGACAAACACCGCACTGATGCTGTTTATCGCTAGCCACGCGGTGACCACATGCCTGCTGTCCGAGGCTATGACCGGAACCAGCCGCCCAGAACCGACCCCTGCCTCCCTGAGTAGGTGGGCAAGCGAGACCACTTCCGAATGGAGTTCCTTGTAGGTCATATTCCCTTCGGGTGACCAGATGGCCATCGCGCGGGGTTGGTTTTGCACGAAATCCGTAAACTTGTCATACGGCGACTGGTTTCCATGCCCGGCAACGGTTGAATGATCAGACCGCCCCAGTAGGCGTCTGATTTCTGCCTCGCTCAGCATGGGTAGGGCGTCCACGTTGAGACTTTGACCTGACACAATGCCGCTGAGCAGCCGTTGGAAGTAGTCGGTATAGCGCTCGATGGTTTCCTGTCTAAACAGGTCTTGCGCGTACTCGAACTCGCATTCAACCTCAGCGCTACCTTCGTACAGTGTCAGGCAAAGGTCACTGACAATCGTCTGCTGGTTCAAACACAGGTCGGTGGCGCTCAGTTGATCCGAACTCAGTCCCCACTCCGGCCGCTTCTGAACGGCGAGCATCACATTGAACAGGCTGCTGGAAAAAGTCTGGCGGCTGTCCAAGCACGTTGCGGTCAGATGAGAAGCAGGAAACTGCTGATGGTCGAGCGACGCCAGGACGGCCTGCTTGATGTAGGAAATGAACACTGATGGTGCCAAGTCTTCATCTATTCTAATTCGCACGAGGATCGGATTGACGAACGTCCCCACCACATCCACGTGGTCCATGGTCAGGCGTCCCGAAGCTGGGCTGGCAATGGCAAAGTCTTCTTGCCCTGAGCACCTGGCAAGCATCAGTGCAAATGCCGCGAGATAAAGCATGTACGGAGTCACGGCACACTCGGCGGCGACCTGCTTCAACTCTGCCTGCAGGGTGGCAGGGAGCTTGAATCGGTGAAGCGCAACTGAAAACGTCGGGATGGACGGCCTGGGAAAATCGGTTGGCAGGGCCAATGCCGGTAAACCGTCCAGATGTTCGAGCCACCATTGCTGATGTCTCTTGTAATCTCGGCTGTTCATCCACTGGCGTTGCGACCGGCAATAATCTAGGTAGCTTGACGGCTGAACCAAAGGTTCGATTTCGGCGCCTGCCAGCAGGTCGCGGTAGATCGACCCCAGATCCTTGAACAGCGTATTGGCGGCGAGGCCGTCTGCCGCCAGATGATGAAGTGCAATGATCAGATAGTGTTCGGATGAGTGGCTTGATATCAAGCTGGCTTTTATCAGTGGGCCGTCGAGCTCGTGCTGAGGGGCAAAGGAGATAAGCGATATTTCCTCCTTCAACCGCTGTGGGTGCAGCTCAGGTTCTGTATCGATGACTTTGAGTTCGAACGTAAGATCAGCGGCATCCCGGATACTCTGGAAGAGCATGCCCTCACATACTTCGACGCTGCTCCGTAAGCCCTCGTGTCGTTGGACCAGCAGCGCAAAGGCCTGGGTCAGAAGCGTGATTTCAAGCTGGCCGTCGAGCTTCAGTCCGTAAAGGAGTGTGTATAAGCTTTTTTCGGTAGAAAACTGTTGGGAGATCCAGATCTGCTCTTGGGAGAATGAGAGCGGTGCCTTGCCTTGAGCGACCACGGGCGCCGACATTGATGCGTCTGCGTTGCTGGCGGACTCTTCCATCAGTGACGTCCATTGACGTAACGTCGGGGCGTAAAAAAACGCCGAGAGAGAACAGTTGGCGTTAACGCGCTTCCTGATCACCGATAGCAGTCTGCTGGCAAGTAGTGAGTCCCCTCCCATCGCAAAGAAATTACTGTCGATACCCGCCCCAACTCCGAATTCCTTTTGGCAGAAGTCAAGTACTTCCTGCTGCAAAGGTGTCAGGTCGGCGCTGGACACCTCAATCGAAGGAAGCTCATCAAGGGTGAGCTCCTCCAGCACTTGCCTGCGGTCAATCTTGCCGCTGAGGGTCAACGGCAGCCTGTCCACGACCACAATATTGTGAGGCACCATGTAAGTGGGTAACACCTGCTTGAGTCGACAAATGATGGAAGTGGTTGAAACAGGTGCGTGCTCACCAGGTGTGACCACTGCTACCAGTGACTCGAGGCCACTGGCGAATCGATATTTGACGACAGCAACCTCCGCGACACTCTCAAGGCGGCGTATGGCAGCTTCCACCTCTCCGGCCTCGATACGGTGCCCCCGCAGCTTGATCTGATTATCTTTACGTCCCAGCTGAAGGAAGGTCCCATCATTCAGTTTTCTGGCCATGTCACCGGTGAAATAAAGGCGTTTGCCATCAGGATCATGTGTACTGACGAAAGCTTTTTCACTGCTTTCGGGATCATTCCAATAGCCCAGCGCCAACGCGTCACTGCACAGGACAAGCTCCCCCTCATGGGCAACGACCTTTCTGTTCGCATCCATCAGCATGGCGCTCATACCCGGCACTGGCCTACCGACACATAGCGTTCCCTCGGGGACTCTGTCCTGAGTGTGATAGAAAGCCTGCAGTGCAATAGTCGATTCGGTTGGGCCCAGTCCGTTGATCAACATAGCGTCAGCCGTAAAGCGTCTGCTGAAATGACGAAAGTCGGTTTCATAGGCCGTTTCGCCACCGAGAACCACCGCTCGAACGGTCGGAAAAACCACATCGGCGGGTGCGACAGTGCAGAGTCCCCTGAACAGCGTCGGGGTCGAGTGATAGACAGTGATTTTTTGATGGTTCAACCACGCGGGCAATGCATCTATGCCCTGGGCATGGACATCAAAGAGGTGAAGCGCAGCACCTGATGTCAATGCACCAAATATGTCCATCAACCCGGCATCGACACTGGTTGACGGTAATAACGACACCCGGTCGTCACGGGTGATGTGGATAGACTGCTTGTAAGCGTCTATGTGCCGTAGCAAATTTTGATGACTCTGGAAGACCCCTTTCGGTACGCCGGTCGATCCTGAAGTGTAGATGACATAGGCAATATCATTGGCTGGCCTCGGCACTACCGAGCCCACTGGCAACTGGTCATGCAGCATTATTTTCACGTTGTCACCCGCCAGTGCCGCTGCACTCGGGTAGAGCGATGCGTCGGTGATGATCAGCTTTATTTCGGCGTGCGCGACGACGCGTTGAAGATGAGCGGCAGGGGCTTTGGCATCCAACGCGACCCAAGTGCGTCCTGCAAAGATCGTAGCTAGAATCCCCAGAACAGCCTGAGAACGCTGTTCAATGAATATCGCTACGTTACCTGATGCACTGATCCCGGCTTCGAAAATGCAGGAGCCCAGCGCCTCGACATGCCGAAACAGCTCTTTATAGCTCCAGGCGCAAGTATCGCAGACCAGTGCTGGACTATGAGGATGAGTAGCGACGTACTGCTGAAACCGATCTAAGACAGTAGAAACATTATTGTGGGACCCTGGCACTTCCATTGTACACTCCTTGAACAATCGGCGTGTCTGTCTCTTGCCTCATGTGCGGTAGAACTTCATGGTCTTGGCGGACTCAACACTGTTCAATACAATCCATGTCGCTCAGCAAATCTGTATATATGTTCTGACAAGCGCGCGGCATGTTCCGCATTCATGATGGAATAATGGTCGCCCGGGCAGTCCACTACCTCCATGCCGTCAACAAAGCAGCCCCCCCACCCGTGGTCGTGCGTAGTTGGTAGGCCTTCTTGATTCTCCGCGCGAACCAGCAAGGCATACTCACCATGCCGCTCAGGCACCTGGTAGTTCACCATGGCGATTGAGTTGGCCCTGTAGACCTCATACAGGTGGTGCAGCAGTTCGATCGAGTCGATCGAACTGCCCTCAGCTGCCCACTGCAGCAGTGCTGTCAGTCTCTGGTTTTCCGGCAAGGCGCCCAGTTTTTCTTCGATATCCGTCACCAGCGGCCTGCGTTTGTTGGAGAGTGTTTTGACAAACCCCGCCATGATGTTGAGCGGAACGATTTGCTTTGGCGATGTATCGCTAAACTTCTGCGAGTCAATGATTACTAACAGGGCCTGAATATCCAGCGCTCTTAACCGCGTAACAACTTCGTGTGCGATCAATGCTCCGAACGACCAACCAATGATTACGCAGGGGCGCGCCGCGAACGTCTCGACTATGCCTTGTGCGTACTCTAGTCCCATCGCCGTGACGCTGCGCTCGGGCAAGGCTTCTCCATCAATACCCTTCGCTTCTATGCCCCAGCACTCGTCTGCATCGCCCATGAAATCGGGAAGATTTCGATAGGGCTCGATAAAGCCACTCAGGGCATGAATACAGATCCATACTGGGCCACGGTCACCTGGCTTGAGATTCACCAAGCGGTCAAACTTTGAATGATGCATGATGAAAGGGCTCGCCCGATAAAGTTCTAAAGGTTATCTGGAAGTCTTGAGTTCAATGAAACGGGAAGCGGCTTCGACACTCCTCAGGTTGTCGGGCGAGATGTCATGTCCTTCTACTGCGATACTGAAAGTAGATTCCATCCATTGGATCAACGACAACGCCTTCAGCGAGGTCAAACGTCCGGATGAAAACAGTTCATCTGTTTTTCCTATCCGTTCGACACCCGCCAACTCACGCACATAACACATGATTTTTTGCTCTATAGTATTCCTATCCATTTCTGGGTTTCCTGTGCTTAATATTTATAAAACCCTTGCTTGCTCTTGACGCCCAGCTCGCCGCGAGCCACTTTCTCCTGCAGCAGGCTCTTCGGCTCATATATGACATTGTCAAAACGATTCCTCAGCACAATCAGACTATCGGCAATGACATCAAGACCAATCAAGTCAGCAGTGGCCAGCGGGCCCGTTTTGTGACCCAGGCATTTTTCGAACAGGTTGTCGACCTGCCTGCATTCGGCGACTTGCTCTTCAACAACCCCGATTGCTTCGTTAATTGCCAGCATCAACACGCGATTGATTACAAACCCCGGCGAGTCGTTGACTATTTCATGGTCCTTGCCAAGCACTGCTAGCACCTTGGTCGCGATATTCAATGTCTGTTCGGAGGTGCTGCGCCCTTTAGTTATTTCAACAAAAGAGCGCAACGAGGCAGGGTTCATGAAATGAACACCAAGCACTTTACTCGGGCGATGGGTGAACTGCGCCAGTACATTAATTTCTATGCAGGATGTGTTTGAGGCAAATACAGTATCCCTTGTGCAAATACGATCAAGTTCCTCATACAATTTCTGCTTTTCCTGCAATCTCTCCGAGATACATTCGAACACGACCATGGCCTGCGCGAGCGTATCGAGGGAAGACTCAATAGATATTCGCCGAAGAGCATCCTGCGGCCTGTCGAAGTGCTCGACCTTGCTCCTGTCGAGCAAAGCAGTAAATTGCAGTGCTGTGCGCAGCCTGCCTGGCGCAGCCTTAAGCGCTTGCGTATCCTTTTCCACAAGGACGACTTCAAATCCTGCGAGTGCTGCATTGATTGCCACGCCGGTGCCCATGGTGCCCGCACCTACAACGCCAATAAGATCCATTTAGATAGACTCCGTCAGACTGCATAGCCCATTGTTTTTGCCAATGCCCTGACTTTATCGCTTAAGCGATAGTTAAGTCCGCCATCCTTCCACCGATAGACCAGCGATTTATCGATTTGATCGTGTTCATGGAAGTTGGGATCACCCGCCCCGTCGACCATCCGCCCTCCTGTGTAAGGTTGAAGCAGCGCCGGATGAAAATCGACATCAAGGAAGTCTGCAAGCCGATCCATCGTTACTTCGGTTTGTTCGACTAGGTCTTCATACCTGACGACTACATAACTCCCGGCGAGTGAACCGATGAAGTTCATGATATTGCTGTAATAGCGGTACCAATGCTCTTCCGCCTGTGCCACGGGATCACGCCAGCGCTGAGTTGCAATCGCACCGATTCGATTGCGCACATAGGATTCGATCACGGCGGCCGGGTGCCTTGTCAGCACGATGTACTTGCAGGACTCGAACATGTCCTGAGTGCTTCTGAGAATTTCAGGGTCGCCGGCATAGTCTGGCGACTTGTCTACGACAAGTCGCGGTGCGGCCAGTCTTTGCAGCAGAGCAAAAGTTTCAGCAATCGAAACATTGTTTTCGACCAGGCTGTGCACCTTTGAATCGGCTTCAGATGGACCGATACCGTACAATTCCATGATCGCTCGTTGCAGCCCTTTGCCAAAATGTTCCGACTTCAAATGTTCGTTACGTACTTTGACCGTTGGGTAGCCCAGCAAGTGAAGTTCTGGTGGACAGAACAACTTGGGATGCCCTGCGAGCATGACGCGTAACAGGGTGGACCCAGAGCGCGCCGATGACAGTATGAAGGCTGCCTGGGGATTTTTTGCCCTCCCGTTCCCCAGATTGTGCCCTGCAGCCTTTGCACCTTGCCGGAGCGGTTGTGTCACCGTCGTGCCGGCGGTTTCGGCGCCGTGCTCATCACCTTCGTCAACCCCGATGACTGACTGCACCAATTTGCAAAGCTCAGCAACGGTATCTCGCGCTACCAGCTCGTGGGCATAAACCGGACGGCCCAAGTCGTGCTTGAACACCCGGGTCAGGTCCGGTATCAACAAAGCATGTTTTTCTATTTTGCCGCCATCTGAAATGGCACCGTCGCCCGCAAGGCCCCGCAGCGTTTCGACCACATAGTTTCTGATCACCGCAGCTCGATCCTGCTCGGGCGCGGCCAGTACCTCTGCTGCAATGTGCCCTTTCGCAAGGTGTTTGTTCCGTTGCCGTTGATGCCGCAGCTCGACGAACCGAATAAACTCACCCAGTGTCGGATTCATGCGCAGATCACCCACGTTCAGGTCAACACTCAACGACTCCCGAATGTAGTAAAGAAGCTGTACGGCGAGCAGCGAGTGACCACCGATTTCGTAAAAGTTGCTCTGGCTGGAAAGATCGTCACGTCCAAAGGCTCGCGCCCAGATACGGAGGACATGCGAGGAAACACTCGCTTCACTGTCTCTTTCATCGCGCATCGCCCTGACCTGCGCCTCGGTGTTTTCCACTGGAGACCACGAAACCTGGGCAAGGCTTTGATGACTGACGGTCTGCCCTGAGGTGACGTTACTTGCTTCTATCAAGTGCCGCTTGCGGCTGTAGGGGTAGGTCGGCAGCGAAACTCGTCGCGCATCCGCACTGCGCTCCATCCCCTGCCAATCGACGCTCGCTCCACTCCCCCACAGAGCCCCCAATGTGGCGAGCCATTGTCCGTAGACACCGTCCTGAACCGACTTGTCGAAAGTCGTCATGATGTGGCTGGCATTTGCCGGCGTTACCAACTTGGCCAGATCGGCCAGATACCCCGACGAGCCAAGCTCGATGCAGGCAAGATCCTGTTCGCCAGCCAGGGTTCTCAGTGAGTCCAAGTACCGCACCGGCGATGTCAGGTGCTTTGCCCAATAATGGACACTGCGGGCCTGCTCGTCATCGATCCAGTCACCTGTAACATTCGAAACAAACGGTATCTGCACCTGGTGCCTGTTGACGCTGGCCACCAAGCGCTCCAGCTCAAAAGCGGCAGGTGACATCCAGTGCGTGTGAAATGCGTGCTCGGCCTGGATTACGCTGAAGAACACACGATGCTGCCTAAGCTGTTCCAACACTTCACCGACGGCCAACGCACTACCAGCGATGACGTTCAGGTTGCTCGCGTTCTCCGCGGCAATCGACACTCCCTCGATGCAGTAATCAAGCAACTGAGCGTAGGGCAACGTCACAGCCACCATCATGCCATTAGGTTGCTGATCGATCAGGCGAGCTCTTTTGCCTATCAGGGTCAGTGCATCCTCCCGCGAAAAGACCCCGGACAATGTGGCGGCCACGTATTCGCCCAGGCTGTAGCCAACAATGTAATCCGGCACAATGCCTACAGAAGCCCACAGGTCTGCCAGCCCAAGCTGAATGCAGAATATCAGCGGGTGAGCATAAGTGACATTCAGTGCCTGACTAGGTTTCTGCTCATTGCTCCATGCCAGTGACTGCGCACCCTGCGTGGCAGCAACATCAATCAGCACATCCATTAGGTCGATACCCAATTGGGCATTGAGGATTCCGAAACTACCTTCCAGGCTCTCGCGGAAAACACTGGATGTGTTCATTAATGCCTGCGCGAGAGCAAAATCATTGACGCCAAGCCCCGGGCACAGGAACGCTATCTTGTCCCGCCGAGCGTTTGCATCGAAAGACTTCACTGCGGGGCTCTCCCGTTGGGCGAGTTTCATCAGTACGTCGTCCTGCGAGACAGCAACGATCCTGCGCCGATACCTGAAATCCTCACGGCCCATCTGTAAGGTTTTGGCGATATCTGCTGCATTCAATGGTGCTGTGTTGCGCAGGTGTATCGCCAGGGCCTCTGTGAGCCTTTCAAGCTCCACTGCAGACCTCGCCGATAAAACCAACAGCTCTGAGGAGGGCGGGGACGATACAGTCTGGGGCTGCGGTAGCAAGGCTTCCAGGATACAGTGGACATTGCTCCCCCCCATCCCCGTCGAGTGCACGGCAGCCTTGTGCTTTGCATGCCAGGTTCGCTGCTGGGTATTTACCGTAAATGGGGTATCTGGCAAGTCGATCAACGGATTGGCATTGTGGTGATTAATTGTTGGCACGAGCGTCCTGTGATATAGGCAAAGCGCTGTCTTTACCAAACCTGCCAAGCCGGCGGACGTGTCTGTATGGCCGATATTCGACTTCAGCGAACCAATGGGTATTTTTTCGTCACTCGTCGTGACATAGGCTTCAGCCAATGCTGCAAGTTCGATAGGATCACCGACAAGCGTCGCCGAACCGTGTGTTTCGATGTAGCCGATGTCATCAGGAGTACATCCCGCCTTCCTCAGCGCCTCGCAGGCCACATCCCTCTGCCCCTCAACGCTGGGTGCCGTGAAGCTGCTCTTTCGATTTCCATCGTTGTTGGCGGCCGTTGCACTAATGATCGCGTAGACTCTGTCGCCATCACGCTGAGCCAGATCCAGGCGTTTGAGCAATATGGCAATAACGGCATCGCTACTGACCGTGCCGTTCGCTTCCGAGTCAAAAGGCCGGCATAGGCCATCTTGGGAAATGACACCGCCTGAGACAGCCATGCGCCCTGATCGCGCTGGCCAGGAAATCGCTGAGGAGCAGACCAATGCCATCGGCGCCTCTGCGCTAAGAACTTCCTGGCAAGCCAGATGCACAGCCAGAAGCGAGCTTGAACAAGCAGACTTGACCAGCACGCTCTGCCCTTCCAGCCCCAACCGGTTGGAAATACGCAAAGGGACGAAGTCAGAAAGGGTTCCGTCCAGCGTATAGGGTGCCGCCAGCATCTCGGCTGGCAGCGTCTTGAGCAGATGATGCTCATACTCGGAACGACTGACCGATACGTAGGTGGACGTGACGGCTCGGTAAGCCGGATCGGCATACCCGGCATCCTCGAGAGCGCCATAAGCGCATTCAAGCGCATGCCGTGCCTGAGGATCCATCAAGTCCGCTTCCAGCCCGGAAAAACCGAAGAATGAGGAGTCGAAATATTCTTCGTTACCAATAACACCTCGGACCGGTACATAACGCTCATCACTCAAAAGTGCGCCGGCAACACCCTGCTGTTTCAACTCATCAGACGAGAAGCGGCGAGTGCCGTTTTTTCCTTCCAATAACATGTGCCACATCTCATGGATATTTTCAGCCCCAGGGAGTCGACCAAACATTCCTACGATTGCTACTTTTTCGTGTCCCACAAGCCGCCCCGCATAACTACGCCATAATTAGTAGGCGAAAGGGATTCACGCATAAAATGCGCACCAGAGTCTGCAAAAATAAAGTTGACTACGCCATGTCGGCGACTAGATCCACAATGCCGATACCGGCGGCTCGCAGCATCTTTGGATATAGGCTGTTTTTCATGAGGCCGGGGATGGAGTTGGCCTCAAGGAAGTAGATTTTGCCATCGGCTCTTACAATAAAATCGAAGCGGCACATACTTGAAAAACCTACAGTGGCAAAAAGAGTCCTAGCGATCGCCTGCAATTCCTCAGCCAAGACATCATCATTAGCCAACTCCTTGACCACCGAGCCCACCGTATTTTTTTCGAGGTATCCAAAAAATCCAGTTTCTGACGTGATGCGCACAACGGGCAGTGCCCGGACCTCGCCGTTCGCGGTCTTTATGCAGCCGACACTATATTCAACACCTTCGATGTACTGCTGGATGAGGGCATCGTCGCCGTCGGCGCGCATCCGCTCCAACTGGATGTCTATAAGGGCCTCGTGGCCCATGGCGCTTGGATAGCGCTCGGTGTTGATAGAGCTTCCAGAGGCATTGGGCTTGATCACAATGCTTCGCTCGGGATCGATGCCATCCCGCAAGGCTTGGTTCAACGACACCTCAGCTTTCAGCAGGGTGGAGGGTGGAAACTGCAGGGAGGGGCAGACGCCTCTTGCATAGTGCCCCATGTGAAACTTACTCATCGACAGACTCGACGCAAGTACCGACCCAAAACTTCCCTGTAATCCCAGAAACGACGCAGCACCCTGCAAGTCTCCATCTTCACCATGACGCCCATGGAGAAGATTCAATATGTATGTTTTTTCTTCTTTCCAGCAAGCCAACGCCTCGATATAAGTCATTGCCGTTTGTGGCTGCATATAGTCCGAGGCCGATAGGTGCTTGTCGTAGGCGTGCCGATGCACGCGACCGTGCATATCGAAAAAATATACGTTATTTATGGATACCCTGCTTTCCCTCAGGCATTCATAAACATAGGAGAAGGAATCGATTGAGGCATTGTACTCTGGTGAGTGACCACCAAATGCAATAGACACAACTAAGACAGCATCCGAGTTACTCTTCATCAGGCCTGAATTCAACACATAAGTGCAACGCTCACCCCTGCATAAACTTCGTACGGCGTCTTCCAGCCCAGGCGTTTTCGCGGGCGTAAATTGATCTTCGTTACCACGCGACTGACCGCCTCGACGGTCAGCTTGCTGAAGT
>SXGS01728589.1_pt1 | contig 16647 bp, 8 predicted proteins | sample 3174681 | NCBI WGS metagenome assembly SXGS01 (sample SAMN11356861, study PRJNA531348) | freshwater metagenome | isolation source: freshwater sample F1-80 | place: China: Fuxian Lake, Yuxi | collected 2017-12-25 | reverse complement strand
GTGGCGGCGACGGCGGCCGCGGGCGCGACGGCCAGGACGCCACGCGGCACTCCTCGGGCGGCAATGGGGGCGAAGGCGGCGACGGCGGCAACGGCGGGCAGGGCTCGGACGGGGCGCCCGGCGGCGACGGCGGCGAGGTCCGCGTCCACGTCCACGAGGAGGATCTCTACCTCTTGATGGCCGTGCGCGGCGCCGAGCGCGCGGAGGCGCTGATCGTCGGCGGCCAGGGCGGGAACCCTGGACAGCACGGGCGGGGCGGCAGCGGCGGCAGCGGCGGCAACGGCGGCAGCTCGTACTCCTGGACGGAGTATGAGACGGCCACCGAGACCTACGTCGACTCGGACGGCTCGCACAAGACGCGGCAGGTCCAGCGGGCCGTCACGCACACCAACTCGGGGGGCTGGTCGGGCTCGCGGGGATCGGACGGATGGACGCCCACGACGCCGCTGCACGTCGGGCGCGATGGCGCTCCAGGGCGCTTCCGGATCGTGGTGGCGAGGGCCGACGGCAGGAAGGACGAGTACGATCGGCGCTACGATATGGAGCTGGTCGACTACCAGCTCGTCGAGGACGACACCGAGGACGTGGACGGGATCGCGGAGTTCGGGGAGGTGGTCCACGTCGCCGGGGTGCGGCTCCGCAATGTCGGCGGGATGCCGACGCCGGCCCGCCACCGCGTGCGGGTGCTGCTGGTCGGGGATCGCTGGATGGCGCCCTTCGAGGAGGCGCTGCACGTCGAGCGCAGCGTGCCGGTCGGCGGCGAGGTGACGCTGGAAGGGACGCTGCGCTTCCAGATCCCGGACGCGGTGATCGACGAGCCCGGCGATCCCTTCGTCGTCCGGCAGCCCGTCCGGCTGCGCCGACTCCAACTTGGCCCCGAAGATCCCAGCCCTGAGGGGCAGGGCGGCAGGGCGCTCTTTCGGCGCTCGTACGAGCGGGCCAGCGCGGAGCGGACGCTGACGGCCCAGTTTCCGCTGGAGAACCGGGGCGGGATCGCGGCGCTGCGCTCGCTGGCCAGCGGGGAGCACACCCGGCTGTCGTTTGACGTGTGCAACATCTCCTCCAAGGGGCTTGGCGAGCGCTCCGCGCGCCAGCGCCGCGTCGGGGTGCAGATCGAGCTCTACGGCGGCGATCTGGACGCCTCGGCGGTGATCTTCAGGGACGCGTCGGGCGCGGAGATCGATCTGAGCCAGAGGATGGAGGGCTTCGCGGGATACTTCGTGAGGCTGCCCGAGATACCGCCGCACGGGGCCGTGCACATCCGAGGGGACTTTGGCTTCAAGGGGGGGCTGCCGCCCTATGTGGGCGCGGGGGTGCGGGCGACGATCTGGATCGCGGCGCTGGACGATCCGGGGCGCTGGCGGGTGGTGCAGCGGCGGCAGATCACGATCCGGGTCGAGCCGGTCTACAAGCGCTCGCCGGAGGCCAGAGTGCTGCTGGTGACGAACAACAACACGTCCAAGGAGGCTTTCTTGTCGTGGCAGGTCCTGCTCAACGACGTGCTGGGGATGCCCTCGGACACATGGAGCATCTCGCGCTACGGCCACTTTGATCAGCGCCGGGATCTGGGCGACGGCGAGGATCTCAGGATGCACCTGGAGGACAAGGTGGCGCTGGTGATCAACCAGCCCTTCCAGCCGCGCTCGACCGACGCGACGGATCTGCCGACCGACTACCTGCGCGGGGTGGACTTTCGCGAGGGGGCGACGACGAACAACACGCACCTGGCGATCGTCGGCTCGCCGGACTTTTCGATGACGCAACTCCTTGAACCGACAACAGATTTCCGCAGAGGCGGCAGCGACTTCCCGGACGTCGAGCGCTTCTTGCAGAAGGAGTCCGTGACGGGCGGGCCGCTGACGGAGGAGATCTTCAAGGAGGACATCACGACCTGGGTCGACGAGGTCGATCTGCACACCTGGACCATCTGGTCGCCGCCGGGGGAGGGCGCGATCGAGGCCGAGGCCGGGGCGCTGATGATGGCGCTGCGGCGCATGCACCCGGACAGGCGCTATGTGCTGGTGACGCGCCCGCTGGAGGCCCCTGAGCGGGCGGGGCGCGCGTGGCTGCTCTTCCCGCGCTGGTCGCTGGGCAAGGTGGAGGTGCGCCGGACGCTGAACACGGAGACGAGCGCGGCCATCGTGCTCCAGGTCGACGACGCGCACCTCAACGCGCCGGGCTTCATCTTCAGCTTCGAGGTGCGCTTCATGATCTTGCTGGCGCTGCCCTTCGAGGACAAGCTGTCGCGGCTCAACTGGATCTTGTCGGTGGAGCCCGACGCGCTGGACGAGGAGCGGTCGATGACGGCGCGGGCGCTCATCCGGGCGATCCTCGTGGATCTGAGCGAGGAGCAGTCGGCGCTGCGGCGAGGGCGCGGGGCGCTGGAGGGGGTCGGGCTGCGGGAAAAACTCTCCAACCTGGAGAGGCTGCTTGAAGAGCCGCTGCACACCGACATCGAGGCGGGGTCCAACAAGTGGGACCACCTCGTCGAGCTGTGCGCCGGGATCACGGCCCTGGCCGAGGCCCACAAGTCCTGGTGGCGCTTCTGGGGCCGCGACCGCCGTATTTCGAATTACGCTCTGGAGCGCGTGGGCGCGCTGAGCGGCCGCCTCTTCGACAAGTACGCCGTCGATCCGCTCGGCGACGTGGCCGTGGACAGCCGGACGGCCCAGCAGCGCATCGCGGCGCGGGCCCAGGAGATGGCCAAGAGCATCGAGGGGACGCGGCAGGGCCGCTCGCGCGGGAAGGCCGCCCAGCGGGCCTTCGAGCAACCGGCGGAGGTGTCGCTGCCTTTCCACCGCGACATCGACCACTGGGTCGACCCCAAGGAGCGCCTCTGGACCGCAGAAGACCTCGCCCGGGCCCAGCGAGGCGAGGCCGCCCGCGAGGCCAAGCAGGAGGAGCTGCGCCGGGTCAACGCGGCGGTGCGCGCCGCCATGCTCACGACGACCGAGGGCACCCCGACGTCCGTCGCCCAAGCGCAGGCCGTCAAGGTCGAGGAGGTGGTCGAGGCGAGGTGATCGACGTGGAGCAGGGCCAGCGCGCGGCGATGTCGGCCACCCCAGGCTTGCGCCTGGGGCTACAGCGGAAGGGACGCCCCTTCGGGGCTGACGACAGGCTCTGGGCCAGCCATCAGGATCGTGTCGCTCGGCTCGATGGCCTCAACATCGAACGCCGCTTGTTCAGGGTGACACCACGCCTGGAGGTTGAGGCCCGTCGAGAGCCCTGGAAGGGCGTCCCTTCCGCTGTAGCCCCGGGCGCGAGCCTGGGGCGAGCGGGCTGTTCACAGCCTGCTCCACCTCCGGCTCAAACGCATTGGGCGATGGAACATCGGGCTCACTCCCCGGCGGGGGCGTCGGCCTCCTTGGCGAGGTTGGGCTTGGGTCGGGGGCCCTTCCAGGTCTTGAAGTAGACGACGAAGGGGGCCTGGGCGTTGAACTCGGCCTCGGAGAGGTGGCCGGCGTTCTTCATGCGGGTCATGATGGACTGGAGGCGTTGAGGCCAGTAGCCCTCGTCGGGCGTGTGGCCCTCCCTGAGGACGCCCCCCCCGATCCAGGGGAAGGGCTTGATGCTGGCCAGGAAGACGCCCTCCAGCAGGGTCAGCGCCGAGGGGGACTTGCCGAAGTAATGCGACGCGGCCCTGGAGATGCCGTAGAGGTTGGGGCCGAACTCGATGCAGTTGAGGTAGAGCTCCAGGATGCGGTCCTTGGTCAAGACCTCCTCCATGCGCCAGACGATGAAGGCCTCCTCCAGCTTGCGGCTCAAGGTCTTCTGGCGGCTCAAGAAGAGGTTCTTGACGAGCTGCTGGGTCAGGGTCGATCCCCCGTAGACGTAGCGGCCTTTTTCCAGGTTGAGGCGGATCGCGCCGGTGGTCCGCATCAGGTCGAAGCCCTTGTTTTTATAGAAGTTCCACTCCTCGCTGACGTAGGTGGCCACGCGCAGGTGCATCGGGAGGCCACGGATGGGCGCGTAGCTGCCCGTCTGGGGGCCGACGAAGATCCCCTCGCGGGTGACGCCCTCGGTGACTTCGAACTTGAAGTCGCCGGCCAGGTAGTCGGGCGAGAACTCGCCAAGGTCGGTGACCTTGCAGGTGCCGGGGAGGCCCTGGACGTCGAGCTTGATGCCGTTGAGGTTGCCCAGATCGACGCTGAAGGTCAGCTCGGGCGCGAAGGCGCCCTCGACCTTGAGGTGGTCCCGGATGTTGGGCAGCATCGCGCGCGGGATGGCGCCGACGGCCACGGCGCAGTCCGTCTCTTCGAGCCAGATTCGAAGGGCCACCTTCAGGGGTTTGCGCGGGTCGATCAGGCGCTCGACCTTGGCGCTCAGGCGCAAGGTGGCCTCCTTGTCCTGAACCTGCGAGGGCAAGGTGACGGCGATCTGGCGAAGGTCGAGCGCGTCGCCGCCAGGGCCAGGCGGCCACCAGGTCGCGTCGAGGTCGAGGCGGGCGCGCTGCTCGACGATGGGCTCCGGCGCCAGCCCGTCGATGTCGAGCGAGCCGCCCTCCAGGGACCACGATCCCTGGACCTTCAGCCCCTGGCGGCGCTCAGGCGCGGCCGCGGGCTTGTCGTCGCCCTCGCGCTCGATGACCTCCTCGACGGCGCTGACCGTGATCCACCCCGACAGCTGCCCGTCGACCCCGCGCAGCGGCTTCCAGCCCCCCACGGCCTCCTGAACCGGCCCCAGCGCCATGATCCGGGAGAGCGGCAGCCCCTCGACCCCGAACTTGAGCCTCGGCGCCTCGGCGCGCGCCTCCACCCACGCCGAGAGCCCCATCGCCCGCGCCCCGATCCGATAGGCCCCCTCGCGCCGCCCAGCCTCGATCCCCGCGATCTCGATCTCCCGCGCTGGCCACGACACCGCCCCGTCCTCGACCTCGATCCCCTCGATGAGCGGAAGCGCCCGATCCGCCAGCGCCTCGGCCTCGCCCAGCCCCCGGCGCACCCGCTCGGCGGCGCCCACGGCGAGATCCAGCGCCGCCTCGGCCTTGCTCCTGGGCCGCTTGTCGGAGGATCGCCCGCTGGCCTGCTTGTCTGGGAGCGGCTTGCCCGGGGCCAGCTTGCCCGGGGGCAGCTTGCCCGGGGGCAGCTTGCCCTCGGGCAGCTTGCCCCCTTTCGGGGGGGTGATCCCGGCGTCGTCCTCGTCGAGCATCGGCAGCGCGGGGCCTTCGAGGATCACGACGCGCGGCGACTCGACGCGGACCTTCTTGACGGCGGAGAGCAAGCCCGGATCGGCCGCGGCGCCCGACAGATCGCCGCGCTCGCCCTCGGGACGGGCGTCGGAGGCGCTGGCCGCTGCGGCGCCCTTGAGCGCGTCGAGGTCCACCGAAGCCGAGGCGCGGGCGGCGGTCACGCGAGCCTTGATCCCGCGCTGATCGATGTCCGCCGAGATCCCGGCGGCGCTCAGGAGGACGCCCTCGTCGGAGATCTCCGCCCCCACCTCCGAGAATGAGAGCGCCTGCTGCGCGTCCAGGTGGGGCAGCGGGAGCGTCAGCGAGAGCGGCCGCTCGAAGCTGGCCGAGGCGCTGATCCCCTTGGGCGACACCCTGGCGCTGCCTCGGAGGGTCATGGCCTCCCCGCAGCCTTGCTCGCACCGGGCGGCGCCGCGCCAGCGGCCCTCGGCGTCATTGCTGACCTCGACGGCTTTGAGCGCGAGCGTGTCCACGACGGGCATCCCTCGCAAGGTCAGGGCGGCGCCTGAGAGATCGACCAGGGTGCTGTCCAGCGATGGCCGATCGCCGCTCGTCGACGCGCCGCCTCCCTCACGGGCGCCCTCCCCGTCAACGCCGCCGCGATTCTTGTGGCGTTCGAGGGTGTTCATCAGGTCGGCGCGGTGGAGGTCTGCGGTGAGCCCCCGGAGCTTGACCTGCTGGGGGGCGCGCTCGCCGCCGAGGAGCGCGTCGAGGGTCCAGCGCGCGTCCAGGCTCTCAAGGGCGAGGGTGGATCGTGGGTCGTCGCCCGAGGTCGCCGCGCGCAGGCCGCGGGCGTGGAGGGAGAGGTCCCAGGAGAGGGTCAGCTCGTCGATCTGGACGGCCCAGCCGCGGCGGTCGGCGGCGCGCTGGACGCGATCGACGAGGGCGGCGCTCGCCATCGCGCGGGCGGCCTCGGCCAGCAGGAGCAGCGCGGCGAGCGCCGCCAGGAGGATCAAGGCGGCTCTGAGAGCGCGGCTGCGGCGCGGCGGGGATGCTGGTGCTGGGGTCGGGGTGGTCAAGGAGGGGCTCAGGTGTGACTTCTGCGACTCCAGAGGGCGCGGATGGCGTCAGGGAGGGTCTGGGACTGTGCCAGCGCCCTCATGCCAACGGCGCTGAAGCCATTGCTGGTCAGGTCGAGGGTCGCGAGGTTTTCGAGGTAGGGGGATGTGGCCAGGGCCTCTGCGCCCTCGTCGCCGACGTCGTTGTCGGTCAGGTCCAGGAGGTCGAGGCGGTTGGTCCAGATGCTCCGGGCGAGGCCGCGGGTGCCGTCGGGGCCGATCTCGCAGGCGCCAACGCGGAGCTGGGTCAAGCGCGTGAAGTGTCGGCAGCGCGAGAGGGCGCGGGCGCCGAGGGGGCCGAAGGGGTTGGCGGCCAGATCCAGGGTCTTGACGCTCTGGAGGCCCGAGAAGGCGATGAGGGACTCGACGCCCTGGGGTCCGATGCGATTCCAGGACAGATCGAGGTGCTCGGGGACCCGCTGCGGGTTGCACTGGCTCAGCTGCTCCATGCCCTCGTCGCCGAGGCGGTTCTGGGCCAGATCGAGGTGGCGCAGGCTGGGCAGGCCGGAGGACTCGAAGAACACCGCGGCGCCCTTGGGGCCGATGTCGTTGTGGTTGAGCAGCAGGCGCTCCAGGGCGCCGAGGTGGGGCGATCGGGCGAGGGCAGCGGCGCCGCGCTGGCCGATGCGGTTTCCGCTCAGATCGAGGTGCAGGACGCCTGCGAGCCCAGGCCAGAGGGCCAGCGCGGCGGCGCCCTCGGGGCCAAGCTTCGTATTGGACAGGTCGAGGTGGCGCAGGCACGCTGGTCCCTCGCCGGCGGTCAACGCGGCGGCGCCCTCGGGGCCCAGGTTGTTGTGGGCCAGGATCAGCCGCTCCAGCCCCCCAACGGGTCGGCCCACCGAAGTCTCAGCCCGAAGGGTCTCAGACCCAAAGGTCTGAGCCCCGAGGGTCTCGGCCCCGAGGGTCTCGGCCCCGAGGGTCTCGGCCCCGAGGGTCTCAGCCCCACGGGGCTCGGCCCTGGAGCTGAGGGCCTCGGCGCGGGCGATGGCGGCGGCGGCGTTGGGGCCGAGGCGGTTCTCGCCGAGGTCGAGGGAGATCAGCCGGGAGAAGACCGCCGAGAGCGTCAGATCCTCGACGCCGGCGTCGGTGAGGCGGTTGTGGCGCAGGGAGAGGGTCCTGAGCGCGCCGAGCGAGGGGGACAGGGCGAGGCGGCGCGCGGCCTCGTCGTCGAGCTCGCACCTTTCGAGGTCGAGGCGCTCCAGGGCGCCGAGGTGGGGCGAGCTGGCCAGGGCGCCGAGGCCTTCGGCGCCGATGGCGTTGTAGGAGAGGGTCAGGGCGCGCAGGCCGGAGAAGGTCGGGGCCGAGGCGATGGCGCGAGCGGCCAGGGGCCCGAGGCCATTGCGGGTCAGGTCGAGCTCCTGGAGGCTGGCGAGGTTGAGGGCGCGAGCGAGGGCTTGGGCGCCCTCGTCGCCGAGGTCGTTCCAGGGGAGCAGGAGGGTGTCGAGGGCGTCCAGGCCGGCGCAGGTGGCGATGAGGTGCGCGTCGCGGGGGTCGGCGTGGGTCTGCTCCAGGGCCAGGGCGCGCAGGGTCAGGTCGGGGGCGGGCTTGAGGAGGGCCTCGACGTCTGCGCGGTTGCCGCGCTCGACGATCGCGCGCGCCAGCCGGGCGCGCGGCTCGGGGAGGCCGTCGAGCAGGCGCCAGCGCCAGGATCTGGGCAGGGTGCGCAGGACCAGGGGCCAGCTCTCCAGGTGTCGCTGGGCGTAGTCGACGCCCAGGACAAGGTCTTCGTCCAGGGGCCAGTCTTCGAGGGCGTCGCAGAGTCGACGCCACCCCTCCGAGCTGGGGGTATCGTGGAGGACGGCGCGCAGCGCCTCCAGGCGGATTTTGAGGGTTTCAGACATGAGGCAGGCTCGCTCCGGTCCGGGACGGATCGCGGTGAGCATAGATCCTCGCGGCTCGCCGGGCAACGCCTGGGTCTTCGGCGGCCTGCGTCGGCCGGACTCAGGGCAGCGGAGCGAATGAAAAGGCGAGCAAGTGCGCCACCTTGGGCTCGATGGTCGGATCGTCGAGGGCGACGCTGCGGAGCTCCAGGCCGAGGGGGTCGGCCTGGAGGGCGAAGGGCTGGCCGTTGAGGGGATCGCGCGGCAGGGGGCCTGGGAGCGCGTCGAGGCTCGCGGGGAGGCGGCCTGTCTCGGCGGCGTGGCGCTCGACGGCGGCGACGATCTCCAGGAGGGCGGCGGCGCTGGCGGTGGCGGTGATCTCCAGGTCGTGGTCCTCCCAGGCGACGTTCATGAGCTTCGTGGTGGGGTTGATCGACGCGTTGATCTCGTCGTAGGCGGGCGCGAGGCTGGCGCTGCGGTCCTTCCAGCTCATCGCCGAGGTCGCCCGCCACGCTTCGAAGAGCTTGTGCTGGTGCTTGATGTGGCTGTTGGCGACGATCCTCTCGAAGACGCCAAAGCTCTGGCCCAGGGAGAGTGCGCCTGGTGGCCGCAGGATCTTGTCTTCGTCGAGGAAAGGTGCGGCCGTCAGGACGTACTCGGCCTCGTGGGCCTCCCAGGCGCTCAGGGGTCGCAGGTTGACATGGTGCAGCTGGGTCTGGAGGGCCTTGAGCCCGTCCAGATCGAGCGCGCGGGCCTCAAGCAGGCCGGCCAGGGCTTCGAGGGCCATCTGGACGACGGCGGCCCCGATCATGGAGGCCAGGAGCCCGCCGCCGCGCGAGAGGTCGTGGCCGACCCTCAGGAGCGCGGTGAGGTCGCGGCGCTGTGCGGCGCGATCGCCCTTGAGGCCGAGGATGTGGGCGCGCAGGGCGGCGAAGCGGGCGAGGTGGAGGATCCTCAGGCCGGGTGAGGGGCTGATGGGCTGACTCCAGATGTGCAGGACGCTGCGCGCGTCGCGCATCGAGGCGCCCTGGAGCAGGGCGTCGAGGGCGGGCGCCATGTCGGCGAGGGCTGCGCACAGCTCTTCATCGAGGCCGGTTGTGACGGGATCGACGGAGTCTTCAGGGACGCCGAGGGCGAGGCAGGCGGGTGGGCGTGGGTGGGGTGTGTCGAGGGGTTCTTCGCCTTTGAGGTTGAGGGCGTCGAGGGCGGCTTGTTCGAAATCGCGGTCCTTGGTGGAGAGGTCCAGGGCGTGGCGGTAGCGCTCGGCGGCCTGTCCGGGGGTGAAGGTGAGGCCGGGGCTCTGGGGGCGGTCGTAATCGCGGTCGCGCAGGTCGGCGGAGGCGGCGTTGTAGGCGGCGGTGACGGCCTCGGGGTTGGCGCGCAGGGCGAAGATGAGGGCGGCCAGCGCGGCGACGATCGCCAGGGTCAGGGCCAGGGCGATCCACTTCAGGCGACTGCTGGGGTGCATGGGGTTCACCTCAGGATCGAGAGGAGGTCGCTGTGATCGTCGGTCCAGGGTCGGCCCTGGACGGGGAGGTGATCGGAGGTCTCGTCGCGGGCGTCGATCCTGGGGTGGTCGAGGCGGGCCTCGGGGCTGGAGAGGAGGATCCAGTCGGAGGTGGACCAGCCCTTGGTGGAGTCGCTCTTGCTGGTGAGGAACCGGGCGTCGAGGCCGGCGCTCTGGGCCAGGGACCAGGCGACGGGCCAGAGGTCGAGGTGCCGGTTGGAGATGTGAAGGGCGATGATGCCGCCTGGGGCGAGGTGGGCGAGGTAGAGGGTGAGGGCCTCGCGGGTCAGGAGGTGGACGGGGATGGCGTCGCCGCTGAAGGCGTCGACGACGAGGACATCGAAGCGGTGGGGCTGGCCTGCTGCCAGGGTGCGCTCCAGGGAGATGCGGGCGTCGCCCAGGGTGACGTCGACGGTGGCCTCGGTGCGGGTCAGGAAGGAGAAGTAGCGCTGGCAGGCGAGGATGACGGCGGGGTCGATTTCGAAGAACTGGAGGTGGTCGCCGCGTCGGCCGTAGGTGGCCAGGGTGCCGGTGCCGAGGCCGATGACGCCGATCTGCATCGGGTCGCCGGCGAGGCGCCGGGGGTGGAGGTCGATGGCGAGGGCGACGCCGGACTCCGGGGCGTAGTAGCGGGTGGGGCGCTCGGGGCGCTCAGCCATGAACTGGGCGCCGTGGACGATGCGGCCGTGGACGAGGGTGCGGGACCATGAGCTGGTGTCGCGGTCGTGGTCAAAGACGCGCAGGACGCCATAGAAGTTGCGCCGGGTGTCGACGGCGCGGTGCTCAAAGGAGTGGATCTCGAAGTAGGCCACCACCGCGACGGCGATCACGGCGGCCACCGCCGCGCTGGCCCAGCCGAGGAGGGCGGCCCTGAAGCGCCTGGGGTCGGCGAGCAGCGGGGCGCCGGTCTGCCAGATCGCGGCGAGGGTGACGGCGGCGATGCCGACGTGCAGCTCCCAGTAGCCGTTGAAGATCCGGGGGGCGACGAGCGCGACGAAGGCGCCGCCGAGCGCGCCGCCGAGCGAGAGCATCAGGTAGAAGGCCGTCAGGCGCTCGGGGGGCGGCTTGAGGCGCACGAGCTCGCCGTGGCAGATCATGCAGCTGGACAGGAGCAGGGCGCTGTAGGCGACGAGCTGCTGGTAGACCTCGACGCGGCCTTCGAGGCCCTGGACGGCGAACATCATGCCGACCGAGCCCGCGAAGAGCGTCATCCAGAGGCGCCGGACGTACCAGCGCCCGCGATCAAAGCAGATGATGAAGGAGATCAAGTAGATGCCCAGCGGCAGGACCCACAAGAAGGGCGTCACGGCGATGTCCTGGCTCATCTGGTTGGAGGTCGCCAGCAGCATCACCGACCCGGCCGCCCCAAGCCCCACCCACGCGGCCATCCGACCTGCGCCGACCCCCTGCCCCGCCGCCTGACCCGCCGCCTGCTGCGCCCGAGCCCGCCACAGCCCGGCCGCGCAGGCCGCGCAGGCCAGCCCGTAGAGCCCATACCCCCAGGACCAGGCGGCCGACTGGGCGCTGACCGAGAGCCAGGGCTCGACCAGGAAGGGGTAGCTGACCAGCCCAAGCAAGGAGGCGGCGTTGGACAGCGCGTAGAGGCGGTAGGGCGAGCGATCCGGGTGCTCGACCGCGAGCCAGTGCTGCAAGAGCGGCCCCGAGGCCGACACCAGCACCATCTGCGCCCCCACGCAGGCCATCAACAAGGCCACGATCCCCGCCGCCGGATCGTCCCCGCCCTCCGGCTTGAGCCCCTCGCCTGGCAAGATCGGCAACAGGAGCATGGAGGCGCCCAGCAGGCCCAGGTGGACGACGATCTGAGCCCGGATCGGCAGCTTGAGCCGCACCAGGTGCGCGTAGCCGTAGCCGACCAGCAGCGCCGCCTGGAAGAAGAGCAGGCAGGTCGTCCAGACCGCCGCCGATCCCCCGAACCAGGGCAGGATCGCGCGGGCCATGATGGGCTGGATCTGGAAAATCAAGAAGGAGCTCAGGCCGATGGCCAGGGCGTAACGCGACATCGATCTCCCCCCAACGGGTCGCCCGGAAGCCTCGGCAGGATGCGCCCTCTCGACGCCCCTGACAAGCGCCCAGCGGCCCGCGCGCGACCCCCGACACCTTGACGGCGACCGCCCCGCTCCTTAACTCCGTCCACCGGCGGTGAAGGAGAACGATAACCTCGTCCCACCCCCGACGCGCAGGAGATTCAGAGCGATGGGCGGCAACCTCTTCAAGCTCGGGCGTCTGCCCCGCGCCGAATACATGGCCCTCGAAGCCGAGCTGCGCGCCTGGCTCGACCCCACCTTCGGCGACCTCTACCGCATCCCGCGCGCCTACGGCGACAAGCCGGACTTCGGCGACGTCGACATCGTCCTGTCCGAGGCCGCCATCGAGACCGACTGGCCAGACCTGCGCGCTCGAATCTGCGAATCCCTCGGCGTCGAGCGCTTCAAGGTCGACGGCGAGCTGCTCTCGACCGCCTACAAGGGCTTCCAGGTCGACTTCTTCCTGCGACCCGAGGACGCCTTCCTGAGCACCGCCAACTTCCTGTGCTTCAACGACCTGGGCAACCTCATCGGCAAGATCGCCCGCCGCAGGGGCCTCAAGTACGGCGAGCGCGGCCTGGAGTATGTCTTCCGCCGCCAGGACGGCCACTACCGCAGCGACCTGCCCATGTGCCAGGACATCGGCCGCATCCTGACCTTCTTCGATCTCGACCCCGCCGACTGGCACGCCGGCTTTCCCAGCCTCGACGCGATGTTCGAGTGGGTCGTCCGATCCAGGTGGTTCTCCGTAGAGCCCTACCGATCCCAGAGCGCCGCGACCCGCAAGCGCCACAACGAGCGCTCCACGATCCAGCGCTTCATCGCGTACCTCGACGCCCATCATATTGAAAAGACTTGTGATTACGGCGACGACAGCGCGGCCCATCTCCAGGCCGCGCTGGACGCCTTCCCCGAGGCCATGCTCGCCGAGGCCATCGCCCGGGAGCGGGCCCTGGAGGCCCGCGACGCGATCGTCCGCGAGAAGTTCAGCGGCAAGCTCGTCATGAGGCTCGCGCCGGAGCTGGAGGGGCAGGCCCTCGGGGCCTTCATCCGCCGCTTCAAGGCGAGCTTCGAGGACTTCGAGGCGGCACTCGTTGAGATGGAGGCCGAGGAGGTCGAGCGCGCCATCCTGGCGCTGGCTCAATCGCCCTGGGACGAGGGCGACGAGGAGCTGGCCCGGCGAGCACGGCCTTGAAGGTTTATCGAGGCGCTGAGAGGTCTTGTCTCTCGTTTTTGTCCTTGAGATCGGGGACGCCGCGAGGTTTGATGGTGAAGAGAGGAGCGCCCGGTCGGGGCGACTCAAGGAGGATATGGATGACGTCCTGCATGGTGAACGCGAGGTTGCCCCTTGTCCTCTGCTTCCTGGTCGCGATCGGCTGCAATGGCCCTTCAATCGAGGGGGTGGGGTTCAACTCTGGCGATGAGCCGCCTGTCGACACCCCAGACGCGAGCCCGGAGCCCGAGGTCGGCGAACCTGAACCCGAACCGGAGCCTGAGGTCGGCGAACCCGAACCGCAGCCCGAACCGGAGCCCGAGCCCGACCCTCAACCCGAGCCTGACCCTCAACCCGAGCCTGAGCCTCAACCTGAGCCCGACCCTCAACCCGAGCCTGAGCCTGAGTGTGCCCCGACAGGGCCGGAGGTGTGCGACGGGGCCGACAACGACTGCGATGGCTCCACCGACGAGGACGAGGAAGCGGAGGACCGGCCGCTCTCCGAGCCTTGCTACGACGGCCCGCCAGAGACCTCGAATGTGGGCGTCTGCCGGGCGGGCACGCGGTCGTGCGTCGACGGGGTGTTCGGCGCGTGCGAGGGGCAGGTGATGCCCATCGAGGAGCATTGCAACGGCCTGGATGACGGCTGCGACGGCATCGAGGATGCTCAAGCGGTGGGCTTTGCGCCTCGGCTTTGCTCGCCTCCGGCCAGCGAGGGGCTGCGTCAGCTGATGCCCTCGCTGGCGGTCGGCGCGAACGGTCAGCGCGTGGCGGTCGTGTGGCAGGAGTCGGCGCTGCTGGACGCGAGGCCTCGGTCCGGGACGGTGCGCTTCAACCTGCTGGATCGTCGAGGTACGATCGTCGGGGGCGGCTCGGAGGGTGTCGAAGGGATACAGCCGGCGGTGGTCTGGGATGGCAGGGCCTTCGTCGCTGCGTGGATCAAGCCTGGGGCCTCCGACGAGATCCTGACGGCGCGGATCTCGCCCGGCGGCGAGATGGAAAACCCGCGCACGATCTTCATCTCCGAGAGCGCCGCGCTGCAGTTGAGCGATCTGACGCTGGCCGCGCTGTCCGGGGAGCGGCTGATGGTGGCGTGGGGCCAGTCGGGCGCGGGCGAAAGCTCAGGCTGCACCAACACGTCGGCGATCTCGTGCGTGAGGGCGCGGATCTTCTCTGACGAGTCTCTGGAGCCGGTGCGGGAGTTCTCGTCGCCGAGCGGGGTGATCGAGGCCAGGAACCCCTCGCTGTCGATCGTGCTCAACGGCAACCTCACAGGCGGGCTGCTGGCGTGGGAGGAGTCCGACGCCAAGGGCGCGCGCGTGCGCTGGAACACCTTGACGACCGCTTTCGCACCCGGCGTGACGCAGGAGATAGCGATGCGGGGCGTCGGGCACGAAGCGCAGCCCGCGGCGGCGATGAGCGATACGGGCGGCTCCATCGTCTTCGTCGATGTCGACGACGATCTGGACACCCAGATCCACTGGCAGCCCATCGGCGATAACGGCACGATCTTCCTTCAGATCCCTCCCATCCTCGTCACGGCGGGCAACCTGGACAAGGGCGGGCCGAAGGCCGAGATCGTCGGCGATGTGGGCTTCGCGATCACGTGGATTGAGTTCTCCCAGCCCAGCGTGCTGCGCTTCCTGCTCATCGAAGGCTTCAGATTCGAGAACCCCAACGTGCCCGTGGACGTCCTCGTCGACATCAACGTCGGCGCCAAACCCTTTGCGCTGGGCAGGATGTCCACAGGAGAGGCGATCATGGCGCTGGCCTCGTCGCCGGCCGGGGCCCTCAACACCCGCGAGCGAATCGGTGTGATGACCCTTGAGCCCAGGGGAGCCTCGGTCTGCCTGGAGCCGTGATGGGGCGTCGGGCGGACCCCAAGGGGGCGGCCCTCAAGGGGCCTGCCCGGCCTCTCAGAGCGAGAGCTCATCGCGGCTCTCGCGGCCGACGCCGTCCTGGGCCTCCTTGCGAAAGCGCGTGTAGAAGGTGAACCACAGCACGAAGTGGACATTGCCGCAGCCATAGGCCAGCGCGCCAGCGATCAAGAGCTGCGCCTCGCCTGGCAGAAAGACGGCGGCCAGGGCGTAGCTGGCCAGCGTGTAGGCGACGAAGGCCGCGATGTTGAACCAAGGTTTCTTCCACACTGCAACTTCCTGAGCTTTTTCAATGAGTTGCGGTCGAAGGACGCGGATCGTCGTTCGAGGCCGGGGGATTGTACTCCCAAACTCGCCGGGTTGCAGCGCTGGCCGCGTGTTGACAACCGTTCGCGCGCGGACCATGAGGCTCTTGTCCGCGAGGGCGGGAGGCATCGAGGGGGGGGCGGCGAGGGTGGACAGGTCATCAGGGCGACGGTTCAGGCTGGAGGGCTTCTTCAGCGAGCTCTTCGTGTCGCTGACCGGCGGGGCCTTCTTGACGGGGACGGCGCTGGCGCTCGGGGCGACGCCCTTGTCGCTGGCGCTGCTGGCGGCGGTGCCCTTCATGGCGCAGGTCGGTCAGCTCATCGCGCCGTGGCTGGAGCAGCGGCTCGGCTCGCGGCGCCGCTTCGTCATCCCTGCGCTGGCCCTGGCCCGTGGGATCTGGATGCTCCCCGTGGTGCTGCTGGCGCTGGGCCTCAAGGGGGCCTTGCCCTTGACCCTGGCCATCCTGTCCATCGGCCTGATGTCGCTGCTGGGCATGGTGGCCCAGAACGGCTGGATGACCTGGATGATGGACCTGATCCCGACCGGGGATCGGCTCCGGCACTTCGGGCACCGGGCCTGGAGCGTGTCGCTGGCGATGCTCCTGATCACCCCGGCGGGGGCGCTGGCGCTGGACGGCTACAAGGAGCAGGGGCAGGAGAGCTTCGGGCTCATGCTGCTGGGCGCCGTGGGCGTCGTCTTTGGCCTGATGGGCGCTTTGAGCCTGGCCGGGGTGCCCGACAAGGCCCCCGAGGCGGCCGACCCGGAGCCGCTGCCCGCGGTCTTTCGTCGCCTGACGCAGCGCAAGGGCTATCGGAGGGTCCTGGTGCTCTTCGGGCTGTGGCATGGCTCCGTGGGCCTGCCGGCGCCCTTCTGGACCCTGTACATGCTCCAGCACCTGGGGATGAGCTTCTCGCTGATTACGATCCACACGTGCTTGATCCTGATCGTCCGCTTGCTGTGCGGGAACCTCTGGGCCGCGATCATCGAGCGCGCCGGCAGCCGCAAGGTGCTCATCGCGTGCGCCTTCTTCCTGTCGGCCAACCCCCTGTGGTGGGTCTTCGCCGAGCGAGATTTCTACTGGCCGCTCTGGATCGAGGCGACGATCAGCGGCGTGTGCTGGACGGGCTTCAACCAGGCCGCCTTCGTCCAGCCCATCGCCGGCCTCAAGCTCCGCGACCGGAGCAAGGGGCTGGCCTTCTTCCATGTCCTGACCGGCCTGCCCCTCTTCGTGGCCTCGATGATCGGGGGCCTCATCCTCGAAGGCCTGGGCGCGCACAAGACCTCGACTTTTATAGGGATTTTCGTCGCCTCTGCGGTCCTGCGCGCGCTCACGACCCTGCTGGCGCTGCGCCTGACCGAGCCGGGCACGACCGTCAGGGCCTTCTTCGTCAGCTTCATCGGCAACGGCCTGCTGCGGCGCCCGGTCGGCCGCGCCGCGATCCTCATCGATGAGGAGCCGCCGAGCGGCCCCAAGGAGGTTGGAGCTGCTTCCGAATAACTTGAGAAGTCTTGTAGAAAGTTCTTGACGGTGGGGGTTCGTTTGTTCAGACTAAGAGTCGTCTGGGTCGTTCGAAACGAGTTCGAGATGGAGGATGATATGATCCTTGCCCACAAGATCCGACTCGTTCCGACC
>SXGS01582261.1_pt1 | contig 16650 bp, 17 predicted proteins | sample 3174681 | NCBI WGS metagenome assembly SXGS01 (sample SAMN11356861, study PRJNA531348) | freshwater metagenome | isolation source: freshwater sample F1-80 | place: China: Fuxian Lake, Yuxi | collected 2017-12-25 | reverse complement strand
TTGCGCGGGAAGCTGAGCTTCCCTACGCCACCCTGGCCATGGTCACAGATTATGACTGCTGGAGGGCCGACACAGAGGCCGTGACGGTCACCAATGTGCTCGAAATCATGGCGCAGAACACCGCGCTCGCCCGCCGTGGCATTCTCCAACTCGCCCACAGCTTAAGTGGAACGCTACGTGCGCCGTCACCGCAAGGCATTGAAACCTGTCTCGATTTTGCTCTCATTACAGCGCCGGACCTACGCGATCCTGTCATGATTGATAAGTTGCAGGCGATTGCAGGGCGCGCGCTCGGCGTTTAGAAGTTGGTAACGTCTGGTGAAAGCTAGGCGCGCGCTGGCCTCTTTCGGGCCCGTCGCAGGGGGACTCAGAATGAGCGAAGCACAATTTCATACCTTTCTGACCGGCGGCCTGGCCCTGCTGATCGCGCTGATGACGCTGGTGGCTTGGAATCTCTGGCGCATGCGCCAGGAGGCCAGCGCAGGCGCAGCTTCGGCGCTGGGAGGCATCGCCCACGAATTGCGGGTCAACCTTCACCGTATGATCAGTGAGCTCTCGCAGGTCGCTCACCACCCGGGCATCGGACCGGACGTGATCCTCCCCGTGCGCAGCCCCCAGCTCGATGGGGTTACGGGTTCCCTGATCAATGCCAATCGCAACGGCATTGCCGTTCTCGGGAATACCTATCAGGAGATCGAGGCTCGCAAGCTGGGCCTGCGGGCAGTCCTCGCTCAGGGCAGGGCGCCTGAAACCGAGCTGGACGATGCCATGGACGCTGCGATCAACGGCATTGCCGCGCTCTATATCTGGGAAGTCCACAAGGGCGCTCTACCCGCCGAGATCGGCCGGGTGCGCAGCTGGTCGGTGCGTGACTGGATGAAGGACAAGAATTTCCGGGCCGAAGCTTTCCCGGGCATGCATCTGCGTGACGAAGTCGTCGAGCGGCTGCGCCTCTATGGCCTTGAGCTTACCCCGCGCCCGCTGACGCATACCGCCTGGGAGTATTATTCCATGCAGTATGATCGCCACGCCGACGAGCAAGGACCGCTCGGACGCCGCCGCGTGGAGAAGGATAAGCCCGAAGGCAAGGGAGGCCTCTTCGGCTTTGGCCGCAAGAAGGAAGAAGATGCTGCCGAGGCGGAACCGCCTGAATCCGAAGAAACCTCTGTCGCGGCCTCTTACGAGGAAGATTCCGCTGAGCAGACGCTCGCTCCCACCAGTGAATACACCGCTGCGGACGATCCTGAAGGGGTGGCGCCTTATGAAGCTGCCGAAGAAACCTATGTAGCCAATGACGATGCCGGCTTCGACGAGGCCGCCGATGACATTCGCGATGAAGAAGGCTTTGCCGATGACCAAAAAGACCCTTCGCGTACCAACTAGGCTTTCTGCGGCCCTTTCGGGCGCCGTCTTCCTCGTCCTGGCAGCGTGTGCATCAACCGGTGTCAGCCCGGCGGCGCAGGCTAGCGAGGAAGCGGCGATCCTGTCTCTGCTCGAGGCTCAGGATGTAGCTTGGAACGCGGGCGATATCGAAGGCTTCATGGCCGGTTACTGGCGCTCGCCGAACCTGCGTTTTGCTTCGGGCGGCAACATCACGCGCGGCTGGGATGAGACACTCGCCCGTTACAAGGCCCGATATGGCGCGAGCTCAGAAATGGGCACGCTGACGACGTCAGATCACCAGATCGAGATACTTTCCGCCGACGCCGCGATCGCTCATGGCAAATGGCATCTCGACTGGAAGGGACAGCAGCCTTGGGGTCTCTATACTCTCGTCCTGCGCAAGGTGGATGGCGCGTGGGTGATTGTGTCTGACACGACCACATCTGCCGAGTAGATACTCAAAAAAGCGAAAGCCCCGCCTGGATTTTGGTTCCAGACGGGGCCCACACACGGGGTATTCCCCCGGCCGCCCTTACCGAGCGGGCAGGAGAACGGTATCGATGGCGTGGATCACGCCGTTCGAAGCTTCGATATCGGACAATGTCACTGCAGCATTGTTGACCCGGACGCCGGAAATCGGATCGGACGCATCGATGGCGAGCGGGCCGTTAAGGGTCTGCGCCGTCAGTTTCTGGTCTTCGAGATCTGCGGTCGTCAGCTTTTGCCCAGAAATGACGTGCATCCGGAGGAGACTGATCAACTGATCCCGGTTCTCTGGCTTCAAGAGAGAATCAACGGTCCCCGCAGGCATTTTTGCAAACGCGGCATCTGTCGGCGCAAACACAGTGAACGGACCAGACCCCTTCAGCTCTTCCTGCAAACCCGCAGAGTTGGCCGCTTCCAGAAGCGTGGCGAATGCGCCGGTCCTCTCCGCTGCTTCCAGCAGATCGCCTTCATTCTGCGCCGACGAGTACTGAGCAATGGGGATGAGCTGGCCTGCAAGCGTTCCGCCAGCAGCAGCCGGCATCGAGATCATCGAGATAGCCATCGCGGCTGAAATACACATCTTCATCTCTTTATCCTTTCACGGAAACAGCGGGCCCTGTTCCGGGCCGGTGTATGAAACGGACGGCGAGAGGGCCGGATGGTTCCCGAATCTGTCCGGGCTTTAATCTGCTTTGTCAGCCTGCAGGCAGAAGTAGCGTATCGATCGCCAGGATGACACCGTTCGAGGCGCGGATATCCCGGCCATCGACAGCCACCGCATTTACCCAGACTACGGACGAAGGATCTGTGCCATCAATCGCAACCGGCCCGTTCAGCGTATGGGCGGTAAATTGCTGCCCTTTGGCCTTCTCCGCGGTGATGGCTTCATCGGCAACAACATGCATCCTCAGCAGAGCGATAAGCTGAGCGCGATTTTCCGGGCGCATCAGGGTTTCCATGGCGCCTGAGGGCAGTTTTGCAAAGGCCTCATCTGTCGGCGCAAAAATAGTGTATTTGCCCGGCTGTCTCAGCGCATCATCAACGCCGGCCGCTTCCACGGCAGTGAGGAATGTTGAGAATTTTCCCGCTTCCGCCGCTTTGTCGAGCAGGGTGTCAGAAGTCTGGGGATCAAGGGCGGCTACGGCGCGGGCCTGCCCGAGGCCAAACCCGGCAGCGACCGTTCCGGCGGAATCTGTCTCTGCGATTGCTGGCAGGGCGATCAACAAGGCGGCACTGGCAGCAGCGAGAAGCGACTTCATCCTCAAGTCCTCCGACGTCCGTCATCCGGGTTCGTTTTGTCTGAGGTGAAAACGGCGCGGCGCGGGAATCGTTCCCGAAGTCTTAAAGATTCTCCATGGGGGCGATGGGGCCTCGCCGGGTTGCAAAAAAATGCCCGGGCGCAAAGGCCCGGGCAAGTCAGGGGTAGGATGGAGGGGTATTGAAGCGTTGCGCGCGATCAGCTGGCGGGCAGAAGCACCGTGTCGATCACGTGGATGATGCCGTTTGAGGCTTTGATATCGGCGGTAACGACGGTGGCGCCATTGACCCGCACGCCATCCGTGCCGTCGATGGAGACCGTGCCGTTCAGCGTTTCAGCGTCGAGCATTTTCCCGGCGAGGTCCTTGGACTTAACCTTTCCGGCAATCACGTGCAGTTTCAGGATACCTGCGAGCGCGTCCTTGTTCTCCGGCAGGAGGAGCGACTCGACAGTGCCAGCCGGCAGCTTGGCGAAGGCTTCGTCGGTGGGGGCGAACACGGTCAGTGGACCCTCGCCCTTCAGAGCGTCAACCAGGCCAGCGGCCTCGGCAGCAGCCAGCAGGGTCGAAAAGCTTCCAGCGGCTGCGGCGGTTTCAACGATGTCGGAGGTGGGCTTCACATAGTCGCCCTTCGCGGATTCAGCCTTTTCGGCTTTCTCACCCTTGTCGCCATGATGGCCGGCTGTGGCGGGCAGGGCGATCAGAAGCGCGGCAGCGGCCGCGGAAACGAGCATTTTCATGAGTCTGTCCTGTCTGTCTGAATATGCGCTGCCAGTATGGGCAGCTGATATCGTCTACGACATGAAATACGATATGGTTTGCATCATGACCGATCTTTAATGAACCGGCGCCCGGAACCACAGAAGCATCTGTCCGTAATCACGTGACACTTCACGGGCTTGTCAGAAACGCTCTCTGTCCAAAGCCTGCAATTGGCTGTTATAACTTGGTTTGCTCATGAGCCTTTGGATGACACTCCTCGAAAGTGGCCGGCGCCTGTTCGACCATGGACCCGACCCCGATCCGGAGCCGGGCCCCGAAGCCTGCGCGCCAGATGCCAATGATGTCGGGTTCACGGCAGCCGTAGTTGGCCTCGGAGCCAAGATGGCGATGGCGGACGGCCACGTCACAGACCGGGAGATCATGGTATTCGCCCGCGTCTTCCGTGCCCCGCCCGAAGAAGCAGAGAACGTCCGCCGGGTGTTCAATCTAGCCCGCCAGACGGTCAAGGGCTACGAATCCTATGCCCGCCGTATCGGCCGGCGCTACAGCCACCGGCCCTGCCTGTTAGAGGGCGTTCTCGATGGCCTCTTCCAGATCGCGGGCGCAGACGGCGTCGTAACCCAACCGGAGCTGCAATATCTGCGTACGGTGTCTGAAGCCTTTGGTTTCAGTGAGGCGACGTTCCGGCGGATTCGTGCCAGCCATCTCGGCCCGGACCGGGACGATCCCTACCACGTTCTGGGCGTGGCACATGATGCAGAGTTCACGGACATCCGCCTGGCCTACCGGCGCCTTATGGCGGACCATCATCCTGACCGGATCGTACAGATGGGGGCTCCGCGGGAGTTTGAAGGCAGCCTGCATGCCAAGGCTGCGGCGATCACGGCTGCCTATGCCAAGATCCGCGCCGAGCGCGGGCTGTTGGTGCGTCAGGATTAGGCCCCTTTGCGGCAAATGAGACGAAGATTGCCTTGCCTGCGTTGACGCTCCGCCTTCATCGCGCCATTTTAATCGGTGAAAGTGATCCTCATGGTACAAACACGCGCCTCTTCCGATCCTACGGCCAGCCTCATCTCCGCCCTTCGCGGGGCGGTTGCCCTGACCGCACAATTGCTCGCCGGTTTGATGCTGGTGCTGGTGGCAGGGCTTGTGGCTCTGGTCACCGCGATTGCCGGCATCGCGCTCGCGGCTGCAGCCATTGCGATGCGCCTTTCTGCGTCGCGCAACATGCGCCCGGCAAACAGCCCGGCGGTAACTGAGGTTGGCATCACCCTTGAAGCCCGCCCAACACCGCGCGGCTGGACGGTAGAATAGTAAAAACAGATTGACACGCTAAGGTGTCAATGAATTATCAGCATCGAAGCGTTCCGGAGAAGGTTCTGATGAACGACCAGGCTGAGCAGGTGATACTTGTAGATGAGGCGGACAGGGCTTTCAGCCCTGGCGGCAAGCTGCAGACCCACGAGCAAGGCCTCCTGCATCGCGCGTTCTCGGTATTCGTTTTCAATAATGCGGGAGAATGCCTGATCCAGAAACGGGCATCGGGGAAGTACCACTCCGCCGGCAAATGGGCCAACAGCTGCTGTGGCCATCCAAGGCCTGGCGAACCCACTGGCAAGGCTGCCGCGCGAAGGCTCACGGAGGAAACCGGGCTTAAGGTGCCGCTCGTCTATGGTTTCAAGAGCCGGTATATCGCCAAGCTCGACAATCAGATGATTGAAAACGAGATCCCGCATCTGTTCTTTGGCCGCAGTTCACAACCGCCGCAGCCCAACCCGGACGAAATAGAAGAGATAGAGTGGGTCACGCTCGAGGAACTTGAACGGGACGCCCACCTGAGGCCGGAAAGGTATGCTATCTGGCTACGCCACTACATGGATCGGCATTCGGTCGCGCTCCGTCTTTGGAGAGACCGGACTTTATTGGCCGCCTAATTCTTGGCGGTCAGACGGAATGAGCTATCTTCCCTCATATCAGGGTAAGAAAAGGAGGAACTAAATGCGCCAAACATTGCGTACATTGGCAGTCCCGGTACTGGGCGGCCTGGCAATCATTCTCGCTGCTTGTGGCGGGTCTGACACAAGCGCCCCGGCACCGGCGCCTGCGCCGGAAGAAGCAGCTCCCGCAGAGCCTGCGCCCGCTGAAGCGGCACCCGCCGAACCGGCAGCAGAGGTCACAGCTGAGCCCACCGAGGCCTCGGCTCCTGCCGATCCGGCGGCTACAGGATATGCGGCCTATACCGGCGATCCGGCCAAAGGAAAGCGGGTGTTCGCGCAGTGCATGACCTGCCACGCCGTCCAGGAAGGCCGAAACAATGTCGGTCCGTCGCTGTATCAGATTGTCGGCCGGGAATCGGGCACCATTCCCGGGTTCAAATATTCTTCAGCCAACGCCGACTCGAATGTCGTCTGGACCGAGGAAAACCTGTTTGAGTACCTCGAAAATCCGCAGGCTTACATTCCGGGCACCATCATGGCGTTCCCGGGTTTGCGCAACCCGCAGGACCGCGCAGACGTGATTGCCTACCTCAAGAACCCGACCTGACGGTCTGAAACGTTCAACGAGTTCAAATTAAAGCCGCCTGATCCCATCAGGCGGCTTTTATTGTATTCAAAGTTGACGTACGCTGGTGTCAACTTGTCTTGACGCGAGGCGTGCTTGTGACTCAATTTCCCTTTGCGGCCATCGTTGGCCAGCAAGACCTGAAGGACGCGCTCATGATGGCCGCCATCGAGCCGTCCATAGGGGGCGTGCTGGCGCTGGGTGACCGGGGTACGGGGAAGTCTACGGCAATCCGGGCGCTGGCAGAACTGTTGCCGGAAATCGACGTTGTGAAAGGGTGCCGGTTCAACTGCGCGCCGGACTCGACCGCTGGAATGTGTGAGGCCTGTTCAAAGCCCGGAAAGCGCGCAACGCGGCGGGTCACTGCGCCCGTAGTCGATCTGCCTCTGGGCGCGACAGAAGACCGTGTGACCGGCGCGCTTGATCTTGAGCGGGCGCTTGCCCATGGCGAGAAGCAGTTTGAACCTGGGCTGCTTGCGCGGGCGCACCGGGGCTTTCTTTACATCGACGAAGTCAATCTGCTCGATGACCATCTCGTGGACCTGCTTCTGGATGTGGCAGCCTCCGGTGAGAATGTCGTCGAGCGCGAAGGGCTCAGTATCCGTCATCCATCCCGCTTCGTGCTGGTAGGCAGCGGAAACCCGGAGGAGGGGGACCTGCGTCCTCAACTGCTCGACCGGTTTGGTCTTTGCGTCGACGTGCGCACGACATCGGAAATGAAAGAACGTATCGAGATTGTCCGGCGCCGCGACGCGTATGAGCGCAACCCGGATAATTTTATAGAAGACTGGGCGGATGCAACCGGCGAGCTTCGGGAGCAGATCACGAGGGCTCGCGCCTTGATGGCGGGCATAGAAGTGCCTGAAGCGATCCTGGAGAAGGCCGTAGAGCTTTGTTGCAAGCTCGGGGCGGATGGCCTGAGGGGCGAGCTCACCTTGCTACGTGCAGCCCGGGCGCGGGCGGCGCTTGATGGGGCAGAAACTGTTTCAGAAGAGATGCTGAAGTCGGTGGCTGTCTCTGCGCTGCGCCACAGACTGCGGAAGGATCCGCTGGATGACACGGATGCTTCGGTGCGTGTTGAACGTGCGATGGCGGAAGTTCTCGTCTCATGATGCTGCCCGGCCACCTCGATGAAGCAAAAGGACTGTGCCGGGAAACACTTGCCTCAATGCAAACAGAAGCTGCCCGCAAGGCAGACCTCATGCTGGCGCTGGCCTCTCTGCTGCCGTCGCGGATTGGCGGCCTGATCGTCGATGGAGCTTCACCAGATGCGGCGGCGCAACTCAGCCAAAAGCTTTCCGGCTGGACAAGTACCAAAGCCCGCGCCAAGCGCCTGCCGGTTGGCATATCAGACGACGGGCTCTCTGGCGGCCTGGACCTGGCAGCGACGCTTGCGGCGGGGCGGCCGATTACACAGGCTGGCATGCTTTCCGCCGCAGATGGAGGATGCATTGTCATTCCGATGGCGGAGCGATTGCCGCGGCGAACGGCTGCCCAGATTTCGCGGGCACTGGACTGCGCGAGCATTTCGATTGAACGGGAAGGCATATCGCTGAGCGCGCCAGCGCGGTTTGTTCTTCTGCTTCTTTCGGACGCGGCTGATGAGAGCGAAAGCGTTCCAGGCATTTTGGCGACACGCATTGCCTTTCGGCTACAAGGCGCGTTTCTTCCGCCGCAGTGGGTGTCTACAATCGATGATGTCAGCCTACGCAAGGCCCGGCAGGTTCTGGCGGATGTAGAATTGCCCGATCGCTGCATTGAGGCGATGGCATCGGCCTGCGATACGCTCGGCATTTCCGATCTGCGTGTTCTGGACTTTGCCTGTGCCAGCATGCTGGGCATCGCCGCCCTTGCGGGCGCCTCCCGTGTGGAGGACGAGCACGCGCAGCTTGCCGCAAGCCTGGTTCTCGGCCCTCGCGTCCTGTTGGTTGCTGATTCGGAAGAGAGCGAACCACCGCCGCCGCCACCAGAAGCCGAGCAAAAAGAGAATGGCGGCGACGATCAACCGATGGATGATCTGGCAGAGATCATGATCTCTGCCGCCCGCTATGCGGCGCATATTGATGCAGATGTGAAAAGACAAAAAGTTCGCAGACGGATCAAAGGAGAGGTGGCGAGCGGTAAGTCCGGCGACATGATCGATTCATGGCAACGCGGCTCTCGGATAGACGCCCGCGCCGGTGATCCGCGGCGGCAGGGACGGTTGGACCTCATTGCCACTTTGCGCGCCGCAGCGCCCTGGCAAAAGATCAGGCCCCGCAGGGAAGGGGGCGCAACCATTTCGATCCGGGCGGCAGACTTCCGTCTGAAACGGTTCCGGCACAGATCGGAAGCTGTCGTGATTTTCGCGGTTGACGCTTCCGGGTCAGCCGCCATGAACCGTCTCGCAGAAGCCAAGGGCGCCATAGAGTTTTTGCTGGGCGGCTGTTATGCGCGCCGCGAAGCCGTAGCGGTTCTGGCCTTCCGCCGTCAGTCTGCTGAAGTCCTGCTGCCACCGACCCGGTCATTGACGCGCGTCAAACGATCCCTTGCGGGGCTTCCCGGCGGCGGGGGAACACCCCTCGCCGCAGGTATTTCGGCGGCGCAGATTTTGAGTGAACAGGAACTGCGCCGCCGGCGCAGCCCGTACATCGTTTTCCTGTCTGATGGTCAGGCCAATGTGGGGCTCGACGGTGCCGGTGGCCGCGAAAGCGCATCGGCGGATGCCAACCGGATGGCGCGCCGCCTGAAAGGTGCGCACCTGCCCATTCTCTTTCTCGATACGTCGCGGCGTCCCAATGCAGATGCCCGGCGGCTGAGCGAGGAAATGGGAGCGCTCTACCGCCCCCTGCCGTTTGCAGACGGAAAGTCGGTCTCCGACACTGTCCGAAACGTTTTGCTGAGTTGAGGGGAAGGTGATGACCCGATCTCTCGACTGGCTGAAAGAGGGGGCAAACTGGCCCAACCGGGCGTCTAGCCGGTTTGTGGACGCCGGTGGCTGCCGGTGGCATGTCCAGCAGGCGGGCGCCGGGCCAAAGGTGCTGCTTATTCATGGGACCGGCGCCTCAACACACTCCTGGGCTGGCCTTTTCCCGGCGCTTGCCGGCAGTTTCGATGTCCTGGCCGCAGATCTGCCCGGGCACGCTTTCACCCGCTCTGCGTCACCCGCAAACAGTTCACTTCCTGGAATGGCGGCCGCTCTGAAGGAGTTGCTCATCAAAACCGGTTTCCTGCCGGATCATGTTGTCGGGCATTCTGCAGGCGCCGCGATCGCCATTCGTCTTGCCGCAACAATGACCAAGCCGCCTAAAAGCATAGTTGGCCTCAATGGCGCTTTGCGCCCACTACCCGGGATTGCCGGTCTGGCTGGGCCGATGATTGCAAAAGCCGTTACATTCAGTTCCCTGATGGTTTCCGCAATCTCAAGGAGCGCGCGTGATCAGGAGAGAGTCGCCCGCCTGATCCGGTCAACCGGGTCTGAGCCGTCAAGCCCGTATCTTGAAATCTACACGCGCCTGTTCGCTTCACCTTACCACGTGCGCGGCGCGATGCGCATGATGGCAAACTGGGACGTGTCAAGGATAGAGTCAGACATTGACCGCGCCAATTGTCCGCTCGTGTTGATCACGGGCGATCGCGATCACGCAGTTTCCCCAGCAGAAGCTGCGGCCTTGGCGCGCCGCGCGCCAAATGTTCAGCACGTTCCGCTTAGGGGACTGGGACATCTCGCTCATGAGGAAGACCCCGAATTGCTCGCTGCCACGATTCTCGCTGTCTTTGAGAGCTGCGACAGCAAACGGATGAAAGCGCGCGCATGATCCCTCTGCCCGAAAGCCACGGACAACGCTTTCATCTCAGCAATGAAGTGCATGCCCGCCCGCCGGAGCCCCTCAGCGGGTCCGTGAAGCTGTCCTGTATCGCCCTTACGACCGGCTGGCCGTATTCGGACAAGGATCAGGAAGTTGTCGCGGAACTGACCCGCCGCTATGGCGCGACACCGCCCGGTCCGGGCGTGAAGCATTACAGTGTCGATTTGAAGGATTTTCGCCTGATCTGGGAGCGGCATACGGAGTTTACCCGATACACTTTCATTGTGCCGGCTAGAAACGGAGACGCGTTTTCGCCGTCCGCCATCAGCGCCGCGCCAGCCGACTGGATCAAGTCGCTGCCGGGTGAGCTTATTGTTGCGACACATGCCGCGCTCCTCCCGGCCGATGGCGACATCCCGGCGCCCGGCGCCCTTTCCGAACAGTATTTCAGCTCGAACGCACTGATCGGCGCAGCGATTGCTGGGGACGCAGGCGTCACAATCACAGACTTTCGTTTGCATGCAGACGGGTTCTCGAGATTTCTCCTGCTGAACAGGACAATGACGCCCTGGCATGCGGGCCGTATCGTGCAGCGCCTTCTGGAGATCGAAACCTATCGCATCATGGCCCTGCTGGCCTTGCCTGTTGCGCAATCACTTGTTCCGAAACTCTCGGCCTGGGAGGCAGAGCTCTCCGAAATCACCGAAGCCATGACGCTGGCGGGTGTGGACGATGAAGCGAAACTCCTCAACCGTCTTACGGCTCTCGAGGCGGCGATCGAGAAAAGCCACACACAGACCCAATTCAGGTTTGGCGCCGCCGCCGCCTACTACGCCCTCGTGCAGCGCCGGATCGGCGAACTCAGAGAAGAGCGCCTGACGGACATGCAGACGTTTCACGAGTTTACCGAGCGCCGGCTCGCTCCGGCTATGGAAACGTGCATTTCCATATCGCGCCGCCAGTCGGCACTTTCGGAGCGCGTCGACCGCGCCGCTCAGCTTCTCTCGGCCAAGGTGGACAAGGCCCTGCAGTTGCAGAACCGCCAGATCCTCGAAAGCATGAACACCCGCGCAGAGTTGCAGTTGCGGCTTCAACAGACCGTTGAGGGGCTCTCGGTGGCGGCGATTACTTATTACATGGTTGGAGTTGTTGGCTACTTTGCGGGCGGGCTGGCGGCGATCGGGATTGATGTTGATCCGAAGTTCGCGATGGGGCTGGCTGTGCCGGTGGCGCTGGGTCTGGCGGTTTATGGCGTCTGGCGAAGCCGTCAGGAACTTGCCGGGCGCGGCAACAAAAAAACTCCAACCGCGCCTCCATAATTCGAAGGGAAAACTCCAATGGACGGCTCTCAATTTCCAGGTATTGCAGCCCCTCAGCCGGGGGCGCCGCGTGTCATCGTCATCGGCAGCGGGTTTGGCGGGCTGGCAGCCGCGGTGCGCCTTGCCGGCAAGGGCTATGCGGTGACAGTGCTGGAACGGCTCGATGCGCCGGGGGGACGCGCGTCGGTCTGCCGGCAGGACGGCTTCACCTTTGATGCGGGGCCAACCATCATCACGGCCCCCTTCATGCTAGAGGAGCTTTGGGCGTCTGCCGGCGCGAGCCTCGCAGAAGACGCCGCGATCCGCCCCTGTGATCCCTTCTACACGATCCGCTTCGATGACGGGGAAGTGTTCCGCTACAGCGGCGATCCCGAAGCCATGCTGGCCGAGGTGGCGCGGATATCGCCGGAGGATGTTGAGGGGTACAAACGCTTCCTCGAAAAAAGTTCCGGCATCTATGCGGTTGCGTTCGAAGAGCTTGCCGACAAGCCGTTCCACTCGATCCCGTTTACAGCCTCGGCCATGGCCGACCTTGTGCGCCTGAAGGGATATCAGTCCGTTTACGGAATGGTATCGCGCTACTTCCGCCATCCGCACCTGCGGACCGTGTTCAGCTACCACCCTCTGCTTGTCGGCGGAAATCCCTTCACGACCACGGCTTACTACTGTTTGATCGCCCATCTGGAGCGGCAGTTCGGTGTCCACTACGCGGATGGCGGCATGGGGACGCTGGTGCAGGGGCTTGTCAGGGTGCTAGAGGCGAACGGGGGCACGGTGCGCTGCGGCGCCGAGGTCGAAACGATCCTGACGCAAGACGGTAAAGTGTGCGGTATCGAACTGACCGGCGGCGAGCGCATTGAGGCGGATATTGTGGTCTCGAATGCTGACCCTGGCTGGACGTACGGGCGCCTGATGGCGAAGACGCGGCGCAAGCGCTGGACGGATCGCAAGATCGCGGCAGCCGATTACTCGATGGGACTGTTCGTCTGGTATTTCGGCACACGAAAGCGCTTTGAAACCGTTGACCACCACACGATCCTCATGGGCCCGAGATATCGGGGCCTTCTGGATGATATTTTCATCCGCAAGACTGTCGCAGATGATTGCAGCCTTTATCTTCACCGGCCGACCGCGAGTGACCCTTCGCTTGCACCCGACGGCTGCGATGCCTTCTACGTGCTCAGCCCGGTTCCGAATCTTGCTTCGGGAACCGATTGGCAGACAGCCGGTGAGCTTTACAGGGAAAGGGTACAGCGCAGGCTGGAAGAGACTGTTCTTCCCGGGCTTGGCGACGAAATCGTGACGTCGCATTTCGTGACGCCCGCGGATTTTGAAACACGTTACCTTTCGCCGCTCGGCGCAGGCTTCTCCCTGGAGCCCAAATTGTTCCAGAGCGCCTGGTTCCGCCCGCACAATCTGAGCGAGGAGGCGTCCGGGCTCTATCTGGTAGGAGCCGGGACACATCCGGGCGCCGGACTGCCGGGGGTCTTGTCTTCTGCCAAGATTGTTGCCGATCTTCTACCCGATGCTGTCACCTACCAGGCGGGAGCGGACACGTCCGTATCCTGACAGATAGTATCGGCGACCAGCATGCCGGAGATGAGCGCCATCGGGACACCAGGACCGGGATGGGCGGATCCTCCTGCCAGATAGAGGCCCCGTATTGCTGAGCGGGAAGCAGGGCGCTGGAAACTGTCGAAGGGCCCATGATTGGCGGCGCCATAAAGCGCGCCTCCGGCCCCCGGAAAGGCTTGATTGAAATCTTCCGGGGCCGTGATGGCGGATTTGCTTTTCGCAAGATCAACCTCAAGGCCAAAGCGGCCGAGATGACTGGAAAGCCAGTCAGGATACCGGTCGCGGTCCAGCCATTTGTCGCCCTGATCACCGTCTGCAGGTGCGTTTATCAGGCAGAAGAGCCGTTCCTTTCCTTTTGGCGTCCCGTCGGCCCGGTCTTCGGCGCAGATGTAGACGGTAGGCTCGGAGGTGATGGCGCGGCGGCCAAAAATCGCTTTGAATTCATCGGGATAGTCACTGCCAAACAGTACGTTGTGATAGTCCAGCGGGAAGCCGGACGTTTTTCCATGGGCGCAAAGGGTAACCGCGGAGAGCGATCTCTTGTTTCTGGGAAGGGGAGGGACGGCCTTGCGCGCGGCCTCTCCCAAAAGGGAGGCGCTGAGCGCCGCAGCGTCTCCGTTGAAGATGACAAGATCGGCAGAGAGTTCCCGGCCATCCTCCAGTTCAACCCCGCGCACCCGGCCACTTTTCATCAGGATACGGCGGACATGGGTATTTGGATGAAACTTTGTTCCAAGCCGCTCGGCAGCGGCCAGCAAAGCGCCTGCCAGCGCAGGCATGCCGCCGCGTACGATAGAGACGCCTTCCTGTTCCACGCGGCTGATGACCATTAGTGTGGCAGGCGCCAGTAAGGGGGATGAGCCAACATATGTGGCGTATCGAGAAAACAACTGCACAAGTTTCGGTTCCCGGAAGAACGTGCCTAGCTCGGTGGCAAGGCGGCCGAAGGGACGGGTCGCCAGCAGCGCGCCGGGATTGGTGAGGCCCATGCGGCGGGCAAGGCTGACCGGGTCTGGCTTGGGCGCCAGCATGAAGCTGTCGCGCAGATTGTCCGTCATCGAGTGGATCGCGTCACAATACCTCCGGAATCCCTCTGCTTCCCTTGCGCCGAAAGCATCCCGGATCGCCCGGGCAGATCTGTCCGGGTCCGGATAGAGATCCAGAACGGTGCCATCCAGCCACGCATGGCGGGCCAGCCGGTCACAGGGGATGAAGAGGGCATCACTCTGGCCAGGGGCGCCCCCTTCGCGGAGCAGCTGTTCTGCAATTCCGCGCCAGGTGCAGACGGTAGGTCCGTTGGAAATATCGACGTCCCCAATCCGGACCCGCCGCATCTTGCCACCGGCATGGGCATGGCGTTCCAGCAGGGTGACGGCAAATCCTGCGCCGGACAGGCGGATGGCCGCAGCCAGCCCCCCTGCGCCCGCACCGATTATGATCACTTGCTTTGTCATCGCGCTTGCGAAACTCATTCAGACAGGGCTTAATGTCAAACCATGTGGACACTTTCCTTGCCTCCTGAGTCGAATTCCGTGCCGGTTGATGGAGACATTGCAGAGTGTGCCCGGTTGATCCGCGAGGGCTCAAAGAGCTTTCATGCGGCGTCCTTGATCCTTCCTGCCGATGTTCGCCTGGCAGCGCGCGCGCTCTATGCCTTTTGCCGGGTTGCCGATGACCGGATCGATGAAGGCCGTGACCCGCATGCGGCCCTTGCCAGCCTCCGCCGCCGGCTTGCTGCAGCCTATACGAGGCGGCCGGACAACAGCCCAGTAGACCGGATGTTTGCCTGGGTCGTGAGTGAGTACGCCATTCCGCGCGCCATCCCCGAGGCACTGCTTGAAGGGTTTGCCTGGGACGCGGACGGACGCGTCTACCGGTCATTCGATGATCTGAAGGCCTACGCCGTCCGGGTTGCCGGAACGGTCGGCGTCATGATGGCCCTGGTCATGGGAGAGCGCCGGCCGGACGCGCTCGCCCGGGCCATCGATCTCGGCATTGCGAAGCAGCTGACCAACATCGCGCGCGATATCGGTGAGGACGCTGCCGCCGGCCGGTGCTACCTGCCGGAAGACTGGCTTCAGGAGGCCGGGATCTCCCGCGCCGAACTTTTTTCTGCCTCCGGCCCGGACCGCCGGATCCGCTCGCTTGTTCAAAGGACGCTGCAAGCAGCTGAAGGCTTTTATGTCTCGGGCTTCGCCGGAATAGACTATCTGCGCCCCGATTGCCGCACGGCAATCCGCGCAGCCGGCCTGATTTACAGGGATATTGGCCGCGTGATCGAGGCCAATGCGTTTGATTCGATCACCCGCCGCGCCGCTGTTTCGGCGGGCCGGAAACTCTTTCTTGCGTCACGCGCGGGGTGGCCGCAGCAGGCCGGGGCCCATCTTGCCGAGGCGGAACCATCAGCACAGTTCCTGTTGCAGGCGGTGGCCAACCGCCCGCTTCCCGAGCGGCCGGGCGCTTCGGCTCCGGCAGGTTGGGCGTGGGTCATGGACCTTTTCCTGCAGATGGAGCGCCGGCGGGATGCCGGCTCGGTGATGGAATAGCTGGGGCCACCTGATGCCGGAGTTTCATGCGCTCTTTTTGCTCGAGCTTGTCGTTTTCAGCGGGGCCGCACTGGCCTGGGGCTTCTGGGAACTTTGGCAGACGGACAAGGCCATCAAGAAAACCAAAGCCGAGGAAGAGGCAGAGCGGCGCGCGGACGGGCCGAGTTAACGCGCCCGATCTCAGGCCCGTCTCGGCATCCGGAAGGGCAGCATCAACTTGACCAGCGCCTTGCGCAGCCGGTCTCCGTCGAGGCTTTCATGGACGCCGGAAGCCCACTGCCCATCTATCCGTGAACTGATGGTAGAGCGGCTGTAAAACGGCGTGTCTTCAAGGGTTTTGCCCAGCTGGACAGGCGCCGCGTCCAGTGGGCAAGTGCGCCGCCGGATGCCGAAGATGCGCGTGGCGGGCAGCTCGATGGCAGGCAGCGTATGCCCCGTTTCAAGGGTTCCGTCCTTCAGGAACCGCAGGGCATGGCTGGTCTGGCGCCCGTCGCGGGAATCGGTGGTGTAGCTGATGGCAGTCGTTCCGTTCTTCTGATGCATCCGGGACCAGTCCCAGTAGCCAAAAGCGTCCTCAAGCGGGCTGTCGCCAAAGTTCATGTCGAAATAGCCCGTCCCCCGCCAGGAGAGGCCGGGCTGGTCAAACACCACCTCGACATCGGCGAGCGGCGCGACCGGGCGCCAATGATGAGCCGCGCCGGCATCAATTGCGAACAGCTGGTCATTAAGGGCTCTTGGCACCAGGCGAACCTTGCCCCTGACCGGGTAGGGGATCGGCATGCCGGTTTCGCGGATGCTGATGGTAAGGCCGTTGGCGTCCCAGCTGATTTCGCTCGGCCCGATCCCGATTTCATCCGGGGCGAGACGGACGCTGCGGCGGCCGCGTTCCGTCATGGTCCAGCGCTGGCCCTGGCTGCCATAGAGGGCAACATTCAGGGCGCAATGGTTGAGCGGGTCGGTGCGGCCGGACCAGGCGTAATAGGGGGAAAAGACGCTGCCGATGAAGGCGATC
>SXGS01260293.1_pt1 | contig 16650 bp, 15 predicted proteins | sample 3174681 | NCBI WGS metagenome assembly SXGS01 (sample SAMN11356861, study PRJNA531348) | freshwater metagenome | isolation source: freshwater sample F1-80 | place: China: Fuxian Lake, Yuxi | collected 2017-12-25 | reverse complement strand
TAGTCTGCTCTGCGGAAACGTGGGTTCGAGTCCCACTGGGCGTATGGCCTGAAAACCCTTTTGCCGAAGCAAATGTTGCTTACCCTGGTGTTTCGGGACCGGGCGAAGAACGAGACCAGCACGCGTAGAGCTGTTGAGCGTAGACGCACGACTACATCCTCGGAGATCACGATGCCTCTCCATCGCCGCACACTCCTCCGCGCCGCGGGTGTCGCCATCGGTCTCCCGCTGCTCGATGCGATGCTTCCCACTGGCCGCGGTGCCGAGGAAAAAGCCGCGAGTATGCACGCGAAAAGGATGCTCCTCATCAGTCGGCCGCTCAGCCTTCACACGCCGAATCTGTTCCCGACGAAGGACGGCAAGGACTACGAAATCACCCGTCTACTGAAGCCGCTGCAAGAACACCGCGACCACTTCACAGTGTTCTCGGGCATGTCGCACCGCGGGTACAGCGCCGGACACGGCGCCGATGTCGCGCTTTACACCGGAGTGTCACCCGAAGGCATGCGCCCCGGCGACCTGCGGAACACCATCTCGCTTGACCAGGAGGTCGCGGCGAAGATTGGCGGTGATACGCGGTTCGCGTCGCTGCAACTTGGCGGCGGCGACATGTCGTGGAATCGCAAGGGCGTGAAACTGCCTTCGGAGTCGCAAGCGTCGCGCGCCTTCAAGGCCATGTTCATCGACGGCACGCCTGCGGATGTCGCGCGCGAGATTGAACGCATCCAGACGGGCCAGAGCATCCTCGACGGTGTGCGCGAGCAAGCGAAGTCGCTCGCCGCGAACCTCGGTCCTGCCGACCGCGAACGATTGGAACTGATGCTCACGTCGATTCGCGAAGCGGAACAGCGGCTCCAACAAGATCAAGCGTGGGTGAAGAAGGCGAAGCCCAAGGTGACCGCCAAGCCGATCACCGAGGATCACGTCTCCGACGGCAAGATGCTCGAACGCGAGCGTCAGTGGTACGATCTGGTTCACCTTGCGCTGCAAACCGACTCTTCGCGTGTGATCTCGTTGTACCTGTGGTCGCACAACGAACGGCTCGAGCTGCCGGGCCTCACGCTCGCGCATCACGACGCCTCGCACCACGGGCAGGACGACGCGAAGTTGAAGCAACTCGCGCTGATCGAAGAGGCAGAGATGAAGCTATTCGCCGACCTCCTCGGCAAGTTGAAGGCGACCGATGACGGCGGTACGCCGCTGCTCGACCGCACCGCGATTGTCCACGCGAGCAGCATGGGCAACGCGTCCGCGCACACGAACGACAACCTGCCGGTCATCCTCGCGGGCGGCGGGTTCAAGCACGCGGGTCACGTCGCGTTCGACCGCAAGAACAACAAGCCGATGTCGAACCTGTTCGTTCGGATGCTGCAACAGATGGGCCTGGAGATGGACAAGTTCGGCAGCAGCACCGGAGTTCTTTCCGAGGTTTAGTCGCGCTCTTGGACACGTGGGGCAACGCCTCACCCGCGGAACTTCTTGATCAGTTCCCACAACACAGCGGCGATGTTCCACGCGTCGTCGTGACCGCGGTGATGGGTGCCTTCGAGGCGCAGCCCGAGGAGTGCCATTGCTTGGGGCAACCCGATCTCGGTTGGCAGCCCTCTGGAAATTGCGCAGAGCGTCTTGATGTTCATGTGACTGGGGCCGAACGGATAGCGTACACCCTCGTCGCGGCACTGCTTGTCGAACTGACGCCGGTCGTAGTCGCCGAAGCTCGCCCACAGCCGTTCTTGCGACAGGTATTCGTTTTCGAGGATCTTGCACGCGTCCTTGAAGAGAATGCCGGTGTCTACCTGCTCCTGCGTGAGCGTGGTGAGGCTCGTGCAGAACGGGCTGACCTTCGAGCGCTCCGGGCGCACGAGGATGCTCCGCTTTTCGAGCCGCCGCCCGCTGCTCAGTTCGAGCGGGGTTAATCCAATCTCGATGATGTCATTCGTCTCGCCCTTCGGCGGGAACCCGCCGTCCCAGCACGTCGATTCGATGTCGATGACGAGGACGTGGTCGAGCCGTTTGGCCATGGTAAGGTTCGCGCTTCGAGTTTCGAGTTCACCGCGACCGATGTGTTCAGTGTAGTCGCGACGGGTTCCGTCCGGTGGCAACTTGAAACTTCAAACGCGAAACGCGACACTATGCGTCTACCCCGGAGGCGCTCGAATGGAAGTGCTGATCCCCGCCGACCGGATCTACGCGCGCGTGGATGAACTGGCCGCCGAGATCGTTCGCGTGTACGATGGGCGGCCGGTCACGGTGGTGGGCATCCTGACCGGTTGCCTCATGTTCACGGCCGACCTGATTCGCCGCATCGACCTGCCGCTGCGGGTCGCGTTCATCACCGCGTCGAGCTACCGCGGCGAGACGTTCATCGCCGGAAAGTTGGAGATCCGCGACGAACTCTTGCCGGACATCGCTGGCAAGCACGTCCTGTTACTCGACGACATCCTCGACACAGGTAAGACGCTGACACGCGTGGTCGCGCTCCTGATCGACCGCGGCGCGGCTTCGGTGAAGGTAGGCGTGCTGCTGCGGAAGATCGGCAGGCAGGAAGTGCCGTTCGAGCCGGACTTCGTCGGGTTCACGATCCCCGACAAGTTCGTCGTCGGGTACGGGCTGGACTTCAACGACGAGTACCGGCACCTGCCGTTCGTCGGCGTCTTGCAGCCGGGCGAATAGTGATTGGTGTTTCGCCTCCTGTGTTAGCCGCAAGCCAGAGGCGAGCGTCCGCGCACCCCAAAACCCAACCACCAACAACGATACCTTGAAGCTCTTCTTTCTCACTACCGACCTAGGCGACGGTGACGCGGCGGGGCAACTCGCGCTTTTGGCGCGCGCATTGCCGCGGGACCGGTTCGAGGTCGTGGTCGGTGCGCTCGGACCCGTGACCGGCACGGCAGGCGGCGCGCTGCGTGTCGCGGGCGTCCCAGCGACCGCACTGCCGGTGCGGAACGTTCTCGACTTCAGTGGGATGCGCCGGCTCCGCCGTGCCGTGCAGGATTCCGGCGCGACAGTGATGCATGCGTTCGGGGCCGACGCGGTGCTTGTCGCGCGACTATGTCTCGCGCGCCACGATGAGAGCAACGCCCCGCGACTCGTGGCGACCGGCGCGGTGATCCCCGGCGACGGTGTGTCCGGGTGGCTCGCGGCGCGGCAACTACGCCGCGCCGACCGCGTGGTCGCGACCGGCTGGGCCGAAGGTGAACGCTACCAGCGGCTCGGAGTGAACGGCGACCGGCTCACGCGAATTGCGCCGACCGTGACCCTGCCCCAAGCGGCGCCCGACCGCGCCCAGTTCTGTCGCGACGTGGGCGTACCCGAAGACGCGCGACTGATCTTCGCGGGCGGGCGCCTGGACGCGGCGCACGGCGCGAGAGACGCGGTCGGCGTGTTCGACATGATCCGCTACAGTTCGCCCGCTCTCCAACTGGTTCTGACTGGCGATGGCCCCGACCGCGAGGCCGCGGAAGGGCTGGGCCGCGCGCTCTCGTTCGATGACTACCGCATCCGCTTCAGTGGCGCCCGTCCGGACCTGGCTGCCGCGACGCTCCTCGCCGATCAGGTGTGGGTGACGTGCGTTCGGGGCGGCGAGTATCTTGCCTTACGCGCAATGGCAGCCGGTAAGCCGGTGGTGGCGTATCACACGCCGGAACTGGGCGAGATCATCGACGACGGCGTGACTGGTTATCTGGTGCCGCCGGGCGACCGTCCGGCGCTCGCGACGAAGGCCCAGATGCTGCTCGCGTACCCGGAGACGGCCGCGCGCATGGGCGAAGCCGGACGTGTCCGCGCCGCGGATCGCTTCGGCGCGGAGCGATTCGTAGAGCAGTACACGCGCGTGTATCAGGAACTGGGGTGAATTACGAAATGCCCTTGAGCCCGAGAAAGTTCCGCAAGATGGTTGGTCCTTCGACTGTGAGGAAACTCTCCGGATGGAACTGAACGCCATGCAGCGGCCACGTCTTGTGCCGCACGCCCATGATCTCGCCTTCCGCGGTCCACGCGGACACCTCGAAGTCGGGGTTCTTCCACGTCTCTTTCTTGATGACCAGCGAGTGATACCGGGTTGCGTCGAACGGGTTGGTCATACCTGTGAACAGCCCACGCCCGTCGTGAAGAATCGGTGACACCTTCCCGTGCATGATGCGCACGTTGCGGATCACCTCGCCGCCGAACGTGTGGCCGATGCACTGGTGCCCTAGGCACACGCCGAAGATAGGCACGGTCGGCGCGAACCGCTTGAGTACGTCGTTACAGATGCCTGCTTCGTTCGGCGTGCAGGGGCCAGGAGAGAGAACGATGTGTGTGGGTGCGAGTGCCGCGATCTCGTCGAGCGTGATCTGGTCGTTGCGCACGACCCTCATGTTCAGCAACGGGTTGATCTCCCCAAACCGCTGCACGAGGTTGTAAGTGAACGAATCGTAATTGTCGATCAGGAGGAGCATGGGGGAATTCTATTGGTCGGGGAACCACTCGCGCAGCACTCTGCCGTCCGCGACCCGCGCATAAAAGTTGTTGAGCGATTGGAACTGCCAAAAGTCGGGGTTGTCCAGGAACTGATTTGTGCCGCAAACGTGACCGAAGAAGATGCGCACCTGCCCGCGACTGTCCTTCACGACGAGCGTACCCCTGCCGACGCGAAGCCCGTGACTGTTTACCCCGTGACCGAAGAGCCACTGCCCGTTTGGGAATCGAACCAAGGCCCAGTCGGGATGTTGACGGAGCGCCTCATCTGGGTCTTGGATCGATTCCATCTCCGCCTTCAGCCGCCGCGCGACGCTCGGCGTTCCTTCCTGGTACTCTGTCTGGTTGTGGAAGAACTCGCGGTCTTCGTCGGTGTATTTGTGCGGATTGATGGCTCGCACGTAGATCAACATCCCACCACAACCGCACCAGCACGGCGAGGTGAACAGCGCGCCGGCCAAGAACAATTTTGACAGCCCCGACCGACGGCCGAACCACTCGCTTGCGCTCTGCCATCGGCGACCAATCCACACGGCATCACCCCTGTCGGCCGGGCAACTTCTGGGCGCTGTTGGCGGTTGCGTCGTACTTGTCTTTCGCTTCTTCCGCCGGCATCAGTTCGAGGTAGGCGTCCGTTGCGGGGATGTCGTACCACGCGCCGTCGGCGAAATCCACGATCGCTCGCCCACCGTAGTTCACGGTGACCACGCGGCCTACCTTCCCGGCGAACCGCTCGTACTCCGCGTGCCCAGGCCTCACGCGGACGAACTTGTCCGTCCACGCGCGCTTCAGCTCTTCGGCTTCGTCGTAGGTGGGGAATTTCATGGGTGTCTCCTCGTCGCGGCGGGTGCGTGCGAGTCAATTCCTCATCGTAGTCATCACGCTCCGCGTGATGTCCGCGCTGCGGCAGGCGATCACGGTTTTCTCGAAGCGCATCCGCGCCGCGAAGGCGACATCACGCGGAGCGTGATGACTACCCTCGAAACGCCTTCGGGCCGTGCGCCGGCGGGTCGAAGTCCAGCGACTTCAGGAACCGCAGCGCGTCCGCCGCGCCGTACTCGCGGTCCATGCCGGGATCGTGCCAGTCTACTGACAGCGGGCCGTCGTAGCCGATCGCATTTAGCCCGCGGATGATCGCGGGCCAGTCGATGCCGCCGTGACCGGGCGAGCGGAACTGCCAGCCCGCTCTTGGATCGCCGCTCGGCCAGTAACCTGCCAGCACACCGGCTCGCCCGTTCAGCGTTAGTTGCGCGTCCTTGATATGCACATGATAGATGCGGTCCGGGAACCGACGCAAGAACTCTACCGGATCGACACCCTGCCAGTGCATGTGGCTCGGGTCGAACGTGAAGCCGAAATCCTCGCGCCCGTCGAGCGCATCGAGAACCAGTTCCGCGGAGTACAGGTCGAACGCGAGTTGCCCCGGATGCACTTCGCACGCGAACCGCACCCCCGCTTCGCGAGCCGCGTCGAGGATCGGGTGCCACTGTTTCGCGAACTGGCGCATCGCGTCCGTGATGATGTCCTGCTTTGGGGCCGGATACCCCGCGACGTAGCCCCAGATAGGAGAGCCAGTAAAGCCACTCACGACGCCCGCGCCGAGCCGCTCCGCTAACCGGAACGTCGCTTTCATCTCCTCCGCGGCGCGCTGCTGCACACCCGCGGGTGTGCCATCGCCCCAGACGTAGTCAGGGAGCAGTGCCTGGTGCCGCTTATCGATGACGTCGGAAACGGCCTGCCCAACCTTGTGGTTCGCGATGACGGGGACTTGTAGGTCGTGGCGGGCAAGCAGGTCGAGGCGCGCTGGGGAATAGCCGTCGTTGGAGAGGCCACGCTGCACTTCGAGGTGATCGCCCCAGCAACACAGTTCAAAGCCGGCGTAGCCGAAACCCGCGGCCTTGGTCGCGAGCGAATCGAGCGGCAGGTCGGCCCACGGGCCGCTGAAGAGCAAGATGGGGCGGGGCATGGGACCGTCCGGTGGTCGGGGCGATTGGGTTCGTTTTCGCTCCACGAGCGAAGAGAATAGCATAGCTCAGTGCGAAGCCCTGGTCAGCGTCGGTTGGTGTTGACGGAATCCCCCCCTCTTCATGGGAGAGAGGGGGTCTTCGCCCGCTACTTCTTCGGTGGCGGGTCTTTCGTCTTCTGATCGAGCAGGTACGCGACGATGTGGTAGAAGTCGGTTTCCGGCACCACGGTGTCGAAGTTCGCGGGCATCGCGGAGAGCAGCGTCTCGCGGTTCGTCGTGATGTCCTTCATTGGAATGCGCTTCTCCTTGCCTTCCAAGTCCGCGACTACCAGCACCTCGCCCTCCACGCGAAGCATCAGCGCGGTAATCGTGCGGTCGTCGCTCGTGGTGATGCTGCGCGCGCGGAACGCTTGATCGACGTTGCGGTTCGGGTCGAGCGTATCCTCAAGCAACCGCTCCAAGCCGCGAAGACCGATGCCGTCGAGCTGCGGTGCGATCTTCCCGCCCATGTCGCCGATCTTGTGGCACGCGGCGCAGTGCTTCGTGAATAACTTCGCGCCTTCGACCTTATCGACCTTCGCGGTTGCGAACCCGGTGCCGCGCTGCTTGATGAGGTTCGCGAGCCGCTGGTCCGCCGGCGGAAGCCCCTTCGTCAGGTCCGTGACTGTCTTCTCCCAGCCGGGGAAGTTCGAGGCTTTGAGTCGTTCGAGAATCGCCTTCTCCTGAAGCAACCGCGCCGGTGCCTTGCCTTGCTTCACCGCGGTGAGGAGGATATCGGCCCCTTCCTTTGTGCTGGCGAAGCTCAACCCGATCGGCACCGCGACGCGGTACGGCAGGTCTTTCAGCGCGTCGCGCGCCTCGACCTGCGCGCCCGGTACGTTCGACGCGGCGAAGACGAGCAGGAATCCGACGCGCACCGCTTCGGGCGTTGTCGGTTCGGCCAGTTGCTTGCGAACCGCGCTGATGCTCTCCGCGGGCGCGTACCGCAAGAGAGCGTCCGCGGCCCCGATGCGAACTTCGTCGGGTGCCTTCGCCGCGCCAACCGCGGTTCCGAGAGCCTTCAACGAATCGGCGGTCAGTTTCAGCGCCCCGCGGTCGGCCACCGCAGGCAGCGCGTTGAGCACGCGCAAGCCCCAGAGGACCGCTTTCGCGTCGGCCCCGATTGCGGTCTCGGCAGTTTGAAGTAGGTGCTTTGTCGTTTCGGGACTGAGCTTCGTCCCGCGAGCTTGCACGCCCTTGAATGCGGCTAGAACCGCGTCCGCGTTCTGCGACGACGACAGCAACTCGAACAGCTTCGCTTCGGTTGTGACGGTTCCGTACCGGGCAACGTGTTCGGCCGACGCCGGGAGCTTGCTGGCGGGAACTTTCTGCGTGCCGATGTGCGCCAGAAGATACTCGGACGCCTTCTGGTTCGGGATCGCGAGCGCCATGTCAGCGTAAACGGCTTCGTACTCTTTGGGCCAAGCGTCCGCGTCACGGAGACAGTTCCGCAGCGCGATCCGCGCGGCCTGCCTCAACAGCACGTCTTCGGCCGGGCACTTCTTCAGCACCGCGACGAGCGGTTCCACGAAGTCCGCGTGCGGGTGCAGCCCGGCCGCTTCGACCGCGGCCCGCGTCATGTGCGGTCCGTCGAATGATTTGAATACATCCAACACGATCGCGCGCTCGGCCGTATCCCACTTCGGCCGGCTCGCGAGCGCGCGGATGAGATGCCCGGTTGCGTGTTCCGGCTTCAGCGTGTTCTTTGGGTTCTGGACGTACGCCAGAAAATCGGCGTAATCCTTTACCTTCACCGGTTCCTTGCCGGCCTCAACGATGAACGACAACCAACCCACATATGCCGACACCAGATCGGGCGTCTTCAGCACCTTCGCGAACGCGGGCGCGGTTTCCCCGATCGGGTCTTTTCCCTCAACGATTCGCCGCCGAAGCTGGTGCCCCGCGAGGAACCGCACAGTCAGATTCGGGTGGGACAAGTCGTCGATCAGTTCCGCGTCCGTCGCCTTCGTGAAGTCGGCGCGGTGAAACTTCGGTGCGGGCACCTTGCCGTCCTTGCCGGTCCACACGATGCGCCAGATGCGCCCGCGTTCCTTGTCGCGCCCGGGGTGCTTCAGGTCCACTTCGTAGTGACCGATGACCTTGTTGTAAAAGTCGGCCACATAGAGCGCGCCGTCCGGCCCGAGTTTGATGTCCACCGGGCGGAACCATCTATCTTTGCTCTTCAAGAAATCGGGTTGTTCGACCGCGACCGGCGTCGATCCCTTCCATACGACCTTGTCGAGGCTGACGCAGTTGCTCACCACGTCGCCCAGGAACAGGTGGCCCAGATATTCCTTCGGGAAGTGGTCCGCGTCGTACCACGACAGCCCGCACAGCCCGGTGCTCTTGTGCGGGTGCGCGGTAACGGCTGGCGTGAACCCCAACCCGTCGTGCGGTTTGCCGAAGCTCTCGTAATACGCGCCCGGAACGAGCTGCGTGATGGGCTTCGAGTGACAGTCCGCCGTGTACAGGTTGAACCACGGGTCGATGGCGATGCCGAACGGGTTCACCTGACCGCGGGTCCACACTTCGATGCGCGAACCGTCCGGCTTGAACCGGAACGTGTGCCCCGAGTGCATCTTCACCTCGTGGCCGTCCTTACCCTTCACCGTGCTATCGTTGTTGAACCCGTGGCACGAGTACACCCACCCGTCGGGCATGAGCGTGTACGAGTTGTACATGCCGTGCGTGTCGCGCACGCCGAAGCCGGTGAACAGCACTTCCGACTTGTCCGCCTTGCCGTCGCCGTCGGTGTCGGTGTACCTGCGAATCTCGCCGGTGCTCGACACGATACAACTCTTGCAGTCCGGTAGCGGAAGGATGCCGATCGGGATGTTCAAGTCCTCCGCGAACTTCTGCACCTTCCCGGCCTTGCCAGTCTGAGGGTCGAATTCGGAGAGGATGAACAACTTGTCGGTGGCCTTCCCATTTTCCGCCGCGAACGGGTAGTGGTACGAGGTCGTCACCCACATCCGGCCCTTCGCGTCGAAGGCCATCTGCATCGGCTTCTGGATGTCGGGTTCGCTGGCGACGAGTTGCACGTCGAACCCGGCGGGTACGGTGAACTGCTTCCGCTCGTCGGCGGGCGCGAGCGGGTCGGTCGGGGCGACGAGGTTGGGCGGCAACTGCTTCGGTTGTGCGCTGAGGCGAGTCGCGGGCGTCAGCGCCCCGAGGACCGTGATGAGCGAAAGCACGAGGAAGAGGACGAACCGCATGAGCGGGTCTCCGGCGGGAAATGCGGCGGGCTAAAGATTGTTGATTAAACCACGCCGAGCGCAGAACGGAAAGGGGCGGGCAGGTGGTTTCGTGAAAGGCGGGATCGTGCAGATTAATGGAAGCGGCGATCGTGTAGCGTCGGAGCCAGAGGGGCCACTCAAGCCCACACATGGCCCTTTCCTGGTCCGACGCTAAACCAACCAAACAGCTCGCTCACACCAGCTCGCTGATGACATCACCATAGGGCAGCATCGGCATGGGGCGGCCGCTGCCGTCGGTGAAACTCGTGTTGTTGAAGTCGATGTTCAGGTGGTCGAACACTGTCGCCCACAGATCATTCGGTGTTAGAGGACGGTCCTTCGGCACTTCGGCCTTCGCGGTCGTGCTGCCCACCGTGATGCCCGTCTTGCACGCGCCCGCCACCAGGATGGATTGCGCCTGTGGCCAGTGGTCGCGACCGGGCTGCGTCACGCCGGTGTGCGTCCCCTTCGAGTATTCGATTTTCGGAGTGCGTCCGAACTCGCCCGTCACAACCAACAGAACGCGCTTGTTCAGGCCGCGAGTGTAGAGGTCTTCGATGAGCGCCGAAATTGCCTGATCGAGAAAGCCCAACTTGAACTTTGTGTCCTCGAAGATGTGGCAGTTGACCGCGTGCGAGTCCCAGTTGTAGGTGTGGTCCTTCTTCATCTCGCCGCCTGGGGGGGTCGCGTTCTCCATCACCATCGTGACCCACGTCGCGCCGGCTTCCACCAGTCGGCGCGCGAGCAGCGCACGCTGTCCGTAGCGGTGCATTCCGTAGCGGTCGCGGGTCTTCGGTGACTCTTTCGTCAGGTCGAACGCGTGCTTCGCGGTGTCCGTCGTGATGAGGTCGAGTGCGCGATTGCGTGTCGCGGTCATGCCCGCGGCGCGGCCCGCCAGGTCCGGCCCGGCCAGGGGCGTGTCGAACTTGTTGAGCAGCGCGAGCCGGTCCTTCAACTTGGCTTCGGTGCCCGGAAGCACGGACAGGTTCTTCACTTCAAATTTGCTGTCGGCGGGATCGCCGCTGATGAACAGCGGGTGCGACTGCGGCCCTAAATACGCCGAGCCGAAGCTGAACGTGTCGATGTGCTGGCGGCCGCCGTCGGTGCCCGTGATGTAGTTCGGCACCGCGGCCTTTTTGCCCTTCAACACCTCCGCGACCATTGACCCGACCATCGGCGTATCGGTAACGAAGCCGGATGGCTGAAGAGGGTCGCGTCCGGTGAGGAATCGCTTGTGCCCGCCGCCGTGGTCCGCGAACTTGTGCGCCACCGACCGGATGATGGAGAACTTGTCGGTCACGGTCGCGAGCTGCGGCAGGTACTCGCAAATCTGAATGCCGTTGACGTTCGTGCGGATCGGGTTGTACGCGCCGCGGTATTCGGCGGGCGCGTCTGGCTTCATGTCGAATGTATCCTGGTGTGGCGGCCCGCCGGGCAGCCAGACGAAGATCACGGCCGGGTCGTTGGTGGTGTGGTCCGCGGCGCGCGCCTTGTGTGCGCTGAGCGGACCGATCGCGGCAGACGCAAGCCCGATCGAGCCGAAGCGGAGTACGTCGCGGCGATTCGGACCGGCACACGTGTGGGAAGATTCAAACACGCTGACAGACTCCGCGGGGAGTGTTCGGTGGGATATGTAAAAGGTTAGCCGCGGGCGTCGCGAATAGCAACATGCCCGGCGCCCGTTTAGGACGACTGCCAAGTAGTAGGCACGCTCCGTGTGCCGTTGTGGCGATCGCAAATCGCCACGATTTTCAACGGTACCAAGAACGGCACATGCCGTGTGTCTACTACTTTGCAATCGTCCTGGGTAGCTCGAACCGCTTCTTGAACGGGGTGGCTTTGGGCCACGGAACCGACGAGTCGCACCCGTAACAATACCATGAGCCGCAGCCGCCTTCATCCGCTGGAGCCGCGCATGTCCTCCCCCATCATTCTCGCCATCGACCAGGGCACCACCAGGTCGCGTGCCGTCGTGTACGACGCGAAAACCTTCGCGGTCCTCGGCGTCGCTCAACAGGAGATTGAACAGCACTACCCGCAAGACGGCTGGGTGGAACACGAACCGGAAGACATCTGGTACTCAGTGGCGCGGACCGTGCGAGAGGCGCTCGCGAAGTCGGGACGCAATGCGAAAACCGTCGCCGCGATCGGGATCACCAACCAACGCGAAACGGTGGTCGCGTGGGACCGCGCGAGCGGGCGCGCGGTGAACCGCGCGATCGTGTGGCAGGACCGCCGTACCACCGACTTCTGCAGAACGAACGCGGCCGACCAGCCGATGCTCACCGCGAAGACCGGCCTCGTACTCGACCCATACTTCTCCGGCACGAAACTCCGCTGGCTGCTCGAACGAATGCCGTTGCTGAATGTCGTCGCGGAGCGCGGCGAGCTTGCGGTTGGAACCGTCGATTCGTTCCTCATCTGGCGACTCACCGGCGGCGCGGTCCACGCCACCGACGCGACCAACGCGAGCCGCACGTTGCTGTTCAACATCCACACAATGCAGTGGGACGACGAGTTGCTGCGCTACTTCGGCGTGCCGCGGGTCGCGCTGCCGAAAGTAAAGCCGAGTGTTGCGGAGTACGGCGTCACGAAGGGTCTGGATTTCTTGCCGGATGGCGTGCCGATTCGCGGCGTCGCAGGCGATCAGCACGCGGCGCTGTTCGGGCAAGGCTGCTTCGCGCCCGGCGAGGCGAAATGCACGTATGGCACGGGCGCGTTCTACCTGCTCCACACCGGTGACACCGCGGTGTCATCGAAGCACAAACTGCTCACCACCGTGGCCGCGATGACCGACGCGAAACCGAAGTACGCGATGGAAGGTGCGGTGTTTGTCGCGGGCGCGGCGGTGCAGTGGCTTCGCGACGGACTGCACCTGTTCAAGGCGTCGGAGGACGTGGAACAGCTCGCGAAGGGGTCGAACCCGGCGGAGCCGGTGTTGTTCGTGCCGGGGTTCGTGGGGTTGGGCGCACCGCACTGGGTGCCCGAAGCCAGGGGCGTGATCTTTGGCTTAACGCGCGCGACAACCGCCGCGGATTTGGGCCGTGCGGCGCTGGAGGGCGTCGCGTTCCAGGTCGCGGACCTGATTGACGCGGCAGAAAAGGATCTGGCGAGCGAAGTGCACGCGGCGCTGAAAGTCGATGGCGGTATGGCGCGCAACGACTGGTTCTTGCAGTGCCAGGCCGACTCGCTCGGCCGCCCGGTGGCGCGCGCCGCGCACAGCGAATCGACCGCGCTCGGCGCGGCGTTTCTCGCGGCCGTCGGCGCGGGCCTGGCGAACGAAACTGCTCTGGGGGCGCTGGTTTCCGCAGCGACGCGGTTCGAGCCGAAGTTGCCGGCCGCGGACCGCGAGCGGAAGCTCGTCGCGTGGCGAAAAGCTGTGCGGGCCGTAATCGGGTTCTACTCATCCGGCGGGTGACGGATCGTCGCCATTTTCTACTACCGAGGCGCTCGATGGACACAGAAGGCATCGACATCGCACTGTTCGACATGGACGGCTCGCTTGCCGATTACGATGGCGCGATGGTCCGCGATCTCGAATCGCTGCGCGCACCGGACGAGCCGACGGTCTCGCGTGAAAGCTTGTGGCAGACCGAGACAGGGGAACACGTGCTGGCCCGGATGAAGTTGATCAAGGGGCAGCCGGGCTGGTGGTTGAACCTGGACCCGATCCCGGCGGGGATGACCGTCCTCGCCCTCTGTCAGCAACTCGGCTTCGACGTTCACGTCCTGACTAAAGGGCCGAAGCGGCACTCGCAGGCATGGGACGAAAAGGTCCAGTGGTGCCAGCGCCACATCGGGCCGGACGTGGACATTCACGTCACCAGCGACAAGGGGCTGGTGTACGGCAAACTGCTGTACGACGACTACCCGGACTACATGATCCGTTGGTTGAAACACCGCCCACGCGGTCTCGGGATCATGCCGGTTAGTGCGGCCAACCGGGATTTTGTGCATCCCAACGTCGTGAAGTGGGACGGGACCAACATCGCAGAAGTGGCGCGGGCCGTCGCCGTTGTGAAGAAGCGCAATCCGGGCGAGGCGCTGGCGCTGTGATGAGCAGGCCGGAACCTCTCGCCACCACTCTCGTTAGTTCACGTCCCGTGGAGCGTCGCTAAGATACCACCTGGTGCCGACCAACAATTCCGGAGCCTCGGTCCCATGCTTCCCGCCGATGTGCTCCGTCAGGTGCGCCGGTTACACCTCCGCGCCAGGCGACTCGTGCAGTCGCTGCTCGGCGGCGAGTACCATTCCGCATTCAAAGGTGCCGGGTTGTCGTTCGAGGAAGTGCGCGAGTACCAGCCCGGCGACGACGTCCGCACTATTGACTGGAACGTGACCGCACGCGTCGGGCACCCGTTCATCAAGCGGTTTGTCGAAGAGCGCGAACTCACGATGATTCTTGCCGTGGACGTGTCCGCGAGTCAGGGGTTCGGCACGCGGCAACTCACGAAGCGCGCGGCGGCGGCGGAACTCGCGGCGCTGCTCGCGCTGTGCGCGGTGAGCAACAACGACCGCGTCGGCTTGCTCGCGTTCTCGTCGGAAGTGGAGCGCTACGTTCCGCCGAACAAGGGGCCGCGACACGTTCTCCGGCTCCTACGGGATATCCTCGCGTTCGAGCCGAAAAACCCAGGCACCGATCTCGGCGACGCGCTCGACTACCTCAACAAGGTCCAGCGCCGGCGGGCCATCGTGTTCTTCATGAGTGACTTCATGGGGAGCGGTTTTGAAGCGCCATTCCGGCGGGCGGCGCACAAGCACGACCTGATCGCGGTGCGCACCAGCGACCCGCGTGAGCGGGCGTGGCCGGCAGTGGGCCTGGTGCGGTTGCAGGACGCGGAAACCGGTCGGCAGGTGCTGGTGGACCTGAGCGACCGGCGCGTGCGCGAAGAGTTCGCCGCGCGCGCGAAGGCACGCGACGAGGCGTTCGCCAAACTCGCTCGCGGGTGTCAAGCGGATCTCATCGAAGCCGGAACCGACGGCGACCACTTCGACGCGCTGTTGAACTTCTTCCGCAAACGCGACCGCCGCCGGAGGCACGGATGAGTCGCCCACTCACCGCCCTGTTCCTCTTCCTCCTTCTGCCTGCGATGCTCCACGCGCAGCAGCCGGGCGTCATCGCGTCCGCGAAGGCCGAATCGACTGAGGTGAAACTGTCGGAACCGGTCCGGCTCACGCTCACGATCGAGGGGCCGGCGCCGATGCGCGGGGCCGTTCAGTTGCCGGAACCGTTGCTCACCGCGGACGCAAACGGGAGTTGGCGCATCCGGACCGATGGCGAAGTTGAAGTCACGCCGCTGCCGAACGGACGAGAACAGTGGAAACGGGTGTACCGGCTCGATCCATTCGTGCCGAAGGAACTGCTGGGCAAGCCGCTACGCGTGACGTTCAACCCGGTGACGGTTAACGGGCAACCGGTGACGTGGCCCGCGGTGGACGTAACGGTGAAGCGCAAAGGCGCGGCAGACGCGCCACTGCCGGAACCGCACGCGGTCACAGCGGTAGAAGACCTCCCGCCGCCGTCAAGCACACATTCGCGTGTGTGGTGGCCGGTGCTCGCGGGGGCGTTCGTGTTCGCGTGCGCGTGTGCGGTGCCGTTTGTTGTGGTGTTGCTCCGAAAGCGCCGCGCGAAGCCGGTGCCGCCGGGCGAGTGGGCGCGGGCCACGCTCGCGAAACTGAATGCGAGCGGCGCAAACGGCGCGGTGATCGCGGAACGGGTCGCGGCCATTCTGCGCAGGTTCGTGGAACGCCGGTTCGCCATCCCAGCGACGAAGTTCACCACCACCGAACTTTCAGCGGCAACGACCGAGCAGGGGTGGCCGGTGGAAGAAGCCGAGTCGCTGCGGGCGCTACTCGACGAGTGCGATCTCGCAAAATTCGCTGGGGACTCGCCCGACGACGACCGGTCCCGGCGGCTGATTTCGGCTGCTGGAGACTGGGTAGACAACCTCAGCCGGCCCCACGGGCCAGGCTGACGGCGGCTTCGGCACTTCCTTCCCCTTGATCGACCCTCCCACGACCGGCGTCCACTGTGCCGGCGGCGCCCAACCGCCCGCGAGCGGCGTGAGCCGCGTCCAGATCGTGTCGGTGCCGGCTTCGAGAATCCCGAGACGCCCGTTCGGCAGCGTCACCACGGTGCCGCATGACCCGACTGGTCCGGTTTTGCGGCACCCATCACCTCAAAGTCACCAGATCCGCCACCTTGCGGGTTTACTCTTGTTCTCAAACTGCGTTAGTAATGTTGCAGTTGGAGTTTCGTCTCGCCAGAACCACTTCTGTATTAAAACCCGGGGAACAAGTCGGTACAAATCATTGGACGCTCGTGATAGCTAACAATTGATTTGCACCCCACCCCACCCCACTCAGCCAGGACGATTGCAAAGTCCAGAACAGCGGTTAATGTGTTAACGGGTTGTGAGTTACTCACCTCTGGGATGGATGCCCGATGTCACCTGCCCCGCCCGCCTCGCTGTTGGTGTCATTTCAGCAACTCACCGACCCGCGTCATCGTCGCGGCATTCGTCATCCGTTCCCGGGGCTGCTGGCGATCATTTTCCTTGGGTTGCTCAGTCGCCAACCCGACTTCGCGTCCATCGCGCGGTGGGCCAAACGTCATTGGTCGGTCCTCAAGGAGGCGTTCGGGCTCACGCGTCGGTACGCCCCGCACGCCACCACCTACGGGCGCGTGGCCGCCGACTTCTCGGTCGACGAGTTCCGCACTGCCTTGGCCGGGTGGCTCGCCCGAGTCATGGTCACCGCGCCGGTCGCCGCCGCTGTTGACGGCAAGACCAGCAAGCAGGCCGATGATTCCGACGGGGACGCGATCCACATGCTCAACGTGTTCGCCCACGAGGCCCGCGTGTGCCTCGCGGACTGGCCCGTCGGCGACGGCAAGGAAACCGAACCGGAGGTTCTCAAGGCCCACCTCGACGACCTGTTCGCCTTGTGGCC
>SXGS01254006.1_pt1 | contig 16651 bp, 17 predicted proteins | sample 3174681 | NCBI WGS metagenome assembly SXGS01 (sample SAMN11356861, study PRJNA531348) | freshwater metagenome | isolation source: freshwater sample F1-80 | place: China: Fuxian Lake, Yuxi | collected 2017-12-25 | reverse complement strand
GTGCGAATCCTCCGGGCAGTCCGTCGCTACGATCCGCGTGCGTTCCATGCACGTGGCGTTCCATCGGGCCTGTCGGCCACTCCCCCCACAACCTTGACCCCACCCGATCAAGCCGCCCGAATCGCAAGTGGCGGCCGGTGCCTGCACGAGGCGCTCTCCATCCTCCGACACACAGCGCGACGCCGAACGACCGGAGCAGCGCGAGCGGCAAGCCAGCGGAGCACCGCGAGCGGGGAAGCCACCGGAGCGGCGGGTGCGGCGACGAGCGCCGAGCGCCGAGGCGGGGTTGCCGCGCGTGGCGTTCTGGGCGTGGTCAGGGCAAGGAGTGGCGCCGAAACGAGGAAGGGGGACGTAGCAGCGCTACTTCCCCCGCCCGAGTGAGGTCCACGACGCAGCCATGGCCGCGTCCCGGGACGCTACGCTACATCTGCATGCGCAGGACTTCCTGGTACGCCTCGAGCACCTTGTTACGCATCGAGGTCGCCATCTGCAGGCTCACGTTCGCCTGCTCGATCCGGAGCATCGTCTGCGCGACGTCGTCGACACGACCGGTCGCCATGTCCTCGCTCGCCATCGCCGAATCGGTCTGCTGGGCGTTGAGGTCGGCGAGCTTGGTCTTGAGCACGCTCGCGAAGCTGGCAGCGCTGCTGCCCTCCTCGACCTTGTCGGCACCGCCCTGCTTGGCAGCGCCACCCGACCCGACGCCCTTCATGGCGCCGTCGATCACCTCGAACGGGATGCCGCCGCCCAGTCCACCGCTGATTCCGCCGATCGCCATCGCTCAGCTCACCTCAGGATGTCCAGGGCCTTGAGCGCCATGTTCTTGGCGGCGTTCATCGCGGTGACGTTCGCCTCGTAGGCGCGCGTGGCGGTCATCATGTCGACCATCTCCGTCACCGGGTTCACGTTCGGGTAGTGGACGTAGCCGTCCTCGTCCGCGTCCGGGTGCTGCGGGTCGTACACCGTGCGCAGCGCGCTCGGGTCCTCGACGATCGCCACGGGCTCGACACCCTTGAGCGGCGCGCTGCTCGCGCGCTCGCTGCGGCCACCACCGGTCGTCGCGCCCACGTCGCTCGAGCGGAACACGACCTCGTGGCGGCGGTACGGCTGCCCGTCCGCGCCACGCGTCGAGTTGGCGTTCGCGAGGTTCTGCGCGATCACGTCCATGCGCAGGCGCTCGGCGGCCAGGCCGCTGGCACTCACGTGCATGCTGTCGAACATCCCCATGGCTCACCTCACCTCCCCGTCACGGACTTCACCAGGGCGGACGATCATCGTCGTCCGTCGCTGATCACGTACTTGAGCGTCTCGAGCTTCTTCTGCGTGAGCTGCACGAGCGCGTTGTAGCGGATGTTGTTCTCCGCCAGGTGCGCCATCTCCTGATCCACGTCGACGCTGTTGCCGTCGGCGCGCACCGCCACGTTCGCGTCGGTGCCCACCCCCGGTCGCAGCCCGTCGAGCGTCCGCTGGTCGCCCGCGCGCGCCGCATCCACGGCCTTCGCGAGCATCCCGTCGAACTGCACGTCCAGCCGCTTGTAGCCGGGCGTGTTGACGTTGGCCAGGTTGTTCGCGAGCACCTCCTGACGCTTGCCCGCCGCACCGAGTGCGAGGTCAAGGGTCTTGAAGGTGACGTCGAACAGCTCCATCTCAGGTTCCTCCGTGCAGGCGCTCGCGCGCCTACATCGCTTCCTTCATCTGCGTGGACGAGCCCTCGGGCATGAAGGCGTCGCTCTCCGCGAACAGCCGGCGCAGGCTCTCGACCACGCGCGGCAGGTCCTTGCGCGGGATGCGGAACTCGCCGAGCGCGTGCTCGTCGGGCTCGGGCTGCTCCACCTCGACCAGCTTGCCGACACCGAGGTCGACGACCATCCAGTCGGCGAGGTGCGCGACCTGGGCCAGGCCCGGCTGCAACGTCGCCTTCGCGGGCTCGTGGTGGAAGCGGATCGCCTCGCAGTGCGTCGCCGGGAAGCTCCACGCCTCCGCGACGTGCGCGCCGAGCTCGGCGTGCGAGAAGCCGAGCAGCTCGTCCTCCGCCTGCTCGTACGTGATGCCGCGATCCTGTGCAGTCGAGAGCACGCGCAGGAAGTCGTCCTTGCGGTACACCGACAGGATGATCATGCCGAGGTCGTGCAGCAGGCCGGCGACGAACGCCTTCTCCGGGTGGATGTTGCCGCGCTTGCGCGCCAGTGCGCGCGCCGCGACGCCGACCCCCAGCGAGTGCGACCAGATCTCGTGGCGCACCTCGCTCAGCTCGTCCTCGCTCTGGAACAGCAGGTTCATCGTCGTCGCGGTGATCGCGAGCGACTTGATCGTCGAGAAGCCGAGCAGCACGATCGCCTCGGGCAGCGTCTCGATGCGCCGCGCGTAGCCGTAGTACGCGCTGTTCGCGAGCTTCAGGAGCATCGCGACGAGCGACTGGTCGGCGCTGATGAGGCCCGTGAGGTCGTTGACCGACGTGTCGGCGTTGTCACACGCCTCGATCACGGCGGGGAGCGTCTCGCTCATGCTCATCGGGAGGTCGCGGACCTCCTCCACCAGCTTGGCGATGGTCGGGTGCATGGTGCTGGGTGCTCCTTCGATGTGGTCGGTCATGACGACGGTCCCCCTGCCGCCCCAACGCACGAAGGCGATGCCCCTCCCCTCGTGTTGCGAGGTGGTGCATCGCCCATCCGTGGCTGAGAAATCTCGTGCCAGGTGCGACGGCCGTGCCGGGCCCCTGGCAGCCCGCATCCAGCGAGCCGCAGTCGCCATCGGCACTCCGACCAAGACCCTTGAACACGCTTGATCGTGCGCGACGAACTGCAAACGGCAGTCGCCGAAGTCACTCACGTTCCCCGGAGCGGAACGCTGGTGCCGCCGGCCAGCCACACGCGGAGCGTCCACGCATGGATGTCGGCCGCGTTCCCCGATGGAGAACGGCCGTGACATCCGCCGGCACCGCCGATCCGGCCGTCGCGGGCCTTGGGACCTACGCCGCGTCGGCGAGGGGGTCGGCGTCGACGACCGGCGCGGTGTCGGCATCCGGCTCCGCGTCGTCGGTGTCGTCCCACCCCGCCTGCAGGTCGGTCACGACCGCGTTCGGGGCCGCGGCTGCGCCACCCGGCGTGAGCGACTCCCAGAAGAGGCGCGCACGCACCGCTCGCGCGTGTGCGGGAGCGTCGGCCGCGGCGTGCTCGAGCATCGACCACACACCCTGCATCGCGTCGAGCATCTGCTCGTCGAGCGTGTGGTCGAGGTGCTTGAGGACGTTCGCGCGACGGGTCGCGTGCGCATCGCGGGCTTCGTGGGCGTGGGGATCCATGTGGGCTCCATCGGCACGTCGGGGGGCGGTCCTCAACCCCCGATCCTTCGATCGCCGTCGACAGGTTCCCGCAGGTTCGGCTCGGGTAGAGTGATCGAAGTGCGACAGGTCGCGATCGACAACATCGAACCGGGGATGGTCACGGCCCGCCACGTCTACCCGCCCGGTGAGGCCGGTGGCATCCCGCTGCTCGCCCAGAACGTGGTGATCTCGGAGGCGATCCTCAAGCGCCTGCGCAAGTCGGGCATCGGCCTCGTCGTGATCGACGACGAGTTCTCGATGGGCATCGAGACGCACCCGCCGATCACCGACGACACCCGCCAGTCGGCGATCGGCGTGCTCAAGGACGCCTTCCAGGGACTACGCGGCTCCGACCAGCGGCTCTCGCACGAGCAGCTGCAGGACGTCGAGCGCGTGATCGGCAAGATCCTCGTCGAGGTGGCTGCTCGCAAGAACCTGCTCGTCTGCCTGAGCGACCTCAACCTGTTCGGCGGCGACGGCATGCAGCGCTCGCTCGACGTGTGCGTGGTGGGCACCGCCGTCGCGAAGCAGTTCTTCCAGGTCCACGGATGGAAGGACTTCCGCGGGCAGCGCCGCGAGGACGGCGTCGAGGACCGCATGGTCAAGCTCGGCGTGGGCTTGCTGCTGCAGGACATCGGGATGATGGCCGTGCCCGACGCGATCCGCGAGAAGCACGGCATCCTCACCGCCGAGGAGCGCAACATCGTGCAGCAGCACCCGCTGCTCGGCCTCGACCTCATGGACGGCGGCGAGACCTCGCCGCTCACGAAGGTGACGATCGCGCAGCACCACGAGCGCTACGACGGCTCGGGGTATCCGCGCGGACTATCGGGCGATGAGCTGCACGACCACGGCCAGATCGCCGCGGTCGCCGAGGCGTACGTGTCGCTGTGCGACCAGCAGTCGGGCGAGGGCAAGGCGTTCTATCCGCATCAGGCGTACCAGATCATCCTCCAGGCGCGCGGGCGGCTCTTCCGCCCCGAGGTCGTCGATGCGTTCGCGCTCGCGGTGGCGCCCTACGGTCCGGGCGCGACGGTGCAGCTGAGCGACGGCCGCTACGGCATCGTGGTGGGCAACACGCCCGGCAAGCCGCTCGAGCCGGTGGTGCGCGTGACGCACGACCAGCACGGGATGCAGTTCGACCCGACGATCGAGGTCGACCTCAGCAAGGCGAAGGGCAAGCTCAAGATCGAGCAGCAGACGGGCGGGCTCCCGAGCGACCGCAACGTCGGCCCGCAGTACGACTGAGCGAACGAACGGCCGGTCAGGCCGCGAGGCTCTCGACGTTCATCGAGCCGGAGCTGTCGAAGTCGATCTTCACGCACGAGCGGTCGGCGACGAAGCGGTGCGTGTAGCCCGGTCCGGTGATGACGGTGCCGGCGTAGGCGCGGTCGGCTTCGAGCTTCGCGCCCTGCGCGAGCTGCACGAGCGTCTTGGCGCCGGCGGGCGAGCCGACCTCGCGCACGTGCACGCGGCCGTGGCTCAGGATCGATCCGCCGCGGAAGACGGCTTCGTACTGCTGGGCCTCCATGCCGCCCCACGCGACGATGCGCGAATTGAAGATGCCCTTGCCCATGAGGGTGACGGTGCCGGTGGCCTCCGCCTCGCTCGCCTGCATGTAGCTCACGACGAGGTCGGCAGGCTGCTCGGTGGCACGCTGGACGTCCTCCGCCAGTGCACCGACCTCGACGACGATCTCCTGGAACTGCTCGACGGTGAGCGAGATGTTCGCCGCGGTCGAGAGCATGCGGTGCCAGCGCGCAACGCGCTCGGCGGCGGCTGCGTGCGTCGGACCCGCCTCGCGGAGGTCCTCGAGCATCGTCGCGATGTTCGGGAGCACCGAGCGATGGATGCGCTCGAGCACGAGCTGGATCGAGAGGCCGTGTGACACCTCGGTGCCGCGCGACTCACCGGAGTCGCGCATCTGGCGCGCCTGCGCCGCGACCACGCCCAGCGCGCGCGGCAGGTCGAGCACGCGGTCCGCGATCGTCGCGGCGACCGCTCGCTCGCCGCCGGCGCGGAGCACGCTCGACATGATCGAACCCTCGACCGTCATCGATCCACCGCTCTCGAGGTGCGCACGGTCGACCGCACCCTCGACGACGATCTCGTCGCGCGCGATGATCGTCCGCCCCTCGCCGACGTCACCCTGCACGCGCACGCTGCCGTTGAAGGTGATGTCGCCGCAGACGGTGTCGACGACCTCGACCACGAGCTCGTGGCGGACCTCGACGTTGCCCTCTGAATCCACGTACGGCGCGCCGTCGACGGTGGCGATCGCCATGATCCCCTGCTCGTCGACCGACACGCCCTGCCCGGCGCGGATCCGCGCGTCCTTCACGGGCGGCACGCCGAGCTCGCGGTCGGTGACGTCGCGGCCGGGGATGCCGTCGCGCTTGCGCACGCGGCGCAGCAGCGGGGTGTCGGCGAGCACGCCGACGCGGCGCAGTGCCTGGAAGTCGACGAGCTGCTCGAGGTAGCCGTTGCGACCCTCGACCGGGTCGAGCCCCACGGCGACGATCACTTCCTCGCCGGGCGCGTCGAGCGCCTCCTGGACCTTGTCGGGGTCGAGCCCGTAGGCGACGCCAGCCTGCTGCAGCTCCGCGTTCGCCGCGGCGAGCGTCGGCGCGTCGGGCTCGAGGCGCTCCTCGAGCACCTGCAGGCGCAGCGCGTTGCTCGCGGGCGCGTCGACGATGCGGCGCGTGCAGCCGGGCTCGGGCAGCACGCGCAGGGTCGCCTCCATCCGGTCGCGCGAGACGGTGACGAGGTAGCGGTTGCGCGCCGGCTCGTTACGCGGCTCCACGTGGAGGTTGGCGCCGGCCGGCACGCGGCACGTGCTGCCCTCCACCGCCTCGCCGAACAGCGTGACGCGCACGGAGTTCGCGGGCCACGACAGCTCCGCCGTGCCTGCCCCACCCGGGAGCGCGCGCACGACTCCATCGGCGACCTCGACCTGGACGAGGTTGCCGCCCGGTAGTTCGGTTGCCGGAGCTTCGTTCACGCCCCCGACCTCGGCACCGCGCACCCCGAACTTGAACCGGTGAGGATCCGCTCCCCACGAGGTTTCGCCACATTCAGGGCCACCCGGCCTAGTGAGCCCGTTCCATCGGATGTTCGGCGGCGTTTCGTTCGACCCCAGAAGGGCCGAAACCCGCGTCACCACGCCAGTTCTTGCAGATCGTGTCGGGTGATCTAGATGTCAACGTCCGGGCCGTCTCGACCGATACACGGGAAAGTGACCCTGGGAGGGACACCATGCGGGACGCATCGTGCCGTAGGGAGGACATCATCGCCGCGTTCGAAGACTTGTGCCGCCGACTCGAGGACCGCCGCAGCTCGCTGTGGACGGCCTACGGTGACGCGACGCGCGAGCTGCCGAATCGCGACTACGCGGATGTCGAGTCGGAGTGCTGGCACGTGCTCGAGGCCGGTCTCGCCGGCGTCGACGCCGAGCGTCGGATGCTCCAGCGAGATTTCGAGCAGCGCCTCGCGATGCTCGACGAGACGGAGGCCGTGGCCTAACCCATGGGTGCCGAGGAGAACAGGGACATCGTCGCCCGCATCGGTCGAGCCGACACCGGCTCGACGTCGACCGGGGCACTCGCCGCGCACCTCGCGCGCGCCTGTGGCCACGTGCTCGTCGATGCGCGCGTGATCCGCCAGGGCTATCGCTTCCACGCGGAGCTCGGCGACGAGATCCCGGCGTTCTTCAACCGGCGCTTCTCGACGGGCTCCACGAACCTCGCCGTGACGCTCCAGGCCGGATTCGACCCCGACGCCGAAGTCGCGGCGCGCGGACCCTTCACGGGCCACGACAACTGGGCGGTCGACCCCTTCTCGGGCTGTCGCTCGACCGCCGATGCCCAGCGCGTCGTCGAGGCCGACGACTACCACGCGTCGATCTGGCTGGCCCGCATCACGGTCGGCATGCAGATGTTCGACGTGCACGAGGTCGCCGATCCCCTCTTCATCGCCCGCCAGCCGAACGAGTTCCGCGCGATCGCGGAGGAACTCGTCTCGCTGGGCGTGCTGCAGTCGCATGCGTGCCACGTCTGCGGCGATTGACCGGTCGGTCAGAGGGGAACGAGCACTTTCATCATGTGCGGCATCGCCGGATTCAGCTTCACGCAGGACTGCCTCATCAGCTCGGCTGATGCGACGCGTGTCCTGCTCGCGAGCGTCGCGGAGCGCGGCGCGGATGCCGCTGGCTGCGTGTACGAGGATCCTGCGGACGGCCTCGTGGTGAACAAGCAGCCCGGTGGGGCGAGCCGGTTCCTCGAGGTGGTCGAGGTGCCCGTCGAGGTGCGACAGCTCATCCTGCACGTGCGTGACTTCACGAAGGGGCGCCCGTCGCTCATGGCGAACAACCACCCGATCCGCCACGGCGGCGTGGTGGGTGTGCACAACGGCAAGATCGCCAACGACGAGCAGGTGTTCGCCGAGCTCGGGCGTGAGCGCTTCGAGCCCGGCATGACCGTCGACTCCGAAGCGATCTTCGCCGCGCTCGACGACGCCGACGGCGACGTGCCGCACGCACTCGAGCGGCTCAACGGATCGCTTGCCACGTGCTGGTTCGACGAGCGCCGAGCCGGCAGCGTCTTCCTGGCGCGTGGCTACGGTCGCCCGCTGTGGACGGCGACCACGCGACGCGGCGACGCGCTCATGTGGGCCTCGACCCTCGAGGCGCTCGAGATCGCCGAGGACTTCCTGGGGATCCAGCTCCACAAGCGCCCCGTGCGCCCAGGCACGATCCTCGAGGTGCGCGACGCGAAGATCGTCGCGCGCAGCACCTTCCGCGCCGACACGCGCGCGCAGTGGCTGCTCAACCCCGTCGCATCGCCCGAGGAGAAGCGCATCGCGCTCGCCCGCCTCGACGAGCAACGCGACGAGCTCCGCGTCGAAGACGGCCTGAGGACCGCCTGACGCACGAGTGCTGCGTCGTTGCTCGCTCGAACGGCCCGAGCCGTCCGTCGCTCGCACTCCTTGCCCTCGCACGCCAATCGCTCCTCAGGGAGCTGCTGTGGCTCGGCCCCCCGCCTGCCCCTCAGGTCGCGCCGATGCGCTGGGCGTGGTCGACGGCGTCGCGGAGGTGCCCTTCCCACAGGTCGCCGTGACCGGGGAGCATGGTGTGCTCGGTGCGGGAGCGCAGGCGGTCGAGCGAGTGCAGGGCGCGGCGGCGATCGGCCGTGGCGGCGCCGGCGATGATGCGTGGGCCGTCGCCGGTCGTGTACGGGTCGTGCGTCACGATCGCGTCGCCGACGATGATCGCGCCGCGGTCGGGATAGGCGAACGCGCACTGTCCGTCGGTGTGCCCGGGCAGGTGGACGACCTGCGGTCGACCGGCGACGTCGAGCTCGTCGCCGTCGCCGAACGTCACGACTTCGTGCACGCCCTTCACGAACAGCGCGCCGTGCGCTGCCATGTCGGTGAACCTGGCGACGAACGACGGGTGGCGGAGCATGTACAGCGAGCGCGGGCGCTCGTGGCGGTAGCTCCACGGATGCTCCGCGAGGCGGCGGTCGAGCTCGTGCACGTGCACCGTCGCGCCGAGCTCCTCGCGCGCCCGCTCCGCGAACCCGACGTGGTCGAAGTGCCCAAGCGTGAGCAGCACGTCGGTCACGTGCGCCTGCGCTCGTCCGATCTGCTCGAGCGCGTCGTGGAGCGACCGCCACGAGGACGGGTGACCAGCGTCGACGACGCACACGCGGTGCTCCTCCTCGACGATGTACCAGTTCACCTGTGCGTCGGCCACCATGTGGATGCCGTCGACGACGTGCTCGAGGATCTTGGTCATGCCGGCGCTGTTCCCGATCGGCGCCGCAGTACCGCGAACGCTCGCGACGAGGCGTGAGGCGTCGGTAGGCTCCATCGGGTGCGCGTGCTCCTCGTCACCTACTACTTCCCGCCCGCGGGCGGCGGCGGGGTGCAGCGCGTGCTCAGCTGGTGCCGACACCTGCCGGCACTCGGGTTCGAGCTCACGGTCGTCGCCCCCGACGAGCCGCACTGGGTGCAGCACGACACGACGCTCGTGATCCCGCCGGGGGTCGACGTGCTGCGCACGCCCGATCCGTCGCCGGCCGCGGTGATCCCGCGGGACGAGCTGGCGAAAGTGCGCGGGCTCCGACGCGTGCTGCGCCGGATCGCGCTGCAGCCTCGCCGTCTCGCCGTTCCTGACATCCACCGGAAGTGGCGCCAGCCGGTCATCGACGCCGTGCGCGCGGAGGCGCGACGCCGCGCCGCCGCCGGAGAACCGCTGTGGGACGTCGTGGTGTCGTCGTCGCCGCCGGAGACGACGCACGTCACGGCACACGACCTCGCACGCGAATTCGGGATCCCGTGGGTCGCGGACTACCGCGATTCGTGGCTCGACCTCCCCCACCTGCGCATGGGAAGCGCACTGGTGCGCGCCAAGCACCGCGCGAACGTCCGCCTCGCGACGCGCATCATGCGTCGCGCGAGCGCCGCGACGACGGTGTCGGAGCCGCTCGCCGCCGACCTGCGCGGGCGACACAAGGGGCTGGACGTGCACGTGCTCGAGAACGGCATCGAGCCGGCCGAGGTGGCGCGTGCGCATGCGCGAGCCGACGGGTTCCGCGACATCGGCCGCTTCGTCGTCGCCTACACCGGCAACTTCTTCGGTCAGCAGCGTGCCGCTGAATTCCTCGATGGTCTCGCCGTCGCGCTCGAACTGGAACCCGAACTTCGCCGCGACCTGCTCGTTCGCTTCGTCGGCGGTCTCAAGCCGCACGAGCTCGAGCGAGCGCTCGCCTTCGGCGACCGCGTGGAGCACGTGCCGTTCATGCGCCACGACGATGTGCTTGCGCAGCAGCGTGCTGCAGACTTGCTGCTGTTCTATGTGGCGCACGGTCGCGGCAGCACGGGCGTCTATACCGGCAAGGTGTTCGAGTACGTCGCGGCCCGGAGACCGGTGCTCGCCCTGGCACCCGCTGACAACGTCGCCACGGCACTCCTGGACGAGGCGGGCTCGACCCGCACGAGTGGCGGTGCGCACGTCGCGGAGTTCGAGGATCCGGGCGACGTGGCCAAAGATCTGCTCGACGCCTGGCGCGCGTGGCGTGACGCCGGTGGTCGAGACGGCTGCCGCACGCCTGACGTCGACGTGCCCGAACAGGTGCTCACGCGCATCGATCGAGCCGATGGGGCACGTCGGCTTGCCGACGTGCTCCGACGCGTCAGTCGCTGACTGCGCACGCGTCAGCACGCGCGACCAGCCGCGACGGATGACGGTCCGGAACCGAAGACCGTCGCATGCACCTCGACACGATCACGACGACTGCGCCTGGACCGTCCACCTCCTCCACCGCACCGGCCCTGACCGCGCCGGTGGCCGCGGCCCCCGACGGCGACTTCGCCGCGCGACTGCGGGTGGCGCGTCGCGAGGACGACATCGACGGCGACGGGAAGGTGTCGCCTGCCGAGGCCCTCGTCGTGAAGCTGCGGCAGCTGGCCGACCAGCTCGTGACGATGTGCCTCCTCCCCTCCAGCTCGCCGCTCGAGCGGGCGCGCGCGGGCGAAGCCGCGACTCGCATCCTGCGGATGTCGAGCGAGCTCGCCCAGCGCATCGCCGACGAGGAGCCGATCACCGAGCAGGACCTCGTCGACGTCATGAGCGAGGCGTCGGCGATCGCGGCGTGGGCGCACGGCATGGGGAAGGTCGACGCCGAATCCGGCGACCTCGACGACGATCCGAAACTCGACGGTCGGATCGACTGGAACGTCGAACGACAGCAACGGGCCGCGATGTTCCGTGCCGCGAGCGGTGCGCTTGCGGCGCGACTGTCAGGCGACGGCTGACAGACGACAGCTGACAGACGACGACGGCCCCACCGAAGCAGGGCCGTCGCGTGAATCGGGTATCGAGCGGAGGAGCTACTCGGCGCTCACCGGAGTGATCGCGCCCTCCTCCAGCTCGATGAGCTCACCCTCGTCGCCGATGCCGATGCCTCGCTCGGCAAGGCGCTCGCGGATGAGGAACTGGAAGGTCGACCACGCACCGCGGCGCGCGTCGAACATGCGGTACACCTGCCACTCGGTGAGCATGTTCATGTCGGTCTTGCGCGCAGCTGCCCAGTCGCTGAACTTCGGCAGGCGGCCGGTACGAATCGCGAGGAAGACGCCCTGGTCGATGGCGCGCTCGAGGCGCTCCTCGCCGATGGCGACGTCGAAGCCGGCTTCCTTGAGGGCGTTGTTGAGCGACCCGAAGGTGTGCCAGTAGAGGCTCTTCGACGGCATCGTGCCCTTGCGAGCCTCGATGTCCTTCGCCGTCGGGATGCGGCCGAGCTCGTCACCGAGGCGGCGCAGCAGCGACAGGAGCTCGTCGCGCGTGGCGAAGCGGCGCGGAACGAGACCGGCCTTGCGCTTCGCGGCGTTCCAGGAGCCGAAGTGCTCGATCACCGTCTGGGGGTGCACCGTCGTCTCGGGGTCGGCCTCGAACTCGCGCATCGTCGGGCTCTTGCCGATGCGCGAGGCGCAGTCGGTGAGCTCTCGGAGGATGTGCTCGTCGCTGTAGCGCTTGCGCATCCCCGCCTGGAACTGCTTGAGCCGCTCCGGATCGATGCTGTCGATCACGCGGTAGATCGTCTTGTTTCGCATGTGCGTCCTGGCCTCCGGCCGGCGGGCGGGGTACGAACGCAAGGGGCGCATTCGCTCCGACACCGTCGCTGGTGGTCGTCTGTGGTCATTGCTGCAGGCGGGACGATCCGACGTCGTGCAGCCAGACGACCTGTCGGGGTGGATGTGCCACCCCGCGACAAGCGTCAAACCTCGGCTTGCAACCGCGACTTCGGGCAACGTCCCTTGCCCGACGCTTCCAAACTAACATGGAAAACGATGTGCAAGCAATAGCGAATGTTGACCATCATGCCAGCTGGCTGGGTCGTGCTGGAATCCACGTCAGTGCGTGGATCAGGGCCGGTCGCGGCAGGTGGCTCGGGTAGGCTGCCTGCTGCAATGGCCTCCCCCGCGCACACCGGATCCGCCCGCCGCATCGGCGTGCCGCTCGGCGTCGCGCGGGTCGTCGCGGGTGCCGCGCGGCTCGTGTCGCGAGCGACCGGTCGGGAGGGCGGCGCACTGCCGGGCAAGGTGCTCCTCGCACTCGCCCCGAGCGCACTGGCGACGCTCGCGAAGCGCGGTCGGAAGCGCGGCCGCAGGATCGTCCTCGTCAGTGCGACGAACGGAAAGACCACCACGACGGCCCTGCTCGCGGAGATGCTCGCCGCGGGTGGTCTCGAGGTCGTGCACAACGCGACTGGCGCGAACCTCCGGTCGGGGATCGCCACGACGATGCTCCAGGCCGGTACGCGCGGCGACGTGTGCGTGCTCGAGACCGACGAGGCGACGCTGCCGCTCGTGGCGGGTGACCTGCAGCCCGACGCGATCGTGTTCGGCAACCTGTTCCGCGACCAGCTCGACCGCTTCGGCGAGCTCGAAGTGCTCGCCGACCGCTGGCGCGACACGCTCGAGACGCTCGACCCGGCGCAGACCACGCTCATCTACAACGCCGACGACCCGCTCATCGCGGAGCTCGTGCACGAGCAGTCGACGGCTCGCGGCTTCGCGACGCTGCCCTTCGGGCTCGACGACCCCGAGGTCGGCCAGGACGGCGTGCCGCACGCCGCGGACTCGCGGTTCTGCCGGCGGTGCGGCCACGCACTCGACTACGCGCACTCGTGGGTCGGTCACCTCGGCGACTGGTCGTGCCCGAACTGTGGCGCCGCCCGCGCCGACCTCTCGGTGCGGGTCGCGCGGGTCCACCTCGACGGGCTCGCGGCGACCAACCTCGAGGTCGAGCTGCTCGGGGGCGACGGCGCCGCGCTGCGGCTGCCGATCCCCGGCCTGTACAACGTCTACAACGCGGTCGCGGCGGTCGCCGCCGCACACGAGTTCGGCATCGACCTCGCGCAGATGGACGAGGCGATCCGCTCGGCCGGGCCCGCATTCGGCCGCTTCGAACGCATCCCCGTGCCGACCGGCGGCACTATCACGCTGCTGCTCGTGAAGAACCCCACGGGCCTCAACGAGATCGTCCGCACCCTCGTGGAGAGCGGCGTCGACCTGACCGCCACGCTCTTCGCACTCAACGACGGCATCGCGGACGGCCGCGACACGAGCTGGATCTGGGACGCCGACATCGAGCCACTGCTCGAGCGCGCCGGCGCGATGGTCGTGACGGGCGAGCGCGCCGCGGAGTTCGGCCTGCGCGCGACGTACGGCGGGCTCGACCCGCAGGGCGTGCTGTACGAGCCCGACCTCGAGCAGGCGATGTACCGCGTGCTCGAGCGCGCGCGGGAGTTCACCGAGCACGGGCATGCATATGCGCTCGTGACCTACACGGCGATGCTGCGACTGCGCGCGATCATCGCGGCGCAGGGCTGGGCGCGTGCCTACTGGGCGAACGAGCCGAGGAAGCGGAGCCGTCGATGAGCGATCCGCGAGACACGCACCGCGACACGCCGGTGGACGAGCTGCCCGCGCCGACCGTCGAGCCCTCCCCCGTCTCGCCGGGTGCGCGCCCGCGTGTTCGCGTGCTCCACCTGTACGACCGGTACCTCAACATCTACGCCGACCGCGGCAACATGCAGGTGCTGCGGGCGCGCGGCGCGTGGCGCGGCATCGACGTCGAGGTGCAGGGGCTCGAGCCGGGTGAACGCTTCGAGCCGGGCGAGCACGACCTCATCTACGTGGGCGGCGGCCAGGACCGCGACCAGCAGATGATCGCCGAGCGGATGAGCGAGGACCTCGGCCCCGCGATCAAGGCGGCGGTCGAGGAAGGCACGGCGCTGCTGGCGGTGTGCGGCGGCTACCAGCTGCTCGGCAGCCACTACCTCGACACGACGGGCGTGCACCAGCCGGGCGTCGGCCTGTTCGACCTGTCGACCGAGGCGGGCGAGGGTCGGCTCATCGGCAACGTCGCGATCGAGGCGGAGCTGCCGGCGATCGGTGCGCGTGCGGGTCGCACGGCGACGATCGCGGGCTTCGAGAACCACGCCGGGCGCACGTCGCTCGGCACGACGGCGCGGCCGCTCGGCAAGGTGCTGCACGGCAACGGCAACGACGGGGCATCCGGGTTCGAGGGCTGCCGCCTCCACCACGCGATCGGCACGTACCTGCACGGCCCGCTCCTCCCCCGCAATCCCGAGCTCGCCGACTGGCTGCTCGCAGCGGCGCTCGCGCACGCGCACGGGATCGATGCCGCCGAGCTCGTCGACCAGGCCGACTCGGTTCCGCCGGCGATCGCGGCGCTCGAAGCGCGTGCGCTGCAGTCGTCGGTCTCGCGCGCGAAGGCCGAGCGCGGATGACGGGCGCCATGCGTGGCGAACTGCCGAAGGCCGTCGTCGTGGGCGGCGGCTTCGGCGGTGCCTACGCGGCGCGGGCACTGCTTCGACGCACGCGCGGCGCCGTCGACCTGACGATCGTGTCGAGCACCAACTACCTGCTGTTCGCCCCGTTGCTGCCCGAGGCGGCCTGTGGCGCGATCGAGCCGCGACACGTGGTCGTGCCGCTCCGGCACATGCTGCCGCACGCGCGCGTCGTGACCGGCACCGTCGACAGCATCGACGTCCATGCCCGCCAGGCACACGTGCAGCTTCCCGACGGTGTCGAGCGCACGCTCGCCTGGGACCGACTGATCGTCGCGCCGGGTGGCGTGCCGAACGTGATCCCGATCCCGGGCCTGCTGGAGCGGGCCGTCGGCGTGAAGTCGCTCGCCGAGTGCATCTGGCTGCGCAACCACGTGATCGCGCTGCTCGAGCTGGCCGAGGCCGAACCCGACGAGCAGCGCCGTCGCGAACTGCTCACGTTCGTGTTCGTGGGCGGTGGCTACGCGGGTGTCGAGATGCTCGCGGAACTCGAGTCGATGGTGCGGCGCATCGTGCGGTACTACCCGCGGATCGATCGTGCGGAGCTCGACTGGGTGCTCGTTGACGCGGCCCCGCGGCTGCTGCGCGAGCTCAACGAGCCGCTGTCACGCTACGTCACGCAGCGGCTGACACGCCGCGGCATCCGTGTTCTCTCGCGTACGACGATCGAGCACGTGGACGGCACGCTGCTGCGCCTGTCGAGCGGCGAGCGCCTGCGGTCGGAGACGCTGGTGTGGGCGGCGGGCGTCGCGCCGAGCCCGCTCGTGCAGACGCTCGGCGTGCCGCTCGAGCGCGGACGCGTTCGGGTCGACGAGCAGCTCCGCGTTCCGGGCGCGCCCGCCGTGTGGGCGCTCGGCGACTGCGCGTCGGTGCCGAACGCAGCCGAGGACGGACGACCGTGCCCGCCGACCGCACAGCACGCACAGCGCCAGGCCAAGCGCGTCGGGCACAACGTGGCCGCGTCGATCGGATTCGGCTCGGCGAAGCCCTTCCGCCACCCGAACCGGGGCAGCGTCGCGACGCTCGGCGTGGGTGACGGCGTGGCGCAGATGGGCGCCATCCGCATGCGCGGCCCCGTGGCCTGGTTCGCCGCGCGCGGCTACCACCTGCTCGCGCTGCCGACGCTCTCGCGGCGTGTGCGCGTGGCGCTCGACTGGACCTCGCAGCTGCTCCTGCCCGCCGACGTCGGACAGCTCGGCCAGCTCGGTCACCCGCCGCGCCTGGATGAGGCGACCGCCGCTGGGACCGGTCACCACGCGCTCGAGCGCGCACGGCCGCACGCCGGTTCCCGAAGCACTTGACGCCGTCAGAATTCCGTCACATGGTGGATGGACCAGCGCGGGCGCCCCTGACACCGCTCGCGAAACCCGGTTCGGGGACGAGAACCGTTGGCATCCTCCACCCTCAGCGCGCACGCGGCGTTCTTCGTCGACGACGCTCCACGGCCAGATCTCGGATCGCTCCTCGAGTGGGGTCCGCTGCTCGCGATCGCCGGCGGAGTCGCACTGGCGCTCGTGACGTGGACGATCGCGTCGGTGTGTGCCGATCCGCGTCGTGAGCGGTGTGCGATTCGTTGGTTGAGCGAGATCGCGTCGGGCCTGTTGTCGACGGTCACGTCGTGTGTTCCGGTCGTCGCGCGCGTCGCACTCGGCGTTGCGCTCCTGTGGTCGACGGCGATCGGTACGGTCGCCACCCCGAACCTGGTGCTCGACGGCTCCGCGGCTGACGTCGCCCGAGTGCTGTCAGTGGTCGTGGGCGCGGCGCTCCTGCTCGGTGTGCGGGTTCGTGCAGCGGCGGTCGCGACCATCGCGGGTGTCGTCGTGGCCGCGTATGCCGCAGGTGCGCCGATCGTCGTGCTCGAGCGGCTCGACATCGTCGGCCTCGCGCTCTTCGTTGCGGTCCTCGGTGGCCGGCGGCTCGAACCGCGCATGGACGACGCGACCCTCGGGCG
>SXGS01190569.1_pt1 | contig 16652 bp, 13 predicted proteins | sample 3174681 | NCBI WGS metagenome assembly SXGS01 (sample SAMN11356861, study PRJNA531348) | freshwater metagenome | isolation source: freshwater sample F1-80 | place: China: Fuxian Lake, Yuxi | collected 2017-12-25 | reverse complement strand
CGGTGCTCCACGGAACTGCGAAGATGTGAGTCTGCGCCACGTTCTGGCCGCTGCTCAAGTTGCTGGGAACCGCGATCATCACGACCTTCTGCGTCACACTCGGAACGAACGTGGCGCCGTTGGCATGGGCTGCCGCAACGAGTTCATCAACCCGGGCCTGATTGTAGGGATCCACGAAGTTCTCGCTGGTCGTCGTGTCGACGATTGCCCAGATGGCCTTCTGCACATCGCCCATCGTGTACCTACCGAGCCGGTTCGGCGAACTCTGACCCACAAAGTCCTGGTTCAGCAGCCAGTTGATCTGCGGCCAGTTCTCGCCCCGAGGCACGAGGTAAACAGCACGCGGATCGTAGCTGCAAACCACGGCGGAGTCGAAGTGCACGTCCTCGGGTATGCCGTATTCGGCGTCAACGCACCAGGCCTCGTAGGCGCCGCTGAGCTCCCCGCCCTCGATGTAGGCGATCAAGTAAGAAGGGTCCCCAGGAAGCTGGTAGGCGACGGTGGTGGCGCCAATCGTCGGCAATCCGGCGATCCATTCGTCCAGGCTCTTCGGCGGACCGCTTGTCACAAGCGTTCCCCCCGAGCCGTTCACCACGGCATGGGAGGCGATGGTGATCTGATGGTCCGGCGGACAATTGAACGGCACATCCACGCTGTAGGATGTGGCGTTGGTCAGCGTCACCTTGATCGGGAACTGGCCGGGAGCCGGGTTGCCGTTCTTCTGAGGAATGTCGGCGGCGTTGTCGGCCACGCAGAGGTGGACGTCTTCAATCTTCCAGGTGCCCTGGGTGATCTGGTAGGTCACCCGGACGTTGCCCGGAGTATAGGTGGCGGTTACCGTGCCGACCTTGGTGAACTGTCCCGCGATCAGGTCGGTCACCACGGTCGTCCCGGTCGCTTGCGCTCTGGCGACACCCCCGGCGAGCGTGAGCCCGAGTCCGAGAGCGGCTGCGGCAAGCAATCCTGCAAAGCGTTTCATCATCATCCCACTTCCCTGCACACGGCTTCCTGATCTGACTTTCGATGCCCCAACTCTGGGTTCGGCAACTCTCGCTGGAGCCGGCCGCATCTCTGAATTCGTCGGATAGTTCCGGGTTCACTAGGGGAATGCAGCGGGAAGTTTGGATGTGCAATCCGGCCTTGTGAGTTGCTTCACAAGAATTCGCGCCGAAGCCCCAAGGGTTCACTTCCCAACGCAAAAGCGGGCGAAGATCTGCTCGATCGTCTCGTCCGTCACCGAGTCGCCGGTCAGTTCGCCGAGCGCCTGTGTCGCCAGCCGCAAGTCAAGGGAAAGCGCGGCCTGATCGAAGCCCGCTTCAGCGGCGTTGATAGCGCGCTCCAGGCAGCGGACCGCCTCGTGAACCCGAGATTCCTGGCGCGCGTTGCCCAGGTACACCGCATCCACCGGGACTCCGGCGGTCAGCATCTCCGCAATGCGCAATTTCAGCCGCTCGATCCCATCTCCACGGGCCGCCGAGACCGCGAGAAACGTCATGCCCGGAGCAGCCTCGCATTCCCAGTCGCCTGAGTCGCTCAGATCGATCTTGTTCGCGACGGCGAGGAGTGGACGATCCCCGAGCAGTTCCAGAATCTCACGATCGTCGCCGGTAACGCCGTCCGATGCATCGACGATCCAGAGCACCAGGTCGGCGCCTTCGATGCGACTCCGTGCGCGCCGCACGCCCTCTTGCTCGATGGCATCGGAGCTGTCGCGCAGTCCGGCGGTGTCGATCAGACGGAGCGGCACGCCGGCAAGCGTCAGGCCCTCCTCCAGGAAATCGCGGGTGGTTCCTGGAATCGGCGTCACGATGGCGCGTTCCTCGCCGAGCAGAGCGTTCAGGAGGCTGCTCTTGCCCACATTGGGGCGGCCTGCCAGGACCACTGCGGCGCCGTCGCGGTAGATCCGGCCGGCGCTCGCCGTGCGAAGCAGTTCGCGGCAGGCGGAGAGCGCGTCGGAGGCGCGGCGAGCCACTTCGGAGTCCGGGATCGGGTCCACCTCTTCCGGAAAGTCGATGTGCGCCTCGATCTCGGCCAGCAGCGCGATCAGCGCTTCCCGTTCGGTCCGGACGGCGCGCGCCAGACGCCCCTCCCGCTGAGCGTTGGCCAGACGCAGCGCCGAGTCGCTCTGCGCTCGGATGACGTCGATCACCGCCTCCGCCGAAGCAAGATCGAGGCGACCGTTCAGGAAGGCCCGTCGGGTAAACTCGCCCGGATCGGCCAGTCGGGCGCCCTGAGCCAGCAGCAAGGTGAGCAAGGTGGAGAGCACCATCCGGCTGCCGTGGCAGGAGAACTCCACCACGTCTTCACCCGTGTAGCTGCGGGGGCCCTGAAAGTAGGTGAAGAGTCCGTCGTCGAGCCGGTCCGAGGACAACGGTCCGCGAGTGACGATTCCATAGTAAGCGCGATGAGACTCGGGATCGGCCTCGAACGACGCCCAGCGGCCCCGGCCCACGGTACGCTGAAACAAGGGTCCGGCAACCGCCAGGGCGTCCGGTCCGCTCACCCTCACCACCCCGATGCCCGCCTCTCCCGGCGCGGTGGCCAGGGCGGCAATGGTTTCGGAGAGTGGGCCCGTCATGCAGCGCGCGACCGGCGCAGCGTCTCCCGGGCCATGGCCAGATCCTCCGGCCGATCCACATCCGTGCCGATGCAGGCGTACGGCGTGACGACCATTCGGCAGCGAACGCCCGTGAGCCGTGAGGCCGCGGCTCCGACGTCGCTCAGGGTGAGCTGTCCGGTCAGGAAGCGCAGGATGCCCGAGAACCCGATCATTTTCGCCAGGAAGAGGGGGTTCTTTCGCCGGCGATAAGCCTCCCTCAGGAACGCGGCCTGATCCGCGAAGGCATCCACCCGCTGGTAGACGACATTTCCGCCGGAGAACTGGCCGTTCGGCGTCTTCAAATAGGTGCGTCGCATCCCCGGGAATTGCGCCTCGCACGATTCCTGAGACACCGTGGAATAGCCGCAGTCCAGTTCCAACTCGGAGCAGCGGGAAATGTAGTCGTCGATGGCATCACCGGTGAGGAACGGCACATCCCCCGTCACCACCAGCGCGAAGACCGAGCCCTGACAGTGGCTCATCCCTCGCTGCAAACTCTCCACGATGCCGTCGCCGCTCTCGATCTGCAAATCGACGCCGTAGATCGACGGGAAATGAGCCGGGGCCACCAGCACAATGCGATTCACGCGGGTGGCGTCGAGCAAGGCCCGCACCACGTGCTCGATCATGGGGATGCCGTCGATCTCGGCGAGGGCGCGCGCGCCCTCCACCGGTTCCACCCCGGCGGCAGCGGCGAACTCGGGCGACGTGCGGCCGCCCGCCAGGACGATGGCAGGTATTCCAGTCAATCTCTTTTTTCTCATGGGTCGAAACCAGGGTAACGATTCGACAATCGATCCAGGTCCGCCTGCGTCAACTACCCCGCGGCGTTGCGGAGAATTCCCAACGGCTCCAGACGAGCCGCCTTCAAGCTCGGCGCCAGTCCGGCGATCAGACTCACGACCACCGCGAACAGGCCCGACGTGATGTAAATCGTCCATGATCGAATCATCGGCATATTCTCCGATGCAACGATCACTCCAGGACCGGGTTTTATGGCGCTCTTCACATTCGAGAGCAGTTCCACCACGCCGTAGGAGATCCCCATTCCGAGGATCAGGCCGAGCGACATCATCAGCATCGACAGGAGCAGGAAGACCGCCACGATCCGGCCCGAAGTCATTCCCATCGCCTTGAGCACGCCGATATCGAAGGTCTTCTCCGCCACGGTGGTGATGAGGTTCCCCGCGATGCCGAATCCCGCCACGCTCATGGTGAATACCGTGACCATCGTCATGATCGACACAATCATGTTCAGAAGGCCCAACACGTTCTTGTTGGCCTCCATCCAGCTTTCGGCATCCATTCCTACCCGATACTCGATGGCCCGCGCAATCTCCTCGGCGCGATTGTAATCGGTGGTGCGCACCTGAACCGCGTTGACCTGACCCGATAGCGAGAGGAGCGACTGCGCCCGGCGAAGGTTGACCCACGCCGTCGTGTTGTCCACCTCGTACACATAGGAGTCGTGCAAGGCCACCACACGCAGCGAGACGGCGGCGCCGTCTTGCCCGCGAGCAACGACTCGATCACCCACGTGCACGCGCATCCGATCGGCCAGGAACTTGCCGAGAACCACTCCGGAGGTGCTGCGCTCCAGTTCTTCATCGGTTCCACCGGTGAGTTTCTTGCGGAACTCCACCACCCTAGAATGCCGTGAGGGGATGATTCCATTCACGTTCACCGGCTCACTGGCGCCGGAAAACGTAAACATTACCTGTCCGGTGATGAGCGGCGCCGTGGCGGCGACTCCAGTCACCTCTCCCAGGGCCGCTTCCACCGTTTGCACCGAGCGAATGTTCTCCGCTTCATCCGGCAGCGGCGGGCGAGGCGCCTCGAGGAGGGTGGGGGTCAGCGGCGCTGCGGCGGAGGCGAGCGCTTGCCGCGTGGGACCCACCGGATCAAACTTCTCCGGCGGACGGCGCCGAACGATGATCTCGGGCGACGTGGCCAGCGTCTTCTTCACAAACTCCGCTCGGAACCCACCCATCATGGACTGGATGACGGTGAGCGCCACCATGCCCAGCGCAATCCCACCGATGGTGAGAACGCTCTGCCGCAGACGCGCCGCCAGGTAGCGCGTAGCCAGGGTAATCACGAGCATCATCGTTCCGTCCTAAGGCCGAACGATCTGGACGACTCGATCATCGGAGAGGCCCACCGGCTCCAGGACAACCTGCTCGCCGGCCCGAAGACCCTCCACCACCTGCACCGTTTTCGCATCGCGAGCCCGAATTCGGAGCACTCTCTTGCGAACCCGACTCCCCGCCTCCACCACCCAGACCACCGTTTTGTCGCCATCGGTTTGAAGGGCTGCGGTCGGAGCCAGCACCACATCCGGGATCGTGCGCCCGCGAATGTTCACATCCGCCGTCATGCCGAGCTTCAGGTCGGTCTTCTGACCGTCAGGCGCCTGGATCTCGCGAATGTCCACGGGATAGGTCTTGGTGGCGGGATTGGAATCCCGACCGATCCGGCTGACCCGACCGAGGTAGCTGACTCCCGGCTGAGAGTCCACCTGAAAGCGCGCCTCCGATCCGACCCGCACCTCACCGATGTCCGCCTCGTCCACATCCGCCTGCACGTAGGACCGCTGCTCCTGCGCCACGACAAAGAGACGGTTCCCCGGCTGAACGAAATCGCCGGGATCCACGGGACGATCGGTGACCCGACCGGTGACCGGGGAAATCACCGCATACCTGGCGAGTTCCGTCCGCGCTTGTCGAACCGCAGCCTCCTGGGTGCGGACATCCGCCCGCATCACCGCAAGATCCACCTGCCGGGCGCCGCGCCGGGCCTGACCGAGCTGGCTCCGAAGAGTCACGACATCCTGTCGACTCGAGTCGACCATCCGTTTCTGCTCGCTCACAAAGCTTCTCGCTTCGGCCACTTGATTCCGCGCAGCGGCGGCCGTGGCTCGTGCGCCGGCGATGGCCGCACGGGCATCTTCCACCTGTGCGGCGGCGGCATCCGCGGAGGCGCGGGCCGATGCAACGGACTGTTCGGCCGAGGCCACCCGACCCCGAGCAGCGGTGATTGCGGCATCCGCGGCCTGCAGCGCCGTGGTCGCCTCGGTCACCTGCCGCTCCGCGATGGCGCCCTCCCGCAGGAGTTGACGGCGGCGCTCCACCAGATCGCGAGCCGAAGCCGCATTCGCGCGCGCCTGCTCCAGTTCGGCCCGGTTGGTCTCCACCCGTCGCTGCGCCGTTTCAATCTCGCTCCGGGCGGCCCGAGCGCTGCTCTCCAGCGCTTTCACGCGCGCTTCCGCCGCCGGAACTGCCGCTTCCGCGGCGAGGGCGCTCTGGATGGCGGTGGTCACCCGATCCTCGGCTAGCCGGACTCGCTCCTCGGCCGTTTGAGACTTCGACCCGGCGCCGCGCACCTGCGACTCCAGTCCGCTCACCACGAACGAGTCGGTGGGGGCTTCCATCTGCTTCAGACGGGCCCGGGCAGTAGTGAGGCGGCCTTCCCACTCCTGGAGACGGCTGCGAGCAGCGGCGTCATCCAGACGCGCCACCAACTCGCCGGCCCGCACCATGTCGCCCTCATCCACGAGGAGCGCCACGATGCGACCTGAGACCTCCGCCGCCACCCGCGTCTCGGTGTCGGGGCGAACGGCGCCGGTGGCATACACGATCCGAACCACCTGGCCGGTGCGGATGTCGTCGACCCGAACCCGGGTGGGCTGAACTCTCTGAAGGAAGAACCAGCCCGCGCCCAGGAAGAGCGCCAGAGGGATCAAATACTTTGCCCGGAGCATGCGGTCGCGACCTTTCGAGAATTCCTCAAAAGTGTACGCGGCATCGCAGGTCCGGGCAACTAAGCCGAGATCCGGGCCGGTGACCGGGGTCGGTGGGCCCCCCGGAAACTCGGATCTAGAATTCCTTCTTCTCGAACAGCATCACGCCGATCAGCAGCACGATGGCCGCGTAGAGGAGGTGATACGCCGAAATCTGGCTGGCGAAGGTGAACACGCTGACCTTCGGAGCCACTTCGGGACGGGTGAGCCCGGCGAGGAAGTTCAGATCTTCGAAGTGCGGCGTGATGTAGTACACGCTCTTCAGGATCCACGGAATGAGCACGAAGCCCTGCTCGTTCCGGTTCGCCAACGCCAGGATCACCCACTGGAGCGAGCCCACAATCCAGATGAACGTGGACATCGCAAAGTTCACCGTGGGGGTGAGCACCAGAGAGAGACAGGTCGCCAGAGCGGTGAGCACGCCGAGCTGTAAAAGGATCATGACCCCGCCCTGAATGATGGCCAGGATCTGCTGCGCCAGCGTGCCGGGGTTCACTTCGGACGCGAAGTCCGGGTTCGACGGCATCGCGATGAATACCGCCAGACCGATGATCAACACCCCGATCATCACCGACACCATGAGGGTGGTCGTCAGCAGCCCGCCGAGGAACTTCCCGAGGAAGAACTGGCTGCGCTGAACCGGTTTGGAGAGAACGCCGTAGACCGTTCGGGTCTCGATCTCGGTCGGCACCAGAAAAACGGAGGTGGTGATGGAGATCATCCCCCCGAACACGAGGATGATGATCATCTGATAGGGGGTGAAGAGCTCATTCCGCCCGGCCGCATAGTACTGGAGCAGTATCGCCAAACCCAGCATCAAGAGCGCCACGAGCTGAAACACCAGAATCACCCGCCGGCGGATGCTGTCGCCCACCGTGGTGCGGGCGATAGTCCAGATACTACCCATGTGTCACGACCTCCTAGACGGCGCTCTGTTCGACCAGAGGCGCAGACTTAACCTTCAATACGCAGCCTGAGCCGCGAAAATCTCCCGATGACGCTTCGAAGTTGAGGATTAGTGTGCTTTCGCCCCACCGATCCAGCGCATGATCTCATTTGACGCCGGAAATGGGTAGCCGAAAACAAGGCTGTGGCCGCGAAGGACACGTGCGTTCCATCTCCCAAACTGGGGGGCGGCCCGACGAAACGGCCACTTCCTGTGTCGCTCCCACTTTCTGGAGACCTGAAGCCCATGAAGAAGCTGCTCTCTCACGTTACCCTCGCCGCCGGGCTGGCGGCCGCCGTCATCCTGGGATCGCTGACGCCCTCTCGGCCCGCCGTCGGAGGAGAGATCATCTTGCCGTTGGTGGCTGCGGGCCAACAGGGCCTCGTCGCCACGACCCTCGATCCGCCCATCGTCGGCATCGCAAGAGCCAATACGACATCCGTCCGCAAGGTGAACACCAGGCTGAAGAGCATCTTCTCGAAGCTCCTGCAAAACGCCGCCAAGAGCCGCCTCGGAGCCCGCAGCTTCAGCTCGAACAACCTGAAGCTCGTCAACAATCTGTTCTCGGACCTGCTGCTCCGTTCGCAGCGGAGCGCTCTGCCGGGCGCCGCCGCCGTCAGTCAACCCAATGTTGATTTCGGCATCGCCGCCGCGATCGTGCCCTTCACCACCGGGGGACTGAATTTCACCGACGACTACCTCGTGGGCTTCACGCTGGATGGGACCACCTATGAGGCGGTGCTCGACCAGAACCGCACCGCGACCGTCAGCGGGAAGCAGGTCATCGTGGATTACAACGTGATCCCCGCCGGCGTCCCCGAGGAAGGCACGCTTGTCGCGGCGCTCCTGCGGGTGAGCGACAGCGCCAACGTGGGCGTTCTCGTCGTGGCGGCCTACGACAACTCCATTCAAGAGCGGCTGGAAGACAACGGCGTGGTCAATGGCTCCGTACGGAACACCACGGCCACGATTCCGTTCTCCTGCTCTCTCACCGGGCTGGACCTGAAGACCCATGCCACCGACGACATCAACTTCGTCGACGGCTACTTCGCCAAACAGGACGTGTTCGGACTCGGCGTTCCGGCCTCGGTGGTCAGCGGAATCCAGGGGCTGGTGAACAGCCTGAAGGCTCAATAGCCCGCAGCCATCCGCACATCGCGCTACGGCCCACCCCGCCGGAACGCAGTGAGCGCGATGGCCATGGCATCGGCCACATCGTGGGGAGTGGGCGGTTTGGCGAGGCCCAGCAGCCTCGCCACCGTCTGCTGCACCTGTGACTTATCCGCGGCGCCATATCCGGTGATCGCGGCCTTCACCTGCCGGGCGGCAAATCCCCACACCGGCACCCCCCGCTCGGCGGCGGCAAGACAGATGGCGCCGCGGGCGTGCGCCATCAGCAGGGCGGTCCGAGGAAAGCGATACTCGGTGTAGAGATCTTCCAGACCCATGGCATCGGGTGAGAATTCCTGCAGCACCGAGAGGATCTCCGTGCGGATCTGGAGCAGCCTGAGCGGAAGCGCGTCCGTGGCGATGCTCCGAATGGCGCCCGCCTCGATCAAACGCGGCGCTGTGGAGCCCATCTCTCCCTCCAACACGGCATAGCCGGTGCAGCCGAGTCCCGGATCGATGCCCACGACGATCATGGAAGCGCGGCCGCATCCACGCAGGCGAGGCTCCCCGACTCCATGGACTGGTAGGCCGCGTCGAGCCATTCGAGCGTACGAAGCGCGTCCTCACCCGAGGCCAGCGGCCGGCGGCCGGCACGCGCATCATCAATCCAGCGGTGGAAGAAGTCGACCCCATGGGCGCCGCCGTAGCCTTCGGCGGGCGGGTTGAGAAACTCGAAGGTGCGAGTCCCCACGTCTTCGTATCCCGGACCGATTCCCTGAACCACCACCGGACCGGGACCCGGCACCGGAATCCAGGTTGCCTGGCCGAGACTGCCCCGGATCGTGATGAAGGTGTCGTAAGAGGCGCCGGTGTATCCCGCCGTGCTGCGCGAGAGATGGTAGCCCGCGGTGAGCGTACCGATGGCGCCGGAACCGAAGCGCATGGTAACGGCGGCCGTGTCTTCGACGTCGATCGGCGTACCCGTCAGGGTCCCACCCAGCGCGGAGAGGTGGGTCACCTCGTCCCCCAGAATGAATCGAAGCAGATCGACCCAATGACAGGCCAGCCAGTGCAGAATTCCGCCGCCGCCTTTTTCTCGAGAAAAGAGCCAGTGGGAGGGATCTCGGAAGCGTACGTGGGAGGTGACCATGCGGGCTTCAACCGCCATCGGGTAGCCGATGGCGCCCCCCGCGATGATCTCTCGGAGCTTGGCGGCAGCGGGATGCGAACGCCAGCAGTAATACACGCCAAGGGAAACATTCGCAGCCGTGGCCGCACGAAGCGCCGGAAGCAACTCAGCGGCGGTGCGCGCCCCAGGCTTTTCGGTGAGAACGTGTTTGCCGGCCCGCGCGGCTGCAACCAGCGTATCGGGCGCGTCATCGTTCTGCCGGCAGACCAGGGCAAACCGTGCCGGTGTATCAAGGATGTCTTCGAGACAACTACCGACCCCCGCCAGGCGGGGACCCGCATCCGCCGCCAGTGCATGGGCTGCATCGGGATCCGGATCCCAGAGCCAGAACCGCTCCACGGCGGGTGACGCACGCAGTGTGTTCAGATGTGCCGCCGAATGCGGATGACGACAGCCAAGGAGAGCGAAGTCAACACCCATAACAAACCCCTGGTAATAGTCGGAGATGGAGAACCTCTGCGACCCATGCGTTTCCTTGCGATGCACGTCGATTATTTCCGCAGTGAGATCACTCAGAAGGGGCGATCTTCACTGGTTGAGCCGTATGACAGCAAGTCGCACGTGCTTGAGGATGGTTTACTGGTACTTGTGAGCGTGGAAAAAGGGGATGAAGCGAACTCGGAGGGTGTTGCGACTCGGGCAGCCGATGAGCTGGCGGACATCGCCCGAAAGGTAGGCGCCCGGCGGATCTTGCTGCACAGCTTCGCACACCTGTTTGCGGTACTGGCGGCCCCCGCAGAGGCCGTTCCTATTTTGGATGCTACAAAAGATCGTTTGATCGAAGCCGGGTTGGAGACATCCCGAACACCCTTCGGCTGGTTCAACACGCTGGAGATTCGAGCCAAGGGCCATCCGCTTTCACGGGTGGCACGGGTGATTCAACCATGAACCGACCCCATTTGGGCGCGGCATGAGCGCAACCCGACCGGCCGAAACGGCCGACAAGGCGTCTCCGATTCGCGACTTGCTGCTGCCACCCATCCTTGCTCTCCTCATCTTTCAGGTCCTCAGCGGCGTCCTGGTGTCTCCGCTGTTCGGCCTGTTCCCGATCTACGTGGAGAAAGTGCTCCGGCAGCGGCCCGAGGTTGCGGGCGACATCCGAATCCTCTTTGTGGTGTGCGGCGGCGCCATCGCCGTCATCGGCGGGGCGCTTTGCGACCGCTTCGGCCGCAAGCCGATCTACCTCCTCGCCATGACGGGCGTAACGGCGGGCGGGTTTCTCTTTCTGGTTCCCCAGGTTAGCTGGATGTTTCCGCTGGCGATCTATGGCGGAATCATGTTCGGCATGGGGTCTGTGGCGGGCCAGTCCTACCTGCTCGATCTCGTCCCCACCCGCTCGCTGGCGCTGGCCACCGCATGTTACTTTCTCACCGGCACCGTGGGCAACATGGTTGGCGGGATGGGCTCCGCGGTGATTGCGGCGAACGTGGAGGGGGGGTACCGGCTGCTGGGCTGGGGGATGGTCATCGGCCACACGCTGCTGCTGTTTGCGGCCATGGCATTGATGCCCGCAGCGGGAGCGCCCCAGAAGAAAGTGGATGGCGCGGAGAAACAGATCGGTCTTGTAGAGCTCCTCCGGCGGCCCGCCATCCTGGCGCTGCTGGTGCTGAGGTTTCTTCCCACCGTTTACTGGGGCGCCGTCACCTTTCTGATGCCGCTGCTGCTCTTCCGCCTCACTCGTTCGGAAATCCCGGCGGGCCACTACCTGGCGGCCAGCGGCGCACTCTCCGCCGTCTGCCAGTTGGGCGCCGGGAGGTTGGTGGACCGGATCGGACCTCGCGCACCGGTTCTCGTTTCCATTACATTAGTCACACTCGCGAGCCTGGGGCAGGGGTTGGGAGCGCAGCACGTTCCCACGCTCGTCGGATTCGCACTGCTCGGGGCGGGCGCGGCGTGGTCGCTCTCGATTTCCATGACCACCCTCATCCAGCGGCTCTCCTCTCCGGAGACAAAAGGCCGGCTGCTGGGTCTCACGCACGCCGCCTGGAGCGCGGGGTTTCTTTCGGGAACGAAGATGGGTTCGGTCATGGCGGGTTGGGGCTCGGCGGCGGGGAACGCCTTCCTGATCTGTGCGGGCGGCGGCGCCGTTGCGATCGTTTCGGCCCTGATTGTGGCTAAAGCCCTTCCGGCGGAACCTCGGAAGACCTGAGCGTGCGCATTCTTCAAGTCATTACCCCCCAGCGAGTTTCCGGCGCGGAGCGGTCCACCACGAGCCTCTGCGAGCACCTTCAGGCGGCAGGACATCACGTCGTTGTCGCCTGCAAGGTGGGAAGCCCCCTCATTCCCCTGATGAAGTACACCGGCGTGGATGTTCGGGCGCTGCGAATTGCGGGCAAAGCGAACCTGCTTGCGCCGATTCGCCTCGTCACTCTGGCTCGAGCGGAGCGCGCTGCGGTCATTCACACCCACCTCAGCACCGCGGCGATGCATGGAGCGACGGCATCCTTCCTGACCGGGCTGCCCGTCGTCTCCCACGTCCGTGCGCTCAACTCGGCCTTCTGCTTCCGCCGGGCAACCCGGCTGATCGCCGTTTCCGAGGCGGTTCGCGATCACATGGTGGCCCAGGGCATCGAGCGGGAACGCATCGACGTGGTGTACAGCGGGATCGACGCCGCCCGCTACTTTCTGCCCTGCTCCCGCGAGGACGCGAAGCGCCGGATGGGTCTGCCGACCGATACGGTCATGTGCGGCCTGGTGGGGCACCTTTCTCCGAAGAAAGGGCATGCGGTTTTTCTCGACGCATTGCAGGCGCTTCACCAGAAGTATCCGGCCCTGATGGCCGTCTTTGTTGGAGAGGGCACCGAACAGGACGCATTGGAAGCGCGGGTCGCGGCGATGGGCCTCCAGGGCCGGGTGATCTTCGCCGGGTATCAGGAAAACCCCCTGCCGTATTACGCTGCCATGGATCTGGTTGTGCTGCCCTCGATTGACGGAGAGGGATTACCCCGAGCGCTGCTGGAGGGCGGCATGCTCGGTCGGGCGTGCATCGGCTCGCGGCTGTCCGGGGTTCCAGAGATCATTCGAAACGGGGAAACCGGACTCATCACTCCTGTCGGCGACTCCGCAGCCCTGACAGAGGCCATCGACACCCTCTGCGGAGATCCCGGACTCCGGGAGCACATGGGCACGACGGCCGAGGAGTGGATCCGTGAGACGTTCACCGTGAAGGCCATGATCGAAGGCACGCTGAAGAGTTATCGCGCCGCCGGCTGTGTGATGGATGACTGAGATCCCAGGGCCGCCGTCGAACGCCAGACACATGGGGAGGCCGGGATGCGCCGCCGAGTTTTGATGCTGGATGGCTCCGGCAGGTTTTCCGTAGAGGATCAGCCCCTCCCGGAACCTCGAGAGGGCGAGGTGGTGATCGAGGTTCGCGCGTGCTGCGTCAGCCCGGGCACCGAACTGGGGAGCGTGCCGGGCAGGCGAAAAGAGCCGAACCTCGATCTGCCGCCGCGTCCGTTCGGCTACAGCAACGCGGGCACGGTGGTCCGGGGAAGCGGTCCGCTGCAGGTGGGAACACCGGTCGCCGCGATGGGAGGCGGGTATGCGCTGCACGCCACGCATGCCGTGGTCCCGCGGAACCTCTGCGTCCCCATCCCCGACGGCGTCACGTTTGAGCAGGCGGCCACCAATCATCTCGCTGCAACGGCGCTCCACGCCGTTCGGCGTGGAGAGTTCACGCTCGGGGAGCATGTCGCGGTCTACGGGCTGGGCATTGTGGGTCACTTCACGACGCAGATCGCCTCCATGGCGGGCTCGCATGTGCTGGGCGTGGATCGATACCCCCTGCGCCGGGAGCGCGCTCTGGCGACCGGCTGGGCGGAACTCGTGCTGGACCCGCTTGACCCGGACTTCGACGCCCGGGCGGCTGAGCTCTGTCGGGGCCACGGGTTCGATGGCGGCGTCATCGCCTTCGGAGGCGACGGCGTGCCGGCGTTCAAGAGTCTGGTCCGCATCCTCAAACAGTCGCCGGACGGCCACAAGATGGGCCGAGTGGTGGTGGTTGGGGGCGCCCGGATCGAGCACCTCTTCGCGGCGGGGTTGGGAAATGTCGACGTGCGTTCCAGCGCCCGGCCGGGCCCCGGCTATCACGACGATGCCTGGGAACATGGCGCCGATTATCCGCCGGTGTTCGTGCCCTGGACCACCCGCCGCAACGTGGAGGAGTGCCTTCGCTGGATGGCGATGGGGCGCATGAAAACAGAGCCGCTCATCACGCACCGATGCTCCCTGGAAGAGGCGCCCGCCGCCTGTGACCTGCTGGTGGAACAACCCGATCAGGCGCTCGGAGTCCTCCTTAGCCCCTGACGTGAGCCCTTTGAGATTCGTCGCAATTGGGGAGCTCGTGACGCCGCGGCTGCGCGATCCTCCGGAGTCGTTGAACCAATGAAGTTGGGAATGATGTCCAGCGTGTTCCGCCGCCATGCGGTGGAGCAGGCTGCGGTCCGTCTGCGGGAAGGCGGCTTCACGTGTACGCAGCTCACCCCCGAATTCGAGGGAATGCCGTTTTGTCGCTACGGCAGCGCTGTTCCCCTGGAGGGCTGTACGCCCGATGTACTCCGGCGAATCCGGCTGGCCTTCGAGGCCGCAGGGGTGGAGATCCTCTCTCAGGGCGCCTACATGGAGCTCACCGATCCCGACCCTGCGCAGCGCCGGGCAAACATCGACTATTTCGCCGCCCGACTCAGAATGATGAATGCCGTAGGTGGCGGCGTGCTCGTCACCGAGTCCGGACGACGTCCCGATGAGCCGGAACAGCAGGGCGCGGCGTGGGATCGACTGCGGTCGGCGCTGTCGGAACTTCTGCCGATCGCCGCCGCGGAGGGGGTATCGATCGGGTTGGAACCCAGCCGGGCACAGGTGCTGTCCGACACGGCTGCCGCGCGCCTCCTGCTGGATGAGTTCGGGACCGAACATCTGAAGGTGATGATCGATCCCGCCAACACGCTTGGCCGCGAGTCGCTCGACGAGATGTTCGAGCGAGTGGGGTTTGCCATCTTCCAGGGTCACGCGAAGGATGTCACTCTCTCGGGTGAGAAGCCGGTCTATCCCGCCGCGGGCCAGGGGGATCTGGACTACCCCCACTACGTGTCGCTGCTCCGTCGCCACGGCGTCGAGGCGCTGGTGATCGAGTACGTCACGGAAGAAAACTTCGCCCCTGTTCGCGATTTCTTGCTGGGAGTGCTGGCCGACAACTGAGAAAAGCTGAGGAGGCTGCGAGGGGATCGGGGAGCGTTGCGCGGACGGCGTTACCCGAGCACCGCCGAAGCAGCTTCCGCCAGTTCTTCCCACTGCGCATAAAGATCGATGAGCACCGGCTCCAGCGCGTCGTACTCCTGCTGCTGATCCGGACCCGCCGTGCCGGCCTGCCATGCGGCCGCGTCTCCGAGGAGCTGAGCGAGTTCCTTCTGCCGGGCTTCCACACGGGCGATCTCCGCTTCAACTCGCTGGAGTTGGCGAGCCGGCGAGACCGACTTCGACTTCCCCGGACGGGGCGGCGCCGCCCGGAGCTGAACGCTTTGCTTCGCCTCGGCGCGATCTCGGGCTATTCGGTAATCTCGATAGGCGCCGAGGTAGTGGTGGTGCCGGCCGTCCTGCATCTCGAGCACGCGGGTCGCGACGGCCTGAAGCAGGTATCGATCGTGACTAACCACCACCATGGCGCCCGGGTAGCGGCGGAGCGCTCCCTCAACGGCCTCGCGCGAGGCGATCTCGAGGTGGTTGGTCGGTTCATCCAGAAGCAACAGATTCGGCCGGGTCACCATCAGCGTGCAAAGCGCGAGCCGGGTCCGTTCCCCACCGCTGAGGGCTCCCACCGGGCGTTGGAGCGCATCGCCCACAAAGAGAAACTGGTGCAGCGCCTGAATAGTCTGCGGGATATCCAGCATGCCGGTATCGTAGAGCGTGTCCCACACGGTGACGTCGGGATCCAACATGGAGAGATCCTGCGCAAAATAGGCCGGCTGCACCCGGTAGCCGAACTCCACGCTGCCGGATTTCTGTGGCAAAACACCGGCGATTGTCCGGAGAAGCGTGGACTTCCCTGCGCCGTTCGGGCCGATGATCGCCAGACGGTCTCCCCGCTCCAGGATCAGATCCAGATCCGAGAACAGCACCCGTCCCCCCAACTCCTGGGATAACCCGCTGATCGAGAGGACCTCGCGTCCACTGGCGGCTCCCTCCTTCACCCGCATCTTGATGCCCCGAGCATCGGTGCGCGGAGGGGGAGCGAGGTCGTCCTGAAGTTTCTCCAGCGTTCGTTCGCGGCTATGCATGGAGTTGTATTTACGATGACTCCTCAGTCGCTGAATGATCTCCTGCTGTCGGGCAACCTCTTCTTTCTGGCGACGGTAGGCCTCTTCGGCCTGCACCACCTCAAGGGCCTTCTTCCGCGTGTAGGCCGAGTAGTTTCCCTTGTAGGTACGACACTTGCCGCCGTCCAGTTCGACAATCTCCTCGGCCGTGGCGTCCAGGAAATAGCGATCGTGCGATATCATCAGCGCGGCTCCGGGATAGCGCTGAAGGTATTCCTGAAGCCACTCGGAGGCGTCCCAGTCGATGTGATTGGTGGGTTCATCCAGCAGCAGCAAATCGGGCTGGAGCACCAGCACCTGCGCCAGCGCGAGGCGAGTGCGTTCACCGCCACTCAGCACGCGCACCTCCCGGTTCCAGGTAGCTTCGGGAAGTCCCAGGCCGCCCAGCACTTCTCGCGCTCGAGTTTCGCACTCGTAGCCGCGGAGGTCCTGATACCGATGGTGGAGTTCGTCGTGGCGATGGATCACGGCTTCATCGTGCAGGCCGCCGGCTTCCAGCTCCGTCAGTTCCTGCCAGGTGTGCTGCAATTCCAGAGTCGGACGCTGTGCGGCTTCGAGCACGGTTCGAGCGTCGCCGACGAGCGGTTCCTGAGCCAGCGCAGCCATTAGCGTATTGGGCGCGAGCACCACGCGGCCGGAGTCGGGCTGCTCCTCGCCGGTGGCCAATCGAAGGAGTGTGGTCTTGCCGGCGCCGT
>SXGS01518231.1_pt1 | contig 16653 bp, 15 predicted proteins | sample 3174681 | NCBI WGS metagenome assembly SXGS01 (sample SAMN11356861, study PRJNA531348) | freshwater metagenome | isolation source: freshwater sample F1-80 | place: China: Fuxian Lake, Yuxi | collected 2017-12-25 | reverse complement strand
CAGTACATGCCGCGCGGTGCTGGTGCCGAACTGCCGAGCACCTTGACCGGCGCTGCCGTGGCCCTGGCCGACAAGCTGGACACCCTGGTCGGCATCTTCGGTATCGGCATGCTGCCCACCGGCAGCAAAGACCCTTACGCCCTGCGCCGTGCCGCACTCGGCGTGCTGCGCATTCTGATCGAGAAACAGCTGGATCTGGATCTCGCAGACGCCATCGCTTTTGCCATCGCCCAGTTCGCTGACAAGATCAAAGTAGACGGCCTGGCTCCGCAGGTGCAGGACTTTATCTTCGACCGTCTGCGCGCGCGTTATGAAGACGAAGGCGTCGAAGTCGCCGTGTACCAAGCCGTGCGTGCCGTCAGCCCGACCTCGCCGCTGGACTTCGATCAGCGCGTACAAGCCGTGCAGGCGTTCCGCGCATTGCCGCAAGCAGCCGCTCTTGCAGCAGCCAACAAGCGCGTGTCCAACCTGTTGAGCAAAGCCGAAGGCCAGGTCGCAGCGAGCGTCGAAGCGCATCACTTCGACAACCCCAGCGAGTTCGCCCTCAACGCCGCCATTCAGCAAGCCGAGCATGCGGTGCAACCGCTCGCTGCAGCGCGTCAGTACAACCTGGCGCTCAGCCAGTTGGCCAATCTGCGTGAGCCGGTAGACGCCTTCTTCGAGGCCGTACTGGTCAACGCTGAAGACCCAGCCGTGCGGGCCAACCGCTACGCCTTGCTGGCCAAGCTGCGCGGTTTGTTCCTAGGCGTTGCCGATATCTCGGTACTGGGTTAACGCACAGCAGCGCCAAGCTTCAAGCGGCATGTTGCCTGCTTGAAGCTTGGCGTTTTTGTTTGGAGCTTGAAACTATGAAGTTGCTGATTCTCGACCGCGACGGCGTCATCAATTACGACTCCGACGACTACATCAAAAGTCTTGATGAATGGATTCCGCTGCCCGGTGCAGTGGAGGCCATCGCGCGCCTTTCGCAAGCTGGTTGGACCGTTGCAGTCGCCACCAATCAATCCGGCATTGCCCGTGGCTACTACGACCTGGGCACACTGGACGCCATGCATGCGCGCCTGTGCCAGTTGGTAGCAGAACAGGGCGGCGAACTGGGTCTGATCGTCTACTGCCCACATGGGCCTGATGAGGGCTGCACCTGCCGTAAACCTAAACCCGGCATGCTTGAGCAGATTGCGGCGTACTATGGCGTTGCACTTAAGGGCGTCTGGTTTGTCGGAGATAGCAGCGGTGACCTGACAGCGGCTCGCGCCGTCGATTGTCAGCCTGTTTTAGTAAAAACCGGCAAGGGTGAACGCACCCTGGCGAAAGGATTGCCAGCGGGCACCCTGATATTCGATGATCTGGCGGCGGTTGCCGATCAGCTTCTCCACTTATAAAGCAGGCCCTGCCTGCGACGGTAAAAGCGCCCATGTCGACAGTGCAAACCCTCAGAACTTTCCTCTTTTACCTGCTGCTAGCTTCCTCCTCCTTCTTCTGGTGCATCCTCAGCGTCTTTATCGCACCCTTTCTGCCATTTCCTGCGCGCTACCGCTTTGTCGTGCAGAACTGGTGCCGCTGCGCCACCTGGTTGGCCAAGGTGGTAGTAGGCATCAACTACGAGATTAAGGGCTTGGAAAACATCCCCGAGCAGCCTTGCGTAATCCTCGCCAAACACCAAAGCACCTGGGAAACCTTTTTTCTTTGCGGCTACTTCGCACCGCTGAGCCAAGTGGTCAAGCGCGAGTTGCTGTATGTGCCGTTCTTCGGCTGGGCCATGGCCATGCTCAAGCCCATTGCTATTGACCGCAGCAATCCCAAAGCAGCGCTCAAGCAACTGGCCAAGCTTGGCCACAAACGCTTAGGGCAGGGCGCTTGGGTACTGGTATTCCCGGAAGGCACGCGCATTCCTCCAGGCCAGATCGGCAAGTTCAGCCGTGGCGGCGCATCCCTAGCCGTTAACGCCGACCTGCCTGTGCTGCCAATTGCTCACAACGCTGGCGTGTTTTGGCCGAAGTTGGGCTGGTGCAAAACCCCTGGCACCGTTCAGGTGATTATCGGCCCACCGATGTACGCCGAAGGCACAGGCCCACGCGCCATTGCCGAACTCAACGACCGCGCCTTTGCCTGGGTCAGCCAGGCACAACGCGATATCGGCTCACTGGATACGCAAAGCCAGCCGCTGGAAGCTCAAGAGCCCGCTTAGGCAAATTGTGGATAACCTGTGCACGAAATACCGGCAGAGTGCCATAAAGCCGTTCAAGGTAATGATTCATAAACACTTTTCTTGAAGGGCTTAGCTACACCGTTTCGTGCATAAGTTTTCAACCGCACTATCAAGCCGGCCTTAGCGCCGCTTTTTATTGGCCAATAATCTAGTGGCTGCGATAGATACGCTAAGCCCTACAACGATGTTCCATGTGGAACAAAAAAGCCCCTGCTGAAGTGATTCAACAGGGGCTTTCTTATTGACGACAAAACCGCTTATAAAAATCTAAGTTATTGTCGACGGGCGACAAAGGTGTCATTCAAGTAATGAATAAAATCTATATAAATCAATGACTTATAAAATCGAATGGGCGCAATTATTGGCATGATTGAGCCACATAAAATGGCATTTTCTGTCGAAATGACCGCAATTAGTGTCATTTACCGCAAGCCCCTGAAACGAGCCGCTCGCAGTACTACATTTTGGTAAGACAGCCTGCATGCTGGAGTCAGGCCTCAAGCCACGACCTGAATTGACAACCTGCCAATACTGAATAGCGTAGCGAGGTTCCAAGATCAACGGAATGCCCACCCCTCGCGGGCTTCGAGAACACTTTCAATATCACCGGGACTGTGAGCAACAGACTACTTGAGGCGTTCGGCAGCCTTGCGATACGCCTGCTCACGCTCACGGCGATCAACCGCTACCACGAATACAACCACCTCATGGTCGATCACTTGATACACCAAACGGTAGCCGCTGCTGCGCAACTTGATCTTGTAGCAGTCCGGTAGCGAATGGAGACGGTTGGCTTCAATGCGCGGATTCAGCAATACCTCAGCGAGCTTCTTCTGGAGCTGCTGGCGAACGGTATCACCCACTTTTTGCCAGTCCTTCAGTGCCCGCGCATCACACTCAAGGCTAGAGGTCATCCAGCGCAACCTTCACGCGCTGAGGAGCGGCAAGGCGTTCACGAACCGTGGCGATTAACGCTTCATCTTCCTCAGTCATCAGCACGGGCCGGAATGGCAGCTGTCCGCGCTCGGCCACATACTGCAAGGCTTGGCGCATCAACTCAGAGGGCGTGACGCCAAGCTTTTCCAGCTCCTGGTAAGCACGCGCCTTAAGTTCATCGTCGATGCGGATATTGATGGACGCCATGGTGCGACCCTCACTGTAATGACATTCGTATTTACAGTGACAGGGTAGCCGTCGTTTGGCAAGCGGGTTGGCGCCCCCGCCAGTAGCACACCGACCAAGTGCCCCCTGACTGCGGCGCCACACCCCAGGTACCCGGTAGCCACATCACGCTGAAGTGGTCACCAGCACCCTCTCCCCTGCGGGGCGTCATTGAACATAGCGCCCGATATACGCACCGCGCGGCTCGGGAATTTATTAGCGTTTTTGTTAATAATTTTGCGCGTCACTCGTCTTGCTAGTCCCACCCACAGAACAGCCGCATCGTTTAGCTACTTAGGCTTACAGGGGAGCGGCCACGTGCCGCAGCTTTTTTCAGGCCACAAAAAACCCGCCGAAGCGGGTTCTTTCCTGACCATTCAACATCCTGTCGATGCGTCCTAGCGATGGTCAATCATCCTTGATGCCGAGCACATCCGTTGCTCAGTGGATGGAGCTAGATTAGTGCCTGCAAGGCCCTGCCGGAAGCGGCGAACAACGCCAAGCCCTGTAAGCCATTCGCTATAGCAGCTGCTGAAAAGTATTTATCGGCAGCCCGCAACAAGTGGCACTGTAGCGGCCTCAGGCTGACGTAACAGATCGTCTTTTGTAGCGAACCTGAGGGTGATTATTGACGCGTTTCATCTCGAAAAGATCGATGGCTGCAAAAAGCTCTACCAACCGTGGATAACCGTAGTTCCGAGCATCGAACGATGCCTGATTACCGATCCGACTACCCACTGTCGCGAGAGAAGCCCAACCCTCTTCACCCTCCGCATAGGCGACCGCGTTGCGCAGCAGGTTCATGAGTTTGGTATCACACTTAAGCTCCTTACCGGTTTTCATCTCGGGAGAAGGGACGAGTCCTGGTTCTTCGACCGCCAAACTTTTTTCCAAGTATGTGATCAGGGCAGCGACCTGGTCATCCGTCTGCTCTGGTTGATCAACGTACAGAAAGCGTGAGCAGGCATTCACGAATGGCTCAGGGGTTTTACGCTCACCAAAACCCACGACCTGCTTACCTTCGGCCCGCAGTCGCATGACTAGCGGGGTGAAATCGCAGTCGGACGAAACCAAGCAGAAGACATCGACGGGCTTATTGAACAGTACATCCATGGCATCAACAGCCATGGCCATGTCCGTCGCGTTCTTACCTTTAACCAGATCGAACTGTTGAATGGGCTGAATTGCATGCTCATGCAGCACTTTGCCCCATGGATCCAGGCATGGGTTCTTCCAATTGCCATAGGCTCGGCGGATGGACACAGAGCCATAGGATGCGAGTTCAGCGAGCACGTCCCCTATCTTGCGGCTTGGCGCATTGTCCGCATCGATGAACATGGCGACATTGAGGTTTTGCGGCTGACCACTCATACGAAACTCCCTGTAGTTGAATCCATCATGCCGAAAACGCCCTTACTACCAAGACTGCGGAACAGTTCAGCTGCCTGCTTCTTGGCCTCAGCCTCTTCAGCAGAACTGATGGGCTCCAGTTCTGCGCCCTCATCCCCAGCGACATAGAGCGGGCCACCTTGATCATCGTCGTACTCTTGATCGGCATACATGCCACCATCGTGGTATGCCCTCATCGAGCTATTCCGGAGGTCGCGACCGAGCATCTCTGATAAGAAAACCCAGACCCAGCCTTGGAATATATTTTCCGAATCGATGTGATCGATCAGGTGACGCATGGCGTGCAGGTCACCCTGCTTAGCAGCCTGGATGCACCAATGCTTCGACATCGCAGGCTGACCACACTCTGCCGCTAAATCAGCAATCCGCATCGGCTCATTAAAGGAAGAAAGAGCAAAAGCTCGACTGAGTAGCGCTGGATCTCCGGTTTTTTCTGCAAGATCTACAGTCGCTTCATCGAAACCCAGTAAAGCTGCTTGTTCGAGATGAAAATCAGCTTTCGATATCCGCTCGCGATCTGCCAGGGCGGCCTGCGCCCACTCCAGCTCGACGCCCTTTAGCTCTTTTCCAAGCTGCCACTGCTTGAGCCAATAGTCGTCACTAGGACTGGGATTATGCTCATCCAAAATCCCGTCTCGCCCGTAAATCAGAGCAAGTGCGTAATGAGCCAAGGCATTCCCTCGACCTGCCGCAGCATCCAGCCCTTCGAAAAGAAGATCTAGCCGATCCTCGTCCAACCAAAGCTCTTTTCGAGAGTGAGTTGCAACGTCGAAACCATCATCGTCGTCAGGATCATCGTAATAGTCATCGAGATAGCGCTCACCGATATCTCCGCCCCTTACAGAGGCAAGCACGAACGAGAGGGATACAGCTGCAAGTCGATGCAGGCTGACGAAGTGCAATATTGCAGAGCCCGCTGCCTCTGCAACGCTTGCATAGCCCAGGTCAATCAGTCGCTGATTCAGCAGCAGCAAACACTCCGTGGATATATCAGGCTCCTGATCCAGCGTGGCAAACACATGATGCGAATTCAGCGAAGCACTGGTCTTAAATCCATAGCATGCGGCTAAAAGCTCATAGACATGGCTTTGCTTGAATTGCTGGCCTGTTACGGAATTTAGATGCTGCTTCGCGGAAAACGCGAGTTCTTTGATAGTCATGAAACCATCCTCATAGCCCAACCGTTAGGAGCACGTGGCACACGTTTAAGCCCCATACGACTAGGCTTCGAAGGTTTCAGATATCAACAAGAGGAAGGCAGAACAAAAAGCCTTTTTAACTCGTGTGCAAGTTGGGCGGGCGCCTACATCAGATTCTAGCTATGAATCAGCCGCAAAGTCGAGCACGGCGCCAGCTAACTTCTCTAATCAGCCACCTGCATTCAGATCAGCCTGAATAATCCACGCGTCATTGTTTTCCTCCACCAGCGGTGCCAACTGCGCGACCAGCTCGCGCGCGCGCGACGCCATAACCTGGCCGGTATACACACCAGCATCAAGTAGCGCTTCGACAGCCTGCAACCACTGACCGCTGGAGAGAATCGACTGGCCATAAGGCGCCACATAGCAGTCATCGCCAAACTCAAAATCCACAACTTCTTGAATCAGGTAAGCCGCTTCATCGGCAAAATAACTTGCTGGCTCCGCCACAGAAAGCAGCGTTTGTTGCGCCTCCAAAGATTCAGGAGCGATCTCAAGGGCCGCCCGCAGCTCTAAGTATTTCCAGTGTTTCAGACTAAGAGTATTGCTTTGGCTTTCATCCATACCCAGCTCTCTCGGCTCGAAGGCTTTTGCCTGCTCCAGGAAACTCTGAGCCTCTCGCGCCACACTCAGGCATCGTGGAAAATCGGCACGTGCAAAGGCGTGGTGGTAAACCCGACGTAATAGGTTTCCTGTCAGCAACGAGATTTTCCCCTGTTGCTCCTTAGCGACCGTATCTACCAACCCCCTCAAGTAGCTCATAAGCTCATCCAGTCCCGAAACAGCACCGTGCAAAGTCAGCGCATGCAAGAGGGCTGGCTGGTACAGGATCACCGACAAGAGATCCCAACCCGCAACTTCGCGAAAATCCTTGATCCAACTCTGTCGCGCTAACTCATACCCAGGAAGCCCGAGCACGTAGCGAACATGAAGTAACTTGAGCATGGTGAGATGAGTGTTCGGCTTCCACCAGCCTTGCTGGAAGAGGGAATAGTTCGGCGAACTGTTGGGGTACTTAGCCGCCCACTCGTCACATTCCGCGCAAATCCGCATAGCCACTTGAGTTTCAATCTCTGAAAGCAAGCGGGTGCTGCCAGCCTCTCCCATCCACCGGTCGTAATGCTTCTGCGGGTTTTCCTTCCAGGAACTGGATGGAAAGAGTCCTTTTGCCTCACTGGCACGCAGCCAATCCTCGCCAGTCGAAAGGCAGCTGGTATTGGGTTTAGTAAGGGCAAATAACCAGTCAATGCACCAGTTCCGGATCTGTTCGTAGCTTTCGCGATACCGATAACCTCGATGTGCGTTTTCTTGATCTCGTGGCCAGTAGAGCAATGCAGGAAACACAACGGCGCGATGGTCAGTTAGTGCCTTGGCTCGTCGGTCTTCCGCCATATCCCGCATGTCCTCGGCCCAACGCTCATGGCCAGACATCGGGTCTGCTTCTTCTCGCTGGAATTCGTAGCGAGCCACCTCCTGATCGGCAGCGCGTTTCTCGTTGATGCAGCAAATCGCCAGAAGCATCCATGCCTCAGAATGCTCCGCATCCGCCTCAACGGCTTGTCGAGCTACCGTTACCGCCTGCTCGGTCAACCCTAATCGATAGAGCGCCCAGGCTTTCTCAGTAAGCTGATCTGAACTGAGTAGAGAACTCCGCCCTTGCTCCTCAACCTGCTCCAACAACTGGACGGCACGCAGTGCATAGGGTGTTCCCTTGTTCGCCGCACTCCCTTGGCCGTCCACCGAGAGACGATCTTCCAAAGCAAAAGTCTCTAGTGACGGCTGCTCCTTAAGCACAGCTTCCAACGAGTTCAACCGGTCGAACCAATAGCCATAGGCGTGCAATTTTTGCTCAAGGAGCATCCTGGCACGCTGGATCTCCTGATGTAACGCCTCAGGTTTTACCCGGCCCTCGACCAATTGACAGACCAGATCCTGACTGTTGAACACTGTATCCAACGCCAACAGATTCCTTATCAGGTTGTCGCACTCAGTAGAGCGTTTGAAAACATTAGAGCCACTACCGGGGTCAAGTCGATGCTGCTTGAGAGGATCCCTGCCGGCGAGCTTAGTAAGCAGGCTGCGATCATCGTCATGTCCAAATAGGCGTATCAAGGTTTCTTTCACGCCATTCGATTCGGCTTTTCTAGCCATAAATCTCTCCTAGAAGACCGGGGATCAGATCCCCGGCCATGACTCAGATTACTTGCTCTTGGTTCCTTCCTGGCGACTACTGTGAAACGCCAGGTTGTTTGGATTCAGCTGATTAGCGCGATTGTCCAGCGCGGCTTGGTGGGCCGGATTGTTTGGATTGGACTGGTTGGACTGATGGTTCTGCTGACTCATGGTGAAGCTCCTATAGTTGGCTGGAAGCTCCATCGTAAAAATGCACTGAGTGCAGAAAAGGATTTTTTCAAAGCAGGAAAAGCCGGAATGAAGCGTCCCTCCTTTCAGTGATACCTCCAAGCAGAGGCGATCAGATCATCGGCGTAATACGTAAACCAAGTCAGCCTTACCAGCTATCCGAATCACCTCAACACCAAGAAGCTCAACACCACTGACCCGGAAGAAATCCTCCAGCGCATCACAGTCCAACCCTGTGCCATAGTGCCGAGCCTTGAAGCTGCCGTGAGGCAGGCATGCCGGAGCAATTCCTGTACGGTAATGCCGGAGAATAAGTCGCGCATCGAGGTAACCATTAACGTCCGGCAGGTTCTCAGTCGTGAACGACGCTTCTAGCGCCTGTGAAGACTGATCAACCCCTCGACTCAAGCCAGAGCTATCACCATCAGCCAGTGCCTCAAGCTCATCCTGAAGATGAGCCATTGCCCACTCAGGAAACATCCAGTTCTTGTACTTGGCCACATAGCGACCTGAAAATCGTCTCGACAATCGCTTGAGCAGCTCAGCGATAGCTGGACTGTACGCAACTGAGCGCACAACAACAGAACCAAACTCAAGCACACGCAGATCGACCCAAAAGCCCTGAATCGTGAACCGCTGCCGCTCAGACAAGTGCACGCTGGACTCCTGCTGAACGCCGCTATCAACAGGCAGCAACATATCGCCGCCAACAACGATTTCCGGGAGCGGGTAGAGCCACTGCTTTAAGGTCGCGTCATGCAGGATGGATCTTTTTATCTCCAGCAAACCATCAGATGAGGGCGTTACGACCAAACCGCTCAAGTCGATCTCGACGGTGCGAATGCCCAACTGCTTGATCCGCGCCAGTTTCTCCTCATCAACAAACGAGGTGCAGGCGAACTCAATCAATAACGGGCCATCCATCAGCTCAGCAGCAAGGTCGGGCCTGAAATCTCCCATCCAGGGTTCTTCTTTGACGGACTCAAAATCCCACCAGGAACTCTTGTCTTCAGAATCTGGGCAATGCCCCGGCTGCGGAGGCAACTGCAAGCCTAAGCTTTCTCTCACCACCTGTTTGGCGTATCGGTGCAGAAAGCTTTCTGGCGTGACCTCGCAGGGCGCTTTATGTGAGGCATGGGAGAAATGGTGCATCCGCTGTAGCCCTTGGCGAGCAACAACGACCTCATTGCATTCAATGCACCGACAGCCACAAGCCAGACCGCGTACTACTTCGTTAATCGAAACAACTCGGCCACTGGCATCTACTGCAATCGTCATGGTCATGAGACTTTTCCGCTGGAGTTAAGAAGGTCTCAAGACTGAAAATACGCGGCAGAAAAAACCTCCAGATATGGCCTTATTCCGAAAATCCAGGTTTTAAATCCTTAAAAATCAGAAGCATAGGGAATTGCATGTTCGAAGCTCTTCAGCGTCTAAAGCATCACCTCACAGAGAACCCCTCGCGCGGACGGGCCTACGAGATCCTGCTGTTCATGACCAATAGCTGTCTTGCCCGCCCTGACAACCAAGAGAAACTGACCTTTGAGGCTAAGACTCTGCTCGCCGGCTGCGGTAATGCTGCGGAGAAAGACTCAGACCCTAAGGATTGGGTGCCGAAAATCTCGATCCTGCGGCGCACCCTGAAGCTGGCCCAGTCAGAATCAGATGAGCCGCGCCTGCAACTTGGCTATACGCCAGGTGGCGGCAGGGGGGTGGTCAGCCTGTATTGGCTGGAACTGGAACCCCAAAATGACGAAGAGAAAACGCCTGAAGTAGAACCCGCCTCATCAATCATCTACCGACGTTCCGCCAAGGGCGCAATCAAGCCATCGCTCGCGGCTCGCCTGTTCCTGAGTGGTGGTGAAATGCGCAACCTGAGTGTCAGAGGCATCAGCTTTCTGAGCTCAATCCTTCTGGGCAGTGCATTCTGGATTGCCCTACTCGGAATCATGCTGCTGAGCCTGAGCCTACGTGAGGGGCCCATTACGATGGGAAGCCTCATCACCCTGTGCCTCAGCCTGGCAGGATTTTTATTCATCTGGCGGGAGGGTTACTCACCTTGGTTCCAAGTGATTGATCACTGCGTCGTGAAAGCACCTAACTGGGTGTCCGCGTTCAAAGAATCCAGCTGCGAGCTGGAGATGTTCCGGCATGAAAACTACCGCTGGACGCGACTGGTGCGCTTTTCAGCTGACTGTCCTGTTTGCGGCAGCACCATAGAGCTCCAACCCGGCAAGCCAGACCAGAAACTCCCACTGGTGGGTCGCTGCGTCGAAAGCCCACACGTCCACGTCTACAGCTTTGACCGGATGACCTTGCGTGGCGCGTACCTTGGCCCCCCCATGCCTGAAGAGAAGGATTAGTAAGGAATCTTTATCTTCTGATCCAGAATCGCGTCCGGCTTCGCTACCAGCGGATCCAGCCAGTCCGCCTTGGCCCGAGCCCAGGCCAAAAACGTCAGTTGCTGATCGGACAAGATACCTGCTTCAAGGGCATCGACTTCTTGGGCGTGTAAAAACGCACGGATGGTTTCCGCCTGTTGCCAGCGCTGTGCATGTGCAATCAGCTGCTCCAGCCTTTTCTTCTCGGCGTCCTGAATCGCTTGCTGTGCCAATGCCTCCTGGCGGCGCTTTTCGCGGATCGCCGCCAAGCGCTCTTGCTCTTCCTGGTAGCGAAGCCTGCTGATCACCCGCCTAGCCATCACCTCCACCGCCAGATTGAGCTGCTCCTCGATGGTTTGCCGCACCGTGTCTTTGACCACCGCGTCGTGGCCATCGCCGCAACGGATTTCGAGCGTTCCCGACGGCGTGTACTGATAGCGCGGCCAATAGCTATGTTCGCCACGACTTTTGGCCGCCAGCTCTTTCTCCGTTGGGACATAGTTAGAGCGCTTCGTAGGCTCATAGATACCTAGCGTGAAGCGGCTACCAAACATCTCAACCTGCATGTACCGATCACCAGGGCACAGGCTGTAACCACGCTTTTCCAAAGCTTTGACCAGGGCATTCAACACCCGGAGTGCCCGCTTACGTTGGCCAATCGAGACAGCAATATCGAATCCCCGACCACCCGGAATCGGTATCCCTCGGTTGTCTTTGTAGCCGCTGTTGAGCGCATCGCGGGTAGCCGCGACCAGTGGATGCCAATGCGTACCCCGGCTCGGTACTCGGATGTGATTGGCGGAGTCACGCTCAAACGCCATTACTGGCAACAGACGCACATCCAGCGGTGACGCCTCTCCAGCGGGCGTAACCGGTTGCGCCACAAAGCGGTGAAGGTGACGGGGATTGCCTTTGAACACCGGAAGCGTTGGAGGAGCAGATACTGCTTTGCCCGCTTTCAGCTTGGCCCAATGACCACGGGGCGGGGTCGGAATCTGCAAGCGACTGCACAGCTTCTTCAAGCCGACATCCGACAGGCCATAACGCTTAGCCACGGATTGCACCGGCTCGGCCCAAACTTCGACAAACAGTTTGTCCCGATCAAATTGCTCCCACATCACTCACCTCCGTGAAGTTGAGCCAGCGGCCATTTACCCCATGGCGTGTTATGCGAAGACCGGTTCGACTCCCCAACCGCCGACCCACGCCATTAAAAAATTCGCCCGACAGTCTCCAAGGCGGCGCGTTTACGCACGCCGTCACCGAGCAGTACATAGAACGTATGAAAGGTCTGAAACACGAAGCCGTCATTGAATTCATAGAGCGGAGAGGTGCGAACAAAATCACCAATATCCCAGCGCCGTTGGGAGTCATAAATGACGGTGTGCGCATAAATGATCGCAGGCTGGCATCGAGTTTTGTCGAGCAGCGCCCGTTGTTCATCCGTGACATCGAAATCCAGCCAAATCCAGTCTCGAACTAAACAGAACCCCGCCATCAGACGGAGGCTTTGCATATATGCCAACGCTTCCTCGTCAGTCATTGCTGAGCCCGACATCGGCTGACCAGGGCCATATAGCATGTCCGTTACCGCGCGCTGCTCGTCCATATCCTCCCCCGCTATTGAAGGCACCAGTGCGACTGCGTCATCCGCGCCGTCTCATAGAGATCAATCAGATGACGCAGAGACTGAAGCCCACCCGGTGCAAAACTCACGATCACGAAACAGTCGAAATCTTCTGTGTGGATCAACCAGCGCGCCCCATAGCGCACTACACGCGTAATCTCACCCGAGGTGAGCACGGCATGCTCCTCATATCGCCGAACTTTGTAGGCATGCCCCTGCACGCAGTTGCAGCTGACAGTGGCATTCACCAGGTAGCCGGTGATGACTTCGTCGGGGTAGGTCTCCAGCAGCGCCTCAAGCAATAACCGTTGAGTCCGCGCGGGCAGATGGGCGCTGATCCGGTTAGGCACAGTGCACGTCGCGCACTTGGCAGAACTGATCCACTATTGCCTTCAGTGCCAGATTTTGGCCCACCGTGGGCCTAACCTTGGTTGGCCTTGACCAGGTAGGAGCTCGATTAGAAGTGATGTTCACTAACGCGTCCACCGAGAGCAAAAGCCCACTCTCCACCTCTCCCATTGGGCCAGTCACCAGTGCACCAACCTTCATCATCGGCTCCTTAAACCAGACAGCCTTACTGCCTAGCCGAGCCGCCATATCCGCCACCACAACATAGGTTGAGAGAAACGCGATCAGATCCACCAAGCCAATGAATGTGCGGTACTTCTTGCCGGGCTCAAGGCGCGCCCGAAGATAACCTGCATCAATCCAGCCCCTGATGGTCTGGTGCTTCCACGGCGTAATCTTGGTCAGATCGGTGATGGTGAACTCGATGCCGGTTGAGTGTTGACCCAGCACCTCTGCCAGCTCCTCCTCATCGAAGCGAAACGCAGCGAACCCGTGTATGCCGCATACCCGTCCGAGCGGGCGAAGAGCTCCCGCAAAAATTTGCCGAAGCAGGTCATTGGCTTGAGCATTGGAAAAGCGCCGACCGCTGATATCAGCTAATGAAAGGCTGCTCTTCGGCTCATCGATTTCACAGCAGTTCTCGGTTAGTCGTTCTAGTAAGTCCAACGCTTCAGTTCTTCGATAATCACCACGTGCAAACAGGGGGCGCTCTATCTCCGCCACCGGACTCAACAATCCAACTTCCGTCAGGCGATCTCGGGTACGCCGGCTGATGCCGAGAAGTTTCAGCAAATCCTTACCGTAGAGAAAATCCGCCGCCGCTTGCTGATGCGCGTCGACAGCTACCCGTTTGACCAAACAAAACTCGCTCGTCGCGCCCTGTAAGATAGTTCCATCCAGGTCACCCGACTTCACCAGAGCCACAATGCGATCTGCTGAGCTCTTCAAAGTACGCGCTGCCTCGGCAGCCGTGAGAGTCGCTTTCAAGCCTAAAATCTCGGCACCGATCTGCTTCATCTTGCGATTGATCGGGGCATTAGCCCGCTCAAGAATCAGCCGATGTGCAATCTCGCGGACTGGTGAATACACCTCTCCTGAAAATTCCGTATTCAGCTCTCGGTACCAGTTGCCAAGATTGACCATGAAGCGGCTGGAAACCATCTGATTCGCGGCCTCAATCTTGGCTGCGACGAAGTCTCCAAAACGAGGCAACAAGTCGCTGCCCACTTGGTAGCTGGCTCGACAAACCTGCTGGGCTTTATCCGCACTCAGGGGAGCATTTTTCCGATGCGGCTCCGCCAGCGTCAGGTTCGCCAGGAATAACAGAAAGACATCAACGTCTTGGGGGAGCGTCTCCAATCCGGGAAGCGAAATACCACTGCCAGACAACAAGAGATTAGCCACCCAGAGGCTCTCGGGCTCTGCTAGCTGAACATCCGCAGTCGTCAGGTCGAAACCGCAGCGACACGATGAAACCGAGTGACGCTTTAGATCAAGCGGTGCCGAACAATCTGGGCAGGCATCCAACAGTGAGCTCTGGTGTTCTGGGCACGCAGTGAACAACTGATGATGCCAGGCCTGACGGATATATGAAGACGCACGCAAACACTCAACACAGATAGGAACCCCTGCGGTGCGGAAAAACCGCCCTTGGGCGAGTGCAGCTGATACCTGAGGAAACTCGGAGAGGTTTCGGATCCAGGCGCCATCCAGACAGAGCGCCTCACTGACGGCATTGAGGTCAGTATCACTGTAACGAGCTTTGAATCGAACCCCTGCCTCGCGGAGCAACGCAAGGGAGCCGCCCATAAAGTTCTCCTCGGCCAAACGCAGTAGGTAGCCGTTGACGCTTTCATCGGCGAAGGGGGGCAGTGGGAATGGCAACATACTGAGCCCTCAGACCTTTATGCCGGCTTCGTGCATGATCTTGGTGAATACCAAGGCCATATGTTCAGTCTGTACCGTGATCCTGGGGTCAAACGGATTGAAGTCGATCAAGCGCCCAATGACTGCCATTTCATAGGCTTTAGCAAACTCGGGATACAGCGCGTCGCCAACCCGTGAACAGGCCTCCAACTCAACAAAGAGCTTGATGATCAGACCAAAACGACCGGCACACGCGATATACATACGCTGGGCAAACTCGGCATCGTTGAGAGCGAACGTGCGCCAACCGTTCTGCGTCAGGTACTGCAAGGCCGTCGCCAACGCCGCCCGGAAATGCTTATAGTCAGGGCCCTGCCAGTCATACGGATAAAATTGGAATGGCCGCCTGACGCGATCCGCCAATTGCTCATTATCCTGGAACAGCTTGTTAAGCGATGGCAGACCGGCCAGGACAATACTGGCCTTCACTTCACCAGAGAGAAGCTTAATAAAGTCAGCGGCAGCGCGTACGGTGGTACTACTGCCGCGTTCAAGCATGTGCTGGCTCTCATCAAAGATAATGAGTTCCGTTTCACGCTTATTGGCTGCGTTGATGAAAGCATCAGTCGCCGCCACATGGTTCTTAAATGCCCCAGTGCTCATACCAATACTACTCAGACATGCATCTGGCAGGGCTCGACCAGTTAAATGCTTGGGGCTCACCACCGAGATAACACTTTTCGATCCGACAGCGGAGGTGCTCACGACTGCCTGGGTCGCTCGCGACAGCAACGTCGTTTTCCCAACGCGTGTGGGCCCGACCACCGGCTGGATTTGGTAATCCTTTTTTCGAGCACGTTCTACAGCATCCCAAATCACACCAAGTGCGGACGAGAACCGAGCATGCTGAACAAGCTGGGCAGAGATGCTCATGGCTGCTTCTTTTCGGCTGGGGCAGGCTCAAAGTCATCATCTGACTCGACCATCGTGGATGTAAGCGCGACTGAGGCAACCGCATGCTGTTCAAGCTGCGATTGCACGTCATGGTGATAACCCACAAGGGCTTTTTTCTGACCCGCTCGGTTGTTATCTGAAATCTTTGTGCGGCGCTGGCTGTCCTTCGTCCACTTGTTCAACAAGCCTGCATAAACACGATGGTAGTCATGGCCACTCATGCTCTGCGGATCGCGCTCATAGTGCTTCCGAATCTCTTTGATTACATCAAACGCAACATTCGGGACATTACGCATCTTGCAATCGAGCTTGATCAACTCGCCACTGCGCGGATCCACCGCATAAATCGCAGCGCACTCGGAGGGATTAAACAGAATCGTGACCTGCTTCTGAAGAAAATCCCGCGTCACTTCCGAAAAGCCATAGCTGTTGTACTGAAAGCCTTCAAAATCAATTCCATAATGCTGCACTGTCCGGACAGTCTTATTTTTATGCAAGATAAGGCGTTTGACTTGCTCAAGAGATGGCGGAGGTGGCGGCATAAACACTTTTAACTCTTCATCCAGCGCCTGTTTAATCGTTGTGTTTTTCTTATGGCGAAAACCAAGCTTCACGACAGGTTCATGTACGTAAGTATCTGCAATGAACTTAATAACATCCTTATAGACTTGTTCGACCGTATAGCAGGCCTCCCTCTCAGCCCGTACATGTCGGTTTTTTATTCCTTTTTCTGCACTTACCTTAGAACCCGGCATCCTGTGGAAAACGTATTCATCCAAGGCTTTAAATAGAGCCTCAACGTAAGGTTTATCATCGCCTCGACCAACTCGCGCATAGTGAATATCAGTGCCAAGGTCTCGCACAATTTCCAGAGAAACACCCGCAGCGTTTTCAGTAGCGTTATCCAAGAGCACTTTATTTAGCCCGCAGGGCGCAGGCCAATCCGAGATCAACTCGAAACGTGCTTTGAACTCCTCATCTTTCGGAGAAAAGAAAAACCCTGAATTCAACACATAAGTGCAACGCTCACCCCTGCATAAACTTCGTACGGCGTCTTCCAGCCCAGGCGTTTTCGCGGGCGTAAATTGATCTTCGTTACCACGCGACTGACCGCCTCGACGGTCAGCTTGCTGAAGT
>SXGS01067480.1_pt1 | contig 16653 bp, 15 predicted proteins | sample 3174681 | NCBI WGS metagenome assembly SXGS01 (sample SAMN11356861, study PRJNA531348) | freshwater metagenome | isolation source: freshwater sample F1-80 | place: China: Fuxian Lake, Yuxi | collected 2017-12-25 | reverse complement strand
TGGAGCCGCCTCGGGGATTTGAACCCCGGACCTACGCATTACGAGTGCGTTGCTCTACCACTGAGCTAAGGCGGCGCGCTCATGACGAGCCTGCCCATGCTACCGGTAGGTCCGATTGCCCCTAGTCGCAGACGACTCCCGCAGTCGGCAGCTCGCCACTAAGCCAGAAAGTGTCGACCGCAGCGTCAATGCACTCCGAGCCATTGGTATAGCCGGTGTGTTGGTGGTTATCCCAGGTGAGCAGGCGCGCGTTACCCAACTGCTCCACGACCCGCTGCCCCCATTGATACGGGGTTGCCGGATCATGCTTGGTCGACACGATGAGCATTGGCGGGGCGAGGTTCGCGGTGATCGCAACCGGCTGATCAGCCGATTTCGCCGGCCAGTTGGCACAGGTGAGTAGCCCCCACGCCTGAGACACACCAAATGTTGGTGCCGAAACTGCCCACTCCTTAGCCAGTTGCTGCACCTTGACCTTGTCACCTAGGAACGGGCGATCCAAGCAGCTAACGGCGTAGAAGGCCTCGGTTGAGTTATCGAGATAGCGTCCGTCGATCCCACGGCTGATGCGCGCATCGAGGAGTTCGAATAATGGTTTGGCATTGCCGTCGGCAACTGCTGCGCTAAGTGCTGGGCGCAGTTCCGCATAATCACTCGGCGGGAAATAGAGGTAGGAAAGCAACGCGTAGGTGGCAACCGGCTCATTGAGGACACGGCCATTTTCGATTAGTGGCTTTGAGTCAAGCCCCTGCAACCAGGCACGCAATTGGTCAGCAACCGATGGTCCGGAGCCGACAAATGGGCAATCACTTTGGGTTACGCAATCGGCAGCAAAGTCATCAACGGCGACCTCGAACGCTTCAGCCTGCTCCTTCGAGACCTGCTCCAAACTTAGGTCTGGCGGCAAAACCCCATCAAGAACCACGCGGCCAACATTGGCCGGGAACAACTGCGAATAGACAATGCCGATATCGGAGCCATAAGACTTACCTAGGTAGTTGAGCACCGGGTCATTTACTAAAGCGCGGGCTATATCTAAATCCCGTGCGGCATCGTTGGTGCCCATGTGAGCCAAGAGTTCACCTGCCTTTTCCTTGCAGGACTGCCCGATCTCGGCCGCGACCTCGATCACCTGCTGTTCTTCCGCCGGGGTGTCTGGCGTGCCATCGACTTCAAGGAATTCATCACGCTGCTCATCGGTCAGACAGGTGATTGGTGAGCTATGCGCGACCCCGCGGGGGTCAACACCGATGATGTCGTAGTTATCGCGGATATCAGGGCTGACGATGTAGTCAGCGGCTTTTGCATAGTCGAAGGCGCTACCACCTGGGCCACCAGGATTTACAAACAGCGAACCTATCGGCTCGACAATGGCCTTGACCTTGGTGATCGCAAGTTTCGTGGTCGGGCCGTTGGGGTCCGCATAATCGACCGGGACAATAATCTTGGCGCAATCGGCATCACCGCAATTACGCCAGGTGACCTCTTGGTCATAGAAGGCCTCCAGGCCCGGAGGCGTTGGTACTGGTGGGTATTTGGCACTTGGAGGTGCCACCACTGGGCCGTTGAGAAATCCGCAGGAGCTAAGGCCGACAGAGATCGCGAGCACCAGAGCTGATAACCGGGGCACAGACATACTTAAAACCATAACCCGAGGGCCCATCTGAGCAAATCCTGCGCCCTATGCCGCGACTAAGCAGATGCGGCTCGGATCCAAGGGTCCTTTATCTCAACCAGCAATGACTCCAACCCGATCAACGGGGTGACACCCGCCTGGATCTGGGCGCGCGCGTAGTCGATAGCACCGAGGCGGCGGCCGGTGTCGTTGGCCGTGCTATTGGCGGCTAGCTGTTGGATCTGGGGCCGCATCTCCTCGTTGATCAATGGGACGACAGCGTCCATCTGGATAACCAGCACATCGCGGTAGAGCCCGAGCAGATCAAGTAGCACCCGGTCAACTTGATCGCGGACGGTGCGGGTGCTGCGCGTCTTTTGCCGTTTCGTCAGATCCTTCAACGCCGCATCACGTGATCTCTTCAGTTGGCCCTTGATGGCCGCGGACCCACCGACCCCGTAACTGGCGTCTAGGTCTTCGACCTCGGCCTGATTCAGGGGAGCGGTGATGGCCTCAGCATCAGCCGAGGCAGCTTCCAAGATATTCGCAGCGCAGATAAAGCACGAATTCAGATCGCGAAGTTCAAGTGGCACCCGCAGGACTTCAGCCCGGCGGATTCGCGCATGCTCATCGGTGGCAAGGGCTCGGGCCCGGCCGATGTGACCTTGGGATGCGCGAGCGGCAAATGCCGCAATCGCACCATCTACCGCGTACCGATCGGTGAGAGCCTTCGCCACCTCAGCGGTGGAAGGCGTACGAAGTGCTACGTGACGTGTCCTGGAAACTATCGTCGGTGGCACATCTTCGACGCTCGGCGCACAGAGCAGCCAGATGGTATGCGGGGGTGGCTCCTCGATGGACTTCAACAAAACATTGACCGCTTGATCGGTCAGCCTGTCAGCGTCTTCGACGATCACCACATGCCAATGACTACTAGCCGGTGACATCGCCGCCCGCTTAACCAGCTCGCGGGCCTCGTCAACGCTATAACTCAGGCCCTCGGGTCGGATAACCTCAACATCAGGATGACCGCCCAAGGGGGCGTTACGGCAGGCCTGGCAGACCCCGCAACCACTCTCCGGGCAAACCAGTGCTGCCCCAAAGCAGGTGGCCGCTGTTGATCGCCCCGACCCTGGTGGCCCGGTGACCAGCCAAGCGTGGGTCATCGCCGGCCCGGGCTCACCTAGGGTCAGCGAGTCAGCACCGGCTACCGCCCGCTCCAGTTGTGCTACCACCTCATCTTGGCCAACAAGGGCGTCCCAGATGCTCATCTTGGTGCCAGTAACCGGTCAACCCGCCCGGCGATGACTGCGGCGATCTCACCTTTGGGCGAAGTCGCGTCAACGACGAGATAGCGGCGTGGGTCAGCGCCCGCAATCGCCAAGAAGGCCGCGCGAACGCGAACGTGATACTCAACCGGCTCTCTTTCCAAACGGTCTGGATCGGTGATGCGAGTAAGGCCAAGCAACGGATCAATATCAAGGACGATGGTTAGATCAGGAAGCAGATTGTTCGTGGCCCACAAACTTAAGTCGCGGACTTTTTCAGCACCCAAATCTCGGCCGTAACCCTGGTAGGCCACCGATGAATCAAGATACCGATCACAAACCACGACAGCCCCACGATCAAGTGCCGGCCGGATGACCCGCGCCACGTGCTCGCCGCGGGCGGCCGCAAATAGCAAGGCCTCAGACCTGGCATCAAGGCCCAAATACTGCGGACTGAGCACGATATTTCGCATGGCCTCAGCTGCCGGGGTGCCACCGGGCTCGCGGGTGCGCACGACCTCGTGGCCGGCGGCGGTCAGGTGCTCAGCAAGTAGCTGCTCCTGGGTTGACTTACCGGCGCCCTCGCCACCTTCAAAGGCAATGAACGCACCGGGCCTGGTAAGCATGATTACCGCGAACCCGCCGACGCGAGGGCCGTGCGCTTGACCGCCTTCTTATTCGGCTTCTTAGCGGTGCGCTTCGTCGCGCGTTTGGCGGCCGCTTTCTTGGCCGCCTTACTGGCACCCTTCTTCACCACCCGCTTGGTGGTCTTCTTGACTCCACCATCACCGTCCAGGGCGATGCGCGAGCGTCGCTCGGAGAGCAGGTCGCTGGCTCGGTCCACCGAAATAGTGGCCGGGTCATCGGCGGTGCGCAGGGCCGCATTAGTCGTACCATCGGTGACGTAGAGCCCGAACCGGCCCTCCCGCACCACAATCGGCAAGTTGGTGGTCGGGTCACTGCCGACCTCACGAAGCGGTGCCGCCGCTTGACCGCGGCCGCGCCGCTGCTTGGGCTGGGCGTAGAGGGCTAACGCTTGCTCCAAGGTGACGGTGAAGATCTCGGCTTCACCTGCCAGTGACCTGGAGTCGGCGCCGCGCATCAGATACGGACCATACCGACCATTTTGCGCCGTGATGTCTTCACTGGTGGCCGGGTCGACACCGACGACTCGCGGCAAACCCAAGAGGCGAAGTGCGTCCTCAAGGTTCACATTGTCCAAAGTCATGTCGGAGAAAAGAGAGGCGGTTCGCGGTTTCGCCGACTTCGGCGAACCCTCCGGCAGGACTTCGGTGAAGTAAGGGCCGTAGCGCCCCGTCTTGGCCAAGATCTCTAGGCCGGTATCTGGGTCCACCCCGAGTTCGCGATCCCCGGACGGCATCGCCAAAAGTTCCTCGGCTTTTTGGGCAGTCAACTCATCGGGTGCTAACCCGATCGGAATATTCGCGCGCTCCTCGCCGCGCTCGACATAAGCGCCATAACGGCCCACCCGAAGGCTCGCATCGGTACCGTCAATCGGGCTGGTGGCAATCTCCCGGGCGTCGATTGCCGATAGATCCTCGGTGAGCGGCTTGATACCGGGGAACGGCCCGGAGACACTTTCACCGCCCCGCCAAAATGCCCGTAGCTGCTGCACCCGGTCTGATTCGCCATTGGCGATCAGGTCGAGGACTTCTTCCATGTTCGCGGTGAATTGATAATCAACGAGTGCTTCGAAGTGCTCTTCGAGTAGCCGAACTACCGAGAACGCGGTGAAGCTGGGCACCAAGGCCGAGCCTTTCTTCCAGACATAGCCTCGGTCAATGATCGTCGACATGATGGAGGCATAGGTCGACGGGCGGCCGATGCCCAGCTCCTCAAGACGCTGCACCAGTTTCGCCTCGGTGAAACGCGCTGGTGGATTGGTGCTGTGTGCGGAGGCCGCCAGACTCGTTGCCTTGATGCTCTGGCCTTCAGACATGCTCGGCAGCTCACGCTCGCGGTCATCCTCATTCGAATCGTCAGCCACATCTTTGAGCGCAGCATAGAAGCCCGGGAAGACAACCATGGTGCCCGATGCGGTGAACTCCGCGTCGGTGCCGGACTTGGTCGCTGCGCCGAACTTGACCGTGGTGGTGGCAACTTTCGCGTTCACCATCTGCGATGCCACCGTGCGCTTCCAGATTAAATCGTAGAGCGCGAACTCATCGGCATTAAGCTCACCCGATACCTCGCCCGGGGTGCGGAAGGAATCACCCGATGGGCGCACCGCCTCATGGGCCTCTTGGGCATTCTTCACCTTGCTCGAATATTTGCGCGGGGCAGTTGGCACGTACTGCGCGCCGTACAAGTCGCGGGCCTGACTACGCGCCGCGCTAATCGCCTGCTCTGATAGATGCACGGAGTCGGTACGCATATCGGTGATGTAGCCGTGTTCGTAAAGGCTCTGCGCGATGCGCATCGTGCGCTGCGCTCCCCAGCGCAGGCGATTGGCGGCTTCCTGCTGGAGTGTCGACGTTATAAAAGGTGCCTTAGGCGAACGCTCACTGGGCTTTTGCACGACCGAGCGCACCGTGAACGCGGCATCCGTCAACCCGGCAACCAGCTCCTGGGCAGCTCTTTCATCAAGCAGGATCAAGTCCTTGGCTTTCAGCGCCCCGAGTTCGTCAAAGTCCCGGCCGGCCGCCACGCGCACCCCGTCGACACTCGTTAGCTTGGCATCAAAGTCACCCGGGCTAAAAGTACCCTCGATATCCCAGTACCCGGCTGACCGAAATGCGATGCGCTCGCGCTCGCGGTCCACAACAAGTCGCACGGCAATCGACTGCACCCGACCCGCCGACTTCGCTTCGCGGCCGATCTTCTTCCAGAGCACCTCGGATACCGGGTAGCCATAAAGCCGGTCGACGATCCGGCGGGTCTCCTGCGCCTCCACCAAGGCCATGTCAAGGTCACGTGGGTTCGCTACCGCATCACGGATGGCATCCGGGGTGATCTCGTTGAACACCATGCGGTGGACCGGCACCTTGGGCCGAAGTACCTCGAGCAGGTGCCAGGAGATGGCTTCACCCTCGCGGTCCTCGTCGGTTGCGAGTAGGAGCTCATCGGAATCTTTCAGCGCCCGCTTGAGTTCGGCGATGGTCGCCTTCTTCGACTCATGAACGACGTAATAAGGCTGGAACTCGTCGTCGACATTGACGGCGTACTTGGCCCAGGGCTTTTTGCGGTCCGCCTCTGGCAATTGGGAGGCTTTGGCGGCTAGGTCGCGGATATGGCCGACCGAGGCCAGGACGGTATAGCCGCCCCCAAGGTACCCAGCGATCTTCTTCGCCTTGGCCGGTGATTCAACGATCACCAAGGTTTTGCCTGACACTCGCACCCTTTCCTAATCACCGGCCGCTGCGGCCCCTGGCGGAGTCTGACGCTAAGCCAGCCCCCTAAGTCAAATCCAGCCGCCCCCACCCAGTCGTTCGCTGGCCCCCGCTCCCCCTAAAGGGGGAGCGAAGTGAGCCGCCCTGCGTCCGGATATCGGAACACAGGGCGGCCACGTGGGTCAACTACTAACTCGCTGCTGCCGCCTGATCCCCGACCGCGATCGGGCGCCGCTTGGAGATTACGACCGCGATGATGACGATGGCCGCTGCGACCAGCGCGATCGCCCACCGCAAGGTGGTGTTCGCCGAGGCACCAAGTGACATGGTGACGATGGCCGGTGCGATCAACAACGCAACCAGGTTCATGACCTTGATCAGCGGGTTGATGGCTGGGCCGGCGGTGTCCTTGAACGGATCGCCGACGGTATCGCCGACGACGGTGGCGGTATGGGCTTCGGACCCCTTGCCGCCGCAGCGGCCGTCCTCGACGCACTTCTTGGCGTTATCCCAAGCCCCACCGGAGTTGGACAAGAACACCGCCATCAGCACACCGGTTGCGATGGTGCCCGCGAGATAGGCACCGAGTGCACCCACGCCAAGACCGAAACCAACGGCAATCGGGGTGAGCACCGCGAGGAGCCCTGGTGTGACGAGCTCACGCAGTGAATCCCGCGTGACGATGTCAACGACCTTGGCGTACTCCGGCTTGGTGGTGCCTTCCATGATGCCCGGGATGTCGCGGAACTGGCGGCGCACCTCGAAGATAACCGCACCAGCGGCGCGCGAGACCGCGTTGATCGCCAATCCGGAGAACAGGAAGACAACCGCCGCTCCGATGATCAAACCAACGAGGTTGGCCGGCGATGCGACATCAAGAACACCGAAGAACTGGTAGCCCTCGGGCACAACCTTGCCCAGGCCATCGGCCAGCATGCTGGGCTCCCAGCCGGTGCTGATCGCTGCGGCAATAACCGTGTCGCGGAAAGCACCGAATAGCGCGGTCGCAGCGAGTACCGCCGTTGCGATCGCGATGCCCTTGGTGATGGCCTTGGTGGAGTTGCCGATCGCATCTAGGCGGGTAAGAACCGCGGCACCTTCACCATGCACATCCCCGGACATTTCCGCGATGCCCTGGGCATTGTCAGAAACCGGGCCGAAGGTGTCCATCGAGACGATGACGCCGACGGTGGTCAGCAGCCCGGTGCCGGCAAGGGCGATCGCGAACAGGCTGAGCAGCACCACGCCGCCACCGAGCAGGAACGCCCCGTACACCGCGGCGCCGATCAGCAGTGCCGAGTAGACAGCCGACTCGAGGCCAAGGGAGATACCCGACAAGATCACCGTGGCCGGGCCGGTCATCGATGTCTTCGCGACATCATCAACCGGCCGGCGATTGGTCTCGGTGAAGTAAGCGGTCAACTGCTGGATCAACGCCGCGAGCGCGATGCCGATGAATACCGCGCCGATCACGAAGACCCGTGGGTTAAGTGATGAACCGGTCAGCTCCGCGGCGATACCACCGAGTGACTCGATACCTGCCCAATCGGCCGGTACCCATACGAAGACCGCTGCGATAACAAGTACCGCCGATATCACCGCGGAGATGAAGAACCCGCGGTTGATGGCGGTCATGCCCGAACGATCGCTGGCGCGCGGTGAGACCGCGAAGATACCGATAACCGCGGTGAGCACCCCGATCGCCGGGATGATCAATGGCAGCACCAGGCCGAGTTCGCCAAAAGCTGCCTTACCCAAAATCAGGGCGGCGACCAAGGTGACCGCATAGGACTCGAAGAGGTCAGCTGCCATGCCTGCGCAGTCGCCGACGTTATCGCCAACGTTATCGGCGATCGTTGCCGCGTTGCGGGGGTCATCCTCAGGGATACCCTGCTCGACTTTGCCGACTAGGTCCGCGCCCACGTCGGCTGCCTTGGTGAAAATACCGCCGCCGACCCGCATGAACATGGCGAGCAGGGCAGCGCCAAAACCGAATCCTTCAAGCACCTTGGGGGCTTCACCTTTATATACGAGGACTACGAGGGCGGCACCAAAAAGCCCTAGGCCCACCGTGAACATGCCGGCCACGCCGCCGGTGCGGAAGGCAATCTTCATGGCCTTCTGCTCGCCGCCATCGTCATTCGCGGCGGCGGCCACGCGCACGTTGCCGCGCACCGCGAGCCACATACCGATGTAGCCGGTCGCGCCGGAGAACACCGCACCGACCAGGAAGAAGATGCTGCGGCCGATCCGCTCACCGGTGGTTTCGGCCGGGAGCAGGAACAGGACGAAGAAGACGATGACCGCGAAAATGGCGAGGGTCTTGAACTGGCGGGTTAGATATGCCGATGCACCCTCTTGGATCGCGCCCGCGATCTCCCTCATGCGATTGGTGCCCTCACTTGCGGACAGGACCTGGCGGACAAGAACGGCGGCAACGCCGAGGGCGGCCAACGCGATGACGGCAACGATGACAACGAGGGTCATGTTGGTGCCGGATAACTCAACCATGGGTCTCCTGACCTACCGGGACAGCTGGGACTAAGGGAACGGGCGGAGTCTACGCAAGGGACTTCGCAATCGGTCAAACAGGTGGGCTAAGTGGCCGCGATAGCCAAATCCAGCGTGGCATGGATTTCGATCAGGGTGTCGATCCCGGTGATCGAGAACACCCGCATGACCCGGGGCTCGGCGATCACCAACCCCAGCGAAGTTCCGGCCTCGCGGGCCCGCTTTAGGGCGGTAACGAAAACACTCAGCCCCGATGAATCCATGAAGGTGACATCGGTTAGGTCAACCACCACCGGCCGGCCGGCCGCCAGGGCCGGGCTAAGCACCTCGGTTAGATCCGGTGCGGTGTGGATATCGAGCTCACCGCTGACGGCGATCACGGACGCGGGGCCTACTTCACGTGAATGCACAGCGAAATCCACGCCCCCACTCTGGCACATTGGGCGTGGCCATCGCACGCTATTGCTCGGGCTGACCGGCCCGGGCGCTGGCCGCGATCCGGGCAAGTGGCTGGCCGAGGAAGTTAAAGAGCCGCTGCACTATCCCGGGGGCCGGTACCGTGCCGCTGACAACCACATCACCACGATCGAGATAGCAGCTGATCAGCACCGCACCATTGGCCTGCGCAATGAGCTCGGCCTGGCCACATTGTTGGCCACTTGACTGGGCACCGGCGAGGGCCGCAAGGTCCATCGCCACGCTCGCTTGCTGGCGGGCCACCGCGATTTGACCGGTGGCCATGGCGACCGCACCGCTAAGCATCAACATGAATGCCAGGGCTAAGGACCACAGGGTTGCGGCCCCACGGTCTGAGCGCAGGTGCCCTACCAACTGAACTCTTCGCGAGCTACCACCGCGGACCGGTGCACCGTTAAACCGAGTCCCTCGAACATCGGCAGTGGTAGTGGTACGTGCTGGGTTAGCTCTACCAGGACAGTGTCGGAGCCTTGATTGATGTTGACCTGCGCTTTGGGTACCTGCTCGTTGGTCTTGTCTGCGATGACCTCGAGGCTTTCACCGCGGGCAATGGCTCGAGCTGACTCGCGGGCAACATCGCCGAGTGCGAGGGCGGTGGTCGCGACACCGAGGGCCCAGACAAGTGACATCGCAATGGCGAACAGCATCGGAATCGCGATCGCGGTTTCCAGGAGCACACTGCCGCGATCGCGGAACAAGAAGGATTTAATCGTGCGGTGTGGTGGGCCATGATGGCCCACCACTTCTCCCCCGCATATTTTGGTCATCAGCCGAATATGGCCTGGAAGGCTCGGCTAATTACCGAAAAAATTAGCTCCTTTACCGCCTCGCTGGTCAGCAACTTGATCAAGATGCCACCGAGGCCGGCAACGGCTACGGTGCCGACGGCGTACTCGGCGGTCGAAAGACCACGTTCGTCTTTAACTAGACGTGCGAGCATGAAACGCATGGAGTTCTCCTTAATACACGTGCTCTGCCGACGAACGGTCGGCGCGCGCTGCCAATTGGCAAGTCCAACTTTCTTCGCACCAGGCGGTCAGCAACAGGGTCACTTCATGCGCTGTGGATAGAAGGTCGAGCCACCTGCGCTGTGGGGATAACTTCAACCGTTGAACAGGTCACTTGCCATCGATGCAACCACAGGAACGACACCCAATAGCAAGAACGCCGGCAGGAAACATGCGGCCAGCGGAACAACGGCACGAACACCGGCCGCACGTGCGGCAACTTCAACATTGAGTCGATGCCTTCTACGTAGATCATCAGCGGTGCCGGCCAACAGAGTTGATAGCGGAGCACCCGAAGTCGCCGAACGCACAAATGCGAGTGCTATCGGGGCGAGTGCGGGGTCATCGCGCACCTGGGACCAGGCATCAGCTGGATCCGCCCCCAATTCCAAGGCCGCACCTATCGGTCGAAGAAGTTCTGAACTTGGCGCACCCACCGCTTCAGCAACCGCCTGCAATGCCGCGCGAAGTGGCGCCCCGGATGCCAAGGTGGCGGCCAAGAGGTCGGCGATATCGGGGGCCTGTTTGGTCAACGCGGTGCGACGCGTGCGGGCAGCGCGCGGCTCCATCCGCATAATCAGTTTCGGTGCGACGACCGCGATACCCGCTCCGAGAATCACACCTGCGAAGCCGCCTACCAGCAGGGCCACGCCCAAGCCAAAGACAATCGCACTTGTTGTGGTCAAGGCCCCGCGTGACATCCGTCTGGTGACTTTTGGCTGGGCGAAAAGTCGGTACAACCGGCCATTTGCCCCCGGCCGCAACCAAAACCAAACCGCAGCGAAAGCGGCGGCGGCGGCGAGGGCACTCACAGTTGGCGTTCCACTGCCGTAGCGATCCGCGCGGTCCAGACCATCCCAGCCACGGTTAGCAGGGCGCCACCCAGCAGACAGAGCAGTCCCGGTGGTGTGCCAAGCAGCCACCGCAGTGGGTCGGCGCCCATCAGCATCCCCATGGCTAACCCGATTAACGGCAAGGTCGCGAGCATGCGGGCGGTGGCCCGCGGCCCGGCAAGTTGTGCCGCCAATTGCACCCGGACGTCCTCGGCAACTCGAGCCGATGCGGCTAATCGATCAACCGAGGTACTTAATCCACTACCCGATGCCGAACTCACTTGCCAACAGGCCGCTAAGCCCGCTAGCACCGGCCGCGCCCTCGCGTCTAGTCGCAGTGCCGAGGTGACATCACCATCAAGTCGCAGAGCGGCCAACGTCGCTGGCCAAACCGGTGGGGAGCCGGCCGCGTTTGCCAGGGCCACCCCTAGCGGCTGCCCACCACGAAGCTCGGCGGCAAGTGCCGATAGTGCTTCTACCGCCTTGACGCGTTGCGCGGTGATGGCCCGTCTTGAGGCCGGCCCGAACCCAAGGTGTGCGAGCAGGAGGCTGGCTAGATTTCGTCGACTCCCAGTCGGTGCGATGAGGCCGCTGGTCGTCAGGCGCCAGCTCGCATCAACCGGCAGCAGCAGCGCCACCGTGGCCGCCATGAGTAGAGCGCTGCCGAAAATCACGAAACATCGATGCCGGCGCCACCGACCCGGTCGGTCAATCGCCCCATACCTGGCTCGGGCAGCAATTGACCCCGGTGCCGACGTAGCGCCGGTACCGCCCGCACCAATTGATCCGCACCGCGCTCCAACACATAGATGCCCTCGACAAGTCGTCGCCCGGTCAAATCCCGTTGCAGGTGCACCACTGCGTCAAGACCGGCCGCAACTAGAGCGTGCACGGCGAGCCGATCAAGCCCGGCCGTAAGGCCTAGGGCCTCCAATCGTGCCGGCACATCCGCTGCTGAATTCGCATGCACGGTGCCGCACCCGCCCTCGTGTCCGGTGTTCAGGGCGGTCAGCAATTCGACCACCTCGGCGCCACGGACTTCACCGACGACAATGCGATCGGGGCGCATTCGAAGTGCCTGCCTGACTAACTCGCGCATGGTAATCAACCCAGCACCTTCCACATTTGCTACCCGAGACTGCAATCGCACCGCATGCGGGTGGTCCGGCATTAGTTCCGTGGAATCTTCGATCATCACTATCCGCTCAGCACTGGGCACCAAGCCGAGTAATGCCGATAAAATTGTGGTCTTTCCGCTGCCGGTGCCGCCGCTTATGACAAAAGCCAGGCGCTGCTCAATAAGGCATCGCAACCACTGTGCCCCGGTGGCATCGATGCTGCCCATCGACTCAAGATCAGCCAAGGTGAAGGCTCTTCGCTGCGGGACGCGGATAGAGATCAAGGTCCCGGCAACCGCAATCGGTGGGATCACCGCGTGCAATCGAGTGCCATCGGGTAGTCGTGCATCAACGAAGGGCGTCGAGTCATCGAGTCGGCGGCCAACCGAGGCAGCCAGCCGCTGGGCCAACTTGCGCACCTCAGCATCGGAGCGGAAAACCACGTCGGTGCGTTCGATGCCGTTGCCGCGGTCAATCCAAACATTGGCCGGGCCATTGACCAAGACGTCTGTCACATCGCCGGTGCGAAGCAATGGCTCAAGGGGCCCGGCACCGATCAACTCCTGACGTAGCGACTCCACCAGCCCGAGGACGGCGTCATCACCTAGCACCACGCCTTCTGCGCGCAGGGCCGAAGCCACTCGGGTCGGCGTCGCATCCGCGTGCGCCTCGATCAGCCGCGTTCGCACGCGATCCAGCAACGGGGCGCTCACGCGACACTCAATTGCGGCACCGCACCACTTAGCGCCGCCACGCAGGCGCGCGCAAATGGCGTGCGCGGCCCAGGGATCTCACCTTGCTCGGCGCTCACCGTGATTGCCGAATCATCCGGTAGCGCGGTAACAAACCCATGACCCAAGGCCCGCTCCATGTCACTTGTGGCTAGGCCACGTGCGGACCTACGCACCAGAAGTGTGAGCGACCCACCGAAATTCAGCGCGGGCAACAGCGCCGCCGCCGCCGCAACTGCGCGGACCGAGTTCGGGATTACCAAATAGGCGTTCGCCGAGGCGGCCAAGGCGATGGTGGTGACATCGCCCAAAGTGCGCACCAGATCGACAACCACGAGGTCGTACCCACGCACCGCTGCATCAAGTACACAGGTCAGTGCCTGCGCATCCAGGGGCCCTGAGTACTGGCGACCAAATGAGAGAACCGCAACACCATCAACATGTGGCAAGGCATCATCAAGGGTTGTCACACTTAATCGACCGCGAGCATCGGCGAGATCTGCCCAGCGCGCCCCCGGCGCCTGCTCGGCACCTAGGAGTAGATCAAGACCGCCGCCGGTAACGTCGGTGTCGATCAACAACACCCGCCGACCCTGGCTTTGCGCCGCCGTCGCCATTACCGCCCCAACAGTCGACGCACCTGCCCCGCCGCAGGCCCCCAGCACACTGACCACCGCGCCCTGCCTCGAGGGGCCCTCACCGGTTTCGGCGAGGCGCTCGATCAGCCACCGCTCAGCATCGGGTAGTGACACAACATGCTCCGCCCCGATCGCCACGGCATCTCGCCAAACCGAATCCGACACCGGCGGAGTGTCAGCAGCACCGTTGAGTTCGCGGGCGATGACAACTACATCGCGGCGCCTCGGCAGGTTACTGAAGTCGGACAGCCGATCCGTCCCGATCAGGACCAGTGGCGCGATCGCCCACTGTGCCCGCGCGGAGTCGGCGTGCGCGGCCAGGTGAATATCAACACCGGTTGCAGCGGCCAGCCGCAAAATGTCTTCGGTGAGCTCGATGTCGTCAGTAATCAACAGTGGGCGCCTATTTTCCATTGGCCCACCATCTGCAGTTCGAGCCCACCGCACCAGTGGCGCAGTACCACCTGTGGATATAAATCCGTGGGCTGTGGATAACGATTCATCGTGAATTTGCAGCCCGCACGCGCTGCGTTTGGTGCGAGGTGGCCCGGTCGGGGTACCGTCAAGGGGTGAAAACCGCCGCCTTCTTTGACCTCGACAAGACCATCTTGGCGCGCTCAAGTTCATTTGCCTTTGCGCGCCCGTTCTATAAGGGCGGGTTGATCGGCCGCAGCGACGTAATTCGAAGTGCCTACGCGCAATTTGTCTTTCTGGCCTCCGGCGCCGACCACGACCAAATGGAGTCAATGCGCACCTATATGTCGAAGTTGGTAACCGGCTGGGATGTCGACAAGGTCAAACAGATAGTCGCTGAGACGCTCGACGAGATCGTCGACCCGATGGTTTACGAGGAGGCCATCAAGCTCATCGAAGACCACAAGGCAGCGGGCAACGAAGTCATCATCATCTCCTCATCGGGCACCGACGTCGTCGAACCTATTGGCCAACGCCTCGGCGTCGACATTGCGATCGGCACTCAGGTCGCCGTCGAGGACGGCCACTACACCGGTGAGATCTTGTTCTACGCCTACGGTGAGGGCAAAGCCGAAGCCATGCTGGCCCTGGCCACCGAACATGATTACGACCTCACCGCCTGCTACGCCTATACCGATTCCCAAACAGACCTACCAATGCTCGAACTCGTCGGCAACCCGGTCGCGGTGAACCCGGATACCGAATTACGCAAAATCGCCACGGAGCGCGAATGGCCGATCTTGGATTTCCAAACACCGGTCGCATTACGGAAAACCATCGACACCAAGCAGGCGGCCGCCGCCGGTGCCGGCGTCGCTTTGGGCGCGGTCGCACTCGGCATTGCCTGGTACGCCCGGCGCCGGTTCACCCGTTCCTAAAACCTCCGGCCGCACCCACTTAGCCGGTGACGGCTTTCGCGCCCAGCGCGCAGGCCTCGGCGAACCAGATCAGGTAGGCCGATGAGCCGGCCGTGGTGCCGGCTGCATAGGCCCGCATCGCGTCAACATAAGCCGGCCGCCCCCTGGTGAACATCCCGTGTTCTGGGATGGTGAACAACGATGGATCCACCGCACGCTCGGCGAGCACGCAGCGGGCTGCGGCGCGGGCCACCAATCCCGAACCCCAGGCAAAAGGCCGAAGGGTGAGCAGCTCGGCATGCACAATGCCCGCGACCAAAATCGCCGGAGCCGTCGTCGGGGCGAGTACCAACTCCGCCAGCAGGGTCAACCGCGGACCCACCAGGGCGGCCGGGGGTAGGTGGCCGATGCGCAGCGGATCGTCGGCCAGCTCCTGCGATCGCGGCCTACCCAGTTCATCCTTGGCAGCAAAATCATTAGCCGCGATGGCGTGTAGGGCGGCAATTACCTGTAGGGGGGCCGACGACCACGCGCCTACCTGGCCCGGCACCGCGGCTGTGACGTCGATGGCCCGGGCCAGCACCCGGCCCATCGGGGAGTCGTCAATGACGGCGGTATCGGCCCCGTCGATGGCGGCTGAATCGCGACCACCACGCTCGATCGAGGCCCGGGCTACGGCCGCTGCGTTACTGCGAACATCACGGCGCCAGAGCACCGAGTCGATCTCCGCCCGGGCGGCCGCCATGACCTCAGTGACCTCCAGGTCCTGGGCGAGGGCGGCCAATGGATCGGCGCCCGGCACCCGGCCTTTAATTTCGGACACGATCCCCATCTAACCGCCCGGTTCGCCATAATGCAGTGTGCCCTCGCAAACCTTGGAAAGTGAAGCCCACGAGAACCTCTCCTTCCCGCCCCCGCCCGATTTCGTCGCGCAGGCGAATGTCACGGCTGCGGCGTATGACCAAGCCGGCGCCGACCGCCTTGAATTTTGGGCGACCCAAGCACGGCGCCTTTCCTGGGCGACGCCATTTAATGAGGTGCTCGACTGGTCAGGTGCGCCATTTGCTAAATGGTTCGTCGGCGGCAAGCTAAATGTTGCCTACAACTGTGTTGACCGCCACGTGGAGGCCGGTTTCGGCGACCAGGTGGCAATCCAATTTGAGGGCGAACTCGGCGACCAACGAGATATCACTTACGCGCAGTTGCAGCGCGAAGTCTCGCAGGCCGCCAATGCGCTAATCGAGCTCGGAATAACCACCGGGGATCGAGTTGCCATCTACCTGCCGATGATCCCCGAGGCAATAATCTCGATGCTGGCCTGTGCTCGGTTGGGGGCACCACACTCAGTTATTTTCGGTGGCTTCTCAGCACATGCACTGGAAAGCCGCATCAACGACGCTGAGGCGAAACTGGTCATCACCGCGGATGGGCAGCATCGACGCGGCAGTATCTTGCCCCTCAAGCATGCGGTTGACGAAGCAGTCGCCAACACGCCGACCGTCGAGCATGTGCTGGTGGTGCACCGGACCGGACTTGATGTTGAATGGGAGGACTCCCGAGATGTCTGGTGGCACGAAATTGTTGACCGCCAACCCGACACGCACGCCCCGGAGGCCTTCGATAGTGAGCATCCCCTTTTCATCCTCTACACATCGGGCACCACCGGTACCCCAAAAGGCATCCTCCACACGACCGGCGGTTACCTGACCCAGACGTCATACACGCACCATGCCGTGTTCGACCTCAAACCCGATACCGCTGTCTATTGGTGCAC
>SXGS01567154.1_pt1 | contig 16655 bp, 13 predicted proteins | sample 3174681 | NCBI WGS metagenome assembly SXGS01 (sample SAMN11356861, study PRJNA531348) | freshwater metagenome | isolation source: freshwater sample F1-80 | place: China: Fuxian Lake, Yuxi | collected 2017-12-25 | reverse complement strand
TTCCGTTTCGCACCGCTTTGACTGCACGAACTCTCACATCCGGTGTAGAATATCCGCAACCATCCATGGTCCATTACCTCCTGCCACATTTGCAGCTGATGTCAGCTGATTAATGTAGCAGAACTTTTGCGGTAGGCCATACTTGATATGGGTGGCAATTGTCCTTGTCCCTCTGCATCGGTTTGTTCGCTTGAAAGCTATTGGGAAACAGGAAGCCAAAGCTTGAACCAGACACCCAAAAAGGGGATTTGTAGTCCCGACTTTTTAAAGCTTATTTAACTTTTTCCCGAGAAAAACCAGGTTTTCATGGTCCGAACTCCGTAACTTTGGTTAAGTCATTTGGATTAAACTAGGGGAATGTTTCTGGTTAGTGCCTTCCAGACTTTGGCACAGGTATTCCTGCAAGTATCGGTTTGCCCCGGCAAGTGATAATATTGCTGGGCCTGGTGGTAAGGCACCAAATCCAACAAATCAGGACCCAGGCCTTGGTCTTTTGTCAGGCGTTTGACGATTTCACAAAAAGTCTCCCCTTCTTTTGCCGCCCGACCTTGATCCCCTGCAAAGGCCATCACCGCCCCGGAGGTCAATGCCACAAGATCGGCGTCCTTCATGTGGGCCGCCTCTCCTGTTTCAAATGGGTTTTCCAAAACACTAAAACGATTGGACCAATTCCCTGAATCCAAATCGCCACCCTCCCTGGAGTCACTTTTACCTTTTGGATGTGGCTTTGGTTTTAACCACGCGAAAAGGCCATTGAGCCAATCGAGCCAGCCACCTTGTTGCAGGCCCATGGCCTTGAAAAAGCGAATTATAAAATAGATTGCCACGGGAATTCCGATAACCAAAGCCAAAATTTTGGCCCAAGGACCAAATGATTGGAATGGTTGGGAAGCCTCATTGGGTGGATTTTGATTTTTGGCTTTTCCGTCCCCTTTTGGTTCCTCCTTTGCCTTATCACCCCCCTGGCCTTTGGCCTCGTTTTTATCCTTGTTTCGGGGATTGTTTTCCTTTTCGTTTTTACCTGGCTGATTTTTGTTATTGTCGTCCTTGCCTTTTCCTTTTTTTTCACCGCCCTGGTTATCACCCTTTTGATTCCCACCACCTTTTTTTCCTTCAACCTCCTTTTTCCCCTCTTTTTGATCCACTTCCTGCTTGTTGGCTACCTTTTCGTCACCTTTGCCTTCTGCCCCTTGTTTCACGGCGTTTTTGGTGCCCGCCTGATGACCATCCCTCGAAGGAAATGCTTTTTGATAAAGGGCCATGGAATCGGAATTGGGAAGAAGCATGGCAGCAATGACCACCCCCACGATGAAACACCCCCCCAGGGTGAGCCAGGTGAGGGCCATTCCCAATGGCATGGTTAGGCCCCGGCGACTCAAATAAAGCCTTAGGGCCAAAAAATGGGTAGTCATCAACAGGCCCAGGGCGCAACCAAAGAAACAGCCTGCCAAAAATAACCCATAAAGCCTTCGGCCGGAATCACCGCCTGGCAAAAGAACCTGACCCAAGGCAAACAGAGGCAGACATACAAGAACAAACAGGATGACAGTACTACCTGGCGCCCTGGTAGGTGTTTCTCCCGTGTGCAAAAACGGAGGTGGGGAAACCGTTTTGGTTTTTCGTTTGGTACGGCGCATTTTTTGAGCCGAATCGTCATGTCTTTCATGGGGTGCTTCGGCTGGCCCACCCTGATCGATGGGATCCATGTGCCCACCCGACCTGATGCGGGTGTTTTCCTCGATATCGGTTACATCTTTGGTTATTTTCCAACTCAAAAACCAGCCCAAAGCGACCAGGATCCCGGCAACCACCATAGCGGCAAACCGATTCACTTTTTCCTGCGATGTTTCAATCTGTATAAGCCCTGGAACCTGGACCAGGCCGGACAGGAAAAACCAAACCGCAATTGCAAGAATGAGGCTGTATAGGCTGGCCCGGTTTGCGATTTCCTGGGTAAGGGATATCCTGGCCGTTAGCACCATGCCAAATATGTACCAAAAAAGATAGTAATTCCAGGGAGTGTCTTTGCCGTCTTCGCCAAAGAGGACTCCGGTTACGAAAAAAAGAAATGTGGTAATAAGGCCGATCACCAGTGCCGGGGACAAGGCAATGACGAACCAGTCGATTGGTCCCTGCCGATAACGAGCCATTAGGAATCCCCCTTTGGCATTGCCTTACCATCCTTTGATGAAATAGGGAGCGGAGCGGTCCACTTCATTCAAACACATTTGAGGGATTTCTGCCTCCCTGGAGATGATTTTGAAATCCATGATTCGTGCCCCAACCAGATTGGTCATGGATCGTTCCCTTTGGGCATCATCCATGACCACAAGGATTACCGAAACCGCCCTGCCCCGTTTTTTAAAATCGCCAAGGACTTGTGCCAATCCCTGGGTAACCACCGGGGTGATGATGGTAAGGGTGCTGTCTGATGGGACCATCCAGCTATTTTCGGCAAGGAATTCCTCCAGGAATTTTCCATGGGTCAATTCCAGACAGGCAAGGCTGTTTCGGATGTGTTCGAATTGTTCGTCTCCCTTTCTGGTTGGTATCCGGACAAAGTCGATCCCTTCGATAGGGCCCTGACCTTGTTCACGAATAATTCTTCCAAGGGAATTGGCCTCAAGTTCGAATCCCAGGTGTTTGACCCGCTGGGCCCCATGCAGGGCATTGGTCAGGAAACCTACCTGTTGCCTGATTTGGCAAACGGCAAGCGCCATGGACGCCGCGCATGTCACGGCCAAATCACTTAGGGTTGGTTCCGATTGTTTGGGGAAGCGGTCGTGATGAAACTCCAGGACAATGGTTGCTCCAGCCAAAACAGAAGGTTCGACCAGCTTGGTCATAAGCCCGGCCCCGCGAGCACTGGCTGCCCAATGAATCCGGCCAAAGGGATCCCCCGACCGATAATCACGAACGCCTTGAATCCGGGTTGGGTCTTCGAACAATTTGTGAGCAAGTTTGATTTCCCCAACAGGCCGCCTTGAAGCGACATCGAACCCCAGGAGGGGAATCGCTTTGGGTAGAACGATCAAAAAACCCGGGGGTGCCTCGACCTGGAACCTGCGGAAAAAACCAAAGAGGTCACCCGTTTCCACAACCAGGGGGCCGATTTGAAAAAAGCCCCTCCGTTTGGTTTCGATGGAATATTGGAGTTTGATGGACCCAAGTGGGCCTATCATGGCAAGCCTCAACCTTTTGCCCTTGATGCGAAAAGCCGGCCCGGCAGGGTTGGACCATCCTTCCGGAAAAAGCTCTTCAACCAGGACCCAAGGGACAAGGGTTGGGCCATGGTTGGAAAGGACAACCTTTGTATCAATCGTCTCACCGATCTCACATGTATGATTTGCCCAGCTTCGTTTCCCGGACAACCTGCCAGTTGAGGTGGTTGCCATCAATCGACTGATTCCCAAGCTCAAAAGGAGCACATAGGTTGCCAAGGCCAACGGGGAAGACCGTAGCAATAGGGCAAGGCCCAATAATACAAGGGCGGTCAGCCACCATCGCAAAAGTGAATCCCCCTTTTGTATTCCACCAAAAAGCAGGCAACCAAAACTTGGCAATCAAGCCATTGGCAACCGATTGCTTTCAATTTGCAAAATGGTCTTTTCCACGGGTTTCTTCGAGGATGGGAACCTTTACTTCCGAAACAACATCCTTTAAAAGAGCGGCAATGGAGACTTTCCGCATCCGGCTTTCCGGCCTCAGGATCACACGGTGCCCAAGAACGGGTATCACCATTTTTTTTATGTCATCGGGAGTAACAAACGGGCGACCGTCGAGAGCCGCAACGGCTTGCCCGGTTTTCATTAAGGCCAAAGAGGCACGAGGGCTGCCACCAAGAGCTACATCCTCGTGTTCCCGGGTGCCATTAACTATTTCCACAATGTACTTCCGCAACTTGGGATCGACATGGATTTCCTTGACCGCATCCTGACAAGCGACCCAATCCTGAACGGAAACAACGGGGGTAAGTTCGTCGATGGGGTGCATTTTTTGGAGACGGCCCAAAAGTTTGATCTCTTCCTCGAGATTAGGGTACCCCAGGCTAAGTTTGATGAGGAAACGATCCAACTGGGCTTCAGGGAGAGGAAAAGTGCCTTCCTGATCGACCGGATTCTGGGTAGCGATCACCAAAAAGGGGGGTTTGAGATTGTATGTCTGACCATCCATGGTAACTTTTCGTTCCGCCATTGCCTCGAGAAGGGCCGCCTGGGCCCTTGGGGTTGCCCGATTGATTTCGTCGGCAAGAAAAGTTTGGCTGAATATCGGACCTGGGCGAAACTCGAACTCGGAAGTTTTTTGGTTGAAAATATTGACACCGGTAATGTCGCCTGGGAGGAGGTCAGGGGTGCATTGAATACGCTTGAAATTGGCACTGATGCTTCGTGCAAGGGCCCGAGCCAACATGGTTTTGGCAACCCCGGGAACATCTTCAAGGAGAACATGTCCCTCGGCGAGATAGGCAGCAAGGACAAGGTTTATCTGATTTCGTTTGCCAAGAATGACCTTTTCCAGATTGGCAATAACCTTGCCCGTGGTAAGTCGCAATTCTTTGGCTGCCTGAATGGGATCTTTTGTCATGAAACGGCCTCCTTTCTACGAAAAAACCCCAATTCCTGGTTGGAGGAATTAGGGTAAATCTAGACAACCGGGTAGACAGGGCAATTAGAATTGATCCAGCCAAAAATGAAAACCGCTATAATGCCTTTGGGGCTGGCGTTCCTCAAAACGCCAATTTTCCGCATGGTAGGGGGGCCTTGCCATGTAGGCGGGGGGCCTCATGTAGGGCTGGCCGGGTTGCTCCGGCCATTTGGGACCATAAACCGGCCAGTAGTTGTGGGGAAAGTAGGTATAGGGGTAATAAAACATTCTAGGCAGACTGGGATTTGGTCCACCGCCTATAGAAGGGCCTTGTGCGGAAACTTGGCCTGCGATTACGGAAATGGTCGCCACCACCAATGCCAAATTCAATAGACGATTCCTCACGAAGCACCTCCCTGTCAAGCGGAAAAGGACCATCCTTGGGACATTCTAACCCATGGAAAAAGTAGTGTTGGTCAAATATGAGCCCTACAAGCTCAAAAACCCGTTCAGGAATACCATGGCTGCGGAAGATTTGCTTGGTGGCAACAATTCCGGGATTAAGGGTCCTTTGACCTTTATTGGAAAAAAATAAGATGGAATCCTTCAAGTTGTATGAAGACCCGCTAAGCGGCCGATACGCCAGCCCGGAAATGGCCCAATTGTGGAGCCCACAAAAGCGTGTCGGCATTTGGCGACGCATTTGGGTTGCCTTGGCCGAAGCCCAAATGGAGTTGGGACTTGTTGGTGAGTCGGGGCCAAGGATTTTGCCAGAACAGATCTTTGCCATGAAAGCCAAGGTGGATGACATCGACTTTGCCTTGGCAGAGAATTACGAGCGCAAATTTCGCCACGATGTAATGGCCCACATTCACGCTTTTGGAGATGCGGTTCCCTCCGCCAGGGACATCATCCATTTAGGGGCCACAAGCTGCACGGTTACTGACAACGCCGAAATCATCCTCATGCGTGAAGGGTTATTGCTAGTAGCAATCAAGGTTGCTTCGGTCTTGAATGCCTTATCGGGCTTTGCTTCCCAGCACAAAAACCTGACCTGCCTTGGATTTACCCACTTTCAACCTGCCCAGCTCACCACCATGGGGAAACGGGCAACACTTTGGGCCCAGGATTTCCTGATGGATTTGGGTGAAATAGAACAGCGACTGAAGACTTTGCGGTTCCGTGGAATCAAGGGCACCACAGGAACCCAAGCCTCGTTTATGGCCCTATTTCAAGGCAACCAGGAGAAAGTACTCGCCCTGGACAAGTTGCTCTCCCAAAAAATGGGATTCGATTTGGTTTGGCCGGTTACAGGACAAACCTACCCGCGAAAAATGGATTCCATGATTCTCGATGCCCTTTCAGGCATTTGTCAATCCGCCCACCGGTTTGGTTCGGACCTTAGACTTTTGAGCCATCGTCAGGAGTTGGACGAACCATTTGAGGAGAGTCAGGTTGGCTCCTCGGCCATGCCCTACAAGCGAAACCCGATGCGGTCGGAGCGCATGTGTGGTTTGGCCCGTTATGGAATGAATCTGTCGGGAAATGCAGCACAAACCGCGGCGGTTCAATGGCTGGAACGGACCCTTGACGATAGTGTCAATCGACGGTTAAGCATCCCACAGGCGTTTCTTACTGTGGATTCCATTCTGAAATTGGCGTTGAACATTGCCAAAGGGATGAAGCCCAACCCGGAGGTAATCGACCGGGAAGTCAAAAAAATCATGCCCTATATGTTGACCGAAAACCTGTTGATGGCGGCGGTGGCCCAAGGGGGGGACAGGCAGGAACTCCATGAAATCATTCGTGTGCATAGCCATGCAGTGACGGCTGATCTGAAATTGGGTGCAAGCAAAAATGATTTGTTGCAAAGGCTGGAAAAGGAAAAAGCATTTGAGGGGGTTTGCTTTGCCGCTATCGAATCCGGGAGTTACCTCGCCGGTCGTGCTTCGGATCAGGTGGATGATTTTATCGCCAACGAGGTATCCTTGGCTCTGGCACCCTATCAGAGCAGGGTTCACTCTCATGCTGTGGTGGAACGGTAATTGGCGTAAGGGTATCGCAACAGCCTAAATCCTCTTGGCAAGCAACCAAGGTTCCCTGAAAAGCGGAAGTGGAATCCCGGGTATGCCATTGCCCCGGCCAAAGGAACCATGTTATCCTTGCAGGCTGATTGACCTCCCTGGAGACACTCCGGCATGGATGCCGCTACCCCTCTATTTGGCAGAGTCCTGGTAGGACTTGCCTCCTTTTGTTCCAGAATTCCCTATTTTGTTATGGGAATCTATTTGGCGCTTGTCGTTGGTGCCCTATTTTTAACCACCCAATACCTTGGTTTTCGGGTTCATCGCGATGATATGATTCATGAAAACCACCCGGTTCAGGTTGCCTGGAAAAGCTATCTGGCACTAAATGGGGCGGATGATGATTTGGTGGCTGTTGTAGAGGGCGGAACCCCTGAACAAATCACAAAGGCCATCGATCGGTTGGCACAAGAATTTCGCGCACGCCCGGCAAGTTTTGATCGCATTCTCGACAGGGTTAACCCGGCTTCTTTCCGTTCCAAATCCTTGCAACTATTACCGGCTGAGAAGTTGAAAAGCATTGAACAGGCCCTGTTGGAAATGCGACCGCTTTTTGACCTTCCCTTTGGGTGGAACCTGTTCACCCTGCAAAGTCTTGCCCTTGAGGCCAAAACACGAATGCGGAGGATAGCCCTTGGCACCAAGGTAACGGCTGGCGACCGGCAGTTTCTGGAAGGATTTGCCAACATTCTTGACACCGGGGCAACCACCCTGGTTTCACCCAGTGCCTATGTTTCTCCATGGAGAAGTTTGCGGCCTGAAGGGATCGATGGGCAAATTTCGCTGGATCAACCAACCTATTTTTTCAACAAGGAAAAATCGCTTGGTTTTTTAACCGTCCGCCCCAAACCGGATCCCCTGCACCTGATGACACCTTACTATCCGGCAGTCCAGGATGCGAAACATTTGGTGGATCAAATCCGTCATGAATTTCCTGCGCTTTCGCTTGGGTTAACCGGGTTACCGGCCCTTGAATGTGCCGAGATGGAGGCTTCCCAAAACGATACAACCCGAGCCTCCTGGATGGCCCTTGCGGCGGTTTTCATTTTGTACATAGTGGTATTCCGTGGCCTTCGGGTTCCCCTTTTGACCATTATCCCCCTGATTACAGGAACGGTTTTAGCCCTTGGATTGACCACCCTGATCATTGGACATCTCAATTTGTTATCGGCAACATTTGCACTCATGCTGATAGGAGTGGGCGATTATGGAATCCTTTGGATCAGTCGCTATGACCAGGAATACCAAAAATCTGGCGACCCTGACCTCGCTCTTCGTCGGACAGCCGGATCGACGGGATTGTCCATTGCCTTTGCGGCAATCACGATGGCCATCGCCTTTGGAGCCACGACCTTTGCCGACTTTCAGGCGGTTGCAGAGTTGGGATTCATTGCAGGGATGGGAACTTTACTTTGTGGACTGACCAGTTTGACGCTCCTTCCCGCTCTTTCCTCGACCTTTTTTGCATTGGCTCCAATCCCCAAATCAAGCGAATCAAATCGCTATACGATCCCATTGGCAGTCAACCGACCTGAAATTGGCGTACCTATCCTAAGTGCAAAATGGCTCATTCCGGCAGGCGCCCTATTGGTTGCCATGATCCCGTTGCTATTCCAACTCCGTTATGACAGCAACCTTTTGCACCTTCAAAACCAGAATCTCCCTTCGGTATATTGGCAAAAACGGCTATTGGAAAACTGCCCCCAAGCCAGTTGGCATGCCGTGATAGTTGCCAAAGATGCTGCAATGGCGATGAGCCTGGCCGAGAAACTCAAGGTTTTGCCCGAGGTTGCCTCAGTAGCGGAAACGGCCTCCATGGGGCCGGAAGAATCCACCGAACGGCTATTGATTATTCAAAGACTCCAAACTGCCCTGGGGAGGTTACCTCCACGAAACAAGCCGTTGCCCCTTGCGGCAATTTCTCCTGAAGGGTTACTTGGGGAGGTCCGACAATTCAGGCAATGGCTGGATTCCGAAGAAGCTGGAAAAAGAGATATCCCGGCCTCGGCTCAGGTGGCGGCAGGACTTGACAGGATGGAAGTTGCCTTGAAAGAAAAAAGTCCCAACCTGAACAAGCGACTTGCCGAATTGAACACCCGGATCGTGGAAGATCTGATTGCCCAACTTCACGTTTTAAAAGATTGCACCAACACATCGCCCTTGGTTCCTGGTGACCTCCCGGCAAATTTGATGGAACGCTTTCAAGCGAATGGTCACTATTTTCTCCGGGTGTTTCCGGCGATGGATACATTTGATTATGAAGGCATCAAGCAATTTACCAATGCCGTTTCAAGGGTTGCACCCACCGCAACCGGGAAACCGTTCACCACCCGATTGGGGCTGGAGCAGATGAAATCCAGTTTTGTCCAAGCCGCCTGTTATGCTTTTTTGGCTATCATGGTCGTCATTTTTCTGGAACTAAGGTCTATCTGGTTGGTGTTATTGTCCTTGATTCCGCTTATCATGGGAATCTTTCTTGCGCTTGGTTTCATGAGCTGGCTTGGAATCTCTTTGAATCCAGCCAATATGATTGGTTTACCGCTTTTGGTAGGGATCGGGATCGACAACGGGCTTCATTTGGTCCACGATTACAAAGGCCAAGTGGGAGAATATCGGCTTGATCCTGCGGTGTTTCGAGGGATTTCCATTGCTTCTGCTACCACTGCCATTGGATTCGGGTGCCTTGTCACCTCATCCCATCAAGGCCTTGCCAGCTTGGGAATGCTTTTGACCTTGGGAGTGGTTGCCTGCAGTTTTTGTGCATTGCTGTTGCTGCCAGCCCTCTTTCGCCTGTTTTCCCGGAAGGAAACTTTTACCGTAAAGGAACCGGATCAATCCACCGAAAGCCTCCTTGGGCGTGCCGCATAAATCTGATAACCGGAAAGAAAGAGGTCATTTGACAAAATCGGCCGTCAGTCTCCCTCCAAATCGCCAGGTTCCTCCCCGATTCCCAGGCAGGTAAATGACTTCCGGATCCGCCAGTTGGTGGTTTTTCACCGCAAATGATTCTTTACCTATCCGCTGAAGAGGAATATCTTGCCCCAAGACAACCACCCTTAAACCATTTCCTGTTTCCCTAACTTCGATAGTTCCATAAGAAGGGTTTGTAAACGAACCCGTCATGCCTTTGGCCATGGGAATACCCTTCCAAACGGTTGACTTTTCTGCCCAGTCCATTAACCGATCCGATTGGGTTTGTTTTGCGGCTCGATCCTTTTCCTTTAGGCGCTTTGTCCAATCGACTGGGGATTGGCCAAGCAAAAGATCTGCCACGGTATAGGCAACATCATGATTGAAAGGAGTCCTGTCCAAATTGGCAAAAACGGCAAGGGCCTGTTTCCTTTCAGGAAAGATCATGATAAATGCCCGAAAACCATCCATCACCCCACCATGCGCTATCACTCTTTCACCTCGATAGGTCAGCGTCACCCAACCAAACCCATAACCGAGATTGTTCACTTCGGGCCGAAAGGCAGGTTCCTCATTTACCATCCCTTGGCGAATTCGAGGTTGGTGGGTTACTTTGGCCGCTTTTGACAGCTCTTTTATTCCCCCTAATTCTATCCCCGATTGTTCAATCCCTGCATGAAGCCTTAACCACGGCATCAATTGGCCCAGAGGCAACCATAATCCGCCCGATGGATTATCCTTGGGATCGCACCAGGCTTCGGCCCAGGGATCGCAATCCCCATCCGGTCCAAGGCGATGGGGATGAGCCCGATTGGCGGTTTTATAGGCATCGGTTTTTGACCATGCTGCCCCCTTGATTTTTAAAGGGTCAAACAGTTCCTTTTGCATGGATTCCTGCCATGGGAGGCCAGAGGCTTCCTGAACGGCCAAGGCCAAAGCATAATACTGGGTTACCTGGTATTCATAGGTCATTCCAGGAGGAGCAAACCGGGGCAATTTCATTAATTTCCGGACCACTTGTTCGAGTGTATCCGGGGAACGATAAAAAAGGAGATCATGGGCGGGATATCCACTGGAGTGATTCATCAAATGTTTCAGACAAATGGGATCGTTATAACGGGTATCCTTGGGCTGGTACCACTCCAGCCATTTGACAACAGGGTCTCCAAAATCTAAAACCCCTTTTTGAGCCAGACAGGCTACCATGGTGGCTGTAAACGCTTTTGTTAAAGACGCTGTGGGGAAAATCGTGTTCCCGTCAATGAGGTCGGGGCCCTTCATGGTTCGTTTACCTACGACATACACTCCATCGGCAGCTTCCGTCCCAACGAGAACCAGGCCCGCACCTGGAATTTTCCAGTAGGAAGCTTTTCGGTCCAATTCGGCTTGAATGCGTTGTTTGCTTGGGCCGGCCTGGTCCACCATCACAAGAGCCAAAGTTAACAAAACGCTAACCATTAGGCAAACGCCACGGGATTCAGTATCCCCTCAATGCGCAGGATTTCCCGTTGATACTCGTCCTTCGTCAAAACCGGCGTCAGGTTGAAATCCGCCTTGGAAAGATGCACATCATGAAAACTTTTGCATCCTTGCCAACCAGGATCCTCCCCTGCCATGGGCACAGGATTTGGCAGGTAAACCCGCAGGGTGTGAAAATAGATCCCAGGGGCCCGGTATCGGAACCGGGTTTCTATAACCTGGTCCGTCCAAGGCGAATTTTGGGCAAGGATCAAAGCGGTAGCCAAATCCTTTATATGGTAGCAGCCTGTGGTTAGGCACCAGGCAGGGAAAGGGATTGTCCCGGGCGATAGGTTTTGATTCCAACCGATGGTGGAAGAATCGACCTCCCAGCCTTGCCTCAAAGGGCTTCTTTGTTCGTGAAATGCGGTAGGATGTAGCCAAAATTCGCCAAGTGGACCGGTCAATGTGCCTGGGTCATCGGCCAATCCACCCTTGCGGAAAAGTCCAGCAACCCTCCCTCTCATAAGGTGCTCACAAACGGACGCCCATTCCTTGAATGCCTTTTCTTTCATACCTTTTCCTTGTTAATGGCAAAATCTGTTTCCGGTCGCGGATTGCGCTGAAGGAGTTGGTCAACCGCAATATGGGGGGACACTCTTTCGAATAAAATGCGATAAACGGCTTCGGTAATGGGAAGTGAAATGCCTGTTTGGATGGCCATTTGATGAAGGATGCGGGCCGAGTTGACCCCTTCGGCTACTTTTTCCATTTCACCCTGGATTTGTTCCAAAGAGGCCCCAGCGGCCAGTCTTTGCCCTACTTTCCGGTTACGCCCATGGGGGCTAAAGCAGGTAGTAATAAGGTCTCCCATACCAGCCAGGCCCATAAATGTTTCCGGCTGTCCTCCTTGGGATACCCCCCACCTGGCCATTTCTGCCAACCCCCGGGTCAATAGGGCTGAAACAGCATTGTCCCCCAAACCTAGCCCTGCACAAATCCCCGCTGCAATTCCGATCACATTTTTATGGACTCCCGCCCACTCCACACCAATTTCGTCCATTGAGGTATAAATCCGAAACCGGGGGTTTCCCATTTCGGTTTGAATTTCTTTGGCCAAATCGGGATGCCTTGAAGCCGCCACCAGCGAAGCAGGTTGGCCACGGGAAACCTCCTCGGCATGGCTTGGCCCACTTAACACCACGATCCTATCGTGACCCGACCAACGAGCCAAAAGGGTACTTGGTCTTTCCCCGGTCACCGGATCCATGCCTTTTACAAGGCTAAGGAGCTTTGGGGGGGACGGAATTCCCTTTTGCCTCAGTCCGGAAAGGGTGGCACCAAGGAAAGTGGCCGGGATGGCAATCACCCACCAATGGGCCTCTTTGAGGCAGGTCAGGTTTTCATGTTCAAGGGCAATGTTTTCAGGGATGGCGACCCCGGCAAGGTATTTATGATTTTCCCTGGTAGCAAACAAAGCCTGGAAAGCGGGTTGGCGGGGAATCCAAAGGCTGGTACGATGATCAGGATTTTTAGCCCAAAGAAGGGCAGCGGCTGTACCCCACCCCCCGCTTCCCAGAATTGCCACTTTGATTTGGTCCGCCATGACTTCTCTTTCTTTTTGGATATTGCCCAATGTATAGGAAAACGCCTTGAGGATTTCCAAGGGGCAATCCGTTTTGCCTTCATTTTACCCCTGCAAAAAACCGATAAGGCTTAAGGGGAAGTTCCGGGCGTTCAATAGCCGGCGGATAGGACGACAAGGAAAACATTCATGTCACGCCATTTGCGTTTGTTTGTAGCAACCAACGAAGATTTGGATTCGCCTTCTCCTGAACCGATTCATCGGGTAACCCTTGGTGACCTTTTACCTTTGGTTGCCTTGGCCTCAAGGCGTAATTATGCCTGGTTACAGGACTTTTTGGATGATGATGTCCTCATCACCGATGACCTGAATGACATCCTTCAAGCCTTTCGGGCGAAGCCTTCGGCCTAACTTGAGCCAGTCAAACCTATACAACTAATCGTCCGTGAAATCACCTTGAAGCATTTCCGGTTTGGCAAACAGGTCCAAGTCCACTTGCCCCTTGGTTTCCTGTTCCAAAAGCCGAATCCTCCCTTCCAAATCGCGAATTTTATTTTGAAGCCCAAGGAGAACGGCCTGTTCGGATTTCTTTTGGGATTTTCTAGGTAAGGCCGGATATCCCAATTGTCGCTGCATGGCCCCAAAAAGGAAAAGAGGGTCACGATTCCGGTTTGCTCCTGCGATTTTCCCTTCTTTTTCGCCAAATAATGGTTCAATCGGGGGCTCATAACCGGGGTAATTGCGCCTTTGATCGAGAATGTACCATATCGACCTAAGGTAGACGAGGTCCGCAAAATCTATCACGCCTAATTGGTGCCTAGCCTGGGCAATAAACGATTGCCATTCGGGGGGGTAAAAAGGGTCTCGCGACATGGCAATAAGGCCTTCATCGTAGCCAAGATGATTTCTGGCTAACACCTCAAACTGATAGAGAAACAGGCCGCCCTGGGTGGGTTGTTTTGATCGGTAAATGGCCTCATTTTCCAGACATCCCAAAGCACATTCCACCGAGAATTTCATTTTCTCGTTTTCCGCACTTTTGATCAAAAGGGTTTGAAACGGAGTAAAATAGTGGCTTAGCCGCTCAAATCCCTTCGACAATTGGCCGGTGTGCTTTAATTCCGCCCGAAGAAACCCTATGGCCAAAGGCAATTTTGTGGTGGAAAGGATTTCCTGATCAAGCACCTCAAGGATTTCCTGGGTGGAAAGCCCTTGACCGATCCGTTCGCAAAGCATGCGGAAAAAATAGGCCTGCTCAATGTATTCTTCCTTTTCCAGTTCCACGGCCACGCCCCTTAGGTTTGCCACCCAGTATGGGATTCATCCTAGCCGAGGGTGCCAACTTAGCTAGGCGGCCACCCTAAGGGGTAAGGGTTGAGGTTTCTCCCTTTGTTCCGGGTTAAACAGGGTCCCGATCAATTCCCTGGCCCTGGCCGTTACAGCCCCGTAATCGCCATTTTCAACAATATGGCATTCCACGGCACCAATCCCAAGCCGATCACCCAATCCCAGAATGCAATCCGATACCCGGTAATCGTTGATGGTAATTCCGTTGGTACTTCCCAGATCACAAATCCGCCAGTGGCCGTCTTTGAAGTAAATTTTGGCGTGCTTGCGACTGACCTCCCGGTTTAAGTCACCCAAAAAATCAGCCCGACCCAGGATTTTTCCGGGAAATGCAATTTCAAGCCTTCCCCCCAGTCCGGGACCCTCCATTACCAACAGCATTCGGTCCATATTCCAAGTCCCCCTGTTGTCCAATACCTGGCTCCGTTACCTGGCCGTTACATGGCTCCGGTTTGCCCTGCGGATTGCTCCAAGCTTCTTTCCCTGGTACCGGAAACCCAGTTTCCAGAACGGGTCGTATCGATTGCATCGACTGATTCGGCAGGGTACTTGAGGTAAATCCGGTTTGATTCAAGTTTTGTTTGTATGTTTTTTGGTTTTCGGCCAAACTGGAAGGGCCTTTAGGGGTTTCGATCCCGGATTAGACCAAAGGAGCAGGATTTTTTCCAAGGTTGGAAATGGACTGCAAGGGTTCGGGAAAAAAGGAACCTTGGGGAGGTCAAACACATGAACCAATGCATTCGAATGACTGTGCTATTACTGGCCCTTGGGGTTGGAATGGCTCCAGGGATCCAGGCCGGACAATTGGGAGCCTTTCGTTTCCCAAGGGCTTGTGTGACAAAACAACAATGTTGCCTTCCGGAAATAAAGCATAGGGTTTGCCACAAATTGGTTTCAGAGGAAATCGAAGAAACCTGTTTCAAGCCGGTATATCGAACCGTCCTTTGCGAAGAAACCGTTACCGTGTGCAAACCTGTCACCGAACTCAGGATTCGCGAAGTCCGCTCCATTGTTTGCAAACCTGTCATTGAAGAGCGGGACGAGATTCGCCACTTTACAGTGCTTAAGCCGACTTATGAACAAAAAATCCAGGAGGTAAGGCGTACCGTTTGCAAACCGGTTTGGCAGGAAGAAATTGTTCCCGTCAACTATGTAACCTGTCGGCCCATCTATGAACAACATGTTCGGCAGGAATTTTACAAGGTACGAAAGCCCGTTTATTCCACCGTCCAGATTCCGGTGCGAACCGTTTCATGTCGCCCGGTTTACGAAAATGTATATGAGGACCGTGTTCACACGGTACAAAAACCGGTTTGGCAGGCTTACACCGTTCCGGTTTCCCACACCACCTGCCGACCTATTTATGAACAAAAGGTTATGGAACAGCGCCATGTGGTTAACCGACAGGTGATTTCCGAGCGACAAGTCCCGGTTACCTACACCGTTTGCAAGCCGGTCTATGAACAACGCTACCGGGATGTTCAGGAGGTCAGGTGCAAGCCTGTTTATGAACAACGCCAAGCCATGATTCGAACATGTAACTATGAAAAGGTCATCGTCCGTAAGCCCATCCGGGTAGTTTCGGGGAGGTGGCGGGAGGAAGTGGAATGCATTCCCGGACAGGTCATCCTGCAAAAGGCGTGTTCCCCAGGCCAAATGGTATTTGATCCTTGTACCTGCCGTTGTGTCTATGTTCCCGGAACCGTTTCCTACTGCCCGATTCAGCTTCCCTCACGGACCGTTTGCCGGAAAATCTGGGAACCTTGCGAAGAGGTTCGGGAAATCGAATCCTGCCACATGGTCCCCAGGGAGGAATGCCGGGTAGTGAATTATCAGGTATGCAAAATGGTTCCGGAAACCATTTGCCACCGGGTTCCCTATACCGTTTGTCGTATGGTTTCGGAACAACGCCTTTGCCATGTGTCGCAAAAATGTTGCACCATCGTGCCTGAGGTCCAGGTACGCCAGGTCCCTTACACGGTTTGTCGCATGGTTCGGGAAAACCATGTTCGCCATGTCACCCAATATCGCTGCCACATGGTATGCGAGAAACAATGCCAACGGGTTTGCCGCCAGGTTTGCCGGATGGTTCGTGAAGAGAAATGCCACATGGTTAACCAACAACGGTGCCATTGGGTGGAAGAAAACCATGTGCGCCAAATCCCCTACACTGTATGCAAAATGGTTAGGGAACAAAAATGTCAAATGGTAACCCGTCGAAAATGCGTCATGGTTTCAGAGGTCCAAATTAGTCATGTTCCTTACACCACCTGCAAGATGGTGGCTGAAAACTGCTCTGAAACCTACAAGGTTCGTACCTGCAAAATGGTGCCTGAGGAAAAGGTAACCCATATTCCCTATACCGTTTGCCGTTTGGAACGGGAAGAACAAATCCGCCAGGTACCGGTAAGGACCTGTGAACTGGAACCCGTAACCATTACCCGGAAAGTATCCCGGATGGTTCCGTTTGTGGAAGAAATCGAGGAATAAACCAATTTAACTGGTTGCACTTACCATGCCAACGGGGACAGCTTCGGTTGTCCCCGTTGCTATGGCCTACCGCAAAGGTTCTGCTACAATAAGCAGCTGACGACAGCTGCAAGTTTGGCAGGAGGTAAAGGGGCATGGATGGTTGTGGATATTCTACACCTGATGTGCGTGTTCGTGCAGTTATGGCGGTCCGGAAC
>SXGS01636387.1_pt1 | contig 16658 bp, 17 predicted proteins | sample 3174681 | NCBI WGS metagenome assembly SXGS01 (sample SAMN11356861, study PRJNA531348) | freshwater metagenome | isolation source: freshwater sample F1-80 | place: China: Fuxian Lake, Yuxi | collected 2017-12-25 | reverse complement strand
TCAGCGCGAAACCCCGATTCATCCCAGAAGTAAATCTCGGCGCCATGCGCGCGGGCGCGCTTGGCGATCCCCGGATAAATCTCACTTTTCCACTTGGCAATCGCTTCGGGATCACGCTGGTAGGCGCGCTTCAATGGCTTTCGCATCGCCGCCTCCCAAATGCACCAGATACATCTTGGGCTCGGCAGATGATAAATCGCTCTATTAATTATGAAGCACTACACTAGCCGAGTACACCTGGAACCACACCACCTTGCATGCGCTCAAGGTCGACAAGACACTGACCTACATCCAGAGCAACTTTCTTCCTGGTCGCCATGTTGAGCAGGTGCGCACTCTGCACCAGCTGCTGGGTGACGAAGTGCCGATGCATGTCGAGTTCATTCGCAACCGGGATGGCCTGATGACCTGTTCCGGATTGCAGATCGTGCGCTATTCCACCGAAGCGCGCCTCAATGACATCATGCAGATTCATCGTGACCATGGTGTGCACATCAACAATCCGCACGTTTATGTGGTGGAGGACGGCAAGCAGGGGCGGGTGAATCCCGATGTGGTGGCCACCAAGCTGAGTTTTGATCCTGACGGCTTGCTCAATCCGGGCAAGCTGCGCGGCTCTAATGAGCGGGGCCGCATCATGGACGATGCTGTCGCGGGGCGCATCAAGCTGACGCCGCTTCCGGGTTTTTGAGCCGCATCTGATCCGCGCCTGATCTGCTTTTGAGTCAGGGTTTGTCAATTGTTGTTGCGCCGGGCATCCGGTTGTTTGCCGTTGATGGTGGTGCGCTACACTTAGAAGACACTTGGGAGTGACGCGGAAACTTCAGGCCGCCTTTCCCTTGACTCTTTCTTTGCGAGCGAACCATGAAAATGTTGAAATGGCTTGGCATCGGCATTGGCAGCCTGGTGGTATTACTCGCCATTGGTGTTGGCATCCTCAGCGCCACCTTCGACCCCAACAAGTACAAGGACGAGATTACGCGGACGGTCAAGGAGAAAAAGAATCGTACCCTGACGGTCCCTGGCAATCTCAAGCTGGCGGTGTTCCCCAAGCTGGGCGTGGAATTGGGAGCACTGACGCTTTCCGAGTACAACTCGCAGCAGGAATTTCTCAAACTGGGTGGCGCCAAGGTCTACCTGGAGTTGATGCCGCTTCTGCGCAAGGAAATTTCGATCGACAAGATCGAGGTAGACGGCCTGACTGCAGCCATCGTGCGTAGCAAGGACGGCAAGTTCAATTTTGATGACCTGCTGTCAAAGGACGAGAAATCGCCTTCGCAGGTCAAATTTGATATCTCTTCAGTACGCGGTGCCAATGCCGGGTTGAGTTTCAGGGACGACTTGGCCGGCAACACGGTCAAGGTTTCGCAATTGAATCTGACGACCGGCCGCGTTGCCGACAAGGTACCGGTCAAGGTCAACCTCGCGGCGCTTGTGGAAAGCGTCAAGCCGATGGCCAACCTCAAGGCGACGGTGGCCGGAGAGTTGTTGTTCGATCTGGAAAAGAAGGCCTACTCCTTTACCGGTCTGGACGCGCAATTTTCCGGAAGTGCACGTCAGGCCGCGCAGAAAAGGGCGAGCGGCAGCGTTCCGGGCTTTGACATCGCCGGTCTGGAATCGAAAATTTCGGCATCCACGCTCAAGTACGACCAGACAGCAATGGCTCTGGTTGCGGAGAAGCTCGCGCTGGAGGCGAAAGGGTCGTTTGACAAGGAGCCGTTTGACGTCAAGTTGTCGGCGCCCAAGTTGGACCTGAATGCCAAGACGATGGCGGTCGCTACGGAAAAGCTGGTACTCGAAGCGAAGGCCCGTCACGGACAGCAGTCGGGAAGCGTCAAGCTTGAGGCCGCCAGGATTGCGGCGGATATGGCCAGTCACAAGCTGTCTGTTGAAGGGCTGGTAGCCGGCGGCAGCGGGGCCATGCCCGGCTTGCTGATCAATGATTTCAAGGCGCGTGCCCCCAAATTGGCGGTCAACCTGGAGGCCGGTCAAATCGTGGTCGATGGTGTTGGACTGGCTGCCAGCGGCAAGCGCGGCGAGGAGGGGTTTGACATCAAGATCGATGCACCGAAGCTCAACGTCAGCAAGGATGCTGCCTCGGGTGAAGCCGTGACCGGTTCGGTCAAGCTGACGGGCAAGGAAAATCTGGATGCCAAATTCAGCTTGTCCGGCGTCAAGGGTTCTGGCAAGTCCCTGTCGATCGGGGAGATCAAGCTGGATGCGAACCTGAAGGAGGGTGAGCGTACCGTGGCGGCCTTGCTGACGACCGCCTTGACGGCGAACCTGGAAGCGAAGGTATTCGAGTTGGCCAGGATCACAGCGGATGTGACTGTCACGGATCCGAAGATTCCGCAGAAGACAGTCAAATTGCCGATCACCGGTAGTGCCCGCGCCGACCTTGCCAAAGAAACTGTCAATGCCGATGTGGCGACACGTTTCGACGAAAGTGCGATCCAGGCAAAAGGGGGCTTGAGCAAGTTCAAGAATGGCGCCATCACATTTGATGTGGCGATCGACAAGCTCAATCTCGACAAATACCTGCCGCCGAAGGATCCGAACGCGACCAAATCAGCGGAGCCCGAGAAGCCGATTGACCTGTCCGGCCTCAAGGCACTCAACGCCAGTGGCACTGTGCGGATTGGTGCCCTGCAGGTCAACAATGTCAAGGCGGCCAACGTCACCTTGACGATTCGCGCCGCCGGCGGCAAAGTGGACGTGAACCCGATGAACGCTGCGCTCTATCAGGGCACGCTTGCCGGCACGCTCAGCGTCAATGCGAACACCAACACGTTTGCGGTGCGTCAGAACCTGACCGGCGTCAACATCAACCCCCTGATGCGGGATGCCATCAACAAGGACATTCTGGAGGGCAAGGGAAACATCAACATGGATGTGACGACAGCCGGTGCGACACCCACCGCCTTGAAGCGCGCCTTGAACGGAACCGTCGCCATCAACCTGCGTGACGGTGCCTATAAGGGCATCAATCTTGCCAAATCGTTTCGTGAAGCGAAAGCCGCGGTCTCGATGAACAAGAACAAGGTGCAGGAGGCCAAAAAAGAGGACAAGACCGACTTCACCGAGATGAAGATGAGTGCGGTCATCAAGAACGGCGTGGCCACCAGCAATGATCTGGATGCGAAGTCACCGTTTGTACGCCTCGGTGGCGAGGGGTCGGTGAACATTGGCGAGAATTCCATGGATTATCTGGCCAAGGCTACGGTGGTCGGTACGCCCGCCGGACAGGACTCGAAGGACCTGGCGCAACTGAAGGGAGTCACTGTCCCGGTCAAGGTGTACGGGCCCCTGGATGGCATCAAGTACGATATTCAGTATGGCGCCATTGCCGCCGCTGCCGTAACAGAGAAAGCCAAAGGTGCGGTGGAAGACAAGCTCAAGGGCCTGCTTGGCGGCAAGAAAGATGCCCCTGCGCAACCTGCCGCGCCCGCTTCGGGTGGTCAGGCGCAGCAACAACAGCCTTCGGCGCAGGACAAGGCAAAGGAAAAGCTGAAAGGCCTGTTTGGCCGCTGAAGCGCGTCGAATGCCGCAGGTGCGCGTGGCGTCATTCTCGGCGCGCGTGACCGGCTGGCAGCGCAAGCACGGCCGGCATGACCTGCCTTGGCAGAATACCCGCGATGCCTATCGCACCTGGGTATCCGAGATCATGCTGCAGCAGACGCAGGTGGCGGCCGTCATTGGCTACTACGGGCGTTTCCTGACGCGATTTCCGGATGTGGGCACCCTTGCGGCCTCCTCAGAGGAAGAGGTGATGCGCCATTGGGCTGGTTTGGGCTACTACAGTCGCGCGCGGAACCTGCACGCTGCAGCACGCATCGTCGTCGCCGACTGGGGGGGCGTATTGCCGAAGACGGCAGAAGCGCTTGAGACTCTGCCAGGTATCGGGCGTTCCACCGCTGCGGCGATCGCGGTTTTTTCCTACGGCGCGTGCGCCGCCATTCTCGATGGCAACGTCAAGCGCGTACTGGCGCGGCACCTGGGCGCAACCGGCTATCCCGGGGAGAAAAAGGTCGAAGAATGGCTCTGGGAGCGGGCCTTGGCGCTATTGCCGAAGTCAGGCATTGAATCCTATACCCAGGGCTTGATGGACCTGGGAGCGACCCTGTGCACGCGCAGCCGGCCCGATTGTGCGGCCTGCCCGGTGCGCATCGATTGTGTGGCCTTTGTTGAAGGCCGCACAGGAGAGTTGCCTCACCGCAAGCCTCAAAAGGCAGTGCCGCAGCGTGCCTGTGTCATGCCGGTTCTTTTGCATGCAGGAGAAGTGTTGCTTGAGAAGCGCCCCTCTCCTGGTATCTGGGGCGGCTTGTGGTGTCTTCCCCAGTTTGCCGACGTGGATGAAGCCAGACAGGCCCTTGGATTGCCGGCCTCCGTCTGGCGCGCGCGGCAGGTGTTGGAACCTGTGGAGCATGGCTTTACGCATTTCCATCTGACGATCGCGCCGCTGCTATTCGGTCTATCCGCAAACGCCATGCGAGGTCTGGGTGCCACCGGCAAGCCACGAGGCGGGCGCATTTGGTTGCCGCTTGCTGAGGTATCCACTGCGGCCTTGCCGGCACCTGTCAAAAAACTGCTCCGCCAATTGGCCGAAACAATGCCATCGCGATAATGCTCTGATGCGGGCGGTCAGGAGTCCTTGGTCTGGATCGCCGCTGCGTCGAATTGCTGTGGATGCTTGCCGCTGATGCCGGCGTAGAACGCCTGGATGTTGCGCATGTCGTGTTCGATCTCCCCGGTCAACTTGAAAAGGGTGCCGATGCCGCCCGCCTTGCGCTTGAAGTCGAGGTAGCCCAGCGCCACGGGTACACCGGCGCCTTGGGCGATGTGATAGAAGCCGGTTTTCCAATAAGCGACTTTGCCTCGCGTACCCTCCGGGGGTACGATGACCGGAAGGCGCGGGTAGCGTGCGAAAGCGTCGAGCGTTTCCTGAACCAGGTTTCCGGCCCTGCTGCGATCCACCGCGATGCCACCGAGCCAGCGCATCACGGGCCCCATCGGCCCCCGAAACAAGCTGGCCTTGCCCATCCAGTTCACGCGCAGGCGCGGCGCGAAGCAGACCATCAGGGTGACGGGGAAATCCCGGTTGCTGGTATGGGGCGCGGCGATGAGCACGTACTTGTCAACGTCAGGTGTCGTGCCTTCCACTTTCCATCCGGCAAGGCGCAAGGTGGTAACGGATACCCAGCGGGCCAGAGTATTGACCAGAGGGGTATTGAAAATTGGGTTTTGCATCGTCGCCTTTCAGGCGTCGCAATACGTGGGTGCAATCAGGATTGCAACCCCTGCTGCGCGAGAAACTTGTGGATGATCTCCAGTCGCATCAGCGGATCAGGCAACTCCATCAAGCGCTGTTTGGCGAGTGGCTGGATCGGCAGGATCTGGGCCAGCCGGTTAGATACCCATGAGGCGTCATCCAGCATGTATGGTTCTGGAATCACGTCGGCCGGCAATTTTGGCAGGACCGCGCGCAACATCAACGTGCAAGCGGAGAACTCGATCGGCACCGGGATCGCTGCATCATCTGGAACCGGCTCGGCACTGGCCATGACCAATCCATCGTTCTGGCTGCGGGTCTTGAGTACCCTGAAGCGGCCGCTACCCGCGGTCCGGATGTTGAGGACGCCCAGCTGCTGCATGTCGAAATCGGTGATCGTGGCAAGGCATCCGACATCATGAGGAACCGCCGGCGAACCGACTTCGCTGCCTTCCTTGATAAGGCATATGCCGAACGGCTGGGCAGCTTTCATGCATCGGCGCATCATGTCCACGTAGCGCGCCTCAAACACACGCAGTGGCAGCACGCCGCCCGGAAACAGCACGGTGCCGAGGGGAAACAAGGGCAGGTTCGCCCAGTCCGGCGCGCTGCCGGTAGCACCGATGCTCAACGAATCTCCCGATGACGCACCAGTGCAGGGGTGCGCAGCCTGAAGCGTGCACACAGCTGCTCTGCGAAGTAGACCGAGCGGTGCTGGCCACCGGTACAACCAATGGCGATCGTCAGGTAGTGCCGGTTGTCTCGAACGTAGGCCGGCAACCATTTCTCGACGAACCGTTCGATGTCATTAAGCATGTCCTGGGCATCGGGGGTGGCTTCCAGGAAGCGGATGACGGGACCGTCACGACCATTCAGGGGACGTAGTTCCGGATCATAGTAGGGGTTCGGCAGTGGGCGTACATCAAAGGCCAGGTCGGCGTCGAGCGGGATGCCATGCTTGAAGCCAAACGATTCGAACACCAGTGTCAGCTGGGCCCGGTCGCTCTGCAGGAAGTCCTTCAGCCAGCCGCGCAAGGCATTCGGCTTCAAATCTGATGTGTCAATCAAGTGCGCGTGGGTTTGCAGGTCGGCCAGCAGTTCGCGTTCATGCGCGATGTATTCGGCGATGGTGGCGCTGCCGTCGTCCAGTGGGTGTCGGCGCCGGGTTTCGGAAAAACGCTTGATCAGCGCTTCGTCGCTCGAAGTCAGGAACAATGCGCGCATGTCCACTGCGAGACGGGCCAGACCACTCAGGTATTGCGGCAGGTCCGCCAGGCTTCGGCCGGCAGCTGCGGTCCGGGCGTCGATCGAAACGGCCACTTCATCGTGGCCGGATTCGCGCAGCGTGGCCACCAGCTCCGGCAGCAATTGGGCCGGAATGTTGTCGACGCAATAGTAGCCAGAATCCTCGAGAAGCTTGAGGGCAACACTTTTGCCAGAACCCGACAAGCCGGTGACCAGGATCAATTTCATGCTGTAACTATAAGCGATGCGCCAAGTCCAAAGAAGGACGGCGTCCGCGTTTCCCAACCGGTTCGTATCCAAATAAAAAGGCACACCGAGGTGTGCCTTTTTGCCAGCTGTCCTGAATCAGGACTTTTTCATGCAGTCGTCACGCTTTTTCTTGTACTCGTCGCCCTTCAGGCCTTTGGCTTCAGAGGAGCACTGTGCCAGCTTGGTTTTCTTTTCGTCCTTGTCGGCCTTCAGGCAATCGTCACGCTTTTTCTTGTACTCGTCGCCTTTCAGGCCTTTGGCCTGCGCTGCGCAATCGCCCATTTTCTTTTGTTGGGCAGACATTTCCTTTTTCTCTTCCTTTTTTTCCTCTTTCTTGGCTTCCGCTTTCGGAGCATCTTTCTTCGGCTCGGCCTTCTTGTCCTGTGCAATTGCGGTTCCAGCGGCCAGGGGCAGGGCGATCATCAGGGTGGCTAAAAGCTTGTACATGTGTTTCTCCTCTCTCGTAGACATGAAATGGGACGAACTTGATTCCAGGCAAGTGTTCTGAAATTCTTCACACCGACAAACATTACAGCATGAATTGTGCGCGGCACCATTGCAACAAGCGGTTGCATTGCACGATGTCCTCACATAAGGAAAAACGCGCAATCATGCGGAAGGTTGACAGCCCGAACGGCAGGTCGGCCCGGAATCAGGGCCCTTGCATGGCTTGTGCCTGGCGGGCAATGAATTCGGCCATGGTGTCAGTACCGCGTAGTTGCAAGATGCTGTTGCGCACCGCAGCTTCGGTCAAGACCGCCAGGTTGCGGCCGGCTGCCACGGGAATCGACACCTTGCGGACCCGCACGCCAAGCACCTCCTCAAAGTTGGCGTTCAGCGGCAGACGTTCATAGTCTGCAGCGCCGGCGGACTGGTGGCGGGCCAGATGCACCATCAGCTTGATGTTCATCTTCGGGCGCACCGCGGTTTCCCCGAAAATGGCTTTGATGTCGAGCAATCCGAGGCCACGAATTTCAAGTAGATTCTTCAATAGTGGCGGGCAGCGGCCTTCAAGGGTCCGCGGGGATACACGCGTAATTTCGACGACGTCATCCGCTACCAGGCCATGGCCACGGCTGATCAGTTCCAACCCCAGCTCGCTCTTGCCCAGGCCTGATTCACCGGTAATCAAGACACCCAAGCCGAGAACATCCATCAGCACGCCATGCATGGTGGAGCGGTCTGCCAATAGCTTGGTGAGGTGGATGCGCAGCATGTCGATCACACCTGCGGCCGTGGTGCGGGTGAAAAAGACGGGAATGTTGGCTTTCTGGCAGGCCTCCACCAGCATGGTTGGGGTCGCGACGCCATCAGCGATGATCACGGCAGGAGGTTTGCCTACCAGGAGTTCGACCAGAAGATGCTGCTGACGGGTAGGTGTCAGATGGGCCAGGTAGTCATACTCGGGTTTGCCGATAACCTGAATCCGATCCCGGTGAATAATGTTCAGGTGTCCGACCATGTCGGCGACGGCGTGCGAAGCATGTGCCCCCGGATTGACGCCAATGTGTGCCTGATCCTGACCGGAGACCCAGGTCAGCTCCAGCTCCTCAGAAACTTCATCGAACAGCGCCTTAAGCGTGAGGGACGACATCGCTGTGGAAAGAAACGAGAGCGTGATGGACTTCGGCAGTCGAGGACAGCGTTGCGAGGCGTTCGCGCATCCCACTGTCAGCAAACATCTCTGCCAGGGAGGCAAGGATTTGCAGATGGGTATCGGTAGCCTTCTCCGGCACCAGTACAAAAAAAAGCAGGTTTACCGGTTTGGCATCCGGCGCTTCAAACGGAATGGCCTCCTTGAGCCGCAAAAAGGCGCCAACCGGGGCAGCCAGCTTCGGGATGCGGCCATGCGGGATCGCAACTCCCTGCCCCAATCCGGTCGAGCCTAAGCGCTCGCGCGCGAACAGGCTATCGAACACGGTGGAACGGGCGATACCCTGCTGGTTTTGAAACAGGAGTCCGGCCTCATCGAAGACCCGCCGCTTGCTCGAAAGTTCGAGGTCAAGCATCACGTTGGTAACCGGCAGAAGGCGCGCAATCACTTGCGCCGATGACGGGCTGCCGCTAGGTTTCATGGATGTCGATGCCAATCGCGATGGGCACCGAAAAATCAGGACGGGCGGATTATACGTCCCGGTCGCCAGGCGACCAGGATATGCCGATGGATCAATGCACCAGCCTCAATTGACTTCTAGCCGTTTGAGCGGTTCGTGGGCGTGATTTTGGGAACGATCCTTGTATTTCAGGACCTGGCGGTCGAGTTTGTCGGCCAGGGTATCGATCGCGGCGTACATGTTTTCATCGATGGTTTCGACAAAGATGTCTTTGCCTCGAACATGCAAATTGACTTCAGCCTTGTGGGCCAGTTTTTCAACCGAGAGAATGACGTTTACATCAATGACGTGGTCAAAATGACGACTGACACGGTCGAGCTTGGAGAGAACATAGTCGCGGATCGCGGGCGTGACGGAAACATGGTGGCCGCTGACAGTGAAATTCATTCTTGCCTCCTTGATGTTGCGAACTAAAGCGATTTACGCAAGTTGGCCGGCGGAATCTTGAGTGCTTCACGGTATTTCGCTATGGTACGCCGCGCAACCACGATGCCCTGCTGGCCCAGAACGGTAGCAATTTTCGAGTCGGATAGTGGCTTCTTGAGATCCTCCGCAGTGACGAGTAGCCTTATTAGAGCCCGAATTGCGGTTGAGGAGCAAGCCCCGCCGGTGTCCGTGGTGACATGGCTGCCAAAAAAATACTTCAGTTCAAAGATTCCACGCGGAGTGAGCAGATACTTATTAGTGGTGACCCTGGATATGGTGGATTCGTGCAGGCCGAGCTCGTCGGCAATTTCGCGCAGCACCAGCGGCCGCATCGCTACTTCGCCGTAGTCAAAAAAATGACGCTGCCGATCCACGATCGCCTGTGCCACGCGCTCGATGGTCTCGAAGCGCTGTTGCACGTTCTTGAGCAGCCACTTGGCCTCTTGCAGTTGGGTGAACAAACCCCCGTTGTCGCCGGTTACGGCCCGGCCACGCTCGCGAGACAGGATGTCGGCGTAGAGGCGGTTCAGCTTCAGCCGGGGCACGGCACTTGGGTTCACGTGAACCTGCCATTTGTTGCGCAACTTGCGCAGGATCACGTCCGGCGTGACATAACGGATGTCTGCCGTCGAGAATGCGGCGCCCGGACGTGGATTGAGGCCCAGAATCAGGTCGCGCGCGTATTTCAGGTCCTCGTCATCACATCGGCAGATGCGCTTCAGCCCCGAGAAATCACGGCTCGCCAAAAGATCCATGTGCTGCCCGACGATGCGCTGCGCCAGCGACCGTTCAGGCGAAGGTGGCAATTGGTGGATTTGCAGGAGCAGGCATTCCGCCAGGTTGCGTGCCGCAATACCGGGTGGCTCGCAAGCCTGCAGCATCCTCAGCGCGAGGTGGAGCTTTTCCAGTTCAATGTCCAGTTCGGGCGGGAGTAGCGCAAGAACTTCGTCCAGCGATTGCGTCAGATAGCCGTCATCGTCCAACGCTTCTGCCAACATGCCCGCCAGCGCACGGTCACGAGCGGAAAGCTGCATCTGACCCAGTTGCGCCAGCAGATGTTCGCGCAGGCCGACCGCTGCGGCGTTCTGGCGTTCTGCTGGTTCGTCATCATCATCACGGGGCGCGGCGGGCGCACTGAATTCCCGGTCGGCTCGCATGCTTTCCGCTTCAACTCCTTGCGGACCGAACTGGTCCGGCAGCGATTCAATGACTGGTTGTTCAGTACCGGCATAAGTTGGGGTGTCGTCTTCACGTTCCAGCAGCGGGTTTTCGTGCAGTATCTGCTCGATTTCCTGTTCGAGTTCTACCGTCGAGAGTTGCAGCAGGCGGATCGATTGCTGCAACTGCGGTGTGAGCGTCAGATGCTGCGAGAGCTTGAGCTGCAGTGCCTGTTTCATGCGATCAAAGGCGAAAGTGTTCGCCCAGATAAACGCGCCGCACGCCTTCGTCCGCGACGATTGCATCGGGCGTGCCGGAAGCCAGTACGTGGCCTTCATTGATGATGTAGGCACGGTCGCAGATGCCCAGGGTTTCGCGCACGTTGTGATACGTGATCAACACGCCGATACCGCGATCCTTGAGAAAGCGGATGATTTTCTGGATGTCGATTACCGCGATAGGGTCGACGCCGGCAAACGGCTCATCGAGCAGGATGAAGCGCGGCTGGCTCGCAAGTGCCCGTGCAATCTCGACGCGGCGCCGCTCCCCGCCTGACAGGGACATGGCCGGGTTGCGCGCCAGGCCGGCGATGTTGAGCTCCCCGAGCAGTTCTGCCAGCCGCTGGTTGACGCGGGTCGGGGAAAGATCCTGCAGTTCGAGCACCGCGCGGACATTCTCTTCAACAGTCAGTTTACGAAAGACTGATGCCTCCTGCGGGAGGTAGGAAAGGCCCAGCCGGGCGCGACGGTGAATGGGCTGATGCGTCACGTCCTCGCCCGCGATCCGAATCGTTCCGGCATCGACGGCGGCCAATCCGACCACCATATAAAAACAGGTTGTCTTGCCGGCGCCGTTCGGGCCCAACAGGCCGACCACTTCACCACTGGCAACTTCAAACGAGACATCCTTGACGACCTCGCGTGCCTTGTAGCGCTTCTTCAATCCCTGTGTGACCAGTGCGCTCATGGGTTCTTGCGCGGTTCGGGATACTCGCTGCGCGGCGCCGTGATGCCCCCTGCTGAGCGCAGGCGCAGGTCGCTGCCTGGTGCCGGCGTGGCGACCGGACTGGTGCTCTTGGGCTGGATGACGGCACGTACCCGGCCTTCCGGGTTATTCGGCGTAGCAACCGTGGGGCCACCTCCTGTAACGGAGTAAAACTCGGTGCGGCCGTCATAACTGATGGCATTGCCGCGCACTTCATCGAGTCCGCGCTTGAAGCGGGCGCGGCCGATCATTTCGGCCTTTTCCGTTTTGGCATCGTAGACGATGCGATCGCCCCAACCTTGGACGTATTCATCGAGGGCTTCGCGTTTCTGCCGAAAGTAGGCGTAGCCCTCGGGGCCCTTGTCGGCCGTGCCGACCTGAAAGCCTTCCGGGTCCTGTTTGACCGTGATCCGGTCGGCCAGGATCATCAAGGTACCCTGCGTGAGCACCACCTTGCCTTCAAAAATATTGAGTTGGCGCAGATCATCGTAGGTCATGCGTTCGGCTTCGATGGCGACAGGCTTGTCGCGATCTGCCTTTTCGGCGTGCGCGCTCCCGTTCATGACGAGCCAGAGCGATGCGGCCGCGCATGCCAAAAGGGCAGCCCTTGCCGTCATTTCCGTCGTGCCTCAAAGGTGCCGCGCACGGCCGATTGCAGGCGAATATTGCGGTATCGATTGTCGTAGTCCATGCCGGTGCCGGTGAGCCTCGAATTGCCTTGTTCGATGACCACGCGTTCCGGCGTCACGATCTTGTCGTCATCCGGAATTGCACGCAGGTAGCTTGTGGTGACGCGAACGTCGTCTTCGTTCTTGCTGGCGGTCCTATCACCTTGCTTGAACAGCTCAACGTTGTTGAACAACTGCACTTCGCGGCCATCGGACGACACCAGGCCGCGGTCGGCGCGCACATGCGTATCCGGCTTTCCCGGCTGTGCCTGCACCAGACGCGGGAACTCGAGGTGCGAGGTATCGTCGTCAGGGTAGTGCACCATCCGCGACGAGGAGAGCGTATAGCGTGGCTGCCCGTCCTCGCCGAGGCGGGTCAAGCTGAATTTCTGCACGATATAGTCCGCTTCATGCGTGACCGGCCGGTCGCGCTGTGGCTGGGCCAACTCGACCGTGCGATCCAGCCACAGCGTCAGCAATGTCAGCAGGAGCATGATGACGAGTGGCAGGACCGCACCCATTGACGCACGGCGAGGGGGCATCAGAGTGCTTCCTTCACTTGAGGTACTCCGCGAGCGCGCGATCAAGATGCCCCTGTGCGCGCAGGATCATTTCGCACACTTCGCGAACTGCGCCGCGCCCACCGTTTCGTAAAGTCACGTGATGGCACCGCTCTCTTACTGCGTCCACTGCTTCCGGCACTGTTGCCGCGAAGCCGGCGCGAATCAGGACCGGTAGATCGACCAAATCATCACCCATGTAGCCGGCTTGGGTACTATCAAGTTTGAGTTCTGTCAGGATCTCCTGGAACGCTGACAGCTTGGCTTCGCTCCCCTGATAGCAATAGTGCACGCCCAGATCACGTGCGCGGCGTTCGACCAATTCGGAACGGCGTGCCGTGATGATGGCCAGCTTGATTCCGGCTTCCCGCAACAATTTGATGCCGAGCCCGTCCCGAGTGTCGAAGGCCTTGATTTCGGTGCCCTCATCCGTATACAGAAGCTGACCATTGGTCAGGATGCCATCGACGTCAAAGGCCATCATTTTGATGCCCTGCATTCGGGCATTCAGGGTCGGCGTCATGGTTCAGACCACCTTGGCGTGGAACAGGTCGTGCATATTCAGCGCGCCGACCAGTTTGCCGGTGTGCTGAAGATTTACATCGCTTGACGTGACGACGACCAATACCTGATTCACCTTGCGGCTTTCCATCAGACGCACCGCTTCGGCGGCCAAGGCGTCCGGGGCGATGGTCGCTGGCGCAGGGGTCATCACAGCCGCCACCGTGGCAGTGTGAAAGTTGATCACTCCGGGTAGCGCGCGACGCAAATCTCCGTCCGTGAAGATACCGGCGACGTGTCCGTTGCCATCCAGTACCGCGGTCATGCCCATGCGTTTGGCGGTCATTTCCAGAACGGCTTGCCCCAGTGTGGCCGAAAGCGGCACAGCAGGGATCGCCTCGCCTACCCGCATGACGTCCTCGACGCGGGTCAACAGGCGGCGCCCTAACGCACCACCCGGGTGGGAACGCGCAAAGTCTGCCTCGCCAAACCCCCGCGCATCCAGCAATGCCATGGCCAGAGCATCCCCCATGGCGAGCTGGGCGGCAGTGCTGGCAGTGGGGGCCAGATTGAGTGGGCATGCTTCCTGTTCGACGCCCGTGTGCAGATGGGCGTCCGCCAGTTTGCCCAATGTTGATTCGGGATTCCCGGTTAGCGCGATCAACGCCGACCCCATGCGTTTGACCGCGGGCAGGATGGCAAGCAGTTCAGCTGTTTCGCCGGAATTCGACAGGCCGATCACTACGTCATCACCGGTGATCATGCCCAGATCACCGTGTCCGGCTTCAGCAGGGTGCACAAAAAAGGCGGCGGTGCCGGTCGAAGCCAGCGTGGAGGCCAGCTTGCGGGCAATGTGGCCTGATTTCCCGATCCCCGAAACGACCACGCGGCCACGGCAGCCGAGCAGCAAATCCACCGCATGCGCGAACTGCGCATCAAGGCGGCGCGCCATCCGCCCGATCGCGTCCGCTTCAATCGCAAGCACTTTACGCGCCAGATCTAACGTTTGGGCACCGCTCCGCGCGGAGGGAATTGCAGTTCCCTCGCTGGGGGGCACCACGCCTTCCTGCGAGGCAGCTTTGCCCTTTGTTTGCTCGACCGCTATCATGCAGGCGAGTATAACAAACGCGCCCCCGGCTCTCAGACTTGGCATCAAGTTTGCATTGGGGGGCGTCTCGGAAGGCCGCAAGGTGCCCAATACCCTGGAAATCGTCCTGATTTTCCTGGCCGCTGCCGTCGGGGTGGTGGCGTTGGCACGCAAGTTTCACCTGCCCCCCCTCTTGGGATACCTGCTTGCGGGAATCGTGATCGGCCCCCATGCCACCGGATGGGTGCCAGATACCAGCGAAACGCGCTACCTGGCCGAGTTCGGGGTGGTATTCCTGATGTTTTCCATCGGCCTGGAATTCAACCTGGCCAAATTGACCGCCATGCGGGCCACCGTATTCGGATTCGGGCTGGCGCAGGTTTTCGCCACTGCCGGGCTCGGGCTGGCGGCATCCATGGTCTGGGGGCTGGGTTGGCAGGCTGGCGTAGCGCTGGGCGGGGCGCTGGCGATGTCGTCCACCGCGATCGTCGTGAAGCTTTTGGCCGAGCGCGTTGAACTGGAATCAGCTCACGGACGCGATGTGATGGCCATTTTGCTGTTCCAGGATCTGGCGGTAGTGCCGTTCCTGGTGATTGTGCCGGCGCTCGCGCGTGGTTCGGACGACTTGATGACTACCTTGGGGTTCGCATTTCTGAAGGCTGTTGTGGTGCTGGGTCTGCTGCTATTCGTCGGGCGCCGGGTGATCCGCGCCTGGCTCGCGGTCGTGGCGCGCCGCCGCTCCACCGAACTTTTTACCCTCAACCTCCTGTTCATGACGCTCGGTTTGGCTTACCTGACCGAACATGCAGGCCTGTCACTGGCTCTGGGAGCGTTCGTTGCGGGCATGTTGATCTCGGAAACCGAGTTTCGCCATCAGGTCGAGGAAGACATCAAGCCGTTTCGTGACGTGCTCCTAGGGCTTTTTTTCGTCACCATTGGCATGCTGCTTGACGTGCGCGCTGTGATGGCGCAGCCCGGACTGGTTTTGTTCCTGACGGTAGTACCGGTACTTGCCAAGTTTGTCATTGTGGCAGGCCTGGCGCGCGCCTTTGGCCGCCCGCAGGGGACCGCGATTCGTACCGGCATCGCACTCGCCCAGGCCGGTGAGTTTGGTTTTGTGTTGCTGGCGCAGGCGGGCGGGCTGCATCTGGTGGACGACAAGATTACCAGCGCCGTGCTGGCCTCAATGCTCCTCTCGATGCTGGCTGCGCCTTTCCTGATTGCCATGAGCGACAGAATTGCCCTGCGCCTGGCGCGCGACGAATGGATGACGCGTTCCTTGGCGCTGACACAGATTGCCACCCGGACCATCAAATCGTCCCGGCATGTCCTCATCTGCGGGTATGGCCGGAACGGGCAGGCGCTAGCCCGGCTTCTGGAAGCGGAGCAGGTCGAGTACATGGCGCTGGACCTGGACCCGGACCGCATTCGGGAGGCAGCCGCCGCCGGGGATGCGGTCGTGTATGCCGATGCCAACCGTCGCGAATCGCTGGTGGCGGCCGGATTGATGCGGGCGCAGGCGGTAGTCATCACCTATGCAGACGTTGCCTCGAGTCTGAAAATACTCGCGCACGTGAGCGAAGTTCGGCCGGGCCTGCCGGTGATCGTGCGTGCAAAGGACGACGGTGACATGGATCGCCTGCACGCTGCGCGGGCGGCGGAGGTTGTGCCTGAGGCGCTCGAATCGAGCCTGATGCTGGCTACGCATGCGTTATTGCTGACCGGAGTTCCTTTGTCCAGGGTCGTCAAACGCGTGCGCACGGTACGCGAAGGGCGCTATGGCAGCCTGCGCGGCTTTTTCCACGGCGCCGATGATGCGCCAGAGGATCTGACAGAAAGCGATCGTGTGCGGCTTCACTCCGTTCCGATACCGGCGGGCGCCTTCGCGGTGAACCGTGCGCTGGGAACTCTGCACCTGGCCGCGTTGCGGGTCGAGATCGTGACGATCCGCAGGGCAGGCAAAGGACCAGCGGTGGTCAGTGATGATCTGACAATAGGGGTGGGCGATGTGGTGGTGCTCAAGGGCAGCCCGGAAGCACTGGCCCAGGCAGAAGCAAAGCTCCTCGCCGGTTGATCGCCAAACGCTCTTCGGCCGCGATGCGGGGTAAGTCAACGCACCGTACTTTCGTCCAACCCAGTATGGTCGCGCCAAACAAAGAGCCCGCCGGTTGGCGGGCTCTTGGGGTCCGATGCGCATGTCGCAGGCAAGCGCGACGGGGATCAATTGATCAGGGTCGCGGCGCCACAGTTTGGATTCACAGCGTTGGCGGTGGTTTGCCACGGGGTACCGATCGCCACGGCCCCATTCTGGCAAGTGGCACCAGCCGGTGCGGCACCGCCAGCGGTCCAGATGCTGAAGCGGAACTGTCCGTTGTTCGGCACGCCGTCATCTACCTT
>SXGS01206778.1_pt1 | contig 16659 bp, 17 predicted proteins | sample 3174681 | NCBI WGS metagenome assembly SXGS01 (sample SAMN11356861, study PRJNA531348) | freshwater metagenome | isolation source: freshwater sample F1-80 | place: China: Fuxian Lake, Yuxi | collected 2017-12-25 | reverse complement strand
GACAGGCTAGTACGGCCGTCGACCAGGTGAGGTTCAGCCGAAGTCGTACTCGAGGGTGATGGTGACGGTGCCGTACTCGTCCACGCTCGAATAGGGAGCGATGGTCACCGAGTGTTGTCCCACGCCGACGCCGTTGATGTTGAGGCGCTGCGCCTCACTTGCGCCGGGGCCGGTCTGGTCGAGCACGCCGCAGTCGCTGCAATCGTTGGCGGTCAGGGTGATGTCCTGAAGGCTGTCCGGGAATGCGCTGACGATGATGTTCGTCCCGCCCTCTGCGAAGTACGGCACGGTGACGGATCCGTTCGAGAGGTCGATCGTGATCGACATCGATCCGTCCTCGAACTGCAGGCCCGTAGCCGGTGCCGGTGCTGGCTCCGTCTCGCTGAGCTGCAGCCGGAATGTCGCAGCATTGCCGTAGCTGTACACGTCGATCTGATTCGGCCCGGCGGACAACTCGACGTAGCCCTCCGCACTCGTGGAGAGCGATGAGGCCACGTACGCGCTCACATTGCCCTCGACGATCAGCTCGTAGTAGCCGCTGTCCGGGACATCGAACGTGTAGTGGGCGGCGCCCCCTGCGGGGAGCTCCCCCTCGACGTCAACCGGGAACGCGGTCTCGATGGTGGCCACCTCGAGCACCTCGAGCGTGAAGTTCGGGCTGTCGTAACAGCGCACCACCACGCGCACGGGCCTGCCTTCGGTGTTCGACGGATCGTCGTACGACCACGACCCCGTCGTGTCGTCCGGCGTGAGCCGGTCGCCGTAGCAGTTGTCCCCGACCGACACTGAGTACTCCACGCCGGCGGCGGCCTGGAACTCGTAGAGCGCATAGCCGGCGTCACCGATGGTGCCCTTCGTGGGTGTGCCGGGTTCGACGAGCACGGGATCGTCGAACACCTCCAGACCGAACGTCGAAAGGACGTCGGACCGGCTGATGTTGTCGACGGCCTTCCCCGCCAGCGCAGTGATGCTCCGCATCATGGACACGCGCAGGTTGCCGCCACTCTGCACCACCTGGAACACCAGGTCGGCCTCGGTGATGCCGAGTCGCTCCTGCACATCGTCGTCGAGGGGACAATCGCGATCGTCGTCGTCCACGCTGAGGCACCCTGCGGTGTACCTGGCGATGTGCATGGTGCCGTCGGGTGCCACCACGGAGAGGCGAAGCCGCTCGAGCGATGCACCTCCCGGCGCGTTCGACGCGAGCACCTCGTCGACGGACACCGAGAAGTTCCGCTCGGCGAGCAACTCGTCGGCAGCATCACGGAAGACGCGAAGGAAGCGCGCCTCTCCGGTTCCCATCACGTCGACGAGCACGTCGAGGTCCTGCGTGGCGATCGCCGCGGTGAACTGCTCGACGGCCTCGGCTGGTGAGGAGGGTCGAACCACGGGGGACGGTGTGTCGATCACATCGAAGTTGCCGGCGGGGAGGTCGGCGTCCTGGACGATGTAGTTGCCCAGCGTGAGTGCAGGGCTGACGTACCAGCCGCCGTTCAGTCGGATCACCACGAGATCGACGTCGAACGACTCGGACTGCCCCTCTCCGATCAGGCCGCCCAACGGACCATCCATGCCATCCGTGGAGACAGCGATGGTGCCGTCGACGCCGACGAGGACCGCGTCGTCGCCGAGTGAGGTCTCGTTCAAAGTCGTGGCAGTGAGTTGGAGATCGAGCCCTTCTCCCTTGGCGAGTCCCTGGATCCCCTCCTGCTGCGCTTGGGTGCGGAATGCATCGATCAGCGGCTGGAGACCGTCCACTTCGTCCGGTGCCAGCGCGTCGATGGCGGCAGCGAAGTCCTCGGCGTTGATCGCAGCCGCCAACTGTTCGACGGCGGCCTTCGGGCTGCCGGCCCCTTGCGATGCACTGTCACCCATCGCGAGGAACAACAGCGTTCCTGCGGCGCCGACGGCGAGCACGCCTGCGGCAATCGTCCCCCAGCGGCGGCGCGTCGTCGGTGCTGCGGGATCGTTGCTCGCGATGGCGGGGTCGATGGGCTGCATCGTGACCGACGCCGCGGGAGGCGGCGGAGGTGGTGGCGGTGGCGCGATGGGCGCAGGTGGCGGGCCGACGAGGCCTGCGCCGTCCATGGTGACGGCGTTGCTCGACATGCTCGACGAAGGTGCCCCGCACTGTGTGCAGAACTTCGCATCGTCGCTCATCGTCCAACCACATCTCGTGCAGTTCACCCTGATCTCCTCTCGCGAGGCCCCGTGGGCCACCCGACGAATGCCAACGCCACCGCTCCTGCGCCGGCCAACCACGCGGACCAACCCCACCGTTCAGGTGGAAAGCGCCCAGTCACGGCAAGAATGATGAGTCCAGTGAGCACCGTTGCGCCCGCCGCGCCGCGAGCGATCGTGATCGACCGTATGTGCAGCGTCGACGTCGCGATCACGCCGCAGCCGATCACCGCGACGATCACGATCGCCGCCGCCGCCCATGGCCCCCACGGAGGGCGGAGGGCGCCGGTGCGCAACCATGATGCCAACCGGAAGCCCGACATCGTCGAACCAGCGCCGCGCCGCGTCCACGCCGGCAACGCCGTGGCAGCCCAACAGATCCCGGCGGTCACGGCGATGGTCGTCCGCCATCGCGCAGTCACTGCCGCAGGACTGTAGTCAGTCGTCGCGAGGTGTCGCGACGGGCAGTGGCAGCAGGTCGAGGTCGAACGCCTCGTAGGCCTCGTGCAGCGTGGCCACGCGTCGCACGCCGTAACGCGAACACATCACCAGGGTGAGGGCCACCGTGGGGTCGTCGACCTTCGTGGCCGCTGCGGCACGGCGGTGCTCAAAGCCGACGTACAACGGGTCGACCGGTGCGAGCACACCGACTCGCGGTCGGTGGAGGAACCACTTCACGCTCTCGCGAGTGGTGAGCCCGTGCGGATGCTCGACGGCGCGCAGGTGGTCGGACACGGCCACCAGCAGCACCTGTTCGTCCTCGAACTGCTGCACCAGCTCGCGATAGGCGGCCACGCACTCGTCGTGGCGCGGGTGATCGGGCTGGGTGACCGCGTCGAGGAACGTGGCCTCGAGCAGCACCTTGGGCGGGTCCAGGCTCACGGCAGCGCCTTCCTTGCTCGGAGGGCCATTTCGCGGCGCCCGCGACGCTCCATGCGGTTCCAGAACCAGAACACGCCACCGGTGATGGCCCAGCCGACGAGCCCGTCGATCACCCAGTGCTCGGCCAGGTACACCAACGAGGCGAGCATCACGACAGGGAACAACAACACCAATGCCTTCAGCCACTTCGGACGGATCCACGGCAGGAAGAACGCGGGAACGATGAGCGCGAACGAGGCGTGCAGCGAGGGCATCGCCGCCACGCCGTTGCCGTTGCTGAGCGCGAGTTTGTAGCCGTCGCGGAAGCTCTCGAAACCGATGTGGTAGAAGCCGCGGCCCGCATTGCGGTGCAGCTCGTGGAACAGGTTGTAACCCCAGTCGGGATCGCCGGCCATCCACGGCGGCACCGTGGGCATCACCACGAACAGGAAGCACGCCACGCCGAGCAGGGTGGCGAACCGCTTGATGAATCGCACCCACTGGCGATGACTGGTGGCCCACAGCACCGCCATCACGATCATCGGGAAGACGAAGTGGGTCATGTACGTGGTGCCGGCCACCACGTCGTACCAGCGGACGGTGCGCTCCCAGAAGTGGTCCTGCAGCACCACGTTGGGGTCGTGCCCGAAGAACATGAACCGGTCGACGTTGCGGAACGTCTCGACCTGCAACGGGAACTTCACCGTGAACAACCCGAAGATCGACACGCCGTCGTCGGCGGCGCCGCGGGTCTTCTCGTAGGCCACCCACATGGTGCAGTACGCGACGCAGTCGACCAGCAGCACGCCCCAGGTGCGCCAGGTGCGACCGACGAACGCGCACACCAGGAAGATCGCCACGGCGATGGCCACCGACACCCGGTCGACGGTGAGGCCGCGGTACTTCAACCACAGCAGATAGCCGACGAGATACGTCCACATCAGACCGATGCGCACGGGCCGGAACCACTCGTACGGCACCACCGTGCCGAGGCCCGGACGCGGCGACGGCGGCACGAAGGTGGGTGCGTCCGTTGCCGTCGACATGGACGACGAGGCTACCCAGCCTTCGTGCCGCCGTCACTTCACGGCTGCACGTCTGTTGCCGTGCCGTTACTTGCCGGCTTCCTCCAGGGCACGCCGGACGAGCACCTTGGCGAGGTGCACGCGGTACTCGGGGCTGGCGTTGAGGTCGCTCTGCGGCTCGGCTTCCTCGGCGGCCAACTGTGCGGCGTCGGAGACCGACGCACCCTGTGCGAGTGCGTTCGACACGCTGGTCGCCAGGATGGGCGTGCTGCCCATGTTGACCAGTGCCACACCGGAGCCGTTGCTGCCACGCCACGCCGCCACACCGACGATGGCCCAGTCCTGCGCGCGGCGGTTGAACTTCTGGAAGCTCCACCCGGCGCCGCCCATCTTCGGCACACGGATCTCGGTGAGCATCTCGTCGGGCGCGAGCGCCGACTCGAGGAAGCCCTGATAGAAGTCGGTGGCCGCGATCTCGCGGGTGCCGTTCGGGCCCTGCGCCACATAGGTGGCGCCGAGCGCCAACGTGGTGGCGGGCAGGTCGCTGGCCGGATCGGCGTGGGCGATGGAGCCACCGATGGTGCCGCGGTGCCGCACCTGCGGGTCGCCCACGTGGCTGGCCGCGTGGGCCAGCAGCGGGGCGTGCTCCTTCAGCACCGCACTGGTCTCGACGTCCATGTGCCGGGTGAGGGCGCCGATGGCGATGTGGTCACCGGCGTCGCGGATGTAGCTGAGGTCGGTGACGCGGCCGATGTCGACCAGCACGCTGGGCGCAGCGAGCCGGAGCTTCATGAGCGGCAGCAGGCTGTGGCCACCGGCGAGGAACTTGGCCTCGTCGCCGTGCTGACCGATGAGGCTGATGGCCTCGGCGGCCGACCCGGCCCGGACGTAGTCGAATGCTGCGGGGATCACTTGCTGGCTCCTTGCTGGGCTGACTGGATGGCTTTCCACACGTTGTGGGGACTTGCGGGCATCGGCATGTCGCTGACACCGAGGCTGCTGAGGGCGTCGATGACGGCATTCATCACGGCGGGTGCCGAGCCGATGGTGCCGGCCTCACCGATGCCCTTCACGCCCAACGGGTTGGTGGGCGAGGGGGTGACGGTGTGGCCGAGGGTGATGTTGGGCACGTCGCTCGCGGCGGGCACCAGGTACTCGGCGAGGCTGGCGTTCTTCAACGTGCCATCGCTGTCGTACACGGCCTCCTCGTAGAGCGCCTGGGCCATGCCCTGCACGACACCGCCGTGCACCTGGCCCTCGACGATGAGCGGGTTCACCTGGTTGCCGCAGTCGTCGACGGCCACGTACTGCAGCACGTCGACCTGCCCCGTCTCGGTGTCGATTTCGACGGTGCAGATGTGCGTGCCGAACGGCCACGAGAAGTTCGGCGGGTCGTAGGTGACCTGTGCCTCGAGGTTCGGCTCGAGGCCGTCGGGCAGGTTGTGTGCCGTGAACGCCTCGAACGCGATGGCCGCGAGCGGCATCGTGCGGTCGGGCGACCCCTTCACGGTGAACGAACCACCGACGAAGTCGAGGTCGTCCTCGTTGGCCTCCAACTGGTGGGCGGCGATCTTCTTCGCCTTGTCGATCACCTTGTCGCACGCCATCGCAATGGCCACGCCGCCGACGGGCAGCGAACGCGAGCCGTAGGTGTCGAGGCCCAGCGGGGCGATGGCGGTGTCGCTGTGCAGCACGTCGACGTCGTCGGGGGAGATGCCCAGACGATCGGCCACGATCATGCTCCACGCCGTCTCGTGACCCTGGCCGTGCGGCGCCGTGCCCGTGACCACCTGCACCTTGTTGGTGGGCAGCACGCGCACCGTTGCCGCTTCCCAGCCGCCGGCCGAGTAGTTCAGCGAGGCGAGCACGCGGGACGGGGCGAGGCCGCACATCTCGAAGTAGCTCGCCTGGCCGATGCCGAGCAGCTTGGTGGCGCCGGGCACGTTCTGCGTGGCCTGGCGGGCCCGCACTCCGGCGTAGTCGGCCAACTCGGCCGCCATCTCCGCGGCGGCGAGGTGGTCGCCCGAGTCGTAGGTGAGCCCGGTGAACGCGGTGTACGGGAACTGCTCCTTGCGGATGAAATTGCGCTTGCGCAGGTCCATCGGGTCGATGCCCATCTGGTCGGCCAGCACGTCCATCGCACGCTCGATCGCGTACGTGGCCTCGGGCCGACCGGCACCGCGGTAGGCGTCGGTGGGCGTGAGCGTGGTGTACACGCCGGTGCAGCTGAAGTCGTATGCGTGCGGCAGGTCGTACACGCCGGCGTACAGGAACGCACCGAGGATGGGGATGCCGGCGGTGATGAGCTGCTGGTAGCCGCCCATGTCGGCGAGGATACGGATGCGCACGGCGGTGAGCTTGCCGTCGGCGTCGGCGGCCAGCTCGACGTGCTGGATCTGCCCGCGGCCGTGGATGGTGGCGACGGTGTTCTCGCCGCGCTCCTCCACCCACCGCACCGGCACCTTGTGCTTGCGGGCCAGGGCCACGCACAGCAGTTCCTCGGCGTACACGTCGAGCTTGCTGCCGAAGCCGCCGCCCACCGCAGGGGCGATGACCCGCATCTGGTGCTCGGGGATGCCGAGCGTGAGGGCCACCATCACCTTCAGGATGTGCGGCACCTGCGTGGCGCTGTACAGCACCATGTCGCCACCGAACGGCTGCGGCACGGCGGCCACCGCACGGGGTTCCATCGCCATCGGGATGAGACGCTGCTGCACGAACCGCTCGCGCACGGTGTAGGCCGCGTTCGCGAACGCCTCGTCGACCTGGCCCTCGTGGCCCTCGATCTTCAGGTCCCACGTGTAGCTGCTGTTCGTGCCGAGATCCTCGTGGATGACCACACGGTCGCTGAGCGCGTCCTCGAGGTCGACCACGGCGGGCAGCGGCTCGTACTGCACGTCGATGAGGTCGAGCGCATCGCGGGCCGCGGCGTCGCTGGTGGCCAGCACGCAGGCGACGCCGTCGCCCACGTAGCACACCTTGCCGGAGGCCAGCGGATAGTGCGCCGGGTTCTTCATGTCGGCGGTGACGGCCCACGCACTGGGCATCGGCGCGCCCCACGTGTCGGCCAGGTCGGCGCCGCTGTACACGGCGACGACGCCGGGCGACGTGGCGGCGGCGCTGGTGTCGACGCTGATGATGCGCGCGTGTGCGTACGGGCTGCGCAGCACCGCCAGGTGCAACGCACCCGGCAGGTCGAGGTCGTTGGTGTACTTGGCCTCGCCGGTGAGCAGGGCCGGATCTTCCTTCCGGAGCCGCCGTGTCCCCAACACGGAAGCCGGACGATCGTCGGTGACGGTCATGCAGGTACCCCCAGTACCTTCAAGTTGTCGGATGTGTGGTTACTTCGCCGCCGCGGCCAGCACGGACTTGACGATGTTGTGATAGCCCGTGCAACGGCACAGGTTGCCCTCGAGGCCGATGCGGACCTCTTCCTCCGTCGGGTTCGGGTTCTCCTTGAGCAGGCTGGTCGCGGCCATCACCATGCCGGGAGTGCAGTAACCGCACTGGAGACCGTGGTTCTCCATGAACGCCTGCTGCATCGGGTGCATCTCGCCGTCGACGGCGAGCCCCTCGATGGTGGTGATGGACTGGCCATCGGCCTGCACGGCGAGCATCGTGCAACTCTTCACGGCCTCACCGTTGACGTGCAGGCTGCAGGCGCCGCACGACGACGTGTCGCAGCCGATGTTGGTACCCGTGAGACCGAGCACCTCGCGGACGTAGTGCACGAGCAAGGTGCGCGGTTCGACATCGCTCTCGTGAACCGTGCCGTTGACGGTGACAGAGATTTTCACCAGTGATCCCCCTTACGGATCCAGAGCCCCCATTGGCGTGCCACATCATGCCCCAAATCGACACATCGGCGAAACCCTGGGCCTACGGTGGCATCGTGGGTGCGCACGACCATCATCTCCATGGCGATCACGACTGGAATCTCGGGCCTCGCGTCGAGCGGACGGTGTGGGTGGCCGTGGTGGCGTGGGGCGTGGCCACGCTGCTCGGGCTGCTGTTGCTGTGGCCGGGCGACGACCGGCCCATCGCCTACGACAGCGGCGATCGCGTGCAGGCACAGGTGGTGGGCGTCACGGTGCAGCCGTGCGCCGGCACCGAGGCCAGCGATCTCGTCGACTGCCGCTCGCTCTCGCTGCTGATCACCAGCGGGCCGACCTCCGGCCAGACCGTCACCCTGGAGTTGGCCGTCACCGCGGGCGAGGGTCGCGTGCCCACCACGGGCGACGAACTGGTGTTGGCGCGCGACGTGGCCGACGACGGCACCGAGTTGTACTCGTTCCTCGACTACCAGCGGTCCGGCGCGCTGGCCGTGCTGGTCGTGCTGTTCTGCCTCGCCGTGCTGGTGTTCGGGCGATGGAAGGGGCTCGGGGCGCTCGCCGGCCTGGCGGTGAGCGTCATCGTGCTGGTGGCTTTCGTGCTCCCCGCACTGCTCGAGGGTTCGAACCCGGTGCTCGTGGCCATCGTGGGGGCGAGCATCATCGCCTACGCGTCGCTGTACCTGGCCCACGGCTTTAACGCGGCCACCAACGTGGCCCTGCTGAGCACACTCATGTCGCTCGCGCTCACGGGGCTGCTCGCCTGGGTGTTCATCGAGATGGCCACGCTCACCGGGCTGAGCGACGAGAACGCACTGTTCCTCGACGCCCTCGGTGTGCGCCTCGACATGCGCGGGCTGTTGCTGGCCGGCATCGTGATCGGCTCGCTCGGCGTGCTCGACGACGTCACCGTCACCCAGGTGTCGGCCGTGGGTGCGCTGCGTGCCACGGTGCCGGACGCAACGACCACCGAGCTGTACCGGAGGGCCATCGTGGTGGGCCGCGACCACGTGTCGTCCACGGTGAACACGCTGTTCCTCGCCTACGCCGGCGCGGCGCTGCCGCTGCTGTTGCTGTTCAGCCAGACCGGCCGCTCGGTCGGCGAGGCCGCGACGGGTGAGGACGTGGCCATCGAGATCGTGCGCACCCTGGTGGGCAGCATCGGGCTCATCGCCTCGGTGCCCATCAGCACCTGGCTCGCTGCGTCGCTGGTCAGTCGAGCGGGCGATGGTGGTGCGGCATCCGACGCGGCAACGTGATGGCGAACACGATGGCGAACACGGCCGCCGCGACGAGGCCGATGGTGGCCCCCGGCGCCGAACTGAGGTGGTAGGCGATCATCAGGCCCACCACGCCCTCGCTGACACCGAACCCCACACCCCACAGGGTCATCCGTTTCAGGTCGCGGGCGATGAGTCGCGCCGTGGCGGCAGGGGTGACCAGCATGGTCACCGTCATCACGGTGCCGACCGCGCGGAGGCTGATGACCACGACGACGGCCAGCAGCATCACCAGCACGGCCTGCACGAGTTCGACGCGCACGCCCACCTGTTCGGCCTGCACGTGGTCGAACGTCGCCAGCCGCAGCTCGCCGAACAGCAGCGCCACCACCAGTACGGCGCCACCGCCGAGCGCCAGGTTCAGCCAGATGTCGCCCCACTGCACGGTGAGTACCTGACCGAACAGGAAGTGGGTGAGTTCCACCCCGGTGTCGAGCCGTGAGATCACCACCACGCCCAGGGCGAAGAACGCCGTGCCGAGCACGGTGATGATGGTCTCCTGACCGAGGCGACGGTTCGAGCTGAACGCCAGCAACAGCACGGCGATGAGCAGACCGGCGCCCATCGCGCCGAACAGCACGTTCACGCCGGCGGCGTACGCGATGCCCACGCCGGCGAGGGTGCCGTGCGACATCGCATCGCCGAGGTTCGCCATGCGGCGCAGCACCACCCAGGTGCCCACCACTGGTGCCACCACGCCGATGATGATGGCGGCGATGAACGCGCGCTGCATGAAGTCGGCGCGGAACGGATCAATCAGCCAGTGCATGGTGACCCCGCGATCCGAACGTCGACTCGAGGGCCTCGCCGGTGAGCACCTCGCCGGGTGCGCCGTCGGCGCGCAACGTGCCGTTCACGGCCAGGCACCGGCTGAACCGTCGACGCGCCAGTGCGAGGTCGTGGGTGGCGATGAGCAGCGTGGTGCCCTGTGCCGCGAGCGACTCGAACACGTCGAGCAGTTCGAGCGTGCTCGGTTGGTCGACGCCGCTGAGTGCTTCGTCGAGCAGCACCACCGACGCCTCCTGCGCCAGTGCGCGGGCGACGTAGGCGCGTTGCAGCTGCCCGCCCGACAGCTCGGTGAGTGCACTGTCCTCGGTGTCGGCCAGGTTCACCCGCGCCAGCGCGGCGCTCGCGGCCGCGCGGTCACCGGCGGTGGGGCGCGCATACCAGCGGCGGAATCGGCGTCGGCCAGCCAGCACCAGTTCGCCGACCGTGATGGGGAAGTGGAGGTCACTGTCGTTGCGCTGCGGGATGTAGGCCAGGTCCATGCGGTCGGCATGGTCGTGGCAGTGCACCCCGTTCACCTCCACCACGCCCTCGTGGTTGACGAGTCCGCAGATGGCCTTGAACATCGTGCTCTTGCCGGCCCCGCTCGGGCCGATGACGGCGATGAGTTCACCCGCGCCCACCGAGAACGACACGTCGTGCAGTGCGTGCCGATCGCCGTAGTGCACGCCGAGGTCGTGCACCGTCAGGATCGGCGCGGCGTCGATGGGCGCGGCAGGACTCACGAGCAGCGGAGTCCGGTGGAGAGGGCGGCGAGGTTCTGGCGCATCACGGAGAGGTAGTCGGCATCCTGATCGAGCTGCTCGGTGGAGAGCGACTCGATGGGGTCGAGCACGTCGGTGCCGGCGCCGATCTCGGCCGCCACCGTAGCGGCCAGGTCGTCGGGAAGGTTCTCCTCGAAGAAGATGGTGGTGACGCCGTTGTCCTTCGCGAACGCTGCGACGGCCTCCAGCGACTTGGCCGACGGCTCCTCGCTCGGAGAGATGCCGGCGATCGCGATCTGGGTGAGGCCGTACGCTGCGGCCAGGTAGCCGAATGCGCGATGCGAGGTCACCAGTACGTCGCTCTCGCACGTGGCCAGGCCGGCCGTGAACTCGGCGTCGAGCGCACCGAGCGCCGTGTCGTACTCGCCGAGGCGTTGGGTGTAGCCGTCGGCGCCCGCCGGGTCGGCCGCGGCCAATGTGGTGGCCACCGCATCGGCCATGGCCTGCATGTTGCTGGGGTCGAGCCACACGTGCGGGTCGTTGCCGGTCTCGAGGGCTTCGCCTTCCGCTTCGCCCTCGGTGCCGGGCAGTTGCTCGGTGATCGGCAGCAGCGTCAGCCCTTCGAGCAGGTCGAGGCGCACCACGTCGTCGGGCAGTGACTCCAGGGCCTTCTCCACGTTGGGCTGGAAGCCCTGGCCGAGGTACACCACCACGTCGGCCTCGCCGAGCTCGGTGAGCTGCTGGGGTGTGGGCTCGTACTCGTGTGCCTCCTCGCCGGGCGGCACCAGCGTGACCACGTCGATCGCGTCACCACCCACGCTGCGGACGATCGACTCGATCGGATAGAACGCGGCCGCCACGGTGAGTCGTTCGCCGGCGCCACCGCCGCTGCTGTCGTCGCCGCAGGCGACGAGCGCGAGGGGAAGTGCGAGCACGATGGAGGTGGGGAGGATCGATCGCATCGCGCCAACCTATCGCTAATGAGAACCATTCTCAAAATGCCGGGAACGATTCTCGTTCGACGAGAACGGGCGGTACGCTCGTCGAGTGGCCCGAGACGACACGCCCGCACCGACGCTCTCCGCCGTGACGACCGCCGCGGTGCTGCCCGCGCTCGCGTTGCGTGAGATGCGGCTCACGCCGCATCGTCGTGCCGTGCTGGCCGTGCTCGAGCACGGGCATCGTCCGCTCACCACCGACGAGGTGGCCGCCGCCTCCACCGTGCCCGTGTCCACCGCGTACCGCATCCTCGCCGAGCTGGTCGATGCCGGCATCGTGGCGCGAGTGGCGGGGGCCGCCGGTGGTGACCGGCACGAGCTCGCCGAGGCCTTCTCCGACCATCATCACCACCACCTGGTCTGCACCGAATGCGGCATCGTCACCGACTTCGACCCCAGCCCAGCGCTCGAACGGCTCATCGACAAGGAGGTCGGTGCGTTGTTGGGCAGCACGGGCTTCGTCGTCTCGCACCACGTGTTCGACGTGCGCGGACGATGCCGCGAGTGCGCGTCAGTCGATGCGTGAACTCGAACTCGGCGCCCGCCAGTTGCGGCCTCGGGTGCGCATCCAGTCGCCCACCTGATCGGGTGGCAGCGGCCGGGCGATGAGATAGCCCTGCACCTTGTCGCAGCCGAGCGTGCGCAGCGCAGCGAGCTGTTCCTCGGTCTCCACGCCCTCACCCACCACCTCGAGTTCGAGTGCGCCGGCCATGCCCACCATCGCGGCGATGACGGCGCGGTCCTCGGGGTGATCGATGACGCCCGCCACGAACGACCGGTCGATCTTGATGGCGGTGAGCGGGTAGCGGCGGATGTGGGTGAGCGACGAGTAGCCCGTGCCGAAGTCGTCGAGGCACAGCGATGCGCCCAGCGCGCGGAGTTCCTCGAGCGTGTGCTCGGGCGACACCTTGCCGCCACCGGCCCGCCGGGTGAGCGTGGCGTGCTCGGTGATCTCCACCATCAGCCGCTCGGGATCGATGTCGTACTCGGCCAGGATGCCGCTGATGCGGTCGCACAGCGCCCGGTCGGCCAGTTGCGTGACCGACAGGTTCATGCTCAGGCTGACGGCCGGGTCGACATCGCGTATCGCGGCGCAGGCCGACCGGAGCACCACGTCGCCGAGCAGCAGATCGAGTCCGGCATCCTCGGCGAGGTCGAGGAACGCCGCCGGTGTGAGCAACCCGCGCTCGGGGTGCTGCCAGCGCACCAGTGCCTCGAGCCCTGTGGTGGCACCGAGCTCCATCGACACGATGGGCTGCAGGAAGGCCACCACCTCGCCGCGGCCGAGACCGGCGGCGAGGTCGTCGGCGAGCCGGCGCCGCTCGTTGGCGTTGCGCTGGCGCTGACTGATGCTGCGCTCGGGCTCGCCGCGGCGGGCGGCCTTCGCCTCGTACATCGCGAGGTCGGCGTCGGCCAACAGGCCGGTGACCGTGGCATCGTCGTCGACGAGTGCGAGGCCCACGCTGGCCGTCACCCGCACCGGACCTTCGATGAGCAGGTAGGGCATGGAGAGGGTGGCGTCGATGCGGTCGCACAGCGCCTGCCCTTGGACCCGGTCGCAGAGGTCGTACGCGACGACCACGAACTCGTCGCCGCCGACGCGCGCGACCAGATCGCCAGGACGCACGCTGTCGAGGAGTCGTTCGCTCACCTTGCGCAGCAGCTCGTCGCCCGACTCGTGTCCGAGCAGGTCGTTGACGGGCTTGAACCGATCGAGGTCGATGAACACCACGGCCGCGTTGCGATGGTCGTCGACGACACGCTCGAGCTCGTCGAGCAGCACGGAGCGGTTGGCCAACCCGGTGAGGGCGTCGTGGCGTGCGAGGTGTTCGAGCGTGCGGCGGGCATGGTGCAGGTCGCTGACGTCGTACCCGGTGACCACCAGGCCCTCCACCACCGGATCGTCGAGCAGGTTGACGATCTCGAACCGCATCGGCAACGGCGGCCGCGCCGCGTCGACGTGCCGCATCGAGGCCTCGCAGCTCACCGGCTTCACCTCGGTGCCGGCCTTCTCGATGGAGAACTCGAGGTCGTTCGCGTCGTCGGTGGTGCAGAACGACACCAGTTTGCGACCGATCACGTGCGACACGTCGTGCCCGAGCAGACGGGTGAACGCAGCGTTGACGCTGGTGATCTCACCGTCACGGTCGAGCAGCAGCGTGACCGACGAGGCGTGCTGCACCACCTGCTGGAACCGCACCGTGTCGCTGCCCGCCACCTCCCACATCCGTCGCCGAGTGACGTCGCGCGCCACCACCACCAAGCCGTGCAGGCCTTCGATGTCGAGCGCGTTGTACCCGACGATCTCCACCCACTTCCAGGTGCCATCGGCGAGGCGCACGCGCACCTCGACCGGGGTGCCGATGCGCTTGGCCTGCATCGTGCCGGTGGACGACAGCACGTTGGCCACGTCGTCGGGGTGGATGAGGTCGAGAATGCTGCGGCCGAGCCACACCTCCGGCCGCCAGCCGAACACCTCGGCCCCGGCGGGGTTCACGTAGTGCAGCACCACGTCGGTGTCGACCACCAGCACGGGGTCGGGCATCGCGCCCGCCAGTGCCTCGAAGTCGATGTGGTCGGCCATACACCGTCATTATCGGCCGGAGCTGGCGGCCTGCGAAGGGATATGAGTCCTTTTTCGGTATTCCTTCTCGTCAGGCACCGGCGACCGGTTCGGCGACCGGTGTCGGGGCCGCACCCTGCGTGACGGCGGGGCGCTCGGGCTTCAGGAAGAAGTACAGCACCGGCAGGAGATACGCGAAGTAGGCGATCACCCGAATGCGTTCGGGCTCGTTCGACCATCCGAAGAGGCCCTTCAGGAAGTCGTACAGCGTGCCGCTGGCGAACGGGCCGGAGGTGATGACCCACAGCGGCTCGAACAGCCAACCGCCCTCGAGACCCACCAGCTCGCGCAGCTCGTGCACGGCCTTGCCGACGAGGCCGGCGGCGAAGAAGATGAGCAGCACGCCGGTGATCTTGAAGAACACCTTGAGGTCGATGTTCTTGCCGAAGCGGTACACGAGCACGCCCACGACGGCGGACACGGCGAGGCCGAGGAGACCGCCGAGCACGACCTCGGCGCCCGACGAGCTGCCGGTCTCGGCGCCGAGCAGGAACAGCACGGTCTCGAACCCTTCCCGGGCGACGGCCACGAACGCGATCATCGTGACGGCGCCGGCGGTGGTGGCGCCGTCGACCTTCGACCGCAGGTCGCCGCTCAGCGAGCGGGCGTTCTTGCGCATCCACAGGATCATCCAGGTGAGCACGATGGCGGCGGCGAGTGCCAGGAAGCCTTCGATGGCCTGCTCGGACTTGCCCTCGAACTCGCCCACCAGTGTGTTGAACAGGATGCCGGTCACCACGCACACCACGGCGGCGACGGCCGCACCCGCCCAGACGGCGCCGGTGCGGTCGGCGCGACCCGTCTTCACGAGGTAGCCGAGCAGGATGGCGAGGACGATCGAGATCTCGAGTCCTTCGCGGAGCGTGATGAGGAATGCAGCGGACATGTCCGTGATGTTAAGCAAGCCGAACATCGAGCGCAAGTGAGACCTTCGGCCCTAGCGCGTCCCCCACACGAAGCGGTGTGTGTGAATGCCGAAGTACGTGAAGCTCTCCACGCTGCGCACATCGGGGATCGACCGGATCTCGTCGTGGATGACGTGCAGCAGGCGCGCCGAGTCCTCGCACACCACCTCCACCAGCAGGTCGAACGAGCCGCTGGTGAACACGACGTAGATGACGCCCTCGATGGCCGCGATGCGATCGGCCCCGTCGCGCCCGTTGCGCTCGCCGCCGACACCGAGTGCCGCCATCACCGGATAGCCGAGGGCCAGCGGGTCGGTGACGCCCACCACCTGCACCACCCCGGCGTCGAGCAGGCGCTGCACCCGGAGGCGGGTGGCGGCGGGCGACAGGCCCACCAATTCGGAGAGATCGGCGTAGCTGGCGCGGCCGTCCTTCTGCAGCGCCTCCACGAGCTGGCGATCGGTGGGGTCGAGGGGGATCACAGGAGGCCTTTCACAACAGTCGGTCAGACGATGCCGGCGGAGAGGCCGAAGTCGATGGAGATGTTCGCGCCGGTGATGGGGGCCGCGGCGGGCGAACAGAGGAACCAGATCAGCTCGGCCACCTCGTCGGGGCGGACGAATCGTGCCGTCGCGCCCTGCGGGTAGCCGGCCAACAGCCGCTGCAGGTAGCGCTGCGGGTCGTCGCCGCCGAAGTCGCGGGCTTGACCGCGCAGCATCGGGGAGTCGACGTCGCCGGGGCACACGGCGTTCACCCGAATGCCACGCGGTGCGAGTTCGAGCGCGAGTGCCTTGGTGAGGATGGACACCGCACCCTTGCTGGCGCAGTACACCGCAGCCCCGGCATTGCCCTGGATGCCGGCGTCGCTGGACAGGTTCACCACGACGCCCTGCGCCGCCTCGAGGTGGGGGATCGCGGCCGACGTGAGGAAGTACAGCCCCTTCACGTTCACGTCGAGCACACGGTCGAAGTCGGCCTCATCGGTCTGGTCTGCCGGGCCCTCGGTCCACACGCCGGCAGCGTTCACCACCGCATCGAGTCGCCCGAAGTGGGCCACCGTGCGCGCCACGGCGTCGCGGCACTGCGCCACGTCGCGAAGGTCGGCCGCCACCGGCAGCACACCGTCGTGGGCGCTGACGGGCTGCACGTCGAGCGCGGCCACCTGCCATCCGTCGGCAGCGAAGCGCTCGACGACGGCGCCGCCGATGCCGCCGGCCGCCCCGGTGACCAGCACCACGTGGCCGCTCACGGGGTCCACGTCCGGTTCTCGGGGAGTGCGTTGCCGCCGTCGACCACGAGCAGTTGCCCGGTGATGTACGAGGCGCTGGTGTCGGCGAGGAAGCGGATGGCAGCTGCCACCTCCACCGGGGTGCCCGAGCGGCGCATCGGGGTGAGTGCCCCGGCCGCGCGCTCGGCGTCGGTCTGTGAGGCGGTGGCGATCCAACCCGGCGCGACGGCGTTGACGG
>SXGS01587494.1_pt1 | contig 16665 bp, 14 predicted proteins | sample 3174681 | NCBI WGS metagenome assembly SXGS01 (sample SAMN11356861, study PRJNA531348) | freshwater metagenome | isolation source: freshwater sample F1-80 | place: China: Fuxian Lake, Yuxi | collected 2017-12-25 | reverse complement strand
TCCTCTCGCTGGAGGACGACCTGATGCGGATCTTCGGCGGCGACCGGCTCTCCTTCATCATGGAGAAGCTGGACATGCCCGAGGGAGAGCCCATCGAGGCCAACATGGTCACCAAGTCGCTGGAGAACGCGCAGAAGCGGGTCGAGGGGCGCAACTACGACATCCGCAAGAACCTGCTGGAGTATGACGACGTCATGAACCAGCAGCGCAAGACGACCTACCAGCTGCGCGATCAGGTGCTGGCCGGCGGCGACGGCCTCTACGAGCTGGCGCTGGACGCCTTCGACCGGGTGGCCTCGGGGCTGGTGGACAACACCTGCCCGGAGAAGGTCAAGGCCGACGAGTGGGACATCAACAGCCTCGTCAAGAGCGTCAAGGAGACCTTCGGCGTCGAGCTCGACGCCGCGACCCTCAAGTCGCGCGACGCCATCGAGGGCACCGTCTGGGAGAAGGTCGAGTCCCTGCTCAAGGCCAAGGAGGCCGAGCTGCAGTACATCGCCGATCGGACCAACGAGCGCTTCGAAGGCGTCGAGGACTACGAGCCCAAGGCCGGCCGCGACATCTTCCTTGAGCTGATGCAGAACATGTATCTGCGCTCGATCGACAAGCACTGGCGGGAGCACCTCAAGCAGATGGAGGCGCTGCGCGACGCGATCCGCTTCCAGGGCTACGCGCAGAAGGACCCCAAGAAGGTCTACAAGATCGAGGGCTTCGAGGTCTTCGGCCGGACGCTGGGCGCCATCGACTCCAACCTCATCGAGTACCTGTCCAAGATCCAGGTCGAGCGCGAGGATCAGATCCAGGACATCGCCCCGGAGGCCTTCCGCATCCGCGCCGCCGCGGCCCCGGCCGCCCCGCCTGCCCCGGCCGCCCCGGTCATCCCCGAGGGCCCCGCGCAGGCGCCCTCGGCCAACGCGCCCGGCCCCATCGCGATGAGCGATCTGAGCCGCCAGACCGGCAACGCCGGCGAGGTGGCCGAGGCCAGCGGGGACTCCAACGCGCCCAAGCCCGACACCATCGTGCGCAGCGCCCCCAAGATCGGCCGCAATGACCTCTGCCCCTGCGGCTCGGGCACGAAGTTCAAGCACTGCCACATGGGCCGCGAGACCGATTTGTCGTTGTAATTCATGATCTTATCGGGCGAGTGCCTCGCGCGCGAGGCCGCCGCACGGAGCGCCCCATGTCCCAGGCCAGAGCCCTGTTGATCCTCGCGCTCGTCTTGTCGTGCATGCCAGCGGCCGCCGAGGGAGATCCCGCGGCCGTCGAGGGGGAGCCCGCGGCGTGGCAGGCGCCGGCCAGCAATGCGGCGGCGCTCAAGGCGGCCCCGGCTCTGCCCGAGGCCGCGCGCTCCGAGGCCCGCGCCCGCGCCTTTGTCGAGGCGCTGCGCCGGGGTGACCCCGAGGCCGCGCTGCCCTTCTTCTTCCCCCAGGACGCCTTCCGGCGGCTCAAGACGATCAAGGAGCCCGATCGCTACTTCAGCCGGCTGACGAAGGTCTACAAGGAAGACGTCGCGGCGATGCGAAAGACGCTCAAGCACCCCGACGAGGTCGAGTTCGTCTCCTTCGAACTCGGCCGCCAGCGCAGCTGGATCGAGGTCGGCAAGGAGGGCAATGCCTTCCCCTACTGGGCGGTCTACAAGTCCATCCTCACGGTCAAGGACGGCCAGCGCCTCGTCCCGCTCCAGATGCGCGTCATGATCCACTGGGGCGATCAGTGGTACGTCACCCACCTGACCAACAAGTGACGCGCGCCCCCGATCAAGGCTCGCCCTCGCTGGCCGTCCACCTCATCCACGCGCCCGCGCCCGCGCACCTCGCCCTGCTGGAGGGCGCGCTCTGCGACCGGGTCTCGCTGACCTTCGGCCAGGAGGTCTTCGAGGGCGCCGAGGTCCTCGTCGGCGGGGTCCCCCTGCCCGAGCAGCTCGACGGCCCCGCCCACCTGCGGGCCTTCGTGCTGCCCTTCGCCGGAATCCCCCCCGCGACCCGCGCGCTGCTGCTGGAGCGCCCCCACCTGGAGGTCTACAACCTCCACCACAACGCCCCGGCGGTCGCGGAGATGGCCGTCGCCCTGATGCTGGCCGCCGCCCGCGTCATCGTCCCGGCCGACCGGGCGCTGCGCGCCCACGACTGGTCCATCCGCTACGACGACAAGGACCCCGGCCTGAGCCTCTCGGGTCGCGCCGCCCTCGTGCTCGGCTATGGGGAGATCGGCCGCCGCGTGGCGCGGATCTGCCTGGCGCTGGGCATGACCGTCCGCGCGCTGCGGCGAGGGCCGCTTGAGCAGCCCATCAACGACGATGGCGTCGAGGTGTTCGGCGGCGCGCGGCTCCTTGAGCTGCTGCCCAAGGCCGAGGCGCTGATCATCTGCCTGCCCCAGACCGAGGAGACCGAAGGGCTGATCGGGGCCGAGGAGATCGCGGCGCTGCCCCCGCGCGCCGTCCTGGTCAACATCGGCCGGGCCGCGATCGTCGATGAGCAGGCCCTCTTCGACGCGCTCTCGGCGGGTCGGCTGCACTCGGCCGGCCTGGACGTCTGGACCCAGTACCCCGCGGACGTCGAGGCCCGCACCCGCACCGCGCCCTCGCGCCTGCCCTTCGAATCGCTCGACAACGTCGTGATGAGCCCGCACCGCGCCGGCCACGGCGAGGACGTCGAGCGCCTGCGGATGGTGCGCCTCGCGGCGTTGCTGGACGGGCTGGCGGGCTGCGCGCCGCTGCCCGAGCGCGTGGACTGCGCCCGAGGCTATTGAGCGCCGCGCGCCCCGGCGCGCCGTGCCGTGCCGCGCTTGCGCGCGGCCTGATTGTTGTGTAAGTTGTTGAATTGAAGGGTTTTTCTGGTGGGTTGCGCCGTGCGGCCGGCTTGCGGGGGGAGGGGGCATGGGGATGGTGGAGGTGGCGGGCGGTCGAGTCCAGATCGAGATCGAGGGGCCGGTGGCGGTCTTCGAGGTGTGCCGGCCGGAGGTCCACAACGCGCTGGATCTGGAGTGTCTCGAGGCGCTGGGGCGCTTTGTCGAGATGATCGGGCAGCGCGCGGACGTGTGCGCGGTGATCCTGGCCGGTCGGGGGGCTTCGTTCATCTCGGGCGGCGATCTGCGTCAGTTCTCGACGCTCCGAGGGGTCGAGGCTGGCAACGCGCTGTCCAGGCGAGGGGGGTACATCCTGGCGGCGCTGGAGGATCTGCCGCAGCTCACGATCGCGGCGATGGGAGGCGACACTTACGGCGGGGGCGTGGAGCTGGCGCTGGCCTGCGACCTGCGCTTCATCGAGCGCTCGTCCAACGTGGCGCTGGTGCAGGGGCGACACGGGCTGACGACGGCGTGGGGCGGCGGGGTGAGGCTGGCGCGGTGTGTCGGCTACGCCCGGGCGTTGGAGATCATGCTTGAGGGGCGCCAGATCCCGGCCGAGGAGGCCAGGGCGCTGGGGATGGTCAACAGGGTCGTCGACGACGGGCAGGCGCTCGTCGAGGCGCGGGCGATGGCCGCTCGGGCCGCTGCGCTGACGACGCCGGTGGTCGAGGGCGCCAAGCGCGTGCTGCGCGCGGCCGTGACGCTGGAGCGGGAGGAGGCCTGGGCCGAGGAGCGCCGCGTGTTCTCCGAGCTGTGGGGCAGCGCCCACCACGAGGCCAGGGTCCAGGACTTCATGGATCGCCGCAAGGGCGGCGCGTGAGGCCGTGGAGTTGAGCGCGTCGGCGGTGGCGCTGCTCTACGTCTTCATGGGCCTGGCCTTCGTGGACGGGGTGGTGCTGCACCTGTGGGTCTTCAAGCTGCACCAGAGGGCCGAGTCGCGCCTTGAGCACGGGCTGCATACCGCGCGGACCTTCCTGATGGTGCCGGTCATCGGGCTGCTCTTCGGCGCGCCGAGCGCGGGGGCGCTCTTGTGGTGCGGGACTCTGGCGGCGGCGCTGGATCTGTCGCTGGGGTGCTGGGACGCCTTCATCGAGCGGTCGAGCCGGGCGCGCTGGGGGGGCCTGGGGCGCTGGGAGTCGGCGCTGCACGTGGCGCTGTCGGTGCTGCACGGCGCGGCGGTGGCGCTGATCCTGGCGTCGAGGCCGCTGGAGGCGTGGTCCTGGTCGGCGGGGCCGTGGCTGGAGGGCGCCCCTCACGACGCGGGCCTGTTGAGGGTGGCGGTGCCGGCCACGGCGGCGCTGGGGGTCTTGCACCTGGTGGTGCTGCTGCCGCCCTTTCAGCGCCCTGCGGGGGAGGGCGCCGCGCGGGCCGATCAGTAGATCTTGACGAACTTGCGGATGATCTTGAGCTCCTTGCCGCTGTTGGCGAAGCGTATCGTCAGCGTCGCGCCGGGGCCAAAGCCGGAGATGTCGACGATCTCGCCGATGCCCTCGCGGGGGTGGGTGGCGACGCGGCCGATGAGGTCTTCCTGCTCGGGGTCGCGCCTGGGGGCAGGCCGGGGGGCGGGTGCCGGGGGGCTGTCGCCGTCGTCGTCGGGGGGGCGTTGGTCGAAGGGGTCAAGCGGAGTGGCCGTGGGGCGGCGAGCGCGGACCTTGGCGCGGCTGGTCGAGGTCGGGGGGCTTTGATCGAAGTCGAAGTCGGCGTGGCCCCAGCTCTGGAGGGCCTGGGCGGCGTGGGGCTCCTTCCAGATGACGAGTTTTTCGGCGCTCTCGGGCACGACGCGCATCAAGTGGGGGGGGATGTCGGCCAGGAAGCGGCTGGGGCGCGTCTCCCGGTCCTCTGCGCCGCCGAAGGCGCGGCGCGAGCGGGCGTTGGTCAGCAGGAGGCGCTTTCTGGCGCGGGTCATGGCGACGTAGAAGAGGCGCCGCTCCTCGTCGAGGTCGTCCTCCTTGGAGTCTGGGCGGGTCAGCGGGAAGAGGCCGTCCTCCAGGCCGGTGACGAAGACGGCGTCGAACTCCAGGCCCTTGGAGGCGTGGACGGTCATCATGGCGACGGGGGCGATCAGGGGGGAGTCGGCGCCGGGGCCGTCCTGCCGCTCGCCGCGGTTGAGCGCGCAGCGCTCCAGGAAGTCGCCCAGGTTGGCGCCGGGGCTCTGGGCCTCGAAGTCCTGCATGGCGGCGATGAGGTCCAGGACGTTGTCCTTGCGCTCCTCGGCGTCCATGGCGTGGGCGCGGGAGAGGTAGGGCAGGAAGCCGATCTCCTCGATCAGGTCCTCGGTGATCTCGGAGGGGGGGTCGCCGTTCTGAATGCGGGCGCGGAGGCGATCGATGAGCCCGCGGAAGGCGGCCAGGTGCTCGGCGCGCCGCCCGGTGAAGAGCTTGTGGTCGATGGCGTAGTCCATCGCTTCGAAGATCGTGGTCGGCCCGAGGCCCAGGACGATGAGGTTCTCTAATTTTTCCAGGGTCTTGCTGCCCAGGCTGCGCGGCGGCTTGTTGACGATGCGCAGCAGGTTGATCGTGTCGTCGGTGTTGAGGGCGACCTTGAGGAAGGCCAGCGTGTCCTTGACCTCGGCCCTGTCGTAGAAGCTGACCCCGCCGACCATCTGGTAGCCCAGGCCGGCGGCCCGGAGCTGCTCCTCCAGCAGCCGGGCCTGGGAGTTGGTGCGGTAGAAGATGGCGCACTGGTCGCTCTCAAAACCCTCGACGCCGGTCAGGCGCTGGAGGGCGCGGGCGATCCAGCTGGCCTCCTCGCGGGCGTCGCGGCCGGTGAAGACGGCGATGGGCTCGCCGCCGCGCTGATCGGTCCAGAGCCGCTTGTCGGTGCGCTCGGCGACGTGCACGATGACGGCGTTGGAGGCGTCCAGGATGAGCTGCGTGGAGCGGTAGTTGCGCTCGAGCTTGACGACATGGGCGTCCTCATGGTCGCGCCCGAAGTCCAGGATGTTGCGCACCGTCGCCCCTCGCCAGCCATAGATCGACTGGTCGTCGTCGCCGACGACGGCGAGGTTGCGCCGCTCGGGGTCCGTCAACAGGCGCAAGAGCTCGTACTGGACGGTGTTGGTGTCCTGGAACTCGTCCACCATCAGGTAATGCCAGCGCCGCCAGAGGTGCTGGCGCACGCTGCCCTTCTGGCGCAGCAGCGAGACGGTCTGGAGGATCAGGTCCCCGAAGTCCATGCACCCGGCCGCGTGCAGCGCCCGCTGGTAGGCGGCGTAGACCCGGGCGATCTGCTCGGCCTCGCCGCCGACGGCGTCCTCCATGGCCTGCGGCGGCTCGACGCCCTGGTTCTTGAAGTGGTCGATGGCCGCGGCGCACTGCGCGACGAACTTCGGCGCCTCGTCGATGTCCAGCGCCGCGATCGTGCGCTTGAGGATGGCCCGCTGATCGCCGTCGTCGTAGATCACGAAGCGCGGGTTGAGCCCGATCTCCGCCGCGTAGACCCGCAAGAGCCGCGCGCAGGTCCGGTGGAAGGTCCCGATCGAAGGGCTGCGGGCCGGGTCCAGCGGCGCCCTGGCCTCGTCGTGGAGGCTGTGGACCCGCTCCCACATCTCCGCGGCGGCCTTGTTCGTGAAGGTCACCGCCAGGATCGACTCCGGCGCCGCCCCCACCTCCATGATCAGGTGCGCGATCCGGTGGGTCAGCACCTGCGTCTTGCCGCTGCCAGCCCCCGCCAGGATCAACAGCGGACCCTCCGAGTGCCGCGCCGCGTCGTACTGCTCAGGGTTGAGCCGACCCTTGAAGTCGATGGTGACCCTCGCCATGCGCGCCCCCTTTGAACTTTGAGCGCGAGAGCGCCGTGTCGCGGCCCCGAAGGCCGACCCCTCGTGCGCTTGTCCCGGCGCTTGACCCCAGCCCTCGACGGGCCGATCCGCGTGTTCTGGCTGGCCTTGTTGGTCAGATAAGGCCAGACAACTGCTCAATCATGCAGTGATGGGGCGCATTTGTCCAGCGCCAAGTGACAAGGGGGGGGATCGCGTCGGGCGGGGCGGTCGGAGGGCGGGGCGCTACTCGTCCTTGGCGCGGGCGCCGCGGGCCGGGCCAGGGAAGCGCGACTCGTTGAGCAGGATGTTGTCCTGGTCGTAGAAGGTGATGGCGATGAGCTCGTCTTGATCGCCCTTGTCGACCGAGATCTGGAGGCTGATCCCCTTCTCCTCGGTGACCTTGTAGGTGAAGCTCTCCTCCTTCTCGCCCGCCAGCACGGTCATCTTCCTGCCGTCGAAGGTCATCCTGGCGTCGCCCAGCGTCTTGAGCTTGTCCCGCTCCTCCTTGGGGAGATCCTTGGGGATGGAGCTCTTGGGCAGGGAGATCTTCCAGGTCCCTACGAGCGCCTTCGAGGGAGGGCCTTTGTAGACGTCCCCAGGCTCGAAGGGCTCCAGATCCTTGACCGGGATGCCCTCGCCGACCTTGTCTTCCTCGGCCCCCGCATCCCCCTCGGCTTCGGCGCCTTCGGCTTCAGCCTCGGCGCCCCCGGCGTCAGCGCCCTCGGCTTCAGCGCCCTCGGCGTCGGCGCCCTCGGCTTCGGCGCCCTCGGCGTCGCCCTCGGCCTCGGCGGGGGGGCCACCGTCTGGGACGATGGGGGGCTCTACAGGGGTGTCGCCGTCGGGGGCCTGAGCGCCGTCCGCGGGCGGCTTGCCCTTGTCGGTCGCGTCGTCCGCTCCCTTGGGATCGATCTGGGCGTCGGTGGTGTCGGTCTCATCCCCTCCGCAGATGCACGCGCCCGCCGACGCGGCCAGCGTCAGACCGAGCAGCGTGGTTAACAGCGTCCTCTTCATTATTGCGATCTCCTCCCTGAGCGCTTGCGCGCGAAGTCCACCCTCGTCGGCGGGCATGGTAAATGAGTTTGCACGCTCGTGACAAGGTGAGGTCGGGCCTTTCGCCCTTCCCCTGAACGGCGCGGCGGCCTCGCTTCATCCATCGCGGCGGCGTCCTCGTCGGCGAGGCCGCGCGGCCTCGCTCCTTGCGCTGGGGCGCTAAAGCCGCTAGTCGTATGGGCAATTGCAGACTTCGATGGGAGCGGGGCGGGTGTCGCCGTCGAGGCCCATGACAATGAGGAGAAGAGACGATGATGGCCGGAAGAAGAGGCGCGAGGTTGGTCAGAGGGTGGATGGGGCTGGCGCTGGCGGCGGGGCTGGCGACGGGGCTGGCGGCGTGCGCGGACGACGAGGAGGCCCCGGCGCAGGAGCCCGAGGCCGAGCCCGAGGGCCAGCCCGAGGCGCAGCCGGAGGCTCAGCCGGAGCCGGAGCCTGAGCCGAGCGAGGCGCGCTTTGCGACCTACAACGTGGGGCTGGCCCGTGGCTTCGTGGACTTCGCCGAGGAGCGGGCGCAGCCGCTGGCCGACGCGCTGGCCGGGATGGACGCGGACGTGGTCTGCCTTCAGGAGGTCTGGGACGACGACTTCATCACGCTGATGACCGACGGGACCAAGGCCAACTTCCCCCACAGCTACTTCGAGAAGACCTTTTCGGACGAGCGCGTGGCCGGGTGCACCGACGAGGAGATCGCCCCGCTGGAGGCCTGCGCCATCAAGAATTGCGACGGCGTCGAGCCGGGCGAGCTGGCCGGGTGCGTGCTCGGGGCTTGCGGCGAGGAGTTCCGGGCGACGTCGACCGAGTGCCAGGGCTGCGCGGCGACCCAGCTGGGCAAGCCGCTTGAGGAGATCATCGCCGCGTGCCGCGGCGGCGGCCCGGCCTTCTCCTACGGGGGGCACAACGGCCTGGTGATCCTGTCCAGGCACCCGCTCTCGGACACGGGCCACGCCGAGTTCGTCAGCTCGCTGGTCTTCCGGGCCGCGCTGCACGCCACGATCGAGCACCCGGAGGTCGGCAAGGTCGACATCTACTGCACCCACCTGGCGGCCGATCTGAGCGCGAGCATCGAGTACCAGGGCGAGCTGGGCTCCTTCGCCGCCGAGCAGGCTCAGGAGATCGACGAGATGGCGGCCTTCATCGAGGACACCCAGAGCGGCGGCCTGCAGCTCGTCATGGGCGACTTCAACAACGGCCCGGCCAAGGGCAGCTGCTCGGCCGAGCTGCCCGAGAACTTCCAGAAGATCCTCGACCTCGGCTACGTCTCCCCCTACGCCGATCAGGCCGCGCCGACCTGCACCTTCCAGGAGAACAACACCCTGGTCGGCGGCGAGGGCGATGGCGGCCAGATCCTCGATCACATCTTCGTCAAGGCCGAGGCCAGCGCGCGGGTCGGCAGCGTCTCGCGGATCTTCGACGCGCTGACGACCATCAGCACCGGCGGCGGGGATCGGGAGTTGAACCTCTCGGATCACTTCGGCGTCCAGGTCGTGATCCTGCCTTGACGGTTGGCATGGTTCGCGCAGGGGACTCTCCCGTTCTCGCAGGTCATCAAGGACAACCCAAGGTTCGGAGGTCAAAGATGCGTAGACATGGGAGAGCGCCCCTGTGGGCGGCGGCGGTGTTATTGTTGTGCGGGCTGTGGGCGTCGACGTCTGCGGCCCAGAGCGGCTCCTGGACGATCCTCCCGCTCACGAGCAGGGGCGTCGACGAGGGGGTCGCCGAGACCTTCCGCGATCTGCTCCAGAATGAGCTCAGCACCCGGAACGGGGCCGCCTTCGTGGCCTCGTCCGAGAGCTGCCAGGACGCCCCCTGCGCCGCCGCCGTCGGCGCCAAGGCCGGCGCCGAGATCGTCGTCTCGGGCTCGATCAACGCGCTGGGCGTCAAGCTCATCGTCGCGATCATGGTCGTCGACGCCGGCTCCGGCAAGGTGCTCAACAACCAGAAGATGACCGTCGACAGGGTCGAGGACCTCGACGCCGCCGCCGCCCGCATCGCCGAGGCGATCGTGACCGGCTCCACCACCGGCGAGACCGCCGAGCTGGGCAACATCACCAAGGAGGAGTCCAGGCCCGAGCAGCGCCGCGAAGGCCAGAGCGGCCTCGGCCTGCGCGTCGGCGGGCTGGCCCCCCTGGGCGACGGCTACGCCGACGGCGTCGGCGGCGTCCTCATCGACGCGACCTACTGGTACGAGACCTCCTCCTTCGCCATCGAACCTCGCCTCGGCCTGCGCTTCGCCGCCGACAACGAGGACGGCAGCTTCGTCGAGATGCCCATCGACGTCGGCGCCTACTACATCCTGACCCGCAGCGACTTCGCCCCCTTCGTCGGCGGCGGCGCCGGCCTCCGGATCATGAGCGAGCGCCGAAAGCAGGTCATCTCCCTCGGCCAGATCATCACGACCAGCAGCGAGGAGACCCGCGAGGACAGCGCCACCGGCTTCAGCGCCTTCGCCCGCGCCGGCCTGCTGCTCTTTCGCACCTACACCATGCGCGTGGCCGTCACCGTCGACTACAACATCGCCTTCGTCGAACTCAACGGCGACACCAACCCCCAATCCCTCACCGCCGGCATCGGCGTCTACTTCTGATGGAGGCCGACATGTCCACACCCCGCGCGTCCGCCTCGACCCACGCCCGCGCCCTCGGCCTCCTGCCGTCGACGCTGCGCTCAAAGGCCCTCACCCTGGCGATCGTCGCCTTGGCCTTCGCCGGCTGCGTGCCCATCGAGGGCTTCGACGACCTGATCGAGGACTGCCAGGTGAGCGAAGGCACCGCCCAGCTCGCCGGCACCTGGAAGATCACCGGCCAGGGCTCACGCACCGGCTGCCTCGACGAGCGCTTCAACGCCGAGAAGCTGATCATCAACTCCAAGGGCCTCAGCATCTCCCAGCAGGGCAACCTCCTGACCCTGTCGAGCCCCCTCGACAACTTCACCCTCTCCGACGGCAATGTCACCGGCACCTGCGTCAACTTCAACACCGTCGAGCTGGCCGACGACCCCGCCTTCAACCTCCTCTTCTCCTGGGACGGCAATGTCCGCGACGACGGCGTCATCACCGGCTCCTTCCGCGGCGAAGGCCCCTCCGGCTGCGAGTCCACCGGCACCTTCTCCATCACCGTCCAGTAGGACAGCCCGCACCCCCTCCACCTGGGGTGTCCTTGCTCCACCGCTGACATCCATGTCGCGCGGCGACCCCGCCGCCAGCCTTGACACCACCCCGACGGTGGTGTCATCGCTTCCTGAGGGGCAACCCCCGCGCCCCCCCCAGGAGGACCGATGCTCAAGTGGACGGCGCTGCTCGCCCTCACCCTCACCCTCGTCGCCTGCCAGTGTGGCGATCCCAGACCCCCCGATCCCACCGCCTCGCCTGCAGACGCCAGCGCGGCCGCCCCCTCCACCCCCGGCGATCCCGCCACCCCACCACCACGCCGCTTCAACGGCCCCCTCAAGGAGCGCCTCGCCGGCGCCACCCACCTCCAGATCCGCACCAACCCCATGGGCAGCGGCACCTACAAGTACGCCAACGCCGTCTTCAGCGTCGGCGACCCCAAGGACGTCGCCGCCTTCCTCGACGCCGTCGGCCTCGATCAAGAACCCTCCCCAAGCTGCCCCCGCTGCGCCCCCGCCATGACCCTGCTCGTCAGCGACGACGCCGGCCAGCGCGGTCTCCTGAGCCTCTTCTGCGCCCAGAGCGCCGAGGTCGCCATCCTGCGCGGCGCCGAGGAGGGCGCCTGCTGGTTTGTCCAGAACCCCAACAAGATCAAGGAGATCCTGGACAAGCTCGGCAACAACACCTCCGGCCGCCCCGGCGCTCCCGAGCAAGACCACAGCGCCCCGCCCTCCCTGAGCGACCCCGAGGCCGTCGCCGCCCTCAGCAATGCCCTCGGCTTCAAGCTGCTCGCCGCCCAGGCCACCCCCGACAACATCTCCATCTCCCCCCTCGGCCTCTCCATGGCCCTGGCCCTCCTCCAGGCCGGCGCCGAGGGCGACACCGCCGCCCACCTCGCCGCCGCCTCCGGCCAGACCCTCGGCCGCCCGCGCCTCGACCACGCCTTCGTCGCCATCATGGCCAGCCTCAAGGAGGAGTCCTCCTCCACCGGCAACGCCCTCGACCTCTCCCTCGGCCTCTGGGGACAGGCGCCGATGAGCTTCTCCGCCGACTTCCTCCAGGTCGCAAGCGCCGCCTACGGCGTCGAGGTCGACACCCTCGACTTCGCCAACGCACCCGACGACGCCCGGCGCGCGCTCAACGAAAAAATCGCCGCCCAGACCCACGGCAACATCGAAGACCTCGTCGTCGGCAGCCACCTCGACGGCCCGACCCGCCTCCTGCTCGCCCAGGCCACCTTCGTCAAAGGCCAGTGGGCCAGCCGCTTCCCGCCCGCCGCCACCACCAAGGCCCCCTTCAACCTCCTCGGCGCCGAAGAAAGCGTCGAGGTCGACACCATGCGCCAGGCCGGCCTCTTCCGCGCCGCCGAGGCCGAAGGCTGGACCGCCCTGGAGCTGCCCCTGACCGGCCGCAAGCTCTCCATCGTCGTCCTCCTCCCCCCCGCATCCCCCAAAACCCCCTCCCCCCTCACCGCCCAACGCTTCGACGCCCTGCTCGCCGCCATGACCCCCCAGCACGTCCGGGTCGCCCTCCCGCGCTTCAAGGTCGCCCAGCGCCTCGATCTCTCCGACACCCTCAAGAAACTCGGCGCCACCTCACCCTTCGAAGCCAGGGCCAACCTCCCCAAGCTCTCCGACGACAAACCCCTGACCCTCAAGGCCCTCGTCCACCAGACCACCCTCATCCTCGACGAAGCCGGCAGCGAAGCCCCACCCCACAAGCCCGACGCCAACCCCCCCCGCGACTTCACCGCCGATCGCCAATTCTTCGTCGTCGTGCGCGAGAGCACCTTCAACACCATCATCGCCCTCGCCCGCATCTCCAACCCCGCCCCAACCCCCCCCCTCGCCCCGACCCCCCCCTGAACAACCCCAGCCCTCCTCCCCCCCCCTCGCTCCCCCCCCCGATCCCTCAACGACCCCCTCGCCGCCCGCCCCAGGCGGCCTGCCCTCCGGCCCCCGGCCCGCGCAGCCCGCCCACGCCACCCCCCGCTTGCTCCACCCCGCCGCGATCCGCTACAACTCTTCACAGGCTGGTCATCCAAAGGCGCGCCAAAGCTCAGGGATCTTTCATGGAGTATCATCCGTCGAGCCGCCCACCCACGCAGCGCGGCGCCAGCGCCAAGGCCGCCCCCGCCCGCCCCCTGGCCCTCATCGTCGGGCTGGGGCTCGTCCTGGGGCTCTCAGCGGCGGTCGTGGCGATCACCAACCCCATCAGCGGCGCCGTCGCCAAACCCGACGCCTTCCGCGTCAGCTGGCCCTTCCAGGCCGGACAGCGCGTCTACGTCACCTCCGGCTACGGCCCCTCCATGGGCTCGTCGCTGCACCGGAACACCGAGGTGACCGGCAGCGCCAACGACCACTACGCCCTCGACCTCGTCCTGCCCGACCACCCCAACAACGGCCACGGGCAGCCCGTCCTCGCCATGGCCCCCGGCACCGTCGTCAAGGCCGGCTGGGCCACGGCCGGCTGGGCCAACTACGGCCTGCGCGTCATCGTCCGACACGACTTCAACGACGGCCACAGCTACGTCACCCTCTACGCCCACCTCGACCAGATCGCCGTCCGCGAGGGCGATCACGTCGAACAAGGCCAGCGCCTCGGCGACCTCGGCGACTCCTGCGAAGGCGACTCCCAGAACCGCAGCTGTCCCTTCTTCGGCGCCCACCTGCACATCGCCATGCACCGCGACAGCAACATCGGCGGCTCAGGCACCGGCGGCTCCTACGGCGGCCGCGCCGTCGTCATGGAGCCCATCGACGGCGCGCAGGACATCGTCCAGGGCAACACCTTCACCTCCCAGAACAACGGCCAGCCCCCCGCGCCCTGCGCCACCATCGAGCGCCGAGAGACCATCCTCGAAGACGACGGCCCCTGCCTGACTCGCCAGGGCCCCCCGCAATACTGGCACGAAGAGAGCCAGGGCCACGGCGGGCGCTCCTTCTGGACCTACACCATCGCCGACCCCGCCCCCGACAACTCCGCCCGCTGGAACCTCAACTTCGCCCAGGCCGGCGAGTACGACCTCTGGGCCTACATCCCCCGCGCCTTCGGCCAATCCCAGCGCGCCCGCTACGTCGTCCGCCACGAGGGCCGCCAGGATGAGGCCGTCCGCGACCAGCGCGCCTCCCCCGACGACTGGCTCTCCCTCGGCCGCTTCCGCTTCGCCCAGGGCGGCGACCAGTCCGTGCTCCTGGAAGACAACACCGGCGAGCCCTACATCAACGCCAACGACAACACGAAGATCGCCTTCGACGCCCTCCGCATCCGACCCGCCCAGGACTGCGCCTGCTCCGGCGCCTCCGAAGAATCTCAAGCCTGCGGCCGCTGCGGCGCCCGCACCCGACGCTGCGACGGCTGCAACTGGGGCGACTTCGGCGCCTGCCAGGGCGAAGGCCCCTGCGCCAACGGCGACCTCGAAGAGCAAGCCTGCGGCTCAAACGGCGTCCAGCGCCGCACCTGCTCCGACACCTGCCAATGGGGCGGCTTCGACGCCTGCCTCGAAGACGGCGACCCCCCCGCCGAAGACGCGGGCACGCCCGACGCGGCGCCCAACGCCGACGCCGACGATCTCCCCACCGCCGACGCCGACAATCAGGGTGACGCCGCCTCCGATGACCTGCCCGAGCCCGACGATCTCCCCGAGGGCGATCCCGAAGGCTCCAACAGGCGCGTCACCCGCTCCGCCCAGGGCTGCGCCACCCCCGCCTCCGCCCCCACGCCGGCCGCCCTCCTGCTGGCGCTGGCCCTCCTCATCGGGGTCGCCCGCCGCAAGGCCCGAACAAACCAACTGGGTTGATCGCCTCAAAGGCTACATGCTCGTCGGTGTTGAACTTAAGGGGCTACGCCATGATCGGCACGAACCCCGAGCTTTTGTGTCACCTTTGAAGGTGTGTTGCGCTTGAGCGAGTCCACCAGAAGCTGGCCTTGCTGGATGCTCAAGGCAATTTCGTCGATGTGATCAAAGTAGTAGGCCAGTGCGGCGTAGACCTGGGCCAGCGTCAGCTCGTGTTCGGTGGCGATCTGATCGGGGCTCATCCCGACCCTTTCGGACCAGATCGCAATATCCTTGACGGTGATTCGACGCCCAGCGATGCGAGGCTGGCCCCCGGCGACATCGGGGGTGGCTTCAATATGGCGATCGAGGGTTCTGGTTGGCATCACCTTCTCCTTCTCCAGCGCGACCAGCACAAGATAGATAGTAAGGGTGCGTGACAAATGTGGAAAGGTCAGGGTCAGCGCGGCGGGTCAGAGTTCGTCTGGCGCGGGGCGAAGCAGGGTATAGAGGATGTAGCCTGAGAAGGTCAGGGCGCCTGCGTCGAGCGCGCGCTGGACCGCGGCCTTGATGTCCTGCTCCGACTTGAACCCGTAGGCTTCGGGTTGGCCTCGGGTGAAGCCGTAGAGCCTCGAGGGGTCGAAGCCGTCGATCTCGCCTTCAGGGCCGAAGTCGAAGTCCACGCCCCAGGCCGCCCCCTGAACCGAGCAGCCGAAGCCGTGCTTGTACCACTTGAAGCCGCCGGGCAGTGATCCCTGGCCGGGGACGTCCATGCCGGTCCAGGCGATATCGCTGGTCGGGCGCGGGACGCCGGCGGCCTCCAGCATGGCGACCGCCTCGGCCACCCGGCGCTGGTAATCGACGATGAGCTTGAGCAGGTCGGGGTCCATCAGGGCGTCCTGTCGGCGGCGAGCTCTGCGAAGAGGGCGCGGTAGTCCTGGGCGCTCTCGGCGAAGCCCCAGTGGAGGGTGTGGGGGGCGAGCCAGCTGCGGGCCTCGTCGAAGATGGCGGGGGAGCGGGCGAAGCGTTGGCCGCAAATGATGAGTCGGAACGGGATCTTAATGATGAGTCGGAACGGGATCTTATCGTCGATGAGGGTGCGCATGGTTCAGCTGGTGCGGAGGTGGACCATGAGGGCGCCGATGGCGGCGGGGGTGACGCCGGGGATGCGGGCGGCCTGTCCGATGGAGATGGGCGCGGCGGCGGTGAGGCGCTCGGTGGCTTCGAAGGAGAGGCCGTGGACCTTGTGGTAGTCGAGGTCGGGGGAGATGGCGAGGGACTCCATCTCGGTGAAGCGCAGGGCCTGGAGTTGTTGGCGTTCGATGTAGCCGGCGTAGCGGATCTGGATCTCGACCTGCTCGGCCTCGTCGGTGGAGAGTGCGGCGAGGGCGTCCTGGAGGTCGTGGAGGCCGAGGGCGGCGGCGAAGCGGGTGAGCTGGGCGGCGTCGGCGTCGGGGCGTCGCAGCAGCTCTTCGAGGGGGGGGTTGCCCTTGAAGGGTTCGATGTTGCAGTGGTTGGCAAGGGCGAGGTTGGCGAGGCTGTCTGGGACGCGATGGAGGGAGAGGAGGTGTCGGGCGTGGGTGATGCGGTCGCGCTTGAGGAGGAGGCGGTTGAAGTGTTCGGTGGGGAGGAGGCCGATGTCGTGTCCGAGGGGTGAGAGGCGGAGGTCGGCGTTGTCCTCGCGGAGGATGAGTCGGAATTCGGCGCGGCTGGTGAACATGCGGTAGGGTTCGTCGACGCCGCAGGTGCCGAGGTCGTCGATCATGACGCCGATGTAGGCTTGATCGCGTCGGAGGATGACGGGGTCGCGTCCTTGCAGTGATCGGGCGGCGTTGATGCCGGCCATGAGGCCTTGGGCGGCGGCCTCTTCGTAGCCGCTTGTTCCGTTGATCTGTCCGGCGAGGAAGAGGCCTGAGACGGCTCGGAGTTCGAGGGAGGGGTGGAGCTGGATGGGGTTGACGGCGTCGTATTCGACGGCGTAGCCGGGGCGCATGATTTCGACGCGCGAGAGGCCGGGGATCTGTCGCAGGAAGCGGTATTGGACGTCGATGGGGAGGCTGGTGGAGACGCCGTGGGGGTAGATCTCGTGGGTGTCGAGGCCCTGGGGTTCGAGGAAGATCTGGTGCTGGG
>SXGS01784967.1_pt1 | contig 16670 bp, 12 predicted proteins | sample 3174681 | NCBI WGS metagenome assembly SXGS01 (sample SAMN11356861, study PRJNA531348) | freshwater metagenome | isolation source: freshwater sample F1-80 | place: China: Fuxian Lake, Yuxi | collected 2017-12-25 | reverse complement strand
GTAGATACCAATGAGGCAAGCTCGGCGGGGGTATTGTTATCTGAGGGCGATGCCGCCCCGCTCGCCGGTCTCATGGGTGGCCGTGTGCGGTATCGGTCGCCGCGTCTGTCGTCTCCGATGGCGAGTGGATCACGGGTTTCGTTCCACCCAGTTCCGACAGCCAATCGATCACGTAATAAAACACCGGGGTCAGGAAGATGCCGAAGCCGGTGACTCCGAGCATTCCGAAGAAGACTGCAACACCCAGTGTCTTGCGCATTTCAAAGCCGGCTCCGTGCGAGATGATCAGCGGGACGACGCCGAGGATGAACGCGAACGAGGTCATGATGATTGGCCGCAGGCGGCTCGTGCTGGCGTTGACGGCCGCGTCGAAGCGGGATTCACCGGTCGATTTTTTGTGACGAGCGGTCTCGACGATCAGGATCGCGTTCTTCGCGGCGAGGCCCACCAATACGATGAAGCCGACTTGCACGAAGATGTTGATGTCCTGCTGGAACGCCCACAAACCGATGACGGAACTGAGCAGGCACATCGGCACCACCAGCAGCACGGCCATCGGCATCGACCAGCTTTCGTACTGAGCCGACAGGACTTGAAACACCAGGATGATCGCGCCGATGAACGCGAAGATCGCGGCGCTTCCTTCGAGCAGTTGCAGATACGTCAGCTCGGTCCATTCAAATTTGTAGTCGCCGGTCAGTTCGCTTTTCGCGACCCCTTCCATCATCGTGATGATCTGGCCGGTGCTGACTCCCGGCAGCGAACCGCCGTTGATCGACGCAGCCGTGCGGGTGTTGTAGCGTGTGATCATGACCGGGCCGCCGATCTCTTTGATCTCGATCAGCGTCCCCAGTGGGACCATGTCGCCGCGTGAGTTCTTGACCTTCAACGCCTTCACGTTTTCCGGCTGGATGCGGAACCCGGCGTCGGCCTGCAAGTTGACCTGCCACGTCTTGCCAAATTGGTTGAAGTCGTTGACGTAATACCCACCGAGATACACCGACAGTGCGGTGAAGACATCGTTCAGCGGCACTCCCATCGACTTGCACTTGGTGCGGTCCACGTCGATGTAAAGCTGCGGCGTGTTCGAGCGAAAGCTGTTGAACAAGCCGACGAGGCCGGGTTGCTCATTCCCTTTTTGAGCTACTGTGTCCGCCGCCGCTTGCAGAGACGCGATGTCGCCGCCGCTCAAGTCTTCGATCATCAGCTTGAAGCCCCCCGCGTTGCCGAGTCCATCGACCGGCGGTGCTCCGAAGACCGCGATTTGGGCGTCGAGAATCTCGTCGAAGCATTGCTTCCGAATCTTCTGACCGATCGTCGCCGAGTACGTCTCCATGCCGTGCCGATGATCGAAGTCTTCGAGAATCACGAACATCGACCCGAAGTTAGAGTTCACCGCGTTGAGCACGAACGACTGCCCCGGAATGCCGATCGTGTGCGCGACGCCGTGAGTTTCCTTCGCGATCTTCTCGACCTTCTTGACCACCTCGACCGTCCGCTCCAGCGAGGCCGAATCGGGCAACTGGATGTTGACGATCAGATAACCCTTGTCCTGATTCGGAATGAACCCGACCGGCGTGTGCGTGAGACCGAAGTAGGTCGCCCCCAACAGACCGCCGTAAATCAACAGCACGATGACGCAGACTCGTAGAGAACCCGCCACGATGCGGCCGTAGATCTTCGTGATACCATCGAACCCACGATTGAACCACTTGAAGAAGACACTGAGCGCCGCGTTGATCTTCTTCGCGAAGAGCCACCCAACCACCGCTCCCGGCAGAGCCGTCCCTAACGTCACCACCCACTGCACCGTGGACGAGGCGTCCTCAAACTTCGCTCCAACGGTTGGGTAGGTGAAATGCTTGCTCAGCCAACCGAGTAGCAGCACATAGCCCCACCACGGCAATGCTTCGAGGGCTTCGCCGTGTTTGCGGTTTTGAAAGATCTGTACGGCGCGAGCGGGAGTCATCGTCATCGCGTTGATGGCCGAGATGATCATCGACGCGGAAATCGTCAACGCGAACTGTCGATAGAACTGACCGCTGATGCCGCCGAGAAACGCACTCGGCAGAAACACCGAACTGAGCACCAGCGTGATGGCGATGATCGGGCCGGTGATCTCGTTCATCGCGTTGATCGTCGCTGTCTTTGCGTCGTACCCCTTCGCCAGCCAAACCTCGATGTTCTCCAGCACGACGATCGCGTCGTCAACCACGATGCCGATCGCCAGCACCAACCCGAACAGCGTCAAGTTATTCAATGTAAAACCCAGCGCCGCCATGATCGCCAACGTGCCAATCAGCGACACCGGCACGTCGATCATCGGCAGGATCATCGACTTCCAATCCTGGAGGAACAGCAGCACGACGATTGCCACGAGCACGATTGCGTCACGCAATGCGTGAAACACTTCATGCACCGACTGCTCGATGAACGGCGTCGTGTCGTACACGATCGCGTACTTCACCCCTGACTGAAAACCGGGGAGGCTGTCTTCGAGTTCCTTCATTTTGGCGCGGATCGCGTTCGCGACATCGAGTGCATTGGAACCGGGTAACTGAAACACCGACAACCCGACTGACGGTTGGCCGTCGAGCGAGCATTGCATGTCCTGATTCTTCGCTCCGAGTTCCAGCCGAGCGACATCCTTCAACCGCGTGATCTGCCCCTGCTCGCCCGTCTTGATGATGATCTGCTCGAACGCCTCCGGCTCCGTCAGCCGCCCCAGCGTCGAGAGGATGTATTGAAAGTCGAGCCCCGTCGGCACCGGCGGCTGTCCCAATCGCCCGGCCGCGACTTGCACGTTTTGTTCTTTCAGTGCGTTGATGACGTCCCCGGCCGTCATATTCCGAGCCGCCAGTTTCTCCGGGTCCAGCCAAGTTCTCATGCTGTAGTCTTGCTGGCCGAGGAAGTTCACATCGCCGACACCGTTGATTCGCAACAGTTCGTCACGCACATAAATCGTCGCGTAGTTGCTCAAGTAAAGTTGATCGTAAATCGGCTTGTTCGTCTCTTTGTCCATCTCGCAAAACAAGTTGACGACCAGCAGAATGCTCGGCGACTTCTTCTTCGTGCTGACGCCGGTTGTCTTCACGACATCTGGCAGCTTGGGAGTCGCCAGCGACACGCGGTTCTGCACCAGCACCTGAGCCATGTCCAAGTTCGTACCGAGCTTGAACGTCACCGTCAGTTTGTAGCCACCGTCGTTCGTCGATTGGGACGACATGTAAAGCATGTTCTCAACACCGTTGACTTCCTGCTCGATCGGCGCGGCGACAGTTTCCTGCACGACCTTCGCGTTCGCTCCCGGATAGTTCGCCGACACCTCGACGCTTGGCGGCGCGATCTCCGGATATTGAGCAATCGGCAACGTCATGAGTGCCGCCCCGCCCGCGAAGACGATGACCAGCGAGATGACGATCGCGAAGACGGGGCGTTCGATGAAGAATTTTGCCATGTTGCTCTCTGTAGCCCTCTCGTTCCGCGAGAGGAATGCCATTGCGGGACCGGATGCTGAATCTCAGGAGAACGTCGACGAAGAACCGGAAGTCGATTTCCGTTTGGCCTTCGGGTCGCAGTGCGCCAGGGCTACTTTTCGACGGCCGCCGCCGTTAGCGGTTCTACTTTTGACTTCGGGCGAACCCGTTGCAGGCCGTTTGTCACGATCTGTTCGCCAGCGGTCAGTCCTTCAGCGATCACTCTCATTCCATCGTGGAGAGAACCGAGCTTCACTTTGCGATAGACGACTTCGTTCTCGGCGTTGACGACATACACAAACGACTGACCTTGGTCGCGACCAATGGCGCGTTCGGAGACCAACACGGCTTTGTGCGGTTCTCCCAGTGGCAATCGAACGCGTGCGAAGAAGCCTGGGGCGAGCGCTCGCGGGCCGCGTTCAGGCTTTAGCTTGGGATTGGCGAACACACCACGGACTCGGATCGTGCCGGTGTTGGGATCCACCTTGTTTTCGATGAAATCGAGCTTGCCACGATGCGGGTACCCATCGTCCGTTGCGAGCCCCATCAATAGCGGGATCTCACCCTCCATCGGCCCCTTGAGCTTGCCTTCATTCACGAGCTTTTGCAGCGACTGAAGCGTCGACTCGTCCATGTCGAAATAAAGGTGCATCGGATCGACCGACACGATGCTCGTCAGGGTTCCGGTTGAGGGATTGACGAGGTCGCCAACCGACGGGATCGACCGGCTTATACGTCCGCCGATTGGAGCCTTGATTATGGTGAACTCTAAGTCGAGTTCTGCCTGATCCACCGCGGCTTTTCCCGAATCAATCGCCGCTGCAGACAAGAGCTTGGCGCCAGTATCGCGATCGACGTCCGATTGCGTGGCCGCATTTTTCTTGAAGAGCTCTAACGTCCGATCCAGTTCCGCGGTTGAGGTCTTGAGCTTCGCCTCGGCCTGTGCGAGTTGGGCCTTCGCACTCGCCAAAGAGTTTTGATACGGCCGCCCGTCGATCTGGAACAGCACGTCGCCCGCTTTCACTTCGGCTCCAAGTTCGATGCTCGGATCAAACTCGATCTTCGTGAGATACCCGAAGACACAAGCCCGAATCTCGACCGACTCGACCGACTCTAGCCGCCCAGTAAAGTCGCGAAAGTCGGTGATCTCTTTTTCGGTCGGAGTCGCGATTTCCACCTTCACCGGCGGAGCGGCTTTCTTCTCGGCTGCGGCATTTGTCTTTTCGCAGCCAGCAGAACACGCAACCAATAACCCCACCGCGCACAAAATCGGCGTGACGGAACAACTTCGCTCTCGAATCATGATGTGGCCTCAAGACGTTTTCGGAGAAGACAGCGACTGCTGGCGAACAGGATTCTCACGGCCATGCGCAAACAATTCAAACGTCGCAGAGCCATCGAAGCCGCAATGAACGATTAACCGCAAGCGGCAAACCGGCGTGTCTGGGAACGTGCGTTTCTACGGAACACGACCATTCGACGTCTGGTGGCCACGTAAGATTCAAAAGCCGTGCAATCAAGCGGCCTTTGCCGCCGGAAGGTTCTCGGCCGGAATCACGCGATTGAGCAGGAACTCAGCGACTCGCTTTGTCGCGCCGGTATGGACGTAGCGTTCGCGGAGTTCGGCCATTTCATGCTTTGCCGCGGTCAGGCGTTCGTCCACGCTCAGCCAGCCGTGTAGGACTTCCGTCAGTGGTGTCAGCAATTGTGTTTGGCCGCCGACAAAGATGAACTCCGGCATGACCTCGCGATCCACGAACAAGTTGGGCAGCGAGACGTACTTCACTTTTACCAATATGCGGCCGATCCGATACATCAGCCAATCACACCAATAGACCACGGCTGCCGGTTTGCCGCGTGCGAGCACTTCCAGACTGATCGAGCCGGAGACCATCAAACAGAATTCGCCGGCTTGAATAACCTCCGGCGTCTTGCCGACAAACAGATGCACCGGCAGGCGGTTTCTTTTTGCCATTAAGTGCGCGCTGCAAAACTGGCGATGCTCTTCTTTGTAGCACGCGACCAGAAATCGGACTTGCGGATGCCGTTCGTGTAACCGGCGCATAACCTCGACCATGTTCGGAAAGTTGTGCCGCACTTCGGCGTCTCGTGAACCCGGCAAAATCGCAACGTTGCGATGTTTCGGAGATGACCAGCCATCGACGAATTCTTCGTCAAGACGATGTTCGGTGACCTCATCAAAGAACGGATGACCGACGTACTCAACCTTCACGCCTCGTTTGGCATACCAAGCTGGTTCAAAGGGCAAGCAACAGAGGACGTCGTCCACATCTCGGCGGATACGTTCGATCCGGCTTTCCTTCCAGGCCCAGAGCTGCGGCGGCACATAAAAGATGACACGGATGCCAGCTCGTTTGGCGTGCTTCGCGATGAACCAGTTGAAGCCAGAGAAGTCGATCATCACGACCGCATCGGGACGTTGCTCTTCAAAATATCGCTTCGCCTGCCGGACCAGCTTGAAGGCTTTCCACAGCAACGGTATGACGGCCAAGAATCCCATCACCGCCATGCTGGTCAGACGATAGTGGAGTTCGCAACCGGCGGCCCGCATCTCCTCGCCACCGAATCCAACGCAACGAATTCCCGGCCGGCGACGCTGCAATTCGCGAATCAGGTGTGCGGCGTGTTGATCGCCGCTTGGCTCGCCGACGGAAAAGAACAAGTGCATGAGCGATTCCCTTCGCATGTTTTACCCCGGGCCAGACTCTCCGAGACTGGCTGATTGCTTATGAAAAGACACGTTGTTCGCGTGGCTTGTCAGTGACGCAAATGGTCAGCATGGAAAGGCTGACCTACGGGGGGCGGGACAGTATTTGTGCCTGCCCAGAGGGTCAAGGTGGTTCGCGAATCGTGGAGGCTCGTTCGCCAAGAATTCACGATTGCCGCTCACTGAGCTTTCGTCAGCAGCGATTCGGTCAGCTCAGCGACCTCGCGCAAGCGGCGCGACCGAACTGGCTCGTCTCGCAAATCGGCCGAGCGAAATGCGGACGTCCAAACCACCTTGCGGTCTCGATAGGCCACGAGCGTCACGCTGGCGGCGGGATCAATACACAAGCTGTCCCGTTCCGCCAGAGTTTCCGGCCCTACTCCCAACGGTAAGTTGAGCTGTTGATCGAACGAAACCGTCTGCAAATGCGGCGAGACTTTGCTCGGCTCATCGCTGAGCATGACGCCGAACGCCCGCAGTCCGTCCGCGCGGCGGCGATCGACCAGTTCATCGACCGCCTTGAGCACGACGGATGATCCGGACTCCAATCGCCGCATCACGACCATGACGACCGGACGGTCTCCATTGCGACAAACAAAGCAGACCGACCGATTCATCTGCGGACCGGTGATCGCTCGCACGAAGAACGACGGCACTTCCTTGCCAACCGCCGGGCCAGCAAGCAATGGCTTGGGATCTTCCGCCTGAATCGTGGGAGATCTCAGCGCAACCAGACCGAGCGCGGCGATGAACTGGCGGCGGTTCATAATCAGGGCTCTCGGAATTTGATTTGGAGGGCTGTCAATCGGGAGGGCGATTCACAGCACCGCCACGATGGCATCACAGAGGCGATCCATTGAGGCAGCGTTCATCCCTGCGACATTGATACGGCCGTCTCGCACGAAATAAATGCCGTGCTTCTCGCGGAGGGCATCGACTTGTTCGGGCTTCAGACCAGAGAACGAGAACATCCCGACCTGCTGAGTGATAAACGACCATTCGCGGCCGGTCTTTCGGCTTTCCATCGTTTTCTGGAACAGCGACCTCATGTTGCTGATTCGATTTCGCATGGCGGCCAATTCTTCGTCCCATTGTTGTCTGAGCGCCGAGTCACCCAGCACCGTGGCGACAATGGCTCCGCCGTGAGATGGCGGGTTCGAGTAGTTGGTGCGGACGCAGGTCTTGATCTGACTCAGCGCGGTTTCTGCGGCGGCGGCGTCTTTCGCGACTAGAGTCAACGCGCCGACGCGTTCGTTGTACAAGCCAAAGTTCTTGGAGAACGAACTGGCGATGAGCAACTCCGCTCCCGGTCGAGCCAGCGCGAACAAGCCCGCCGCGTCTTCTTTCAATCCGCGACCGAAGCCTTGATAGGCAAAGTCGAGCAGCGGCAACGCACCGCGATCGGCCAGTACGTCGGCAATGGCCGCCCATTGCGCCGGAGTCGGATCAACTCCGCTGGGGTTGTGGCAGCAACCGTGCAAGCAGACGACGTCTCCCGCCGCGACCGTCTTCAACGCGGATAACATGCCGTCGAAGTTGAGGCTGTTCTTCTCGGTGTCGAAGTAAGGATACGCGGCAACGTTTAAGCCCGCGGACTTGAAGATCCCTTGATGATTCGGCCATGTCGGCGTGCTGAACCACGCGGTCGCCGACGGGAACAGCTTTTTGAGAAGGTCGGCCGAGACTCGCAACGCGCCGGTGCCGCCGGGACATTGAGCGGTGCAGGCTCGGTTGGATTTCACAACTTCGTGATCGGCACCGAACATCAACTCGCGAACGGCGCGGCCGTATTCCGGTGAGCCTTCGATACTCAAATAGGTCTTCGTCGCTTCCGCTTCGAGCAACCGACGCTCCGCTTCTTTCACGCACTTCAAGACGGGTGTCCGTCCTTGATCGTCCTTGAAGACGCCGACGCTCAGGTTGACCTTGTCCGGTCGTGGGTCTTTCTTGAAGGCTTCGGTCAGACCCAGAATCGCATCCGGCGGCGCGGCAGTGACTTTCTCAAACATCAAACAACCTTTTCAAAGTGAACCATCAAAAGTGAACCATCAGAAGACGAGCGACGAGATCGAAACGGCGGAGGATTCTCACGCAGAGACTTGGCGGCGGGAAGCATGTGATGCCGCCTGTTCGCCAGATTGTTCGACGTCGCCACCGAGCGGTCTTGAGGTTGTTTGACAGTCACCATGAGCCGGTCCATGCGACTTCACGGTAGATTCGTCAAAAAAATCGCAACCACCAAAAAAGTCTTCATGATCATCACGGTCTTACGTCGAAATTGTAGGGACATTTCAAACCGGGTTGTGGCGGGAGTCGAATCGTCAACGGCTTGCAGAGCAAGAAGATGGGATTGACGACTTTTTCCAAACCACATACAAGGCCCGCGCAGATTGATGGCCCCAAGTACTCAGCAACTTCCAGAACTTTTGCTGAGGTTAGGTCGCCAGTCCGATAGCAATGGATTAACGGAGTGAATCCTGAACGCCGTCCCTCATTCTGGGTGCCAGAGGGTCGGCCAAAGTTCTCGGCACCCATCACAAAGGAGTAGTGACTATGGCTGCTGCAAAGAAGACCGAGAAGAAGGTTGAGAAGAAGTCCACGAAGGCCGCTGCTGGTAAGAAGCCCGCGAAGAAGGCCAAGTAACGATTGACCCTCTGGTCATTCAAAAGCCAACAGGCCGAGCAAAGTTTGCTCGGCCTGTTGCTTTTGGTGCGATGACAACTGTCGTAGCGTCCGGCCATAATCTTTCCACTGCGGGCCTGGACTGTCAGCCTGGAAAGGCTGACCTACGGAGAAGGACCATGTCACTGACGTCGCGACGACGAACAGGCTTCACGCTTATCGAACTGCTGGTGGTGATGGCGATCATCAGCATTCTGGTTTCGATGCTGCTACCGGCCGTGCAGAATGCTTGCGAAGCCGCGCGGCGAACTCAGTGTCAAAACAATCTCAAACAGATTGGGCTCGCGCTGCACAACTACCACGAATCGCATCTCGTCTTTCCACCGGGTTCGATTGCTGACTCGCCGCCGAGTTCAGTCGTTATCTGCGGATCGGCGGTCGGCTTCGGAGCGGTTGATACTTGGGGCGAAGCGGCCAGCACGTCGAGCGGAATGCACGGCACCAGTTGGATGTTGCGAATCCTTCCGCAACTGGAACAAAACAATCTCTTCCGGCAATGGAACTGGTCGCAGAGCGTGCTCGGCAACGCGGCGGTCGCCAAGCGAAACATTCCGCTGTTCTATTGCCCGTCCCGTCGCTCGGAAGTCCGTTCGATCGACGCGCCGATCATGTTTCAGAATTGGACCGCTGGCGGCACGGACTATGGCGGGAGCTTGGGTGGCTGCAACGGCTTTCACAACTGCGGCAATCATGAAAGTTGGATGGTTGGCACCGGTCGCCGACCGTTGTCTCCCTGCAAAGGGATCTTTTGGGTCAACGGCAAGACGTCGTTGGCGAATGTCAAAGATGGCACTTCGCATACAGTCATCATCGGCGAAGTGCAGCGTCTGGTCGGCCCCTCCGGCGTTTCGCTCGATCATCGTACAAGTCAGGACGGTTGGGCGGTCGGAGGCTCCTCAACCCACTTCAGCACCTGCAGTGACGGCTGCGTGGGGATCAACGGCAATCATTTCGAGGAACCGGGCAGCAGTCATCAACGCGGAGCGTTTCTCGGTCTTGCGGATGGGTCGGTCAAGTTCTGCTCCGAGCACATGAATATCTTCGTGCTCACCGCGCTGGGTACCATGCCCAACGGAGACGGGCCGTCACAGGAACTGTGATCGGAATCGCAAAAGATTCCGTCGCCGAAGTCGTCAGACTTCGGTCCGAACTCTCACAAGTTCGGCGACACCAGGCAGTCATCACGGCCTCATTCTTCAATCACACAGCCCATAGCGGACGATGCAGTACAGTGCCTTGACGCCGTCTTTCCAGCCAATGTGCTTGCCTTGCTCATAGGTGCGACCAGAGTAGCTGATCGACATTTCGAAAACCCGGAAGCGTCGGCGAGCCACCTTCGCGGTGATTTCCGGTTCGAACCCGAACCGATCCTGCCGCAGCTTCGGAGCAATCTGCTGAATGACTTCGCGCGTGAAGACTTTGTAACACGTCTCCATGTCGGTCAGGTTGAGATTCGTGAAGCAGTTCGACAGCGTCGTCAGAAACTTGTTGGCGAGGTAATGCCAGAAATACAGCACACGATGCGGCTGATCGCCGAGGAACCGGCTGCCGAAAACGACGTCGGCTTTGCCTTCGACGATCGGCCCCAGCAGACGTGGATACTCGTCTGGATTGTATTCCAAGTCCGCGTCTTGAATCAGGACAACATCGCCAGTTGCCGTTTGAAAGCCAGTGCGTACGGCGGCTCCCTTGCCGCGGTTCTTCTCGTGATAGGCGAATTGAAAGCTGTTCCACGGATCGGGAGTCGCGTTGGCCAGCTCGGCCTGAAACTGCTGCAACTCATCGCGCGTTCCGTCGCGGCTGAAGTCGTCGATCAACACGATTTCTTTGCGGATCGGTACCGCTCGCACGCGATCAACCAGGGCTCGCCAGTAGGTCTTCTCGTTGTAGATCGGGATCACGACCGACAGCACCCATTCCGGAGGGATGACAAACAGTCCCAACTGTCGGCACGCAGCTTCGCCCAGCGTTTCTTTGAGTCGAGCAAACCATTCCGGGGTGTGCGGGATCAACCGCAGATCATGCGGCAAGGAATTGGCCACAGTGGCGAGTTCAGACATAAGGACTCCTTGAAAGGGCGGGGAGTCTACGTCCGAAGCAGGAAATCCGGAAATCCGAAATCAGTAGTCCGTTTCAATCGAGACGACGAATTGATGCGGCTCAGCGCATGTTGACGGGATCGACGTCGATCTGAAATTCGACGTCCGACACGCGGGTGATCTGCGGAACGGCGGCTCGCCAGAGATCGCGGACGGTCTCTAACGACTCGGCCGAGAGTTGCAGATGAAACCGCCACAGGTCGCGCAACTTGGTGATCTGACACGGTGCGGGGCCGAGAAGTCGTACGCTCAGCGCGAGCCGTTCGGCGGTCGCACGCAGCAAGGCCGCCATCGCGAGGGCCTCTTGTTTGACTCGATCCTCGACCGCACCGCGCAGGATGATCCGAATCAACGAACGGAACGGGGGAGCATTCGCCTCGCGACGATGTTTCAGTTCGAGCGCCGCGAAGCTGAGATAGTCGTGCTGTGCGGCCAGAGCGATCGCCGGCTCGGAGGGATTCGCAGACTGCACGATGACTCGGCCGCCACGTTCCGAGCGGCCGGTGCGGCCGGCGACTTGGGCGATCAATTGAAACGTCCGCTCGGCCGCTCGTAGATCGGGCGAGTACAGCAGTGTGTCGGCGTTGATGACCCCCACCAGCGTCACGTTCGGGAAGTCGAGTCCCTTCGCGATCATCTGCGTGCCGAGCAGGATCTTCGCCTCGCCCAAGCGAAAGCGTTCGAGCGCTTCGTCGTGGCTGCCATGTTTCTTCATCGTGTCGCTATCCATGCGGAGGCAGGTGGACTTGCCGAACTTCGCCTTCACTTCCTGTTCGAGCCGCTGCGTTCCGATGCCGAAGTAATAGACCCCCGGATGTTCGCACTTCGGGCATTGCGTTAGCGGGTCGGCTTCGTAGTCGCACGAATGACACCGCACACGGTTCTTGTCCTTGTGAAACGTCAGCGTGATGTCGCAATGGGGACAGCGGATGGATTCGCGACATGCCTTACACCACACAGTTGGCGCAAAGCCGCGCAGGTTCAAGAACAGGATGATCTGCCCGTCGTCTCTCAACGCCTGTTGCATCTGTGTTCCGAGCGCTCGGCCGATCGCTTCGCCACGCGTGATATACGGGTCGTTGCGAGTATCCACGACCGAGACCGGCGGCAGCGGGAGTTTGGCGACACGATTGGTGATGGTGAGTAGGAGATCGGGAACAGAAGGCAAAAGGCACAAGGCAGAAGGCAGACATTCAGACTCGTTACCTTCTGCCGTCTGCCTTTTGTCTTCTGCCTTTCCAACAGCTCGCCACCAGCTTTCCAGCGTTGGCGTTGCCGAGCCGAGCAGCAGCGGGATGCCTTCGAGGCGTGCGCGTTCGCGAGCAACTTCACGAGCGTGATATCGCGGCGTCTCTTCCTGTTTGAACGACGTTTCGTGCTCTTCGTCGATCACGATGATTCCAAGATGCGGTGTCGGAGCAAAGACCGCGCTGCGAGCGCCGACAATCACTTGGACCTGACCGCTGGCGATCCGCTGCCAGTGCCAGTGACGCTCTGAGTCACTCAGATGGCTGTGCAGCACGGCGACACTGTCGAACCGGCAGCGGAAGCGTCGGATCGTCTGCGGCGTGAGGCTGATTTCCGGGACTAGCACGATTGCTTGTCGGCCGTAGCTGACCACTTCGCGAATCGCCTGGATGTAGACCTCGGTCTTGCCGCTGCCAGTCACTCCGCGCAGCAGGATCGTGCGATGCCGAGCGGCCCGCACTTCGGACAAGATGGCGTCGAGCGTCATCTTCTGCTCGGCGTTCAACGTGAGGTCTGGCTGTCGCTGCGTTGGTGCGAAGTCCCCATCGAACGCTTCGGTTCGTTGGCGAATCGCCGAGACGAGATTCTTATCACGCAACGCGTTGATGACGCCGACACCACAGTCAGCCGACTCGGCCAGTTCATCAATTCGCATCGGACGGCCTGCGGAGCACAGCACTTCGAGCACCGTCTTTTGCTTGGCTCCGAGTTTCCGTTCGCCGAGCGTCTCACAAACACCGGCCGTTGGTGTGAGAAACAGAATTTCACGCGTCCCAGCCAGCTTCTTCACGCCAGCCGGGACGACGCTATCGAGCACTTGGCCCCAGCCGCAGAGATATCGCTCGGCGATCCAGCGAGTCAGTTCCAGCATTCGCGGCGACAGCAACGGCTCGCGATCCAAGACTTCATCCAGCGATTTGAGCTTCGGCGGTTGACCATTCTTGAACCGCTCGGGCCCGATCAAGTCGCTGAAGGGGCCGACCTCAACGCAGTATCCGACCAGCCGCTGATGTCCGCCGCCGAACGGCACCCGCACGCGCATGCCTGGTTTCAAGTGCTCTCGCAGCGCATCGGGGACCAGATAATCAAACGGCGTCTCCAGCGGACGATTCACCACGATGCGAGCCACCCACAAGTCTGCGGCGGCCGCGCGATCCCACGGTTTTAGTTCCGGCTCCAGCGGTTCGGCGGCGAACAAATTGCGTTGCGTGGGGCCGGGCATCAGTTCCACCGTGCGAGTTGCCGTTTCGCCTCGTCGAGGTGCTGCTCCAAAAGAGCGGTCTGGTTAGTGGGGCATTCGGCAAGGCAGTCTTCCAGTAAGTCGATCGCCTCCTGAGTCCGTTCTGATTTCATCGCGATGAAAGCCAGATCGCGGCGCTCCTCGTAGCTGGCCGGCTTCAGCGCGACGAGCCGTTCCTGAACTCGCCAGGCGGCGGGCCAGTCTTCGTGTTTGGCGTGCAGCACCTTCAGGTTGTTGAGCATCCGAATCACGATCGCTCGCGAGTCCGCCGGCTTGAGGCATGGCTTGAGTTCGGACTCCGGCATGTTGGTAATTTCGTGGAGAAAGTGCAGAACTTCGTCCCGATCCATGATCCGGCCACCGACGAAGGGGTCGAGATAGATGGTCCCCTCGATGCCGTCGAACCGGGTCAAGAAGTGTTGCGGCGCAGCCACCCCTTGCAGGTCGAGGCCGATCTCTTTCGCAACTGCCATGTACAAGATCGAAAGACTGATCGGGATGCCGCGTTTGCGAGCGATGACTTCCGGCAAATAGCTGCTTTCGGGAAGCTGATATGCCTCTTCGTCTCCCATCAGGCCATAGGTGTCCGACAGCAGTGTGGTGAGTGCTCGCAACGAGTCCGCTTCAGACCAGGCCGCGGCCGCGCGGCCGGACAGTTCTGCCGCGCGGGCTCTGATCCAATTCAGCGTCTCCTCGAACTGCAACGAGGGATTCGCGTCACGCGCAATCTCCAACGCCACGATCGTGAGATCCACATCGCTATCGCCCAGCAGCAGCTTGGAGAATTCGAAGTCCGCGGAAAAATCACGTTCAGAAAACATGAGCGCCGTCCATCCGTGGTGAGTGAGACCTCGCACTGCCATCGGTGAGACATCCAGGCGAGCGGGGCGGCGTCAGCCCCCCGGTGACTCGTTGCTGAACCGGGGGGGCTTACGCCGCCCCGCTCGCCTGTCTCAGTGATGACTGTGGTTTGGTGAAATGACAGTGATGACTCGACGCGGGATTCTAAGAGGCCGGGCGTGATTCCGGGAGGACGCCGCGAATATAGTCCGCTCCCTCCGACGCGAGACGTGTCAGCCACCAACGAGAAGGGTCGTCATGCAACGTTTGCTGTTCCTGTGCGGTTGCCTTTGGGCAGGATTGTTTGTCGTTAGCGGTTGCTCGTCCGAAAACTCCCCACCTCCGAAAGTCACGACGACGGAAACGGCCGGTTCCTCCAACCCGGAATCGAAACCGACCGATGACGTGGAACTCGCGCTCAACTGGTTGCCCGAAGCGGAGCATGGCGGCTTCTACACGGCTGACGTCCACGGCTTGTTCGCCGAACGCCAACTGCGAGTGAAGATCGTTCCCGGCGGGCCCGGTGTTCCGGTGATTCAAAACGTGGCCAGCGGCAAAGTGACCTTCGGCGTTACGAACGCCGACCAAGTGTTGTTGCAACGGGCTCAAGAGGCGGACGTCGTCGCCGTCTTTGCTCCGATCCAGCAAAGCCCGCGTTGCATCATGGTTCACAAGAAATCGGGCATTACCAAATTCGACGACCTGAAAGACATGACGCTGGCGATCAATGTGAACCAGACATTCCTCGGCTATATGAAGAAGAAGCTGCCGCTAACCAACGTCCAGATTGTGCCGTATGCCGGGAGCGTCGCCCCGTTTTTGGAGAATGACCGGTTTGGCCAGCAAGCCTACAGCTTCAGCGAGCCGTTTCTCGCCGAGGAAAAGGGGAGCGATCCGCTCAACCTGATGGTCTCGGATCTGGGCTTCAATCCCTACACCAGCGTGCTCATCACGCGGGCCGAGGTGATTGAGAAGCAACCGGAACTCGTCCGACGCATGGTGGATGCCTGCCGGCTCGGCTGGCGGAAGTATCTCGATGAGCCAGAGAAGACCAACGAGCACATTCATTCGCTGAATGCAGAGATGGGCTTGGAAATCCTCGCCTTCGGCACGCGCACACTGAAGCCGCTCTGCGAAACGGGCCTCACCGCGCCCGATCGTCTGGGCGAGATGACCGCCGAGCGTTGGTCAACATTGACCGAGCAGCTCGTGGAGGGCGGAGCACTCAAGGCCGGAGCCGTTGATCCCGCGAAAGCGTTCGACAGAAGTTTCTAATTGGTTCCCCGTAGACCGGTCACTCCGTGACCGGAATTCGGGTCACGGAGTGACCCGTCTACGATTCGGTCACTCGGCGACGCGGCGGACTTGCAGTTGTTCGCGAATCGCTTTGCCCCGTTCCCAAAGGCGGCGGAGTTCGTCGGCGTCACGGCGGGCCAGCGCGTCGCGAAACGCGGCGACCTGCGTTGAGAACTCGTCCAACCGAGCCAGCACCGCGTCCCGATTGTCCATCAGGATCGGCACCCAGACCTGCGGATCGCCAGCGGCGATGCGCGTCGTGTCGGCGAAGCCGGTCGCGGCCAGCGAGCGGTTTTCTTCTGCCAGAGTCTGCGCCAATGCCGACGCGACCACATGCGGCACATGACTGCTTTGGGCCAATGCGCTGTCGTGGGCTTCTGGCGACATTTCGAGAACCGTCATCCCGATCGTTTGCCAGAACGAGGTCAGCTTTTCGACTGTGCGTCGTGGCGACGTGTCGATGGGAGTCACGACACAAACTCGTCCTTCAAACAGGTCGGCGCGAGCGTGTTCCCAGCCTTGCAGGTGCGACCCCGCCAGAGGATGCGAGCCGACGAAGGTGACTTCCTTGGGAAGCCCGCTCACCAGTTCTCGGCAGAGATGCGACTTCGTGCTCCCCACATCTGTGATGAGCGTTCCCGGCCGGCAGGTCGTTGCCGCTTCGCGCACGCCCGGCACGATCAAATTCACGGGCGTGGCAAAGATCATCAAGTCGGATTGTGCCGCGGCCTGTAGCAGATCCGTCTGGATGTCATCGAGCAGCCCGCTCTGCCGCGCTTGTTCCAACCGAGCCGCGCTGCGACCGACGCCGATCACTCGTTGGACGAGCCCGCGTTGCTTTGCGGCTCGTGCGATCGAGCCACCTAATAACCCAACACCGACGATCGTCAGCGTTTCAAAGGGCGGCGGATTCGAGTTGGAGTGGCTCATAGCGGGACGGATTCTAGGACCGCATTCTCAGGCACGCTACGACCGGAATCTTTCTCTACAAACAGAATGCGTGCGATGAAACCAGGCGAGCGGGGCGGCGTCAGCCCCCCGGTTTGCAGCGACCATCGAAT